>ERZ650311.768-NODE-768-length-18361-cov-9.292691_pt1 | contig 18361 bp, 18 predicted proteins | sample MGYA00376247_ERZ650311 | MGnify/ENA primary metagenome ERZ650311 (study PRJEB26733, sample SAMN07839324) | wastewater metagenome | biome: small river; feature: stream; material: water | place: USA: North Carolina | collected 2016-07-28 ... | reverse complement strand
CCCCCTTCGGGTTGGTGCTTCTGTTTACTTGCACGGGGCCGCTGGTCGCCCCGCCTGCCTTGTCGAACTTTGAGAACATCGTCGTATCGATGCCCTGGAACGCGGTGCGAACAAATGGCTCCCACGAAAAGGGTTCTGCGCCCGCATCGGGCAAGGTCCATCCGTAATTTGTTGTGGCAAATGGCATGATCAGAGTTCCTCTTTGATTCCGAAGGTGAAGACGTTGTGGTTTTTGTCGCCGTGCGACAGACCGGGGCTGGTGAAGGTGCAGTACGCGCTGGTGGTCAAGGCCCGATTGCTGTTCTCGGCAAACAGCCAGACATCGAAGGGTTTGCGCTGGTCAAAGAACTCCTGCAGCACGATGGCCAGGTTGGTCCGCTCCACGTCCGTCAGGCTTGCAAACCGCGCATCCAGCAGCAGCCGGCCATCGCGCGGCTGGCTGTAGATCTGGCCGCCCAGCGCTTCTTCTTCCGGGGTGCGTGATTCGCGCCGCATGGTCCACCCGTAGCCGATACCGTAGGTCAGGCGAAACGCCAGACCCAGGAAGAGTCCGCCGCACTGCTGGTAGGTGCCGGCCACGTCCGTGAGGGTGATGCGCCAATACTTCTCGGTGCGCACACTGCCCAGCGGCACCAGCGTGGCATTGCGCACGTTGTATTGCGTGGCGGTCGCAACGCCCCAGGTGCCATCGCCCCAGGCGCCTTCGCCCCAACGAACGGCGGTGCCATCGTTCTTGATGTACAGGGATGGCGATACGGTGATGTCCACACCAGGCGTACTGCCGCCAAGGCTATCGGCCCAGCTCTGCACGCGGATCTGGCCTGCCGTGCTGAGGTTCAGATCCAGCAGCCGCAAATAGTCAGCACCACGCGCCGCCGGCAACGTGACGTTGTAGGTGCAGCTGGTGCCCGCCGTGGACCGGTGGAACTTGCTGCGCTGGGGATTGACCAGGTTGGCAACGCCCATGGACGCGCTGGCCGTGCTGCTGGCCGCCAGGGTGGCGGCGGCGGCCTGGTTGTCGAACAGAAAGATGGTGGTCATGCGATCGCCTTGAGTTTTTGTTTGGGATAAGCGCCATCCCACACGTCGGTCACAGCCACCACGGCGGCATCGAGCGTTTGCCCGCCAAAACGCACACTGACCAGGGTGCCGATCGTCATGGCCTCGCTGTAGGGGATGGCAAAGCTCAGCTCTTTGCGCGGCACGCCTGACATGGACAGCAGGCGGTTGGCCAGCGTCAAGGCGTCTGCACTGTCGTCAAAATAGGTCTGGAACGTGGGGCTGGCCGTGTAGACGTATTCGGCCGCCGGCGTGGCGCTGACGCTCGAAGCCTCGCCATTGCCAGCCGCAAACGCAGCCATGGCGGCAGTGGCATCGGGCTTGGCCTGGTACTGGGTCCAGTTCTTGCGCCAGGCGTAGTGCACCGGGTTGTAAAGCCGGTCGGTCTCGGTCCAGGTCACTTCGCCCAGCAGGCTGCTTTCATCGAGCACGGTGCCGCCGCTGGCGGGCACCGGGTACTGCGCAACGATCAAATCGCCGTCGCGGTCGATCAGCCAGTAGCCCATGCAGTGGTGGGTCAGATCGCCCAGCACGCTGCCCAGGGTGGTGCTGGATTCGATGGCGTAGCCGATGGTGCCGCTGGGCAGCGTGATGCTGCGCGTAATGCCGCTGACGCCTGCCAGATCCAGCACCCGATTGACCACTTGCGTCGTGGTGCTCAGCCAGCTGCTGCTCGGCGCATCGCCCTGCACATCGCAGGTGACCGTGCCCACCGGGGCCAGGGCCAGCGTGAAGGTGCCGTCGGCTACGTTCTTGGTGTAAGCCCCTGAGGACAGGGCCACACCGTCGTCATACACCGCTGTGAAGTCGTGCACCCGGCGGCCGCCGTTGACGGCGTACTTCAACGTGGCAGGGTCTTTGAGTGCCGGGCGGATGTTGCGCACATGGCCGAAGACCCACGGGCCATCTGCAGGGGCCACGGTCAAGGGCAGCTGCGCCAGGTCTTGCGAGCCATCCACCACTTCCAGCGTGGTGGCGCCCCGGCTTCCGCCACCCAAGCGCTGCACCTTGCCTACAGCCAACACGATGGCGTCGGACAGCGGGTACAGGCTGCGCGGAGCGGCCACGCGCATGGTGACCGGTGTGCCGCGCGGCAGCACCATGGTGCCTTCGCCCTGGCTGGTGCTGGTGGTGTAGGCCCCAACGGCCGTGGTCAGCGAGAGCGTGCCGAAGCCGGTGGACGCGCCGCCGTCCCACGGGTCATTGAGTGTGCGGCGAAACTCCGGCAACCCAGGCTTGGCGATGGCCGCGCTGTAGATCATGCTGGCCGGTGTGTCTGTGGACTCGGTGGCAAAGGCCTCGCTGGCCAGCCGGTAGCATGTGCTGGATGCGTCGGAGCGCTGGCAGTCCACCAGCAAGATCCGCTGCGCAGTGGTGGTCTGGAAATACTCGGTGATCGTCAGGCTCATGGTCAGACCTTCTTGACGCCCGAGGAATAGATCACCAGCTCGCCGCGGCGACTGCGCTCGCGCGCCAGCTCGATCACCTGGTTGGCCAGCTCGCGCCCGTCGGTGGTGACCACCTTGATGGCCAGCGTGCCCTGCTGGCCCTGGCTCAAGCTGCTGGCCACGGCCTGCAAGGCTGCAGCCACAGCCGGGTCGCTGCTGCCTTGCCGGCCGGTGCCCACGGCCTGCACGCCCAACTTGCCGTTGGCCGCGCGGGCCAGCGGCATGATGGCTTCAGGCCCGGCTTCGGCCATCTGATCGGCGTTGAACCAGGTGGGCGTGTTGACAACGCCACCGCCATCGAACGCAGAGCCCAGCGCGAACTTGCGACCTTCGGCAATGCCATAGGTGCGGAAGTGCCACTCCAGGTAGTCGGCGATGTTGCTTGGCTGACCCATGGCGGCGATCAGCCCGTAGTTCTGGTTGAAGTAGCTGACAACCTCGGGGTTCTGTGCGGCATAGCCATTGACCGTCCACGCATGGTCGGCAGTGGTGCGGTAGGTCTGGCCGTTGGCATAGGCCGTGTATTCGTACAGCCGGGTGCCTGCCTGGCCGCCGGTGGACACGGTGGCCGTCCCCAGGAAGTTTTGCGTGACTTTGACTGCAAAGTCGCGGGTGTTGCCCTCGATCTTCTCCAGGTAGCTGATCATGCCGTCGCCATTGGTGTCATAGGCGGCCATGAGCGCTGTGATGTCGGCTGAGGTTGCCAGCCCTGTCTTGACCAGGGCCGCTTCCATCTCGGTCCGGCTGAGCAAGCCATCAAAGTTCACATCCAGCTTGGTAAACCCGCTGGAGATCTGGTCGAACGCGCGGCCCAGCGTGCTGGCGGTGGCAGCCGTGTTGGCGGCCAGCGCAGACACGGTGTGGGACTGCAGCGACGTGATGGCATCCACAATCAGTTGCTCTGGCCGCACAAGGCTGGGCAGCACCGACAGCGTGGACTGGATCAGCTGGTAGATCTCGCCGGTGCGGCCGCCGCTGCCGCTGACGGCCTTGGTGGCTGCGGCCAGCTGGTCAGCGTACTGGGTGATGCCGCTGAGGGCCGTGCGGTCACCGCCAGCAGCCAGAGCAGCCTGGCGACGGAACTGCGCTTCGGCGTTGGTCAGCTGGTCCTTCGGCGACAGCATGCCCGCCGAAGAGGCATTCATGCGGTCGAGGTACTGGCCGATGTTGGTCCACACGCCAGACAGGAACGTCTGCGCTTCGCTCATGGACTGCTGGTACCGCTCGTGCGCGGCGCGCGCCTTCTCTGCAGCGGCGGCCTGGTCGCTCAGGCTCCAGTAGTACTTCTGCAGGGCCTGGTTGGCCTCGTTCATGCCCTTGAGCTGGTCTTCACGCAGGGCGGCGGTGTTGCCTTCCATCTGCCAGATCTGGCGCCAGATCGACTGGCGCTCGTTGGCAATCTGTTCGTCCACGCGGGCCTTCTCTTGCGCAGCGGCGGTGGCTTTCTCGGTGGCCGCGCGTTCGTCTTCCAGCGCGATGCGCCGATCCAACAGGGGCCGCAGGCTTTCGTCCATGGCCTTGCGTTCGTCGGCCCGGGCATCGGCCAGCTTCTGGGCGTCACTGGTCGTGAGCTCGTAGATCTGTTTATCGAGCGTGGCCTTCTGCGTGGCAATGTTGTTGATGGTGGCCAGGAGCTTGTCTGCGGCGTCTTTACCCAGAGCATCGATGTCAACACCGCTGAGGTACTTTTTGACGTACTCCGGCAGGTGGTCCAAGTCGGCCTGCAGGGCCTGCAAGATCGACTGCGACAACTCTTCGCCGAAGGCGCTGGCTGCAGCGGCAGGGTCAAAGTTGCCACGGCGGTTCATGTAGCCCATGCCGTCGTAACCCTGCCCAAACACCGCACCGGTGCTGAGCGTGCCGCCAGCGTACGCAAAGCCCTTGCCGGAGCCTGAGCTTTCCAGGCCACTGAAGAACTCACCCAGGCGGGTGCTGGAGCCCAGCTTGCTCAGGAACCCGTTGATGCTGGCGGTGGTGGCCGTAATGGCGCTGGTGATGTTGCCTGCGTCAATTTGCCCCCCGCTGGGGGCAGCCAGCAGTGTGGAACCGCGGTACTGGCCACCGGAGCGGGTCTCACCACCCTCAAAGCTTTTGATGACCTTGACGGCGGCCAGTGCAGCTGCGATGTACGGACTGGCGGACCCCAGCGCTTGCATGTAGCTGCCGCCTTCGACCATCGCGCCGATGTTGGACATGTTGGCGCCGAAGTTGAAGAACCCGTTCTGCATGGTGGCGCCCAGGCCCATGCCAAAGCCACTACCTCCAGAAGCCGACAGTGTGGTGATGGATCCGAGGTCGAAGCCAGAGGTTGTCGCATTGGCGATGGCAGATGACCCGGTGCCCGCAGCCGCAATGCTGAAGACCCACTTGCGCACCGTCATCTCGTACAGCAGCGCGTAGACCGTGTTTTTCAACGTGTCGCGCAAGCGGCGGAAGGCATCACTGCCGTTCTGCAGGATGCTGGTGAAGGTGTTGCGGGCGACGTCGTCCACGCTCTGCCAGATGGCCAGAAACTTGTCGGCACCCAGTTTGTTGGTGCTCGCCTGCAGCCACTCTTCGTACTGAGCCACCAAGCGCCGGCGCTCTTCCGTGTCTTCCTTGAGCGACTCGATCACCTTCCAGCGCTTCTGCGCTTCGATCTCCAGGGCGGCAGCGGCTTTGACAGCAGGGTCGAGATACACCTGGGCATCCAGACGCAGCTTGGCAATCTCTTCGTCGTATTGCAGGCTGAGCTTTTGCGCGGCCACCTTTTCAACCAGCACAGCCACCAGCTTCTTGTCAGCGTCCATGCGCAGCAGGATCTGGGATGCCACCTCGGGCGTGACGGCCAGCTCACGCACCAGCTCTCCGTTGGCGTCCACCCGGGTGCGGAACAGGTTGGCCAAGGCGGCGTTCTCGACCTGCTGCGTGGCAGCGAGACGCTGCTTGGCCACCTCGGTCAGCTCGCTGGTGTTGGCTTCTTCGGTGAGCTTGGCGATCTCTTTGGAGACAGCCTCGGTGTATTTGTCGGTGGCCAGTGCGCCAGCTTCCAGCAGCTTGCGCTGGTCTTCCTTGTCGCGCTTGGTCCGCTCCGCAATCTGCAGCTCAGCCAGGGCCTTCATCAACACGGCTTCTTTGGCCGTGTTCAGATCGATGTAGCCCTCTTCCAGATCGCGCAGGTACTTGGCCATGGCTTTGTCGGCTTCGGTCGCGCGCACCGTGGCATCCTGGTCCACGGCCATGACTGCTGCCTTTTCCTGGATGGCCTTGATCAGGGCGTCGTACGGATCGACCACGGCCTTCACCTCTTCAGGCTTGGGCGCTGCCACCCAGGCCTTGCCGGCGGCCTTGGCGGCCGGTGACTCACGACGGTCATCCATGCCCCAGGCAAGGCGCATGGCATTCGCGTTGTGGCGGGCTTGCGCGACGATGTTGTCGCCGATCTGGCCCAGTCGCTTCTGAGCGTCTGTCCAACCCTCGACAAGGGCTACTCGGGCTCCTGCAAAGTCGCCGGTGAGCGCGCGGCCGGCGGCAACAGCCAAGCCGCCAACCATCGAGCCCACTGCCGATATGCTTCCAACGACGGACTCGGAGACCAGGTAGGCGACGGTCTTCAGGCCATAGAGCAGCGAGGTGACAGTGGCCATGGAATACCGGAAGGCCCGGACAGCCACTGGGAAGCCGTCTTTGAAATACACGGCCAGATCGGTCAGGATGGGCATGATCTGATCGGCCACCGCGCGCTTGAAGCCCAGGCTGGTCAGCCGCGATTCGTTGTCGAACTCGCGCATTGCTGTCTGGTAGGCATCCACCGCGGCTTGCGTCTCCGGACCGATGCCGAGGTTGTAGTCATTCAGGCGCTCGCGCGACGCCTCAATCTCTGCCTGGCTGACCTTCAATGCGTCGGTCACGGCCTTGTAAGAGCCCACGCCGATGGCCGTGGCCGCCTGGTTGCGGTCCCACCCTTCGGTGTATTCGTCCAGCTTGGTCTTGACGTTCTGCAGGAACTGCTCGTTGCTGAGGATCTGGCCGTTAGCGGCCTTGGTGGCCACGCCCAGGCGTTCCAGCTCGGTGGTGTTGGTCCGCAGGGCGCCAGGGATGGCCTGCATCACGCTCACATAGTCGCCCTGGGTGGTGCCGATCCGGCGCAGCGCATCATCCAGCGCGCCGGCTTGTACTGCCGACAGCTGCAGGTTGCCCTGCAACTGTTTGACCTTGTCGTTGGCGGCCACCAACGCATCGATGTTCTCGCTCTTGTAGCTGCTGCCCGTGATCAGGCCGCCCAGAAAGCTGATCGACTTATAGGCCGCGTAGACCGCTGTGGCCACGGCCGCCGTGATGCCGACTGCGGCGGCCACCCCCACGATGATCAGCTTCTCCTTGATCCAGCCGCCGACCTCTTCCGCAAATGACTTGACCTCCACTTTGGCATCGCCCAGGCCGTCTTTGAAGGCGGTGGCCATCTTGCTGCCCACGTCGTCAAAGCTGACTGCAGCGGCCTCATCGCCAATGGTCTGGACGGCCTTGGCCGACTCGCTGGCGCTGCGGGCAATCTGGCGGTTGCTGTTTTCCATGGACGCTGCCGCCCGGGCCAGCTCGCGCGAGGCTGCGGTCATGCTGTCCTGCAGCTCGCGGGCTGCATCGGTGCTCCTAGTCAAGTCGCTGACGGCAGAGGTCTGCATGCGTGCCGCGCTGTCGGCCATGGAAGCCATGGAACGCCGGTTTTGCTCTGCAACCGTAGCGACCTGGTGCCCAAAGTCCTGGACCGCCTCACCCGACACCGCCATGCGGTCGCGCGTGACATTGCGCACCATGTCCATGCCCGCGAAGACGCCGGCCGTGTTGACCGTGACTGGAATGTTCAGTGTGGCAAGCGCGAAGGTCATGATGTGGTCCGAATCAATGTCTGCTGCATTGCGGCTGCAGCGGCTGCATGGGCGTCGCGCTGAGCCGTTTCAAAGGCCGGCCGCATGAAAGGATGGGGCGGCATGTGCGACGTGCCGTATTCCAGAAGGACGGCATGCCAGAGCGCGCCGCCCTTTTGGCTGTCGGCCACCGAAACGGCAGCTATGGACCGAGCGGGCTCCTGGGCCTGCACGATTTCCAATGCCGCTTTGAGTTCGCCACTGCCTTCGGGGGCTGTGCGCTCGACCTCTTGGAATAGCACCTGCGCCGCGGCATGCGCCGCCGCCGGCGCGCCCTGCTCGGCAATCTGTCGCGCAATGGCCGCCAGCTGTGCGTCCAGTGCCTCCAGACCTTCAATCTTTTGGGATGACATAACCAGGTTTGGGCACATCGGTCACGCCGAAGAGCGTGGCCATGATCAACTTGCTTTGCTGCTCAGGGTCCGTCACATGCATGACCGCCTGCGGGCTCTTCTGGCCCTGGTCCAACAGAGGCATGAAGTCCGATGGGCTCAGCGGCTTCTTGGGGTCGCCCATGACGTTGGCCACTGTGCTGGCCACAATGCCGGCGCGCAGATCGCCACGCATCTCGCCAAAGGGCTCCAGGTCGTAGAAGGCCTGCCACTCGGTCAGCTCTGCGCTGCTGATGCCCGCCAGCAGCTGCTGGACCGACTGGCCCAGGGCCAGTGCTAGGCGGAAGTAGAAGCGCCGCTCGGGCCGGGCGCGGAGGCGTTTTTTGCCTCTTCCTTGGCCTCAGGCGTCATGCCGTTCAGGCGCTGAGCGGCTTCAAACACGCGCGACAGCGCCCGCGCCGACTTTTGGGCCAGGGTGTCGATTTCGCCTTGCGTGAACAGCGCCGCGCCATCGGCATCCACCAGGCTGGCCGCAACCAGCTTGGCGCGGATGTTCTTGGTGTCTTGCTTGCGGGCGATGGTCTTTCCGTCAGCCGATGGCACGTCCACAAACAGGGAGTCTTCAAACGCGTCGCGCTGGGCACCGGTCATGCCTTTGACGCGCACGGTGCCGCCCCATTCGGGCACATCCACGTCGGTGGTGGGCAGGTCTTCACACGCCAGGATGGCGGCTTTGCTGAGCAGTGTTTTCATGAGGTTGGAGGTTTGCATGGTGAGTAAGAAAAAGGCCCGGGCTGATCAGGCCCGGGCCAGAGGTGCAGCAACGCTGCGTAGGGTCAGGCCCAGGTAACTGCGCCGGTGACCTTGAGCTCCAGGCTGGACTTGTAGACGCCGTCCACTTGGCCACTGAGGTTGAACTTCTTGACGTAAGCGTTGAAGCTGGCGATGACGCCGTTGCTCAGCGTGAGCTTGAAGGCTTTGGTGGCACCCGCGGTCTGGGCCGCAGCGCAGGCGAGCTGGCCAGCATCGGCGGTGTCTCGGTCCACCTCCGTGCTGAAGCTACCGTTGTCAACCAAGCCGGCGCGGAATTCCTTTGCCGCGCTGTCCAGGTGTGTCAGATCGATGTCACTGGCCGAACCATCGAGGCCGCTGAAGCTCTTCAGGTTGGCGATCGCGGTGTAGGTGATGGCCGTGGCGGTGGGCGTGCCGCTGGTGGTGATGGTCTTGCCGGTGGTGTCAATGTCCACGTAGAAGTAGCCCGACTTGGCGTACTTGACAACGGCATCGACATTGAGCAGCGCCGCGTCGGCGCCAGTCAGGCCGGCCAATGTGACCTTGTCGCCGTTGCTGAAACCAGCTGCGGTGATCTTGGTCGGGAAACCGACAGTGACGCCGGTGATGCTGACGCCGCTGGCAGAGCCGGTGGCAATTTTGAGGCTGCAGTTTTGCGCCGAGATGGCGGTGGAAGTGGTACTCATGGTCGAAAGCTCCGATGAAAAATCCCCGGCTTGAACACCTTGATGGCATCCGCTGCCGGGGCAGAAGCGGATAGCCGGATGCGATGAATGCTGGTGAGATCAAGGCGCCCAGATCGACCATTCGGTCAAGACTCTGTGCAGCTTGGTGTCAGGCTCATACAGATCCCGCTGGGAGACCTGCATCGCCTTGAAGGTGTTGGCATTGGCCATGGCTGCCTGCAGCTGCTGGTGCAGCCCATCGGCGCCCAGGTAGGTAGTGTCGTAAACGTCCACCTGGAACAGATGGCGGGTGAGGCCTGCGCGCTGGGCATCGAGCGTCACATTTGGCCGCCCAATGACTTGCAGGTACACGCCATAGGGCAACGTGGGCTTGGGTGGGGCCATGGCCGGGTACATGCGGCCACCGGCCAAGGTCTGCAGCACCGTGGCCAGGTCCGTCTTGATGGTGCTAGCCATTGTTGGCTCCGGTTTCACTCACCAGGTCGATGTGTTGACGCTGCTGCAGATCCGGCAGCACGGCCTTGATGTCGTACACCACTGCGCCGCGCACGACCCGCATACCCGCATGCAGCGTGGCTGCGCGATCGGCGCTGTAGCGGATGCGGATGCTGGCTTTGACCACCGAAACTGGTGCATCGGCGCGATTGGCCTCGGCACCGGTCTGATGCAGGATGTGGGCCCGCACCTGTGTGTAGACATCGGTCCAGGCGTCGGGGTCCACCTGCCCCGCTGCGTCGCGCGTGCCCGACGGGCGCTGGATGGTGATGAGCTCTTTGAGCGTGCCGCTGCGCATGGCTACACCCGCAAGATGCGGTAGGGATTGAGCAGGCTGTCCACAAATGGCAGCGGAGCCAGCGGGCCGCCCGCGGTGACCTCTTCGCGGTTTTCGAACAGGGCAGCCAGCCGCAGCTTCATCCAGGTCTTGAGGCCTTCAGGCACCTGGTTGGCTGCACCGTAGCCCGCCACAAAGGTGACCGTGACGCTGCCGAGCTGTGGCAGAGCGATCGGCCAGAGCTTGCCGAACCGGGGGGCTATGCGTGTGACCGCACCGGTGGAGTCCGTCACGTACTCGGTGTTGGCCAGGGTCTGGCTGGTGCCGCCCATGTCCACGTAGACGATGCTGGTGATGGACTGGATGGGGCCTTTTTCCAGCCGTATGGCATTGCCATCCAGTCCGTTCTCACCATCCCAGCAGCCGCCCGGAAACTGGTCCGTGACGCGCTGCCAGGTCTGGGTGATCAGGCTGCGGCCAGTCTCTTGCTCGGCATACTCGCGCACTGCCGTGATCTGCGCCGTGATCCAGTTGTCATCGGCCGTCAGGTCCGGGTCGGCGCTGGCCAGGTGCTCTTTGACTTCTGCCAGGGTGAGCGGTTCTTCGGTCGGCGCGACCGTGCGGCGGTAGCCCATGCCCAGCCCCCTCTCAGTCAGCGCCGGATTGAGCGGCTTCGTTCGCGGCAGCGCGGGCTTGTTCGGCCTGCAGCTTCAGCGACTCGGCTTGGCTGCGTGCGGCCTGCGCAGATTCCAGCAGCGATGCGTCGGCCGGCGCTGCAGCGCTGCGCTGTTCGGCAGCGACTGCTTGCCCGTCTGCCTGGATGGCTTGCTGTTCCAGGGATTCGGCTTCGAGCGCCAGTTGCTGCGCTTTGGCCTGCGCCAGGAGCACATCCTGCGCCTCGGCTTCGGTGCCCGCGGCAATGGCGGCTTCGGCATCATCCAGCAGCCGTTGGGCTTCTGCGGCAGCGGCTGCGTCTGCAGCGGCCTGGCGGGCAGATTCTTCGGCCTTGGACAGCGCCTCTCTGGCGCGAATGGCCAGTTTTTCGGCACGTGCCAGGTCCACCACCACTTCCACCTCAACGGCGTTGCCCAGGGCGCACTGGCGCACGGTTTCTTCGGTGATGCGGTAGTGCTGTTCTGCCTTGAATTTTTCGGCACCGGAGTCGTAGACGGAACGGATGAAGCGAGCGAGTTTCATGGTGTTGACCAGTGGAGGTTGTGCAAGCCCAGGGCCGCAGATCTGCGGCCCTGGAGGGGCGTCAGACCGTCTCGACGACGGCTGCGATGTTGTAGGCCGAGTTCGGCTCGTAGCGCGGCACCAGGCCGATGACCTTGGCGTCCAACAGACTGGCTGCGGTGCCGACCGTCATCGACAGGCGGAAGTGGGTGAAGCCGTTGGCCACATCCAGCTCGCTGGCTTCGAGGTTGATCAGGGCCACCTTGTTGTCACCCGAGGCCTTGACGATCTGGGTGATGGTTTTGCCGGTGATGTCCTTCGCACCAGTACCCGAGCTGTCGCTGGCTTGCTGCAGCTTGGCATCCAGGGTGGCGCTGCTGCCCAGCACGCCGCTGGAAACCATGGCAAGGAAGCGCTCGTGGTTGGCGGCCGAGATCCAGCCGGTGGTGACGGTGCTGGCCGAGACGGACGCAGCGTTGTAGTTGGCCAGCAGGGCAATTGCCTCGCTGGCTTTGGCGTTGACTGTGAACATGGAGACTCCGATGTAGATGAGGAGATGAAGAAAAATGAACACCCGGACCGAACCGGGTGCTTGCCGCATCAGCAGGGGCGATCAGCGCGCGCCGAGCTTGATGAACGGCGACAGCTTGTTGCTGCCGTTGGCCGGCGTGATCGAGGACTTGAGCTTGCTCTGGCCGTCCACTCGGAAAGTGGTACGGAAGGCCATCGAGTCGCTGTCGAAGTACAGGTGCATCGAGGTGGCTGTTTCCATGCCAGATGCCTTGGTGATGGTGCGGTAGTACTTCCAGTCGGCCAGCATCACGTCGCCTGCAGAGCTCAGGCTCTTGGCATGCTGCGTGACCATGATGGGGCGACCCATCAGGCTGCCGTACGGGTTGGCCTTGGCGCCTTCGCTGGCCGGGATGTAGATGGCATGGTCGCCCAGCTTGAGCGTGAACAGCACCGGCAAAACGTCGTTGTTCAGCATCCAGATGGCCCGCCCGTAGCTGCCCGGGGGCAGGCGGGCGATCATGTTGGCGATGTTCTCGATCAACAGGGTACCGGCCGCTTGCCCGGTCTCCTTGACCACAATTTCCACGGCGCCGCTGTTGAACGCGCCAGCAGGCTGGCCAGAGCCGGTGCCGAAGAAGAACGCTTCGTTGGTCTTCCAGCGGATGCTGCGGGCCATCAGGCCCGGCAAGTAGGTGCCAATGGCGGTGGCATCGGCCAGCAGCTCATCGCTGACGGGCACCAGGGCCAGCAGTTTGTGCAGCTGCAGGCGCGCACCGGTCAGGTTGATTTTGGTGGGTGTTCCGGCCGTGCCTTCAGCCTGCCAGGCTGCGCGCACGCCATCGCTGCCCCAGGGCGTGGATTCGTCTTTGGGGAAAGCCATGGTGTTGGACTGGCCCAGCTCCACGCCGTCGGTGAGCGGCATCAGGTTGTCTTCCTCCAAGCTCAGAGCGAAGATTTCGCGGCTGAACTCTGGCGGCACCGCGTAGCCACCGTCAGCGCCGGACCCTTCGCCCGAGAACAGGCTGGGCGCAGCGGCAAAGCGCTGGTCGATCACCGGGTTGGCCTTGCGGGTCGCTGCCTGCACGGCGGCGGCATATTCGCCAAAGCTGCGGAAGCCGAGCCGCGGGTCTTGCGCGCGGTTGTCTTCGGTTTCGATCCGGGCGCCTGCAGGCAGCTGGACGCTGGACTCGGCTGCGGCCAGCGTCTCTTCACGCTCGATCGCCGCTTCGATCTTGACCAGCTCGGCTTTGTGGGCCTTGAACTTGTCATCTTCTTCCTGCGTGACGTCGCGATTTTCGGCGCTGGCCTTGTTGGTGATGGCGCGCATGGCTTCGATCTCTTTGACCTTGCGGGCCGAGAGATCGCGCAGCGCCTTGCTGGTGTAGCCCGCTGCACCAAAGCCCAGCAGTGCCAGGCTGGGGTCATTGAGGGCAGCCAGGCCGTGGACCAGCACGGCATGGGGATCGACCGTTGCCGCAGAGGCAATGGTCATCGCGCCCATCAGGGCAGCGAAGAAAAGCGCAGAGCGCAGAGAAAACCGATTTTTCATGGGAAGGGCTCCAAGTAAAAAAGCCCGCACAAGCGGGCCGGGATGGGGACAAGGGAATGCACCAGCGGTCGATGGATCGCACCGCAGGCATCCATGGATGCCGTGCGGACTGGGCAGGTGCGATGCCCAAATGGGGTTGGATTACTCCAGGATGTCGATTTCGCGGCACATGGCCGCCAAGCGGCTGCGCGGCGCGCTGTTGCCGGTCTTGATGGACCGCTGCATCTTGCGCATCACTTCATCCATGGTCATGACGCCGTCGGCCATTTTTTCAGCCACGCATTGATCGCCACCGAGTACGCGACCTTGGCCCATGCCGTTGCGTACCGCATCGACCGAGACGCCGCGACCTTTGGCTACGGCGCCCAGGAAATCGTTGTAGTAGTCCTTGACGCGCGAGACCAGGAAGCCTTCAGCCTCCTCGTTCAGCGGCTCGTAGGGGTTGCCTTCGACCTTGTACTTGCCAGCAGACAGGAACTTGGTGTCCACACCTAGCTCATTCATGTAGCGCGACCAGTCTTGGTGCATCTGGTAGACACCAATGGACCCGGCCTCACCGCCAGGTGTGATGTACAGCTCGGAGCATTGAGACCCGAGCCAGTAGCCGGCACTGGCACACAGGCTGTTGCTGATGCCGATGATGGGCTTGACCGAGCGAATGCGCCGGATCTCCGAACCGGCTTCGGCCACGCCATAGACACTGCCGCCAGGAGTGTCAAAGTCGATCAGGATCTGCGAGCAGGCTTCGTCCCGCTCCAGCTCGCGCAACCAGCTCACCAGCTGCTGGGTGCTGGTGCCACCGCACCACTCGGTCATCATGCCGGCGCGCTGGACGATGACGCCATAACAGCAGACCACAGCCACGCCGCCCGCACTCAGGCGCGCCGCCTGTTCGCGCCGCATTTCGTAGGCGCTCTTTTGGGACCCATAGTCATCATCCATGGCGCGCGGCGTACCGGCGTACCAGTGGGCGATGACGCCCGCAAAGGCAGCGGTGCGCTCGGGCATGAGCGCCCACGGCGTGGACAGTAGCTCGGCAACCAGGGCTTCGCGTTTCATGGGGTTTCCTTCGTGAGTTCGGGCGCAGCAAGCGCCATCAATGCAGTGGTGAGCCCTGCCTGATCCTGGCTGGATGCGTTGGCATCCAGCCAGGACTGCGCCCGCGCCGGGCTGATGGCCATGGCTTCGGCCAGCACGTCGGCTGCAGGGGCTTTGCCGCCGGCCATGCGGCGCGCCATGCGGGTCGCGTTGGCCAGCAGCAGCCGGGCCATGCGTGCGTCGGTGCCGCCGCCGTCTTCTTGCTCTGTCGCTGTCTCTTCGGGCTCTGATTGTTCTGCTGGTGCCGGGGCTGGGGCTGGGCGCACGCCCTTCTTGGCCTGGGGCTTTCCTGCGTTCTCCAGGCTGACCATGTTCATAGGCACCAGGTAGATGTCACCGCCTTCGACTTCTGGCTCTCCTTCACGGGCCCGAATGTCGTTGGGACTCAGGCTGCCCATGTTGAAGAGCTTGTTGTAGAACACGCCGCGAGCGGCCATGTCGCCGCGCACCAGGTTTGCAAAGTCGAACTCAACTTCCAGGCCCTCATCCTCAGGCAGCAGAAAGGTGGTGATCGATGACTCCCAGCGCTCAGCAATGGGCGTCATGGTGCCTACGACGAAGTCCAGGCTTTGCTGCTCGATGTTGCTGAAGGTGGCGCGGTCCAGCTCGTTGACGCGGTGGGCGGGGACACCAAAAAGGCCTGCGATCTCGACGCGGTTCTGCTTGTGCGTCTCCAGAAACTGCGCGTCGGCGTTGTTCAGGGACAGCTCGTGGTATTTCATGCCACCTTCGAGGATGGCGGTCTTGCCACGATTGGCGCCGGAGTAGCCCTTTTGCCAGTTCTGTTTGAACTGGTCTTTGTCGTCGTCGTCCTTGAACCTGCCGCCCACCGGCATCTCGATCCAGCCGCCCGGCTTTGCATCGTTGTAGAAGAACCGGCTGCCGAAGCTCTGCGCGGACAGGCCAAGGCCGATCACCTCGCGCGCCAGCTCCAGGGGGCTGAGGCCAACAATGCCGTCGCTGGACAGGCCCCGCAGGTGCCAGATGTCACCGCGCGTGCGGATGTCTTCCGTGCCGTCCACGCGCTTGATGCGGTACCGGTAGCTTCCACTGTCCAGCAGCTCGATCTTGATGCGGTCGGGGTGGATTGGGATCAGGGCTTCGATCTCTCCGCGCCGGTTGGCAAAGACTTCGTTGAAGGCGTTGCCCCGCAGCGCGAGGTGGCCTTCCATCATTTCCTTCCACTCGAACGGCGTCTGGTACGGGTTCGGCCTGATCGCCAGCAGCTTGTAAAGCCAATGGTCGGTGACCTCGGTGCGTTTGCGGCCCGGCCCTCGCCGGTACATGCGAAACGGCAGGACGGCAAAGGTCTCGGCCAGAATCTTGACACAGGTATAGACGGCCGAGAGCTGCATGGCGGTCAGCGACGTGACGCGCATGCCGCCTGCAGACCGCATGCCGATGGGCTCAAACCACCAGTTGCCCGCAGGCGATCGGTCCGTCGCACTGGCTTGGGTTCGCGATAGGAACATCAGCCAGCCCTCCCAAACAACCAGGCGCCGACCATCGTCAAAAAAATGACCAGAGCGCCGGCGGCAATGAGGCCGATTCCCACGCCCCACTGCAGCCCTGCGCCTGTGGCAGCCAGCACGGTGCCTGCAGCGAGGCTGCCGTTGTAAATCAACTGGTTCATGGTGTGTCAGACCACCGTGAGGTGGCTGGAAAAGATGAAGGTTTTCGAACGGCCAGCAAGGCAGCGCCCGAGGGCAGAGATGGCGGCTACGGGGCCGTCGATCTTGTTCTCCTCGCGTTCTTTTCGCGGGTAGATGTTGTCTTTGGCGTCGCGCTGGCAGACCACGTTGGAAATCATCCAGTTCATCACCGGACTGTCGTCGTGCGTCAACTTGCCCGCAAGCACCAGAGCCTCCAGGAACTTCATGGGCTCAGAGTAGTTAAGGACCAGAGGTCTGTACTCCACCATCGGCACGCCGGCATCCAGCATGTGACCGACCAGCTGCGTGGCCTGGTGCGGGTCGTAGGGAACTTCCTGCACCAGCAAATTGGAGACGTCTGCAAGGATGGACTCTTCGATGGAATCGAAGTCAATCACTTCACCGTCAGACACCTCCAGATGTCCGGACCGACGCCAGCCGTCGTATTGGCTGTTTCGAGCCTGCTCGATCGCCCGCTCTGGCAGCCAGTAGGTGCCGCGCAGGTAGTAGTGGTCTTCCCCCGCGTCGTACCAGAGCTTGACCTTTGCAGCGATGTCCACCTTGGAGGCCAGGTCCAGGCCGATCCAGCATGGCAAATGGCGTACGCGGTCATCGGTGAGCGATTTGTCGCCACATCGCCCCCAGGCGATCATGTCCATCCAGGCCGAGTCTGAGTTGACCCAGACATTCAGCCGCTTTGTCAGGAAGTTGGCCTGCGCGCTCGGTGTGGCTTGTGCCTTGCGGCATGCCGCTTCCAGGTCATCGACCTGCACAGACACGCCGATGTTCGGGTTGGCCTTTCTCCAGACCTTCGGGTCATGCCAGAGATCATCTTCATCCAGGGTAAAGATGACGCCAAGCCAGCTTTCGTCTGGCGTGGTGTCGGTCAGCACCTTGATGGTGTAGTCACGTTGCTCGTAGCAGATACCGCTGCGGTCACTGCCGGCCGTAGTGATCATCAGAATCAGTGGCTGACTACGGGCACCGGTCGCCGAATCAAGCACGTCGTACACCGCGCGCGTTTTGTGCGCGTGCAGCTCATCAACGACCGCGCAATGGATGTTCAGGCCGTCGAGTGTCGAGCCCTCAGCGTTGAGTGGCTTGCAGCTGCTGGCAGTCTGCGGGATCGTGATGTCGTGCTTTCCATACTCCACACCGAACCGTGCCTGGAACTCCGGCAGTCGCACCACCATGTTGCGGGCGACGTCGAACACTTCGCGCGCCTGCTCTCCCGTCGTCGCGGCGCTGTAGCAGTGCGCGCCTGGCTCGGCATCGGCTGCCAGCATGTACAGCAGGATGCCAGCGGCCAGGGTGGACTTCGCATTCTTGCGAGCCACTTCCAGATACAGCCGGCGGAACCTGCGCAGGCCGGTAGTCGCATGCTTCCAGCCGAACAACTGAATGACCAGGCAGATCTGCCAGTCTTCCATCCGGATCCGGCCATGCTGGAGACCGACCCCCTCAACGTACTCTGGCTTGGCCCACTGCCCCTTGATGTGTGGCAGCAGCTCGATGAACGTGCAGGCCCTTGCTCCTGCCGCTTCGTCAAACGCGAACGGAAAGCCTTCTGCTCTCTGACGCTCCAGGTCCCGAAGAAAGCGCCGGCAAAAGTGGTGCTCATTCTTCCCGGCGACCTCCTCTCCTCCCATCACTCGCTTCGCGTAGGCCAATGCCCGCGCGAAGTAGTGAGAGTTCATTGGAAATCGGCAAAGCCCTTGGGGGCGGACGGATTTGGGGGTGAAGCAGCGGGCTTGTCGCCGCCGTTGACGTCGAAGAGCTGCGCCTGAACGCGGATGGCCGTTGACACGCGAGCACGCTGGGCAGGGGTTAGGCCAAACTCCGACAAAAGGGAGTTCAGCTTGGCCTGCTCCCTGTTCAGCACCTGGTAGATCGCCGATTGGACCTGCATGCCCTTGTTCGGGGTGAAGTCCAGCAAGGCCTCAGCGGCCTCCTTGCCCTCCTCCAGTCGCAGTGCCATGCGGCCATTGATCGCGCGCTCGACCTGCTCGATGCGCCCAATGGTCTGGCACAGCATGGCGAACGCATCCTGATCGACCTTGCTCAGCACGTTGTAGTGCAGCAACTCGGCTTGCAGACGCTTCCAGGCTTTGCGGCCCTCCTTGCTGACCCACTTCGGGATCTGTGGTGCACCGACTTCCGGGCGAAAGGTCTGGTCGAGATTGATGGGTCGGTGACCGCGACCGCCTTCGAGAGCTTTCAGCTCTGCCGGCTTTGGCGTGGGTCCTCGCTGTCCCATTTCAATCTACCTCCTGGTGTTTGCTGGCGTGCTACGCCATGACGTGGTCTACCCCCCCACCCTCAATAACTCGCGCGCGCAAAAATTTGACAGATCGGAAGAGCGTCGTGTAGGGAAAGAGTG
>ERZ650311.766-NODE-766-length-18427-cov-8.722404_pt1 | contig 18427 bp, 25 predicted proteins | sample MGYA00376247_ERZ650311 | MGnify/ENA primary metagenome ERZ650311 (study PRJEB26733, sample SAMN07839324) | wastewater metagenome | biome: small river; feature: stream; material: water | place: USA: North Carolina | collected 2016-07-28 ... | reverse complement strand
ATTAGCGGTGGTATTTGGTTCGGTCCAAAGACTTTCTATCCGATCTGGATGAAGGCAAAGGGAATTGCATCAGGTCAGCTCAGCCATCAGCAGAATAAGCCAGCGCTTCTCTTTGGCGGAACAATTATTGGTGTGCTTATCCAAACACTGACGCTAGGCGTCATCATTAACTCAATCAACGTAGGACACGAGATCGGCATTCTTGATGGTGCTGGAATTGGTTTTGCGCTCGGAGTAGGTATTGGAATGTTTGCTTCGCTCTCACACCGTCTCTTCGGTGGAGATTCTTTGAAGGTCTGGATCATTGAGACTTCAAATGATGCGCTCAATCTGACCATCGCCGGAGCAATAATCGCTTTCTTCAACTAAGGTAATCAGCATGGCTGCGGAGTACGAGCAAGAGGTAAAAGAGCGCTGGGGCGATACAGAAGCCTATGCTCAATCGACTGCTCGTACATCGAAATACACCAAGGCTGACTTCGCTGCTGCGAAAGTTGATCAGGAGGCGACAACTGAGCAATTTGTAATTGCATTTGGAAATAGTTATCCAGTTACCTCTGTACAAGCCCAAGCAGCAGTCGTTGCTCACCGGGAAGCGATTTCGAAGTGGTTCTACGAGTGCTCGGTAGAGATGCAGAAGAATTTAGCGGTGATGTATATCGAAGATCATCGCTTCAAGGCATATTACGATGGACGAGTCAGGGGACTGGCGCAATATGTCCACGATGCCATCATGGCTCAGTAAAGTCATTCACGAAGATCCCATAATCCGCAAGGTTTCACTTGCATCCTTGGTAGATCGCTTCGGCAATGGATTGTTAATTTCTATCCTCGTCATTTACTTCTCATTTGTAGAGGGCCTCGGCCCGAGCAAGACTGCACTGGCTCTCTCTATTGGCGCGGCTGCGGGTCTGATCATGACAATCCCAGCTGGACATGTTGTTGATCGGGTGGGGCAGAGAAGCGTTGTTGTCTTCTCAATGGCTATAAATGGCCTGGCGATAATGAGTTTGATCTTTGTCCATTCATTTATGTGGCTCACAATTTGTTTCGCAGCTGACTCAATTTCTAACGTCTTTAGCCGTAATGCTCAGTTAACGTTGATAGCTCGAGTGGGAGATAAAAAAGACCATGCTCGCAATCGTGCCTATACCCGTTCGGTTAACAACCTAGGTATTGGGCTAGGTAGCCTTGGCTCAGGCTTAGCCCTCGCAGTGAATTCACCTGTCGGCTATAAAGTCGCAATCTTTATCGATGCCTGTACCTTTATCTTCGGAGCACTTATATATCTGCGCGTCCCACACTTTCCACCTACTCTGCAAGAGCGCGAGAAGTTTGACTGGAGCATCTTTAAAGACCGTCGTTACATCGCAGCGACGATCATGGCTTCCGTTACCAATATTCAGTTTGTTGTTCAGAATATTGGAATTCCAATCTGGATTGTTAAGTACACCGATGCTCCACGTTGGTGGGTCTCAACCCTTTTGATCTTAAATACTGCTGCGGTCGTACTCTTTCAGGTGAAAGTAAGTAAGCGCTCTAAGCCGCTGAATGAATCCTTTAACCAATATTTGCTCAGCGGATTTCTCTTGGCCGGCGCATGCCTTCTCTATGCATCCGCAGAAGGTCCGTCGGCACAGATTGCTTCACTCGTGTTGGTAATTGGCATGGCGCTCCATGTGGTGGCAGAGCTATTGATTGCCATGATTCACTGGCAGATTTCCTTTGATCTAGCAGATCCATCTCGCCAAGGTGCCTATTACGGTTTATGGACTTTCGGAAATGGACTCAGTGAGATCGTGGGACCAACGCTAGTTACCTTCGCGCTTGTGTCATTAGGAAAACCAGGTTGGGCACTCCTTGCATTAATGTTCTTTGTGAACACCTTATTCTATAAATTGATTGTGGTAACAAGAAAAGTAAAACTTCTTTAATCTTAAAGAATTCTAAGAGTCTTTAGTAGTGAATTTATCCACCCGATAAATTTTCCTTGGATTGAGAAGACTCCTTCTATGACTCCTTGGAAGGGTTGAATCAAAGATGCGTATTGTGTCTCATAAATTCCAAAGATAATCAGGTAAATTCCAACAAGAGTGAGGAATATCGAAGAAACAAGCTCGATTCTCCTGAGTGATTGTTTCACGCGAAGCAGCGCCGCTTGCGAATAGAGTGCCAGGAGCGCAATTACAGTGATAGTCGCGGAAATCCCTAAAGCATAAAAGAGATATGCGCGAAGCGTTTTCACAAAACCCAAATTCAGAGAAGAGCTAGTCGCAGCCAGCAGAGGACCAATGGTGCAACTAATCGAACCGAGTGCAAAGGTGACTCCGTATAGATAGAGACTCTTCACATTTGAAGATGGAGCAACATTAGGGCTCCATAACTTGCGCAATACTGGAGCTTTACCGCCCAAGGAAGCTATTCCGAGATAAATCAGAATTGCGCCGATTGAAATTGTAATTATTGGTAAATATGCCTGAATGGATGTGCTTATGGGAAAGATAAGCGTTCCAAATAGTGCAAATATCGAAATTACGCCAAGCGCCATAAGTCCGGCGGATTGAAGTGCTCGAAGTGTGAGTTTGAAAGGGGAGAAACTTTGTGGAGCCGATGAAATCAACATAGTCATATATGCCGGTAGCATGGCAAATCCGCACGGATTAAATGTCGCAAATACACCAGCGGCAAAAATCAGGGAGAGATTGTGAGATGAGGTCATTTGACTGAGAGAAGGCTAGTTATTTTCTTCTCGAGGAAAACCTCATCGCTTGGGCCAATTTTGCTCGAAATTCTTCCCTTGGCATCTACGAATACCAGGGTTGGCTGGATTACCACACCAAATCTATTCCAGAGTTTGCTGGTTCCATCATTGAGATTTGTGAAGATAGATGTACCGGTGTGATCTACAAACTCTTTCATCTCATCAGAGGAGCCAAGTGAGCCGATGCCTAGAAAATTAATTTTCCCCTTGTATTTCTCGGCTGATGCAACAATAAACTCAGATTCATTCTTGCAAATGGCACACCAAGGAGCCCAGAACCAAATAACTGTAGGTTTCTTGTTGATCAATGACTTTGAGTTGAAATTCTTGCCGTCGACAGTCTTTCCTGTGAAGTTCAGTAGTGCCTTATTTGTGAGTGAAGCGGATGAAATCTTTATTTGAGCGCTACCAGTAGTCGGCGCAGCAACCCCCACTACTAGCGAAAGGATCGCTAGTAGTGGGATGAATCCACGTTGCATTTTCATAAGGGGCTATTCAATCTTGTCGAGCTTGAATTTAATTCCAAGCCAGGCCCCAATAAAGGAGAACAAGAAGAAGGTCCAGCCTGAGATTGCGAATGCTTGGCTACCTGAGAGCAGGTTTCCAACTGTGCAACCAAGGCTCGTGAACGAACCCCAACCAAGAAGGATTCCACCGATCACCGATGAAGCTGTTCCCTTCAAAGTAGGGATTTGAGGCTTAAATCGATTACCTGCAATTGATGCCGCCAGAGCTGCAGTAAAGAAGCCAATGACGAGCCATCCATTATTGGTAATAGTTTCTACAGCTGCACCAATACAACCCGACAGGCCATCAAGTCCAATCAGTTTTGGATAAAGGTCATATTTTGAGCCGATATTTTGTGCGATCGTGTTGAGCTGACGAGTAGTTCCTAGAGGCTCAATACGAAGGTATGCCGCAATTCCAACGAGACCTACGATTGTCCCCGTAACGAATGGATTCCATCGCTTCTTAATCAATGAGTTACGGATCTGAGACCACTCAATCTCACCAGTTCCATGAACTTCTCTCTCTGCCGGATTGCTTCGAGTAATAAGGAAGTAAATCGCGACGCCAATTAATCCAAGGGTAACTGCAAGAGAGCCTGCATATCCAAGGTAATGAGGCAGCCACAACTTCGGTGCACCGTCGATAAAATGTCGGTAGAGGAAGTTCCAAGTATTGAAAGAGAGAATGAATCCGATAATGACGCCGATAAGTCCAGGAATTGCGCGGAGGTATCCCTGAGTTAATCTAAAGAATTGACCAGAGATACATGCCCCAGCAAAGGCCATACCAAGTCCAAAGGCGAGGCCACCTAGAACAAGTGCAAGACTGACTGGACCGATATGTGCAGATGGTGGAAGTTGTTCCTTACCTGGAACCGGCAAAAAGATTCCAAATATGACGGTATAGCCAATTGCGCCCACAGCTAACGCAGTGAATATTGCTATGAGACCGTAATTCTTTCGCTCATTAATTGAATCTCTAAAAATGCAGAAGATACAGAAGCGACCGCGCTCGAATGCGATTCCGAGGGCGACGCCGATAAGGAGCGATGTGGCTGCTTTAGAGCCATAAGTTTGGCTCTTCTCTAGTACCTGCGAGAGCACCACCAGCAATGCGATGATTACTCCAGCAATAGAGGTACGAATGGAGTCTTTTCGACTCCATTCGTATTTAGTCTCTACTGAACTCACTTAGCCGCTGCCGCTGACTCGATAACTTCTGCAGGAGCAGTTGCTGCAAACTCAAACCATGAACCGTCGTAGTTCTTCACATTGGTGTTTCCAAGGATTTGAGTAAGTGCGAACCAAGATGCAGAGGCGAGAAGCCCAGTACCGCAGTACAGGATTACCTTTGTATCTTTAGTAACGCCTACCGCCGCATAGGCGGCCTTGATCTCAGCCGCAGACTTAAATGTTCCATCTGCGTTCAAAATGCTTGCTGTCGGAATGCTCTTGGCGGATGCAATGTGGCCAGCTTTCGCCGCAGTTCCTAGTCCCGTGCCAGCTGCCTTGCCTTCATAGCTTGCAACGTCACGAGTATCAACAATTACAGCGCGAGACGCAGTCTTGAGCTTTGCATTGCGAACTACCTCTTCGATCTTTGCGCGAAGCTTTGAAGATGCAACAGTCGCCTTAAAAGTTCCTGTTGCCTTTGCAGGTGTTGCGGCAAATGTGGTTGCACCACCAGTTGCGCTCCACTTAAGGAGACCGCCATCGAGAATGCGGACATCTGGAACACCGTAGAGGTTAAATACCCATGCGCCCCATGTTGCCTTAAGTCCTGACTTTGCCTCGGCATAAAGAACAACTGTTGACTTCTCGGTCACGCCTAGGCGCTTAAGAACCGCATCGAAGTTCTGTCGGGTGACGACACCATTCTTCAACTTTGATTCAGAAGAATTTGCGAGTTCTGTCTTCCAATCAATGTACTGAGCGCCTTCGATATGTGTGCGTGCATAGACAGAGTTATCTGCATCTCCGACATGGAGAAGAATGAGATTTGGATCAGCCAGGTTTGCCTTGAGCCAAGTTGTTGAAACAAGGGCCTTTGTTGGAGTCGATTCAGTGACAGCCTGAGCCGATGGTGCGATTGTCGTAGCAAAGAGCGCTACAACAAGTGAAACGAGAGTTACTTTCTTAAACATGATTCTCCTAGAGTTAAAATGAATTGAAATTGAAATAGATACTGAAATTTAATGTGTTTATTAGCTAAGAATTAGCAACACATAGATACGAAACGGCAGTAGTCGACGATGCGTCGCTTTGTTAAATTGACTGCCTGATTTCTCATGTGCGGGAGATTAACTACATCAAATTACAAATGCAACACACATACAATTCACATCTGCAAGTAAATCGCAGATAGGTATTCAGATAATTAGGCTTTTCTTACAATCGAAGATTTCAAATTCATAGGACCGAATCCATCGACCTTAGCCTCGATGTCGTGATCGCCAGGGCCATCAACTAAACGAATGCCTCGGACCTTTGTTCCAACTTTAAGTGTATTTGAGCTTCCCTTGACCTTCATATCTTTGATGATTGTTACATCATCTCCATCGTTCAAAATATTTCCCGATGCATCCTTAATGACTCTTGCCGACTCAACTTCTTCATCTGCCGGGTTCCATTCGTGCGCGCACTCTGGGCAAACGAGGAGAGCTCCCATTTCGTATGAATATTCGGAATTGCATTCAGGGCATGGGGGAAGTTGATCGCTCATAGGTGCAAAATACCGTGCTAAAGGACTTTTGAGAGGAACTCGCGCGTGCGAGCTTCCTGAGGATTGCCAAGCACTTGATCAGGAGTTCCTGATTCGACGACTACTCCTTCATCCATAAAGAAGAGTGAATCGCCAACCTCGCGTGCAAAGCCCATCTCGTGAGTAACAACAATCATGGTCATGCCAGAAGCTGCCAAGTCCTTCATTACCTGCAGAACATCACCGACGAGTTCTGGATCAAGGGCAGATGTTGGCTCGTCAAAGAGCATCAACTTTGGCTTCATCGCTAGCGCTCGAGCAATAGCTACACGTTGCTGCTGTCCACCAGAGAGTTGAGATGGGTAATGTGATGACTTTGCACCAAGTCCAACTCGCTCTAAGAGTTCACGCCCCTGAAGTTCTGCTTCTTTCTTATCAATCTTCTTGACATGGATAAGTCCAGAGATGACGTTCTCGAGTGCAGTCATATGTGGAAAGAGGTTGAAACGTTGAAAGACCATACCTATGTCGCGGCGTTGAACATCTGCCTCTGACTCTTTGAGTTCGTACAGCTTTCCATGAGCCTCGCGATATCCCATGATTTTTCCGTCTACGAAAATTCTTCCACCATCAATTTTCTCGAGATGGTTGATACAACGCAGGAATGTTGATTTACCAGAGCCTGATGGGCCAATAATGCAGGCGACTTCACCAGGCTTTACAGAGATGCTGACGCCCTTGAGGACCTTATGGCTACCGTAGGACTTGTTGATCTCTTGTGCGTCAACCATCAATTGAGTCATGCTGAAATCACCGCACTTCGATTAAAGCCTCGACCGAAGCGCTTCTCTAAGAAGTACTGCGCGACCATCAAAATAGATGTGTATGCGAGGTACCAGGTACAAGCAACCAAGAGAAGTGGAATTGGGTTGTAGGTCTCGTTGGAGATGTCGCTAGTACGAGCATAGAGATCGGTTACGAGGGGAACCGCGGTAACAAGCGATGTTGTCTTCAACATCGAAATCACTTCATTTCCTGTTGGGGGAATGATGACGCGCATCGCCTGTGGAATTACGATGTATCGCATCGTCTGCCAGCTGCTCATGCCAATTGACTTTGCCGCTTCTTCTTGACCGGAATCAACTGCCAGCAAACCACCGCGCACGATTTCGGCCATGTATGCCGCTTCGTTCAGTGTGAGACCAAGAACGGCAATCCAGAAGAGTGAAGCAGTCTGTGAAAGCGATAAGTGGAATCCAAAGTGGAAGTCACCTATATGAATCCACGGGATGCCGATAAATATCTGCTTATAGATAGTGGAGAAGAGGCCCCAAAAAACAAGCTGAACATAGACAGGGGTGCCTCTGAAGATCCAGATGAAGAGCCAAGCGAAAGATTTAAAGATTGGATTATCAGTTCTGCGCATGACACCGAGGGCAACGCCCAAGATAATCGCAAAGAACATCGAGAGAAGAGTTAATTCAAGGGTGACGATGGCTGCGGTGATTACACGCCCATCGAAGAGATACTTCTTATATGCCGCCCACTCATATGCTGGGCGAGATGCTGCATCGATAACGATTCCAGCGAGTGCAAGAACAAGCAGCAGTGCCACTGCCCACCTTTTATAGTGGCGCAGAGGCACTGCCTGAATGCTTGTCTTTTCGCTCAAGGGTGAATGCTATCTAATTAAGCAGTCGCACCATTGATTGTGAACTGAGAAACCGCACCTGCCTCAACGCCCCACTTCTTAAGAATTGAGTCGTATGTGCCATCCTTCTTGATAGCGACAAATGCTTCCTGGAGCGCCTGAGCCAATGGGCTCTTCTTCGCTACTGCGATTCCATATGGAGCCTCGCCGAAGATCTTGCCTGCAAGAGCAAGCTTGCCCTTTGTCTGAAGCACTGCGTATGCAAGTACTGGTGAATCAGCCGCTGTTGCATCTGCGCGACCAAGAACTACAGCTGAAGTTGCCTGCTCTCCTGAATCGTAGGTAAGAAGTGTGATTGCCTTCTTGCCAGCTGCGACACATGCATCTGACTTAGCCTTGATGTCATCAGCCTGAGTTGAGCCTGTCATCGCTGAGACGATCTTGCCGCAAGCGTTATTTGGATCGAGCTTTACGCCCTTCTTGACCGCCCACTGTGTGCCAGCGCTGAAATAGTTAACGAAGTCAACTGAAGCCTGGCGCTCCTTTGTATCTGTAAATGACGATACTCCAACGTCGTACTTTCCAGCTTTGACTCCAGCGATGATGGTATCAAAACCTGCAATTACATAATTAGTCTTAACGCCGAGCTTCTTTGCAACTGCATTGAAGAGATCAACTTCCCAGCCAATAACTTTGCCGCTCTTATCTTTAAATTCATTTGGGCTGTAAGTTGCATCGATACCGATGTTGATTGAACCTGACTTTGTGATGTTAGATGGCAACTTTGTTGCAGCTGTCGCAGAAGTTGTTGATGCAGCAAGTCCGAGAACCACCGCGCCAACAAGCGCGTGCTTGTAGAACTTCTTCATAAGTAAATCCCTTGATTAATGTTGAAATAACGTTCAGGCAACGCTGCCGTGAGAGTGGTAATTCTAGCCTTTAATAAGTTGGCCGAGACCCGCAATATCTTTCGGGCTCACACCACAACAGCCACCAATCACAGTTGCACCGAGAGACTTCCACGCCTGAATGTCACTAAGTTCAAAGCTGGAGTTCACTGGGCCAAGCCACACTTTTGCAGATGCATCCCATTCGCGACCAGAGTTTGGATAGACAACGTATGGAAGTGTGGATGTGGCGCTCTTAAGAAGTGGTGAAATAAAGGCAGGCTTGGTGCAATTGATGCCAACCGCGACTGCAGAAGGCGCACTATTTACAAGTGCAACTGCATCAGAGAATTTTTCACCAGAAGAAAGTTCGGTCTCAGACTTGCAAGAGAAGGAGATCCAGAAAGGCATCAAAGGCGCGATCTCCGAAATCAATTCAATAATTGCATCAGCCTCAGTGAGCTCTGGAATAGTCTCAACAGCAAGAAGATGTGGCTTCGTTGCAATTAGTGCTTTAAGGCGATCACGATGAAAATCCTTCAGTTCTTCTTTGGAAAGGCCGTAATTGCCTCGGTATTCACTGCCATCTGCAAGATATGCGCCGTATGGCCCCACAGATGCAGCCACTTTTACACCGGGAAACCGCGCTAGTTCCGTTGATGCAACTAGTGCTGCATCTACTTCCTCTTGAGTCCATCCCTGAGACAAGCATCCTGGATAGGTAATTTGGTAAGAACTTGTAATCAGTACTTCAGCACCAGCATCTGCGAATAACTTATGAGCAGCACGTACTTGATCGGGATGGCTCTTGAGAAGTTCGCCAGACCATAGCGATGTATTTAAAGTGTTACCTAACTCTTCAAGCGCTGTTGAGAATCCACCATCAAGCAGAGTTGTTTCGGTAAACATAGAGAAATCATATTGCCATCAAGAGGCAGTATGGAAATTTAGACTCGAGCAGTCTGACGAATAAAGTCAACGGTCAATTTTGGAAAATTCCACATAATGACATGCGCGCAATTCTCGACTTCAATCCATTTCGCATGCTTTGGTGCGACTTCCTTCACCTGAGCAAGTGGTTGTGGCAAAGTGCGGTCGTTATCTCCAAAGATAATTGCAACCTCAACTTTTTCTGGAATTGAAGTTTCCAACTTTCGTCCAACCAATCCACGCCACAAAGGCATGTAACCTTTTGAACGGGCCATTGCAATCACAGAATCTCTACAGCTCTCATAACTCAGTTCGCGCCAAAGGTGAGTAATCTTTCGATAGCCAAGGGCTTTCAGCGGAGGCAGGTGATAGGCAAGAGGCATAAAGAACTGCGAAATCTTCGCAAGTATTCGCGAATCAATACTTGCCGGGATCATTCCGGTGGGACCTTCAACCCATAATCCCGCTGGCGCTAACGCGGTAACGCTCTTCACGCTTTCGGGATCTACATCTGCCATCTCAAGTGCAATCCATCCACCGAGTGAATTACCTGCAACGTGAAGTTCTTCCACCCCATGATCATTCTTAAGGTGTCCAAGAATCATCTCGGCCAATCGGCGAGGGGAGAGGCCATCTTTTTCGGCGAGTGGTGCATCACCATGACCAGGTAGATCAATTGCAAATACTCTGAAATCTTTCATCAGCTCGGGCACTAAGGTCTTCCAGATATTGCCGGCAGAGCCAAGGCCATGCACGAGCGCTAATGAAGGTTTACTCGGATCATCACCGAAGACTTTCGAGACGACGCTCATGCGGGAAGTATAGGCAGGCTTTAGTTAACCGGCACTCCGATAACCATTGTGTAGTCATCCGCCATCGGATCGAGCTGTGAGTTGTAGATTTCAAGATGAGGAGCCGGGCGCATCTCTTTGCCTGATGCAGCAACTTCCTCCATATATGCCTTCTGATATGAGGCAGCAATATTGGTGATCGGGCCAGTGTGAATCACCTCAAGATAATCGCCTTCGGGAAGTTCAACACTTTCAAAACCGGCAGGAACTTCGGCGTTTGCATCAACAAGTGCGCCAGCAAAGTAATCCATCGGCTTATCCATATCCATACTTGGAATAGTTGCGCCATAGAAGGTATTTGTCTGAGCTAATTCCAGACCTGCAGATTTAGCAAAGAACTCTTGCCACGCAGTTGGAATCGCCTTCGGATCGTATTTTTCAGGATGAAAGATTGTAAAGATAGAAGAACGAACTCCAACGATTTTGCCGCCGCTAATGTGAATTGTATTTGCCACTTAGAGTCCTTTCTTCTTTCTAAAGTAAGCGACCAGCGCATTTGCATGGCCGTGGCCCATCTCAAACTTCTCTTTCAGATGAGCCACCTGTTCCATGTGAGCAAGCTTGGACACTTTCTTAAGTTCTTTCATCCAATGCTCAATTGGCTTCCCATACTTCTTCTCAATTGAAGGAAAGTAGGAAGCTGGGCCCATAACTTTTTTCTCTGCCATGTAAATATTGTAATTACTGAACGTGGGCTGGGTCCATCCAGAAGAGATCCCAGACATGTCCGTCTAAATCTTCAAACCCCCAGCTGTACATGAATCCATGATCCTCTGGCTCATTTACCTTGCGCCCACCAGCAGCAAATGCCTTCTCCGCTAGCGCAGTTACCTCATCTTTCGATTCACATGAAAGCGAGAGGAGCACTTCAGTAGTTTCTGGCGCAGCAATTGGCTTTGAGATGAAGCCCTTGAACTTCTCTTCTTCGCAGAGCATCGCAAAGATGTTGTTGCCAATAATCATGCATGTCGTATCTTCTGAAGTGAATTGCGGATTAAAGGTAAAGCCAAGTTGGTTAAAGAACTCGACGGAACGCTTGAGATTCTTAATTGGCAAATTTAGAAATATAGCTGAAATCATTTTTCTTACCCCTTGAACTTTCTAATCTCCTGCGGCCATCCGCAGGCAACGCCAACCTTGGCGCCCCACATCTTCGCCTCTTCATCTGTGGCAACATCGATAATGGTCATTCCGCCGAGGAATTCACCTGTGGTTGTGATTGGTCCACCGACATTGCCTGCATCATCGGCACCAAATGCTTCTTCAATTTCTTCTACCAATCCTCCAGCAAATACAAGTACGCCAGCATCTTTCATCTCTGCAACAACTGCACGAGCTAGAGGTCCACGAGATTGAAACCACTCAGAAGGATGGTCGCCGACCCACTGTTGATTGAAGTAGATGATGTATTGAGCCATATCTAAATAGTAGGTTAATTCGTAGGATTTCTGAATCCTCAGGAAAAGAAAAGCGAAAGAGATACAGGAGCGATTGACCCTTGTGCATTTGCAATCGTCATAATGAAGAGCAAAGCACATATAAAGGAAAGAAGTATTCCAAGGGCAAATGACCGGTACATGTGTGGCTTCTGAGAATCAAGAGATCCGCTTACTAAAGGCGTCCATACTATTTTTGAGAGGTACAAGAACAGGGCAAACAGAACGAAGCAGATTATGGCCTTTGGCATTTGCCACGAGATTCTCTCGTCAGAAATCTTGCTTATGTAATGGGGGAGTGAACTACTTTCAGACCTGATCCAATCTGCATAAGTCTGTTGCAGGAGTGCAGACTTTGTGCCAGCAAGCGGATTTCCCAACATTCCAAGAGAATTCTTGAATCCAGGTCTTGGGTTCACTGCATTTCCCAAGTTGCCTACAACAATCAGGCCGAGCACTAGGGCAAGAAAACTAGAGAAGGCACCTAGGTAGAGCGAAGCCTTTCCGCTGACAGTCTTCACGTGTATGAGAAAAGACGATCCCCGTCTCAAACGATTGAGCTGGGAGCCAGTGAAAATAGTTAAGGCAATTACAGAGATTCCTCCAAGAACAACCATGACGTAGTGATACTTCGCATAATCGTCGAGTAGGTATACAAAAGCTGGATTTTTTGAATCCCCATTATTTATTAGATCCGTTAGGAGATCGAACAATGAGGTATTCACATTAAAATCATATAGTCGTCGAAGTTTTGTTCCGGTAATTTAAAGAAGAGTCGCCCTATAAGCCGGACATAGGCAATTCACGCTCAAAAACAGCCATTTGCCCGCAACTTTGCCCGCAAGCTCATAACAATAGATTAAAATCCATCACAATTTAAATCAAGGTAAAACCTTAATTGAGTAACGTGTACCCAGCCTGGCTAACAGCATGAGCGATATCTTCATTAGAAATTGGCACTGAAGAGGTAATGACTGCTTCTGCTCTCTCTGCACTTGCTGAAACCGAAGTTACACCTTCAATTAAAGAAAGTTCCTTGCCAACTCGACCTTCACAGTGTCCGCAAGTCATACCCTTAATTTTAATTGTTTTTTCCATATTGCTCTCCCATCGCTTTACTAGCTTACTTTGATAATTCCCATCATTCCTGCATCTTCATGATCCAAGATGTGGCAGTGATAAACAGTTGTGCCTTTTATATCAACGAATGGGATGCGAATTTTTACTGACTTACCAGATGGCAAATTAACAGTGTCATGCCAGCCTTGCAAGAAGTTTCCATGTCCGTCGTCAGCTACTTGAAATGGCCATGCATGAAGGTGGAATGGGTGATCCATTGACGAAGGGTTTGAAATCGTCCACTCCTCTGTTGTTCCGAACTTTACGCTCTGATCTACTCTTTTGGGATCGAATGCTCTCCCATCGAAAGTGAACGCCATCTCATGGCCCATGCCGCCCATCATGCCCATTCCTGAACCCTTGATCACAATTGTGCGTTTACCATCCACTTTAGAGATCTTTGAAAACGGAAGAAGCGAAACTGGGAACACTGCATTTGATTTTGACGAAAATTCAACCTTTGCGATTGCCTGGTAGCCATTTTGAAGGTTATATCCACCTTTTTGTGGTGCAGTTACTAGAAGTTCCGTTCTCTGACCAGGCGTCAATGTAATCGAATTAATCTTGGTAATAGTTGGGAGTCGTGAGCTATCTGATGCAATTTGCCACATTTGAGCACCTGGCACAGAAATCGTTTGATAAAGGGAAACAGAGGAGTTGATCAGTCTCCAGTGCTCCGCATTTTTCCCTTCTGCCTTAATTGTTGGCAAGAGCTCACCATTTACCAAAGTGTTTGGACCACTACGCCCATGCATACGATCCATTTGAGAAGTTTTGGCTACTGCTGAGGTCGTACCTATGCGAGGATCCGCTAGAACAAGTACCCGCTCTGTGGCGCTTGAAAGCACTCCCAATGCGTCCAAAGTGTCTTCGATAATCAAGGCGCCGGCAAGACCGGAAGCAACCTGTCCTGCTGACAACTCATGATGGTGTGGGTGGTACCAGAAGGTACCGCTTTTTTGAGTTAGAGGAATCTTGATTGAGTATTCAAAAGTTTCTCCTGGAGCAATCATGAGAAGAGGATTATCACCATTTCCACTTGGAGATGTATGCAGTCCATGGGTATGGAGATTTGTTGGTTGATTGAGTTTATTGACAAGCGTTATTTGTATCGTGTCACCCGGCTTTGCTCGTAAAGTGGGAGCTGGGAATACGCCGTTGTAGGTCATAGCCCAACGTTTGGACTTGCCGTATTTGATCAACTGCTCATCCGCAATGAGTTTGAGCTTCAAGGTGCCCTTTGATGATCTGTATACCTCCGTTGCAGCTGAGGCTATTTGAGTGTCAAAGAGCCACTCAGCCGCAATTAAGCCTCCACCAACAAGTGCGCTTAGCCTAACGAACTCTCTTCTATTCATTGATAGCACCTATTCTTCTACTTGTAGATATCAACATCTAAGACACTTTCTTAAATGTAAGACCAGCATTGCTTGAAACGAAGATGTCAGACCCGACCGTCACCAGCATAATTTGATTGTTTGCGCTTAAAATTCCAGGGCTTCCTTTGAAGGGACTGATTTTTTTCCAAGTTTCCCCTAAATCTTTAGAGCGATAAAGAGAGTCACCACTCAAGGCAAACAGCCCTGAATTGGTCTGCTCTATTTGAGAAAATGCTGTAGGGGTCTTTATGGTCTTTGAGGATTTAAATGCATCTTCAGTTAAAACTAGTTCTTTACCCTGAATGGCAATTGCCATCCCGGACATTTGAGGAATTACGGCAATATCTGAAAATTTGTTCTTACCTATTGTCTGCCAAGACTTTCCAAGATTAGATGAATACATCAGGTTGCCTGAACCTGAATCCGCCCCGAATATCTCCTTGCCAGCACCTTCTAAAAGGTGGAAATCTGCTTTCCCGGCAAGTGAGACCTGTTTCCACTTCTTACCTAGATTCCCTGATGCGATCAAACCGACTGGTGCCGGAAGTGAAGAACCCTGCGATGGATGACCGCTTGCAAACACAGTATTTCCTATCGCAGCTAGCCCCATCACATCAAAAACTTCAGAACCAATCTTTTTCATATTGTTTGAGCTAACTAATTCATACAGTCCTTCATGTGTTCCGAGAAAGACTTTATCCCCAACCACTTTAACTTGATGAAAATGGGAGGCAGAATCAAAAGATTCTGCATGTGCAGATGAAATAGATAAAAGTCCTATGGCAACTAAGGCTGCGAGTAGAGTCCTATTTCGCTTCATTGAATTTCTGATCTTCTTCATTTTTCCTCATTTCGATTGGTTTAAATCTCTAGACTCTTCCTGCATAAGGCATCATGCCGGGCACGCTGTAGATACTTGAATACTTGAGGCCGGTTGCAGTTGATCTTGCTTCCCACATCATGCCGTTGCCAGCGTAGATACTCATATGGTGAATTGTGTTCTGAGTTCCCTTATAAGAGTAGAAAATTAGATCACCAGGTTGCATTTCCGAGATTGGAATCTGTTTTGTATAGGTGTAGTACAGACCAGAATTCAGGCGATCCCAGTTTGGCCAACCAAGTCCGGCATATTTATATGCCGCATAGACCAATCCTGAGCAGTCGAATGAATTAGGGCCTTCGCTACCCCAAACGTAAGGCTTCTTGGCAAGAACTTGACGCTTAGCAAATTCAACCGCCTTAAGCCGTTGAGCCTCTGACGTCCTAGATGATGCTGCCCCTCTGGCCCCACCACCTCGCCAAACTTTCGCTTGATTTGGCGCCTTTGTTGCTTCATTTGCGCGAGTCTCTTCAAGTAGAGCAAGTTGACGTCGCTGCTCGAGTGTAAGTCGAACTTTTCTAGCAGAGGCCAATTCCTTTTGCAGTCTATCTTGTACTGCCTGTAACTTATCGACCTCTCTTTGCTGCGCATCTCTGATTGAGTCAGCTTCCTTCTTTGCTTCTGCAACTTTTTCTGTAACTATTACTTGCTTGACTCGTGCAGCCGCTGCCAATTCTCTAGCCTTGCGAGCAGCCTGTTCGGCAGCCTTAAACCTCTCCAGAGCAACTTTGTTTTTACTTCCGAGGTTCTCCAAAAGTGAGAGCGTATCTATAACATCTTGAGGGCCGTTTGCACTCAGTAATGTCTCCAAGCTTCCCATGTTGCTACCTGAGGTATACGCAGCAATAGCAAGCTTTCCGATATCACGATGAGACTGCGCCACTTCTGACTCGGCGACTTTCACCGCTTGATTTGCCAAATTGAGTTCATTTGTCGCAGCTTTTAACTCAGATAGGGCGACAAGATATTTTCTGTTGACTTCAGCAGCAAGGGCGGCGAGTTTTCGCAAATTTCCCATGGCGGCTGCCAACTTTCTCGCCGCCTGTTGAGCCTTGATCAATTTAGCTTGCTCAAGTTTCTTGGCAGCTTCAATCTCGGCAAGGGTCGGTTTGTGTTTAGAGGCAGAAGCTTCAGGAATTCCCGCAAAAATCATCGTGGCAATCAACACGTAGAGAACTCGTGCTCCCAATATTGTTTTCCTCATAATCTGCGTGCACCCACAAAAGGTTTACTGCCGAACATCCTTGAGAGCGGAACAACCTCTACGCGCTTGCCCGGACGAGGTGCTTGGACCATTTTCCCTCCACCCATATAGATAGAGACGTGGCTTATTGGCTTTCCAAAGAACAGTAAATCGCCAGGCTTTAAGCTTCCGTAATTCACAGATTTTCCATATTTAATTTGGATTCTCGAGGAATGTGGGAGCGACACTCCCGCGCTTTGATATGCGCGCATAGTGAGTCCAGAACAATCCCATTTTGTTGGACCAGCGGCAGCCCATACATAAATGTCACCTATTTGCTTTAAGGCAAACTTCAGCGCGAGCGAACCTCTTGAGTTATCTCCACGATAAGTAGAGGCAATTTTCCTGGAATCTTTTAGAATTTTGTCTTCACGAGCAGCCTCCTCTTTGAGAAGCCTTTCCCGATCCTCTTTCTTCAAAGATTCCAGTATTTTGGTAGCTCTTTGTAATGCAGCTTTTGCCGATGCTACCTCTTTGTTCAACTTTACCTTCTCTGCCTTGAGTAATGCCATACGATCTGCAATGACAAGTTGCGAGCTTTGAACCTTTTGTTTAGCTATTGCATACTTCTTAATTTCTGACGCATATCTATTTCCTATAACGTCAAGCAGTGCAGCATCAGAAAGGTATTTCTTTGGGTCGGCATTTAACACAAGCTCAAGACCTGAACCAAAGCCAGAACTCTTGTAATTTTGAATCGCAATCTGGCTTAGCACTCTGCTCGATGTAAGTAAATCAGCACGAATCAAACCTTCTTCCTGTCGGAGTAACTTAGTCTCTCGTTCAAGCGCAGCAATTTTGATGGTCGCTTCGTTTGCGGATTCATATAGCGAAGCTGCTTGCAAGCGAAGACGATCCACCTCTTTTTGAGCAGCCATCACAGTTGGAGCTCCCCAGGACGGGAAAATTCCTGAGACTGTGATCGCGAAGAACAAAAATGCAAAAGTACGTTTCATAGAATTATCCGTATTCATTTGGCTACGAAATCTTCGCGAGAATGTTCTCCATTTTTGATATTTCTCCTGATTGAGCCTTGCGAATATTTGTCGCCAGGGTTTTCGCTTCAGCATTCTTTGTGGACCTCAGCAAATAGAGCATTTCCAAGGCTCCGTTATGGTGGTCAATCATTCCTTGCAGAAATGCTTTGTCGAAGGCAGCGCCTTTCAGGCTCTTCAATTTTGAAACCTGCTTTGAAGTGAGCATTCCGCTCATCCCCATATCGTGGCCCATTTGAGCCGACACATTATTGACTTTTAACCAATATTTCATTTGGACAATCTCTTTAAGCTGGGCAGTTACTATTTTTGAAGCTAATTTCTTGACTTCTGAATTAGATGAATTTCGTAATGCTATTTTGGAAAGTTCTACTGCCTGATCATGATGCGGAATCATGCTTTGGGCAAACATAATTTCATTCATTCCTAGATTTGAGAGCTGTGATGAATGTGTACTAGCAAAAAGAGGTTGTGGGAGTGCTAAAGGTAAAAATAACGCAAGTAATAAAGCAATTTTTTTCATGATAAATCCTTTTCTCGATTAGTTGAATTTGAATTAATCGAGAAGGATTAGATGCGGATGACTCCAAGCTGAAAGATAGAGTGAAAGTGTGCAATAAGGTTTTGGAACAGGTGGCTTTCCCTGATAATTCTTGAATCAAGTAGATCGATGTTTGCTTTGACTCGAATCAAAGCAAGGAGAAATCTTCGGATTGCAAGAAGTACGATGATGAATAAGACAGTGCAGGCTGCTTCAACTATATTTGAATTGGCCATTATTTCTACAAGGTCACCACTTGGTGCTAGATGTTCACTATGAAGAACATTATCCACACTGGAAGTTGCTACAACATTATTCTTAGTACTATCTGAATGGCATTCGTGAATGATGACTGCGCCAGATGAAAAAAGCGCTATCGATAGGACAAGCGCGGAAATGAACTTCCGTCTTATTCGCAATATCCAGCGCACTCAGGAACTCTATCAGTTCACAGTCTTGAATTCTGTCCCGGCTGCTGTGAAAATCGTGAGAAGAGTCGCCCTATAAGCCGGATCCTGTCGAGGATCACCATCCATCTAGATCT
>ERZ650311.765-NODE-765-length-18431-cov-15.107912_pt1 | contig 18431 bp, 14 predicted proteins | sample MGYA00376247_ERZ650311 | MGnify/ENA primary metagenome ERZ650311 (study PRJEB26733, sample SAMN07839324) | wastewater metagenome | biome: small river; feature: stream; material: water | place: USA: North Carolina | collected 2016-07-28 ... | reverse complement strand
GAAGAGCCAGTTCATCGAAACCCAGGTGACCTACGAGGACGGCCGCACCAACAAGGTGTCCGCCGATCTGCGCATCGAAGACGCGAAAGTCTTCCCGCCCCAGCCCCGCAAGGCGGCCTGAACCGGAGACCGACCCATGGCCAGACAGATTGGCGACGTGATCGTCGACCTCCAGAACATTTCCCTGCGCTTTGGCGGTGTGAAGGCGCTCACCGACATCAGCTTCGACGTGCGCGAGCACGAAATCCGCTCGATCATCGGCCCCAACGGCGCCGGCAAGAGTTCGATGCTCAACGTCATCAACGGCGTCTATCACCCCCAGGAAGGGCAGATCTTCTTCAAGGGCGCGCTGCGTCCCAAGCTGGAACCCCATCAGGCCGCGGAGCAGGGGATTGCCCGCACTTTCCAGAACATTGCGCTGTTCAAGGGCATGACGGTGCTCGACAACATCATGACCGGGCGCAACCTCAAGATGAAATGCAACTTCCTGCAGCACGCCTTCTACTGGGGCGCCGCGCAGAAAGAGGAGATCGCCCACCGCATCAAAGTGGAAGAAGTGATCGAGTTCCTCGAAATCCAGGACATCCGCAAGACCCCCGTCGGGCGCCTGCCCTACGGTCTGCAGAAGCGGGTGGAATTGGCCCGCGCCCTTGCCGCCGAACCGCACATCCTGCTGCTCGACGAACCGATGGCCGGCATGAACGTGGAGGAGAAGCAGGACATGTGTCGCTTCATCCTCGACGTGAATGACCACTACGGCACCACCATCGTGCTGATCGAACACGACATGGGCGTGGTGATGGACATCTCGGACCGGGTGGTGGTGCTGGATTACGGCAAGAAGATCGGCGATGGCGCACCGGACGAGGTGAAGAACAATCCGGAAGTCATCAAGGCGTATCTCGGGACATCCCATTAAGCCGGGGGAGTGTCGGGTTACGCCCTGCGGGCCAACCCGACCTACGCAAGGAGCGATGCCGACGTAGGTCGGGTTAGCGCAGCGTAACCCGACCTCCAAAGCACCGCAGGTCGGGGTGGCGCAGTAACCCGACACCGAACGACAGAAGAAGCGGCAGCGGGCAATCCAGTCCCACCCGCCGCAGAGGAGAGAGGCAGATGCAATTTTTCATCGAAGTGCTGGTGGGCGGGCTGCTGTCGGGCGTGATGTACGCGCTGGTGGCCCTCGGCTTCGTGCTGATCTACAAGGCCTCGGGGGTGTTCAACTTCGCGCAGGGGGCGATGGTGTTCTTTGCCGCGCTCACCTTCGTCGGCTTTCAGGAAGTGCTGCCCGGCTGGCTCGGCATGGAGGCGGACAGCGGGATCGTGTTCTGGCTGGCCTTTCTGTTGGCCTTTGTCGCCATGATCGTGCTGGGCATTGCCACCGAACGCATCGTGCTGCGGCCACTGGTCAATCAACCCCACATCACCCTCTTCATGGCCACCATCGGCCTCACCTATGTGATCGAGGGCCTCGCCCAGATGACCTGGGGCGCCACGGTGCGCGGGCTCGATCTGGGCATCGTCGACGAACCCATCGCCTGGCTGATGGACAACTACGAAATCGGCGTCTCCCGCTTCGACCTCTTCGCCGCCGGGGTGGCCGCTTCGCTGGTGGCACTGTTGGCGCTGCTGTTCCAATACACCAAGGTGGGCCGCGCCCTGCGTGCGGTGGCCGACGACCATCAGGCCGCCCTGTCCATCGGCATTCCGCTGCAGACCATCTGGCGAGTGGTGTGGGCGGTGGCGGGGTTTGTCGCGCTGGTGGCGGGGATGATCTGGGGGGCCCGCAATGGCGTGCAGTTCGCACTCACCTTCACGGCCCTCAAGGCGCTTCCGGTGCTGATTTTGGGTGGATTCACCTCGGTGCCGGGCGCCATCGTCGGTGGCCTGATCATCGGCGCCTCCGAAAAGCTCGCCGAAGTCTATGTCGGCCCCTATGTGGGCGGCGGCATCGAAGGCTGGTTCCCCTACATGCTGGCGCTCGCCTTCCTGTTGGTTCGACCCGAAGGGCTGTTCGGCGAAAAACACATCGACCGGGTGTGATCCGGCAAAGGATGAATACGATCATGAACCGGGCACATCGTTCTCACCGACCTCAACATGCTTCACGCAGCGGTCAACATCCTTCATTCGCTGCTGCGAATCGTTCTCTGAGCACTGCGAATCCTTCTTTGAGGCGTCAACATCCTTCTCTGAGGTCTGCGAATCCTTCTCGGAGGTGTCAACTTCCTTCTTTGAGGTCTGCGAATCCTTCTCGGAGACGTCAACATCCTTCTTTGAGTGCCGCGAATTCGATTCGCAAGGCTGTGAATTCGATTCGCAGCCCCGAGAGTCCTTCCCACACCCTCGTAGGTCGGGTTAGCCCAAAGGGCGTAACCCGACAGTCATCCGTTAATGTCGGGTCACGCTGCGCCAACCCAACCTACGGCATCTGCGCCAATCCGACCGGCGGGCACGGGGCTTCGCGCGTCACACCTGACCCTTCACTCTTTACTCCGCAATCGAGGAGCGAAAACCATGTTTTATCGTGAAGCCGGCCAGTTCAAGGCCAGTTATGCCGAAGATGCCCAGATCTTCCCGATCCGTCAGGACCGGATCGGCTTCTGGGTGCTGTTGCTGGTGTTCGGGGTGGCCATTCCGATGCTGGCCAACGAATACTGGCTGAAGGCGATCCTGATTCCGGTGCTGATCTTTTCCCTGGCCGCCCTCGGCCTCAACATTCTCACCGGCTATGCCGGTCAGCTCTCGCTGGGGTCGGCGGCGTTCATGGCGGTGGGGGCGTTTGCGGCCTACAACTTCATCCTGCGCATCGATGGCATGCCATTTCTGGTGGCGGTGGTGCTGGCGGGGCTGACGGCGGCGTTGGTGGGCATCCTGTTCGGACTGCCGAGCCTGCGCATCAAGGGCTTTTATCTGGCGGTGGCCACCTTGGCGGCGCAGTTCTTCATCGTGTGGGCGCTGGTGAAGTTTCCGTGGTTTTCCAACAATTCGTCCTCGGGTGTGGTGACGGCCCAGGACGTGACCATTCTCGGTTACACCTTTGCCACGCCGGAAGCCAAGTATGTGCTGACCTTCCTGATCGTCGCCTTCATGGCCCTGCTGGCCAAGAACATGGTGCGCTCTTCCACCGGGCGGGCCTGGATGGCAGTGCGGGACATGGACGTGGCGGCGCAGGTGATCGGCTTTCGGCTGATGCGCACCAAGCTGCTGGCTTTTGCGGTGAGTTCCTTCTATTGCGGGGTGGCCGGCGCGCTGTATGCCTATACCTACATCGGCACGGTGGAGCCGGAAGGCTTCAACCTCGATCTGTCCTTCAAGATTCTGTTCATGATCATCATCGGCGGGGTCGGTTCGATCATGGGTTCCTTCCTTGGCGCGGCCTTCATCGTGCTGTTGCCGATCTTTCTCGACAATCTGGTGCCGGCGATCTTCGGCGACGCCCTGGGGGCGGGTTTCGTATCCAACTTCCAGCTCATCGTCTTCGGCGGCCTGATCATTTTCTTCCTGATCGTCGAACCCCATGGCCTCGCCCGGCTGTGGCAGATTGCCAAGGAAAAGCTGCGTCTGTGGCCCTTCCCCCATTGATCGCCGTCGTCGCGTTGCATCCATACTCATAAGAGGAGACACAACATGAAACTCAAGCACACCGTTCTGCTGGGCGCCGTCATCGCCGGCCTGCTGGGCTCCACCGCGGCGAATGCAGCCGAAGAACAGTTCATCGGTCTGCCGAGCTACCGCGTCGGCCCCTACGGTGCGGGCGGCGCCGGCATCTTCGGCGGCTGGATCGACTACATGCAGCTCATCAACGAGCGCGACGGCGGCATCAACGGGGTCAAGCTCACCTGGGAAGAGTGCGAAACCGAATACAACAACGCCCGCGGCGTCGAATGCTACGAACGCCTCAAGAAGAAAGGCTCCACCGGCAACGCGCTGTTCCAGCCGGTGTCCACCGGCATCACCTACTCGGTGCTCGAGAAGGTGGCGCAGGACAAGATTCCGATGGTCACCATCGGCTACGGCCGTACCGATGCCGCCGACGGTCGGGTCTTCCCGTGGGTCTTCCCGATGATCACCACCTACTGGTCGCAGGCTTCGGCCATCGTGAACTACATCGGCTCGAAGGAAGGCGGGATGGACAAGCTGAAGGGCAAGAAGATCGGCTTGCTCTATCACGACTCCGCCTACGGCAAGGAATCCCACGCGATCATGGACAAGCTGGCCGCCAAGCACGGCTTCGAGGTGATCAAGATCGCGGTCGCCCACCCGGGCAACGAGCAGCAGTCCCAGTGGCTGCAGATCCGTCAGGCCAAGCCCGATTACGTGATTTTGTGGGGCTGGGGCGTGATGAACCCGACCGCCATCAAGGCCGCGGCCAAAACGGGCTTCCCCCGCGAGAAGCTGATCGGCGTGTGGTGGTCCGGCGCCGAGGAGGACACCATCCCGGCCGGCCCGGCAGCCAAGGGTTTCGTGGCCGCAGGCTTCAATGTGGCCGGCGCCAACTACCCGGTGGTCGCCGACATCAAGAAGTTCGTCTACGGCAAGAACAAAGGCAACATGGAAGACAAGACCCGCATCGGCTCGGTGTATTACAACCGCGGCGTGGTGCACGGGATCATCACTGTCGAAGGCATCCGCAAGGCCCAGGAGAAGTTCGGCAAGGGTAAGGCGCTCACCGGCGAGCAGGTGCGCTGGGGGCTCGAGAACCTCAACCTGGATGATGTCCGCCTGAAGGCGCTCGGCGCCACCGGCTTCATGCCGCCGCTGAAGATCACCTGCGCCGACCACGAAGGTCCGGGCAAGGTGAAGTTCCAGCAATGGGACGGCAACCAATGGAAGGTCATCACCGACTGGGTGGAGTCCGACCGTCCGCTGGTGCGCGGCATGATCGAGGAATCGGCCGCCGCCTATGCCAAGGAAAAGGGCATCAAGCCCCGCGACTGCAGCAAGGAAGGCTGAGCGGGGCGGCGATAAACCTACTGCGCCCCCCGATCTCGCAAGTCCGGTACTCGCTGTACTCCAGTACAGCTCCGTTCCTCCTTGCGACCTCGGGGCGCTCGCTACGGTTTCTCGCCACCCCTGGTGTGCTGAAAGGCTGGGTTTTCGCTACAGAACATGACCGAGGGTGACGTGAGTCGCCCGCAAGAAGGGGGATGGCCGCTGCCATGTCTTACCTCAGCATCAACAATATCGAGGTCATCTACGACCACGTGATCCTTGTGCTCAAGGGCGTGTCGCTGCAGGTGCCCCAGGGCAAGATCGTCGCGCTGCTGGGTGCCAACGGTGCGGGCAAGAGCACGACCCTCAAGTCGATCTCCAATCTGCTGCGCGCCGAGCGGGGCGATGTGACCAAGGGCAGCGTCGAGTTCAAGGGCAGCCGCATCGATCAACTGACGCCGGCCGATCTGGTCAAGAAGGGCGTGATCCAGGTGATGGAGGGGCGCCACTGCTTCGGCCACCTGTCCATCGAGGAAAACCTGCTCACCGGCGCCTACACCCGCAGCCAGAGCCGTGCCGAACTGAAGGACAGTCTCGACAAGGTGTATGCCTACTTTCCGCGCCTCAAGACCCGCCGTACTTCCCAGGCCGGCTATACCTCCGGCGGCGAGCAGCAGATGTGCGCCATCGGTCGGGCGCTGATGGCCCGGCCCGAGATGATCCTGCTCGACGAGCCGTCGATGGGCCTCGCGCCGCAGATCGTCGAGGAGATCTTCGAGATCGTGAAAGACCTCAACAGCAAGGAGAACGTGAGCTTCCTCCTCGCCGAACAGAACACCATGGTGGCCCTGCGTTACGCGGATTTCGGCTACATCCTGGAAAACGGTCGGGTGGTGATGGAGGGCGAGGCCGCCGATCTGCGCACCAACGAGGACGTGAAGGAGTTTTATCTCGGACTGTCGACCGAGGGCAGGAAGAGCTTCAGGGAGGTGAAGCACTACCGGCGACGCAAGCGCTGGCTGTCGTGAGCCGGGCTTCTGCGCCGGCGCAGGGCGATGCGCATTGTCTTTGGCGGGCAGGAATCGACCGGGGCACCGCCGAGGGTAGATCGATTACAGGACAGTCCGCCCGGAGGCGGCACCAAAAGAAGAACGCGGAGACCCCATGAACTACTACGATGCCCGTGAAACCCGCGATCCGTCGGAACGGGAGCGCGATCTTCTCGCCCGGCTGCCGGCGCAGATTGCCCATGCTCAGGCCAAGACCGCGGCCTTCGCCAAACTGCTGGCGGATGTGGACCCGGCAATGGTGAGCAGCCGCGAGGCACTGGCCGCGCTGCCGGTGATCCGCAAATCCGAACTGCTCGAACTGCAGAAGACCGCCCGGCCCTTTGGCGGTTTTGCGGCGGTGAGGTGGGGCTCCGGCTGTGCCCGGGTGTTCGCGTCGCCTGGCCCGATCTACGAGCCGGAAGGCACGCGCAGGGATTACTGGCGCCTTGCGCGGGCTTTCTACGCGGCAGGTTTCCGGGCCGGCGATCTGGTGCACAACACCTTTTCCTATCACTTCACGCCGGCTGGCTCGATGATGGAGACGGCCGCCCATGCCCTGGGCTGCACGGTGTTTCCGGCCGGGGTGGGGCAGACCGAGCAACAGGTGGCGGCGATGGTCGATCTGCGCCCGGACGCCTACGCCGGCACGCCGTCCTTCCTGCGCATCATCCTCGACAAGGCCGACGAACTCGGCGTGAAGATCGACAGCCTGAGCAAGGCCTTCGTCTCCGGCGAAGCCTTTCCGCCCAGTCAGCGCGAGGCGCTGGCGGCGCGCGGCATCCAGGCCTACCAGGCGTATGCCACTGCCGATCTCGGGCTGGTCGCCTTCGAAACCCCGGCGCGGGAAGGGCTGGTGGTGGATGAAGATGTGCTCGTCGAGATCGTGCGCCCCGGTACCGGCGATCCGGTGGCGCCCGGCGAGGTGGGCGAAGTGGTGGTGACCAGCTTCAACCCCGATTACCCGCTGATCCGTTTCGGCACCGGCGATCTGTCGGCGGTGCTGCCCGGTGCGTCGCCCTGCGGGCGCACCAATATGCGCATCAAGGGCTGGCTCGGCCGCGCCGATCAGACCACCAAGGTGAAGGGCATGTTCGTCCATCCCGGCCAGGTGGTGGCGGTGCTCAAGCGTCACCCGGAATTGGGCCGGGGCCGGCTGGTGGTGGATAACCCCGAGCACGCCGATCGCATGACCCTGCATTGCGAGCTGGACCGCCCGCCGGCGGGCTTCGCCGAGGCGGTCGCCACGTCGATCCGCGAACTCACCAAGCTGCGCGGCGAGGTGGTCTTCTGCGCGCCCGGCAGCCTCGCCAACGACGGCCGGATCATCGACGACATCCGCAAGTACGAATGAGCCGGGGCGACAGGATGGTTTTTTGAGGGGCGGAGGCGCCGGTCGGCTTGGCCGGTGCGGGGGCTTGCAGCTTATTTTCGGTTGCGTGCATCCAAAGTGCGGTTCGGTGCGTAGAGGAAGAAGCAACGCAAAAGCGGGGCTCAGATCAATCCTCATCGTCCGAAGGAACATCGCCATGAAAATCAATCCGTCCCGCCTCGGCCTCGTCGCCGCCCTTTCCCTGCTGAGTGCCTGCAGTTCCGTCGGCACGATGGGCGTGGGTTTCAGCCAGGATGGCCTGCCCGATCCGATCAAGGTTCCGGGCGGCAACAAAGTTGCCTGGGAGACCGTAGGGAGCGGCGACATCACCTACGAATGCCACGACAAGGCCGGCGTTCCGGGCCAGACCGAATGGGTCTTCGTCGGTCCGAAGGCGGTGCTGAAGGATCGCTCCGGGATGCAGGTCGGCACCTACTTCGGTCCGCCCGCCACCTGGACTGCGCTGGACGGCTCGAAAGTGACCGCCACCCAGCTTGCCGTGGCGCCTGCCGGTGCCGGCAATCTGCCTTACCAGTTGGTCAAGGCCAACCCGGCAACCGGCCAGGGTGCCATGACCGGCGTGAGCTACATCCAGCGCGTGGCCTTGAAAGGCGGCGTGGCGCCGGCTGCGGGATGCAGCCCTGCCGAAAGAGGCGCGCGTGCGACGGTCGGCTATCAGGCCGACTACATTTTCTGGAAGGCGATCTGAGCGGCGTGCGTGCGGCGGCGATGTGCGGTGCCGCCCGGCCAGTGCGTTTTCCGCGCTGAGCCAGGAGGCGGGCAGCGGCGTGCTCGGCAGGCCGTTTACCGACATCGGGCGGACGGCGGCGCGTCTGCCCTTTCTCCAGGCGCGGTTGTCGCGACGCGGCGGGGAGGCGTCGATTGGATTGTGGAGAGTCCCGATTCTGCGGTTGGGCGGCTTCAGGCAGACTCGTGGGATGCTCTTGCTTCCACAGATTCTTTCCTGATCCGCCGTGCACAGCTTTCTGCTCCTGCTGCCGGACTTTGCGCTGATTGCGCTGGGGGTGCTGCTGCGCCGTCATCTCGGTCTGGGCGACGGGTTTTGGCCCGGTGTCGAGCGTCTGGTCTATTTCGTGCTGTTTCCTGCCTTGCTGTTCCATGCGCTGGCGCGGGCCAGCATCGATTTTTCCGTGATGGGGCCGCTTTTCGCGGTGGGGCTGCTGACGATGGCGGGCGGTCTGCTGCTGGGTTTTGCCGGTCGGCCGTTGTTGCAGGGGGCGGGCCCGATGGGGTTCGCGTCGCGGGTGCAGTGCGCCTATCGCTTCAACACCTATATCGGCATTGCCGTGGCGGGCAAGTTTGCCGGTGCCGCGGGGGTGGCGACGATGGGCGCTTTGTGCGGGGCGATGGTGCCTTTCGCCAACATGGCGGCGGTGACGATGCTGGCCCATCACGGGCAGGGGCGCTTGCTGCGGGAACTGGCGCGCAATCCGCTGATCGTCGCGACGCTGGCGGGCATTGCTTTCAATCTGTCGGGGGCGCGCCTGCCGGAACCGGTGCTGCCGTTTCTGCAGCGTCTGGCCGATGCGGCCGTGGCTCTCGGTTTGCTCGCGGTCGGGGCGGCGCTGCGGATGGGACGCCGCGACGGCACCTCCGGGCGAGAGCGCCTGGGTGTGCTTTATCTGTGTGCGGTCAAGCTGCTGGCATTGCCTGCGCTCGCGTGGGGGCTGGCGAGTGTGTTCGGGCTGACCGGCATTGCGTTTGCCACCGCGGTGATCTTTGCGGCGCTGCCGACGGCTTCGTCGGCCTACATTCTGGCCATGCGCATGGGCGGCGACGGGCGGGCCGTGGCGTGGCTGATTTCAGCCACGACAGTATTCGCGGCCGTCACGCTGACGGCCTGGCTGACTGTGCTGGGTGCCGCCCGAAGCGGCTAGGCTCCGGCGGGCGCCGGAGTCGGAAGGCTTTACTTGCCGTCCTTGGCCTTGCTCTTGGCCGGCGCGGCGGCAACGGGGGCGCCCACTGCGGCGGCGGCGGCTTTGGCTTGCTCGGCTGCGCCCTGCATCATGTTCCAGGGCCACATGCCGGCGGTGAAGGGGTTGGGCTGGCCGCCTTCGGCGGGGTTGCCGCCTTCCGTGGCGATCTTGCTCATGGCCTGCATGGTGGCGATGGTGGCGCGCTGCATTTCGAGGCTTTGCGTGGCCATCTGCAGGGTGTTGAGGTTCATCTTGAGCCAGTTTTCGACGGCTTTCATGTCGGAGATGCGCTTGTCGAGCTCTTCCACGTCGAGGGTCGGCGTCACCATGCCGGGGAGGCTGAAACCCATTTTGCTCCACATGCCGCGCATGAATTCCATCGGATCTTGCGCATTGTTTTCGGTGCTCATTGCTCTCCCCTTGTCTGGTTGTGAACTTACCCGACGATCTTAACCGATGCGTGGCCAGCCTGCATCAGACTTGGGTTTTGCGCTGCAGCAGGGCGCGCAGCTTGGCGGGGCGCACGGGCTTGTGGAGCAGCGGGATATCGGCCTCTTGAACGGTGTGGGCGGTGGCCGAGGAGGTGTCGCCGCTGAGGATGACGGCGGGAATGGGCTTGCCGAAATGTTCGCGCAGTTGCCGGACGATATCCAGTCCATTGGAGGCGGCGATCTGGTAGTCGCTGAGGATGATGTCCGGTGGCGAGGCGGCGGCCTGGAGGGCTTCCAGAATACCGGCCTGGGTGTCGGCGGCGGTGACTTCGCAGCCCCAGGATTCGAGCAGGCCGACGGTGCTGGCGACGGCCAGTTCGTCGTCGTCCACCAGTGCGACGTGCAGGCCGTTGAGGGCGTCGCCGGGGGCCGGTTGGCTGCGTTCGGCGAGCGGGCCCGGCGCGGCCGTGGGCAGTTCGACCGCGAACAGGGCGCCGCAGCCGGGGCTTGAGCGGAGTTCGAGGGGGTGGCCGAGGAGGTCGGTGAGGCGGCGCACGATGGCGAGACCCAGGCCGAGACCTTTGGCCCGGTTGCGCTCGGGGTTGTCCAGCTGGACGAACTCCTGGAAGACGGCTTCCTGGGCTTCGGGCGCAATGCCGGGGCCGTTGTCGCGGACTTCGATGCGCACCCGCCGTCCGCGCTTGCGGCAGGCCAGCAGGATGGTGCCGCCGGGGCTGTAGCGCAGGGCGTTGCTGATGAGGTTGTGGAGAATGCGTTCGAGGAGCAGCGGGTCGCTCTCGACCCAGAGGCTGGTGGGGCGCAGACGCAGGCGCTGACCGCGCAGTTCGGCTTCGCGGCGGTAGTCCACGTCGATCCGTTCGAGCAGGGGTTGCAGCGGGAAGTGCTTGATCTGGCGATCGAGCACGCCGACGTCGAGGCGGGAGATGTCGAGCAGGCTGTCGAGGAGGTTTTCCATGGTCTCGGCGGAGACGGCGATCTGTTCGACGAGGCGGCGGGTGTCCGGCGCGTGGGGTTTTTGTCCGAGTTCGGCGACGAACAGGCCGAGGGCGTGCATGGGTTGGCGCAGGTCGTGGCTGGCGGCGGCGAGGAAACGGGTTTTGGCGCGGTTGCCCCGTTCGGCCTCGTCCTTCTTGTTGAGGAGTTCGCGGGTGGCGGCGTCGATCTGGCGCTGGAGGTCTTCCCGCGAGGCGGAGAGTTTGTCGGCCATGTCATTGACCCCTTCGGCCAGGGTGCGCAGGCTCTTGCCGCCTTCCACGGGCACCCGAGCGGTGAGGTTGCCGTGGCCGAAGCGGGTCACGGTGCCGGCAATGCGCAGGATCGGGCCGGAAATGCCGCGGCTCATGCGCAGCGCGAGGGCGACGCTGGCCATCAGCACGGCGCAGACCATCAGAAAGGCGGTCCAGAGCAGGTGACGCTCTTCGGCGCGCAGGGAGTCGCGGGTCATTTCGACGAGCACTTCGCCGCGTTGCCCATTGGCGGGCGGAGCGGCGTCGCTGTTTTCGAGGAAGGGGTCTTCGATGTTGACGCCCAGCCCGGCGACAGGCTCGCGAAAGCGTAGCGGAGAGGTGTTTTTTGGGGGCGGGTCCGAGGTCTTGCTTTCGGCGAGGATGTCGCCGCCCGGCCCGATCACCGCGACGCGGACGACGTCCCTTTCGATGACGATGGTGTTGCTGAGCTTGCGCAGGCTTTCGCGGTTTCCGGAGAAGACGCCGTATTCGCTGGCCGCGGCGAGCTGGCGGGCGAGCGCTTTGCCGCGCTGGCTGTGCACCTCTTCGAGGTCGGACAGGCGCGACGAGGTGAAGTAGGCGATCAGCACCAGGGCCATCACCATGGTCGGCAGCACGGCGATCAGGATCGTCCGGGCGCGGATGTCCAGGTCGTTGAAACGGATCATGGGCCGCCCTCGCTACGTTCAAGGCGTTCGCGCAGCAGGTTGGCGTCGTCGAGGACGATGCCGAGGGAGCGTGCCACGTAAAGGTTGGTGCCGACGCGGAAGTGGCGCGGTGCGGCGGGCGGCGGGAGGCTGCCGGTGGCGAGCCCCTGGCGTGCCGCTTCGCCGGCCTGCTGGCCGATCTGGGCCGGTGTGCTGTAGAGCGCCAGCAGGGCGCCGGCTTTGACGTAGGCGGGCGAGAAGCCGACCACCGGAGAGCGATGGTGATAGGCGGTGAGCAGGATGTTGGAGATGGTGCGGTTGTTGAACAGGCTGGCGTCGGGCACCGCGAGCAGCACGGCGGGCTCTGCCAGCAGCCGTTGGAGGGCCGGGTAGAGGTCGCTTTCCTCGCTGGCGGATTCGAGGATCGGGCGCAGCCGCTTGTCCCGTGCGCTGGCTTGCAGGCGGGCGCCCAGCTCGCTGCTGTCGCGGCCGACGACCAGCGCCACCCGCGTCCAGTCCGGCAGGGCGATGCGCAACAGTTCGATCTGCCGGGCGGGCGGTTGGTCGATGAAGACCGCCGAGACGCGGCGGGTGTCGTCGCCGCGGCCGGGCAGTTTTTCAAAGGCGCTGCGGGGCAGCAGGGTGTGCAGTACGAGGGTGCGCGGGGCGAGGCTGGACACGGTCTGGGCCGCGCGGGTGCCGAGGGTGACGATCAGCGGCGTACTGTGAATGGCGGCGACGTCTTCGGCGCGGAGCGGAATCTGCAGGGTTTGCGGGTGGTGGCCGGCGCTGCGCAGTTCGGTGGCGATGGCTTCGGCGGCTTCATTGAAGGCGCCGCTCTCGTCCGAGGCGATGAGGATCACCGAGGCCGCGAGGGCGTGAAGGGGCAGCCCACCCGAAACGGTGAGCAAAACACAGACCAGAAAGCGCCACGCCAGACCCATCAAGATTCAGAGTTCGAGGGACAGGCTGCCGAAAACCTGATTTCCCCATAGGGACGTACCGTTGGCGTAGGTCTGGTCGGGGCCGTCGATATTGCGGGCGGTGAGGGCGATTTCGCCGCGGGCCAGTGTCGGCGGCAGACGATAGGCGAGGCGAACGTCGAGTTGGCGGTACATCCAGGCCTGGTGGGCGGCATCCTGGTACCAGCTCATCGAGCCGATCCAGTGCTTGGCGAGGCTGAACTGCCAGCGCGGGTGAAACTCCCAGGCGCCGAAAACCGTCGAGCTGTGACGTGGGGCGGTGTATTGAACCCACTCGCTCGGGCTGTGCGCGGCCTCCGCGGGCGACAGCGTGGGGCCGTTGATGCGCAGTTCGGTGTGCTGCAGGGTCAGCCAGGTGCCGGTGGATGGACGCCAGGTGGCCGCCGCTTCCAGGCCGTGGATGTCGGCCCGGCCGCTGTTGGCGAAGTAGTGGGTGTTGTTGCGGGGCAGCAGGCCGACGGTGGAGCGCTCGGAGCCGATTTCGATGAGATCGCGTGCCCGTTCGAGGAACAGGCGGACGTCGAAGGTGGTGGCGATGGAGCGCAGTTCGGCCAGGTAGCCGAGTTCGTAAGTGGTGATGCGTTCGGCCTGCAGGTTGGGCGCCGGGCGGAAGGTCTGGGAGATTGGGGTGCCGGCCGCTACCGGGCCGCGAGGCGTGGCGAATGCCGCCGAGTTGGTGAAAATCATGCTGGATTTCTGTTCGAAAGCCGTGGGATTGCGGTTGGATCGATTGGCCGAGAGCCGCAGGGTCTGGTTGTCCGTCAGCCGGAAATTGACCGATGCGCGGGGCGCCAGCGAGGTGCCGGTGAGGGAGTTGTTCTCGATCATGGCGCCGACATTGAACAGCCAGCGCGGCGAGGCCCGCCATTCTAAAGTGCCGAAGGCGTGGTTGACGGCGTTGCGGATGCTCTCGGCGGTGTTGAAGCGGATCGGCGCGGTGATGCGGTCGACACGCAGGCCGGCGCCGAGGACGGCGCGCAGCGAGGGCATCAGGCCGGTGATGCGCTGGATTTCGAGGTCGTCGCGGACGGCCTTGAAGTTGTAGTCGAAGTTGAAGGGTATGCTCAGCGCGACGGGCAGGCCGGAGCTTGAGGGCGAAACTGGCACCTTGAGCTTGTAGGCGTCGCGACCGTCTTCTTCCTGGTGGTAGTAGCTCAGGGTGGTCTCTTCGCCCGGCGCGGGGGCGTGGCGCCAGCGCAGTAGTCCGAAGTTGGTGGAGATGCGACCGGCCCGTTCGGGGTCGGTGAGGTTGTCTTCCTTGCCGAGGCCTTCGTCGGAGTTGGTCCATCCGGCCTGGGCTTCCAGTGTGCTGTCGCGGCTGGCGCGCCAGTCGACGTTGAGGGTGGCGATTTCGGACTTGCGCCAGTCGTTGACGTCGATGAAACCGCGGTCGTAGTTGCGCGACGCCCGCAGGCGCCAGGCCACGTCGCCGATCTGCTGGCCGATACGCACGCCGATGTCGTTGATGCCGTCGCTGCCTGCCCGGTAGCGCACCGCGGTGCCGAGAGTCTCGGACGGCGAGCGGGTGACGATGTTGGCGACCCCGAGGAAGGCGTTGCTGCCGTATGCCGCGGAGTTGGAGCCGCGGAAGACTTCGATGCGCTCGATGTCGTCGATATCGACACCGATCTGGTTCCATTCGACGCCGGCGATCAGATAGGGCGAATAGACCGACCGACCATCCACCTGCACCAGCAGGCGGCGCGGGGCGTCGTCGGACAGGCCGTGGTAGGCGACAAGGGGCTGGTTGCCGCTATGCATGCCGACCTGGAAGCCGGGAACCAGGCGGAACAGTTCGTGGATGTTGCGGGCGCCGGAGGCACGGATCATGGCCTGGTCGATGACCGTCACCGCGCCGGGCGCGTCGGCCGGTGCCTGGGCCAGACGGGTGGCCGTGAGCACGACCGGCAGGTCGCTCAGATGGGCGTTCTCGTCACCGCCGCCGTCCGCCTCGGCGGTGAACGACAGGGCGGCCAGCAGTAGCGAAAAAGCGCGGGTTGGCGGCGGGTGTCTTGAGGACAGCTGCATGGTGTGCGCCGGGTCGGCGAGCAAAGCGCAATTTTGTCCGTTTTGGGCGGGGCTGGGTAGGCTAAACTGCGAGAACAATTCGAAAACGGTATTACCCGCATTGAATGGCGGGCAAAAATGCAGACACGTATTCTGATTATCGAGGACCATGTGCTGGTGAGGGAGGCTCTGGCGCTGACCCTCGCTCAGGTGGGAGACGGGGTGTATTGCCAGCAGGCGAGCAATGCCGCCGATGCGCTGGCCTTGCTGGAAGCCGACCCCGACTGCGACCTGCTGGTGGTCGACCTGATGCTGCCGGAGATCAACGGGTTCTCGCTGCTCGGCATCATCGCCAAGCGTTTTCCCGATGTGCCGGCGCTGGTGGTGTCGGCCCTCGACGACCGGGAATCCGTGCAGCGGGCCATGAAGGCCGGCGCTTCCGGGTTCGTCTCCAAGGCCAGTCCGAGCAATACGCTGATCGAGGCGGTGCGGACGGTGCTGGCCGGCGGTGTCTTCACGCCCGATGCCGCCACCGGCAGCGCTACTGGCGATGGAGGCAGCCGCAGCCGGCGGGCGAGCCAGGCCTTTGCCGAACGCTTCCAGCTTACTGCCGCTCAGGGGCGGGTGCTCGAACTGGTGGCTCAAGGCAAGTCGAATCGGGATATTGCCGAGTTTCTCGGCCTGTCGGAAGGAACCGTCAAAGTGCATGTTTCGGCGATTCTGAGGGCGCTCGGGGTTACCAGTCGGGCTCAGGCCTTGCTGATGATGACGCGCGCCGGCCTTCGCGTCTGAATTTCGCCGGATGTATGGAATGGTGTGCAGGGCGTCTTTGCGAATAGTTCTTATTATCGCCTATAATCGGCCGCAATGAACCTAATCCGGGCGGCTTTCGATGATGCGATTTGACTGGCAGGTGATCTGATGGGGGCCGCAACGCCGGTTGTAACAAGGGTGCCATTGCCGCGCACCCTGCTCCGCGGGGCCAAGCGCCCGCAGATTGCGCTGGTCGGTCTGCCGCGCACCGGCAAGAGCACGATCTTCCAGGTGGCATCCAGCACCGCGGTGGAATCCGGCGTGCTCGACGGCAGCGGGCTGCGCTTCGAAACCTGTCAGGTCAATATCGGCCTCGAACAGGCTGCGCTGGTCGATCTTCCGCCCCTCAGGACGATTCACGATCTCGGCGAGGCCGACCGCCTGCTGCTCGCCGCCCTGCTCGGTGGCGAGCCCGACAAGGGCAAGCAAGACGGCGGCGCCGGCTTCAAGGCGCCGGATTTGCTGATCCAGGTGGTCGACGCCACCGCCCTCGAACCCAACCTGGCCCTCGCCCAGGAGCTGTGCCAGATCGGCAAGCCCTTCGTGATCGCCCTCAACCGGCTCGACGAGGCCCGCGAAAAAGGCATCTACATCAACATCGAGGCGCTCTCCGACGCGCTCGGCGTGCCGGTGGTGCCCACGGTCGCCCATATGGGCAAGGGCATCGCCAAGGTGTTTGAAACCGCGCTCGACCTGCTGCGCGCCAAGCGTTGCCCCTTGCCCCAGCTGCCCGGCGGGCACCTTCTCAGGGCGCTGGCGCCGCTCAAGCTCATTCTCGACCGGCCGGAAGTGGAGGCCGCCTTCCAAGTGCCCCGTTCGTTGCTGCTGACCCAGGTGGCGCGGGGCGATACCTGGTTTGCGGCCGAAATGACCCGGCAGTTTCCGGAGCTGGTTCCGGCGGTCGAGGCGGCCCGTGCCGAAGCGGCGCGCAGTCTGCCGCGCCCCTTGGCCGAAGAGATTTTCGCCGACCGTCACTATCGTGCGGCGGTACTCCACGAGCAGGTCACCCGGCTTGGCCATGCGGCCGAAAAAGCCGGCTGGAAGCGCGGCCTCGACCGCCTTTTCCTGCATCCGCGCTGGGGGCTGGTCGGTACGCTGGCGGTCTTCGCGCTGGTGCTGTTCATGGTTTTCGAAGTCAGCACGACCCTCGATTCGCTCACCTCGGCGCCGCTCGCGGCGTGGGTCGGCCAGTGGCAGCCGGACTCGACCGCCGGCGTGGTCGGGCGCGCGGTGGCCGACGGGCTGGTCGGGCTGATCGGCATCGTCGTGCCCTACATGCTGCCGTTGGTGTTGCTGCTGGTGAGCCTGGAGGAGTCGGGCATCATGCACCGGGTGGCCTTCGTGGTGGACCGGGGCTTTCACCGGATCGGTCTGCACGGCGGCGTGGCGGTGCCCTTCCTGCTCGGCTTGGGGTGCAACGTGCCGGCGTTGTCGGCGGTGGCGGCCAGTTCGGCGGGGCGCGAGCGGATCGTCGCCTCGCTGCTGATCACCTTCGTGCCGTGTTCGGCGCGCTCGGCCATCGTGCTGGCCATCGGCGGCAAATACCTCGGCTGGGAAGGCGTGCTCGGCATCTTTCTGCTCACCATGCTGATCATCGCGGTGGCCGGCAAGTTGCTGACACGGCGCTACGTGCAGGCCAGCCCCGGCATGATCCAGGCCATTCCGCCCTACGCCATGCCCCAGTGGCGGCGCCTGCTGGCGATCACCTGGGAGCGGACCAGCGACATTCTCACCATCGTCACGCCGCTCCTGGTGCTGGGCAGCGTGGCGCTGGCGCTGCTGGCCCACTTCGGCGCCGACGAAGTGATCAACATGCTGCTGCTGCCGGTCACTCACTGGTGGCTGGGCCTGCCGGTGGCGCTCGGGGTGCCGATCCTGTTCGGCGTGCTGCGCAAGGAGTTGTCGCTGCTGATGGTCTATCAGGCCCTCGGCACCCAGGACATCGCGCCGCTGCTCGATTGGGTGCAGATCGCCACCTTCCTGGTTTTCCTCACCTTCTACGTGCCCTGCGTGTCCACCTTCGCGGTGATGCTTAAGACCATCGGCCGGCGCGACGCGCTGTTCTCCATCGGCCTGTCGGTGGCGGTGGCGCTGGGGATCGCGGCGGTGTGCCGGGTCGGCCTCCAGTTCGTCAGCTGGATCGTCTGAAATACGGCTTCGGGTTTCATCGGCAGGTCACACACCTGCTGCATGGTTGGGGGCCTTGCCCCCCGATCTGTCGAGGAAATCCAATGAAATTCCCTGTTACCAAGATTGCCGCCTGGCTGGCGGCGACGGGCTCCGTGCTGGCCCTGTCCGCCTGTGGCGGGAGCTCAAGCACGCCGCCCGATCCGGTCACCGTCAAGGTGATCGCGATGAACGATTTCCACGGCAACATCGAAACGCCGGCCGCCAACAACGGCGGCTCCGTCGTGCTGAAGGATTCGGCCAACGCCGCCGGCACCTCGGTGCGGACCGGCGGTGCGGCCTATCTCGCCACCCTGATCAAGCAGCTCAAGGCCAAGAACGCCAACAACATCGTCGTCGGCGCCGGCGACATGGTGGGCGCTTCGCCGGTCACCTCCACGCTGACCCACGACGAAGCCACGGTGGACATCCTCAACCAGATCGGGCTCGAGGTGACGTCGGTGGGCAACCATGAGTTCGACCACGGCAAGAGCGAGCTCCTGCGCCTGCAGAATGGCGGCTGCTACATCGGCGGCACGGTGGGCAAGGACACCTGCATCAACGGCGGCGCGTTCCCCGGCGCCAGCTACAAGTGGCTATCGGCCAACGTGGTGGATTCGGCCAGCGGCAAGACCCTTTTCCCGGCCACCTACGTGAAGAAGTTCGGCGGCGTATCGGTGGGCTTCATCGGCCTGACCCTGAAGGGCACGCCGGCCGTGGTCACCTCCACCGGCGTGGCCGGCCTCAGCTTCCTGGACGAAGCGGCGACCATCAACACCTACGCCGCCCAGCTCCGGCAGAACGGCGCCGACGCGGTGGTGGTGCTGATCCACCAGGGCGGCCAGAC
>ERZ650311.764-NODE-764-length-18459-cov-18.471854_pt1 | contig 18459 bp, 9 predicted proteins | sample MGYA00376247_ERZ650311 | MGnify/ENA primary metagenome ERZ650311 (study PRJEB26733, sample SAMN07839324) | wastewater metagenome | biome: small river; feature: stream; material: water | place: USA: North Carolina | collected 2016-07-28 ... | reverse complement strand
CCGTCACCAGCGGTGCTCAGTCGACTCAGACCGTGACCCTGACCTCAGCGGATGCGACTATCGCGGGAACCACCTCGATGGCTGCGGTTGCCGGTGTGGCCGACTTCTCGGGTAAGGGTGTCAAGCTCACAGGCTTGGTTGGACCGCGCAATCTCACCGCAGCTATCACCCTGCCGAGCGCAATTTCGGCAAACGCAACGGTGACGATCGGCTACGGAGCGGCGACCAAACTTGTGGTGACTCAGCCAGCGGCCACCATCGTCAACCGTTCCGCCTTTGGAACACAGCCAATCGTTCAGGTCCAGGATGTTTCAGGCAACTTGGTTGCGAACGCTGCGATTACCGTTGCTGTGAATGCATCGGCAGGCAATGGCGCGGTTCTCGGTGGAACCACTTCGATGACCGCGGTAAACGGTATTGCCAACTTCGGCAACAATCCGGCCGGGCTAAAGCTCAGCGGTCTAGTAGGTGACTACACCCTGACCTTCGCCAAGAGCGGTGGAGGCCTGACCACTGATTCGCAGACAGTTACATTGCTTCACGCCGCGGCCGATCACCTAGTCATATCGCGTTCGGCTGCCGGATTTATCAGCGGAAGTGCGTTCACCACACAGCCAATCGTCAAGATTGTCGATATAGACGGCAACCTGATTAACGATGGCAACGGCTCTGATTCGGTTATTTCGGCTGGCGTTTCAGGCGCTGCAACATTGTCGGGCACAACCTCGGTCCAGGCAGCTGCGGGTGTTGCCGCCTTCACCGACCTCCAGATCTCTGGTACATCGGGCGCATACACCTTGTCGTTCACGATCACTGGAGTCAGCAGTTTCAACGGGTTGAACACCAGTCAGGCGGCTCAGCTTGCGGCCGGACCTGCGGTAGCTATCGTGGTCACGCAGCAGCCGAGCACGGTCAAGACTCGCGCGACCATGACTCCGGCCCCAACCGTGAGCCTGCGCGACGCGTGGGACAACGTAGTCGTTAGCGATTCGAGCTCGACCGTAACCGTCCAGCTGCTTGACTCGACCGGCACCGCTGTAAGCACCGAGAGCGCTCCGGTAACCGCTTCGGCTGGTGTAGCAACCTTCTCGAGCATCGCGTACCAGACCACTCCGGCAGACGGTTATCGCCTGCGTTTCAAGCTAGGCGCCAACGTTGCGACCGCAACCTCGAGCGCCTTCACCGTCAACCCAGGCGATGCAACCGAGCTGCGCATCACGACGCAGCCGGCAACTCTCGATGCGTTCGCAAACCGCTCGAAGACCGGTGAACTACTTATGGTTCAGCCGGTAGTTGGCCTGTATGACCAGGACGGCAACCTCGTCACCACCACCAGCACCGGCGCGGCAACCATCTCGGTCGCCACCGGCGCAGGTGCGATCCTCACCGAGGGTTCGACCACAGCGAACTTCGTCAACGGTGTTGCGACTTTCGCTGGCGTCAAGCTGACCGGTACGCCAGGCACTGCATATAAAGTGAAGTTCACCGCCGGCGCGCTCACCTCGGTGAACTCGCAAGACCTGATTGTGACCCACAACGTGGCCGATCACCTATCGGTAGTTCAGAACTTCGCTGGCGGCCGCGCCGGTATCGGCTTCACCACTCCGGCCAAGGTTCGCGTGCTTGACCGCTACGGCAACACCGTCACCACCGGTTCACAGTCGAGCATGGTCATTCGCACCAGCTCATCGGCCGGCGGAAGCCTGACCGGCGCTACCCAGGTGCCTGCGGTTGCCGGTGAAGCGACCTTCAACTCACTGATTCTCGGCGGTTTGGTCAGCAACACATACGCGATCACCTTCTCGACTTCGAACAGTTCGATCACGACTGCGGCTCAGACCGGCATCAACATCGGCTATGGCTACAGCGACCACGTCACCATAACCACTCAGCCAGCCAGTGTCTCGGGTCAGACCCGCAACGCGACCGGCAGCGACCTCGCGGTTCAGCCGGTGCTCGAGATTCGTGACGCGTTCGGCAACCTCGTTGGCGACGCTACCGACACCGTCACCGCAAGCATCACCTCGGGCAACGGCCTGACGCTGGCCGACGGCTCGAGCGCTCGCTTAGTCAACGCGACCGTGGATGCGGTCAACGGTGTAGCAACCTTCACGCACCTGCAGCTAATCGGTCTGCCTGGCGTCGATTACACCCTGACCTTCGACAACGGTCTGACCCCTGCTACCGCGACCAACCCGGTCAACGTGATGCACGCAGCGGCTCACCACCTCACCGTCACCACCCAGCCGGTTGGTGGCAACAAGACCGGCGATAACCTCGCAACCCAGCCGGTGGTCGAGCTTCGCGACCGTTTCGAGAATGTGGTTACCAGCAACTCGACCGCTACCGTGACCGCAGCGATCAGCAGCGCAGTTGGCCTGACTCTGGCCGACGGTTCGGCAGCCCGTGTCTCAGGTGCTGCGGTTACCCTCGTCAACGGTGTGGCGACCTACTCGGCGCTAAAGCTGTTCGGTCTGCCAGGTACCGCATACCAGCTAGGTTTCAGCTCGACCGGCGGCTTCACTTCGCCTTCGACCAACGCAATTCAGGTCACCTTTAACGACGCTCACCACTTGTCGATCACCCAGCAGCCTGTTGCCGGCGTAACCGGTGCCGCGCTGACCACTCAGCCAATCGTTGAGGTTCGTGACCAGTTCGAGAACCTCGTCGCTAATGCTTCGGGCACCGTCAGTGTCGGCGTCGTGGGTACTGGAGCAGTGTTGACGAACGCGGTGAACATTGGTGCAAACGCGCTCGATGCCAGCGTGGTAAACGGTGTTGCGACGTTCAACGACCTCGTTTTGACTGCGACTCCGGCAACCAACTACCAGCTGCAGTTCACCAACTCACCTCTAATCTCGGCAACCTCGTCGAACATCAGCGTGATCCCAGCGGCACCTTCGGCTCTGGCCATGGTCACACAGCCGGTCGGTGCGATCACCGCGGATGCGCTCGCCGCACAGCCTGTCGTTCGCGTTGTTGACCGCTTCGGCAACACCGTGACCCAAGACAACTCGACCGTGGTCACCGCTTCGATTTCGAGCGGTGCCGGTGGCCGACTCTTTAAGACTCCGACCGCTGCGCTGACTGCCACCGCGGTCAACGGCATCGTGACCTTCGCCGGTCTGCACCTCCAGGGTGTGCCACTGCGTGACTACACTCTCGGTTTCGCAGCGAGCTCGTTGACCTCGGTCGATTCGGCTGCACTGCACGTGGTTCACGCTTCGGCATCGCAGCTAATCATCACCACTCAGGCAGCCGGCACTGTTACCGGCGATGCCCTCTCAACCCAGCCGGTACTCGAGCTGCACGACTTTGACGACAACCTCGCTACCAGCGACAACTCGACCGTCGTGACCGCAACTGTCACCACCACCGACGGCCAGCACATCCTCTCGCACGCCACCGCAACCGCGGTCGGCGGTGTCGTGAACTTCAACAACCTGACTCTGGTCGGCACTCCGCACTACGCATACCGTTTGACCTTCAGCGCCGGCGGCTTCTCGGTCGTTTCGCCGAACAGCATCACTCTGATGCACGCGGCGCCGGCTTCGATCGTCATGCAGAACAACTCGACCGTGACCGCCGGTTTGGTCGGCACCGCGTTGACCTCACAACCTGTGCTGCGCGTGCTTGACCGCTTCGGCAACCTCGCCGAGACCGACAACAGCACCGTGGTTACCGCGAGCATCTTCAACGACCAGACCGGGTCGGTTTCGGGCAGCATCACCGCAACAGCGGTCAACGGCATCGTGACCTTCAGCGGTCTGCGCGCGAGCGGTGTTCCTGGCACGGTCTATCGCCTTGCATTCGCCGCGGTCAACGGCGGCACGACCCTGACCGGAGTGAATTCGAACACCTTCACCATGACGAAGGTCGCGGCTGTCTCGCTCGCATACACTAACCAGCAGTATGTGCCGGTCGGCCAGCAGGGCAACCTCGTCAGCCCGGCCTTTAGCACCGACAGCCCGGGTGCAGTCAGCTACGCAACGACCGCTTCATCGACGATTTGTACTATCAACGCTTCGACCGGTGTCATCAGCATCAAGGGCGTCGGTCAGTGTCCGGTGACTGTTTCGGTTGCTCAGACCACCTACTACATCGCCAACTCGGCGAGCGTCACCTTCGTGATCAGCAAGGCCAACCAGGCTGCACTGAACATCACCTCGCCAGCCACGGTTGACTATTGGAGCACCATCACTCCGGCAGCCAGCGGCGGTAGCGGCACCGGTTCGATTGCGTTCGCCACCAACGGTGCCTGCCGCCTGGTCGGAACCACCCTGATTCCTGGCGATGCCGGTTCGCTCTGCCAGTTGACCGCAACTCGCCTCGGCGATGCCAACTACCTGCCTGAGTCATCGAACACCCAGGTGATCACGGTCAACAAGATCGCCCAGGCCGCGCTCATGCTGGCTAACCAAAACAACATCAGCGTCGGCGACCTGACCCTATTCACCGCCGGTGGTTCGGGTTCGGGTGCGGTCACCTACTCGGTCGCATCCGCTGGCACCGCCGGCTGTTCGATCGCCGGCGACCAGCTCACCGCCGCTCAGAACGGAACCTGTCAGGTTGTCGCAGCCAAGGCCGCGTCGACGAATTTCACTGCAATCACCAGCGCTCCGCAGACCATCACGGTCACCAAGCTAGAGCAGCAGGTCACATTCACCTCGCTCGTTCCGATGTACCCGGTCGCTGGCGGCAACTATCTACCGCTCGCCACTGCAACCAGCACCGGCGTGGTCGCATACTCGATCACCACCGGAAACAACGTCGTATGTGCCATCGACAGCACCAACGCCGCCCAGGTCAACTTCTTACGCGCCGGAACCTGTGTGGTCCGTGCAGCTCAGGCAGGTAACGCTCAGTATGCGGCCGCGTTTAGCACTCAAAGCATCGAGGTCGGTCAGCTCAACCAGTCGATCACCATGGCGGCAATTGATGATGTCTCGTTCGGTGCCGCTCCGTTCGCGGTTCGCGCGACCAGCAACTCGGGTCTAACCGTGACTGTTGCCGTTGGCCCGAACACCACCAACTCGGCTTGTACCTTCGCAAACGGCGTGGTCACCGTTCGTGCCGCTGGTGTCTGTGAGCTCATCGCCGACCAGGCCGGCAACAACACCTACAGTGCGGCAACTTCGGTGGTCCGACAGTTCACCATCAACCCAGTGGCTGCCGGTTCGCCTTACATCGCTACCGCTTCGGCAACCGACGGAACCTTTACCGTCACCTACACCGCACCTAGCTACACCGGTGGTGCACCAATCGTTGGCTTCCAGCTGGTGGTAAGCGACGGCAACGGTAACGACTACGTCAACGCTGCCTGCCCGGCTGTTGGTCCAGCGCTCAGCTGCACCGTTATCGGGCTTCCAAATGACATCGCCTACACCGCCAAGATCGCTGCAATCACCAGCTACGGCGTCGGCCAGTACAGCGCCGACTCGATGCCGCAGACTCCAACACAAGCTCCGCTAGCGGTCGTCAGCCTGCGTGCTTGGAATCAGTCGGGCAACCTCGCCCTCGACTGGGATCAGCCGGTCGCACTGGACTCGGCATTCGTGAGCTACGAGGTGTATGTGGCCGCGATCGGCACCGACTTTAGTGCGACCCCGGTCGAGACCATCACCAACTTCGGCACCAACAACACCATGATTTCGGCTGCCGACCTACCAAGCTTGGTTGCGACCCCGAGCCAGGCCAGCCTGCGTGGAGCCAGCCTCCGTGGTGCTGCCAATGGTGGATTCGGTGTTGCATCGTTCGGTCGAGCAGCGGTCGCGAGCCCGACTCCAAGCCTTCCTCAGCCGGCCATCACTGGTTACAAGGTCAAGGTTGTTACCGTCACCACGACCACTCGCATCGAGAGCTCAGAAAACACCAGCCACGCGGTGAACATCCCGGCGGGTGTTGCTGGCGCACCGAATGGTCTGAACAGCAGCAAGCAGTCAGACAGCAGCCTTCTGATTACTTGGGCGGCACCGACCAACGACGGTGGTCTGCCAATTGCCGACTACACCGTTGAGATCAACGGCCAGGTTGCCTGCACCGCCGTGACCACGTTCGTTTGCACAATGCCAAACGCAAACCGTGGAACCTCGTATGCGATCAGCGTGACCGCGAACAACTCGGCCGGTGCAGGTGCTGCTGCTACCGTGACCTACTACGAGGCTCTACCTCAGGCTCCGGTAGTTACCCCTACCCCAACTTTGACTCCGACTCCGACTCCTTCGGTCACGCCGACTCCGACCAAGAAGCCGACCCCTAAGCCGACGCCAAAGCCAACCGCTAAGCCGACGGTTGCTCCTACGAGCAAGCCTTCTGCATCTGCCCAACCGACTCCAGAACCTTCGGTCGGTTCGAGCGATTCGCCGAGTGCTACACCAGATCCATCGAGCAGTGCAACCGCCGATCCTGGAACGACTGACGGCCCAAGTGAGTCCGGAGCTCCTTCGACGGATCCAGGTGGACCAAATAGCGATACCCCTGTGATTCCTGGTGCGGCTCCGAGTGATGACGCCCCTTCGGTTCCTTACGACCCGATGGCTGACCCTGCCTCAATCCAGCACGTGACTGACACCATCGGCGGCGCAGCCTCTGTCGCAGCAGCGATGGCCGCAGCTGCAGCAGCTGCAGCCGGTGCTGCCGCAGCCGCTGGTGCCGCCGCGGCAGGTGCTGCAGCCAGTGCCGGAGCAGGTGCGGCTGGCGGTGCATCCGCAGGCGGTTCAGGTAGCGGTTCAGGTAGCGGTTCAGGTAGCGGTTCAGGAGGCAATAACCAGCCTGGCTCGGTCGTCAACATTGATGCTGCTCACGAGGAGTATGAACTCCGTCGCCGCGCACGTGGAGACCGATGGAAAGCGTGGCGCAGACGATGGATGACTGCTCTCGATAACGTGAGCATCAGAGTGGTTGAGTTGACCGCTCACGCATCCACTTTGACGAGCCGAATCTTGGTAGATGGCGCTTACCTCCGTGCTTCGCTCGGTATTTTCTCGTTGCTGCCAACAATTGCAGCTACGGTGCTTTCTGTCATCGCCCTTGTGATTAACCAAGGCGACATCAAGCCTCCGTTCTGGCCTATCTTCGTAGCTATCGCTGTGATCGGTGTCTTTGACGTAGCCGCCGGAACGCTCGCCATGGGTGTATTCGTGGTTGGCAGCCTCTTTGCAGATCAGTTCAACGGGCTTAATGACATTCGTTTGTTGCTCGGTGTTGTCATCGTGGGCTATGGACCAGCGCTGCTTGCCAATGCCTTCCGTCAGTTCCGAAAGGTTCCTGAGCAGGGCAACTCATACTGGTGGGAGCGTCTCGTAGACATCGCGGTTCTACCGTTCATCGGAGCATGGACTACATCCGCAATGATCTCTACGCTTCCTGCATTGGCTGGAATTACATTGCCAGTTGCAAACCACACAAACACCTTCTCGCTAGCAATCGCCATCGCTACTGCTCTGCGCGTTGTGGCCGAGGAAGGCGTTGCACGACTGTTCCCAGAGCGACTAGACCGACTGCACCCCACTACCGTGCCGAGCGTTCACCAGGTCGGACGATGGGCTGCGCTCTTCATACGCCTTGGAGTGTTCATCTTTGTAACCGCTGCGCTGATGGGCAATGACTGGAGAACTTGGCTGGGTTCGCTCCTGTTCGTTGTTCCAGTGGTCCTCGGTTGGTACTCCGAAAAATTCCCGAACTTCCCATGGCTGTGGCGCATCTTGCCTAACGGCATCCCTGGCCTCGCGTTCACTCTGCTCGTTGCAAACGCAACGACTACTGTCATGGGCTGGGTGTTCGGCACAACTCCTGACCTGGCACTCTGGTCGTTCGCGATTTTGCCAATTCCGATGTTGCTGCTCTCGATTTTGCACATTCTCGGTCGCCACGGCACTGAAGACGAACTCCGCTGGATTCACCGTCCACGTTTCATGTGGGTCTACCGTTTGGGTGGCGTAGTTATGCTTGTCGTGACCATGAAGCTAGCCGGAATCTTCTAATGCCAAAACGCACCAAGCCTCGCAAGCAAAATGCGAGTGTGACTACTGCGTCGCTTGCAGACACCTCATCGCCGAGGTCGGCTCGACGCAAGCGCATTGCAAAGTACGCCTCAATCGCTATTGTTCTGGCTCTTGTAGCCACAGTTCTAATCGGTGCAGTCATCGCGCCGCCAGCCAAGGCCGCCGAACTTTCTGTGGTTGGGGGAGCCGCCTCAGTGAGCGCTTCTTCGAGCGTGTTGGCCGCAACTGAAAACCCAGCCGAACCAGACACCGACGGCGACGGCACCCCGAACAATGCCGACTCTGACATCGACGGTGATGGGGTAGTCAACGGGGTCGATCCAGACATCGACGGCGACGGCGTGGCAAACGGTCAGGATGGCGACCCGGCAGGCACCAACGGCCCCGTAACCACCGTCGCTCCTACCAAGACGGCCAAGTTGCCCGAGCTCATCCCTGCACAATTCAACACACCAACCGGCCGCATCTTGCTCGCCGGAGGACTACTCGCTATCGGCGTCGGGGTTATCGCCGCACGTCGAAAGAGGAAGTAGCTTTTGTCACTAACTAGCGGCAACGTCTCGCAGCGATCGCGCTGGAACTTGATCATCATCCTCGGCGGCCTGATGGCGATGCAGCCATTCGCGCTCGACCCGTACCTGCCTGCCGCTCCATACATCGCCAAGACGTTCCTGGTTTCAGACCAGACCATGCAGCTCACTCTGAGCGCGTTGACCCTCGGTTTCGCACTCGGCCAGCTCATCACCGGTCCGCTGAGTGACTCACTCGGCCGCCGACGCCCGATGCTCGTCGCAGCAGTGCTCTACGTGATTGCCGCGGTCATCGTCGTGACCGCTCCGAACATCACCGTTTTCTTTGTAGGACGCGTGCTGCAAGGCGTCTCGGCCGCCTCGATTCAGGTGGTTGGCAACGCCGTGATGCGAGACCTGTATGCGGGCACCGCACTCATGAAAATGATGTCGCGAGTGTTCCTCGTGCAGGCTCTTTCATGGTTTATCGGTCCGCTGGGTGGCACGCTGCTGCTGGGCATCATGGACTGGCGCGGCGTCACCGTCATCATCGGCGCATACGGCCTCACGATTCTGCTGCTGGCCAGCCGTTTCTTGCCAGAGACGCTGAACAAAGACCTGCGCCAGGAGCGTGAGGGAGTGGTCGCTCTCGGTCGCCGGTTCGCCTCGGTCATGAAGGACCGCATCTACATGGGTGTGGTCGCCGTCGGCATTCTGAATAGCATCGGCCTGTTCGGTTATCTGTCGATCATGCCGTTCATCTATCAGAACCACTTCGGCCTGGCCGGCTCGCAGTACGGCTATTTCTTTGTGCTGAACTCGGCCTCTGGCTACATCGGCGTTCAGGTGATTGCCAAAGTGTCACAGCGCATTCAGCTCAAGTGGGTCGTGGTTGGCATCTTCGCCTGCCAAATCGTTTTCGGTGTTGGTTTGGTGGCCGCAGCGCTGCTCGAGGCAAATCTATTTGTGGTTCAGGCGACGATCATGCTGCTCGTGTTCTTTATCGGTGGTTCGTTCGCCCCGCTCGGCACGCTAGCGCTGACCCGTCACGGCGAAGAGGCTGGCACCGCGGCGGCTCTAAACATGGTGCTCGGTTCGATCGGTACGACGCTAGCTGCACCGCTGTTTGCGCAGCTCGGTTCGAGCAACACCCTCGGCCTCGGACTGATGGAAATCGCCGTATTCACACTTGCACTGATTGGCATGTTCACCATCGTGAACGTGCGCAAAATGCCAAACCTCTAGGGGCCGCGCGTCACATAACTCCACAAATATCGCGATATTTGAGGTCCGCAATAAACTCGCAACATGGCAAGAATCGTCATCGGTCACGGCTACACCAACACTCGTCCGGTTGGTCACTGGTTGCGCACTTTGGCCACCAGCCAGCGCGCCGCCGGCCACCAGGTTTTCTATCCGCAGTTCCCTTCGCCTGAGGCCCCAAAGGTCGAAGCCTGGCAGAACCTGCTGATTGCCGAGACCGAGCTTGCCGCCGAAATCGCACAACACCGCACGGATGCGCCCGCGGATGAACTCATCTATGTCGGCCACTCGCTCGGCAGCGTGAACTGGCTGCTCGCGGCGGGTCGTGGCGCGCTACCGGCCAAGTTCGACCGCGTGTTACTGGTTGCCCCGGCAGACCCGAAGCTGCTCGAGCTCATCCCCGGTTATGAACTCGAACTAGATGCACCCCAATTCGTTGCCAACGTGCACGCTGCAACCTCAAGCCTGACCCTGCTCGGCAGCGACTCTGACCCGTGGTCACCGCGCGGCATCCAAGAAACCTTTGGCGACCCGCTCGGCCTGACCGCACGCATCTTTGAAGGCGCAAAACACTTCAGCAAGGACGACGGCTTCGGCCCTTGGCAGGGCGTGCTCGATTGGGTTGCCGACCCGAGCGCTGACCTGACGATACGCTAGGAGCAAGCTCCCGATTCTTCCCACGGAGCAGGCGGAACAACAGGAAAATCAATGAGGATCTTGCTAGTCGGCGCCGGTGGCGTCGGAGACGCAATTGCAAAGGTCGCTGCCAAGCGCGACTTCTATGAACTAATCGTGGTTTCTGACTACGACTTCAGCCGTGCCGAACGAACCATCGATTGGATTCGCAGCCGTCACGGTGATGCCAAGGCCAACAAGTTCCTGGCCGCCAAGATCGATGCCTCGAGCGCGGCCAACGTCGCCGAGCTCGCTCGCAACCACAACATCACTCACGTCGTGAACGCGGTCGAGCCGAAGTTCCTGCCGACCGTGTTCAGCGGTGCCTTCACTGCCGGCGCTAACTACATCGACATGGCGATGAGCCTGTCAGAGCCGCACGAAACCGACCCATTCCACCAACCGGGCATCAAACTCGGTGACGCTCAGTATGCGGTCCACGACCAGTGGGAACGCGCCGGACGCCTAGCCCTTGTCGGCGTTGGCGTCGAGCCGGGTCTCTCGAACGTGTTTGCGCGCTACGCGGCCGACCACCTGTTTAGCGAGATCGACGAGATCAGCGTCAAGGACGGCTCGAACCTCTCGGTCACCGACGACCAGGGCAACGAAATCTTCGCCCCAAGTTTCTCGATCTGGACCACCATCGAGGAATGCCTCAACCCACCGGTTCTGTTCGACCGCACCCGCGGCTGGTACACCACGGCACCGTTCAGTGAGCCTGAAATCTTCGAGTTCCCTGAGGGCATCGGCTCGGTCGAGTGCGTCAACGTCGAGCACGAAGAGGTCACCATGCTGCCTCGTCACATCCGTGCCAATAAATTCAATTTCAAGTACGGCCTTGGCCGTGAATTCATCGAAGTCTTGAAGCTGCTTCACAAGCTCGGACTCGACCAGACCAAGCCACACCGCGTGCGTTCGGCTCAGGGTCCGGTCGATGTCGCTCCACGCGACATGGTTGCGGCCGTGCTGCCAGACCCAGCAACAATCGGCCCGCGCATGACCGGCAAAACCTGTGCCGGTGTGCTCGTGACCGGCAAGGATTTCGACGGCAAAGACCGCGCGACCTACCTGTATCACGTTGCCGATAACGCTGAGACGATGGCGGAATACAACGCCCAGTGCGTGGTCGCCCAGACCGCGTTTAACCCGGTGATTGCGCTTGAACTTATGGCTCAGGGCATCTGGCGCGGGGCTGGCGTGCTCGGTCCGGAGGCCTTCGACGCCAAGCCGTTCCTAGACCTCATGGCCTCGAGCCATGGTTACAACGAGCGTTGGGTTGCACAAGAGCGTCTGCCGGCCAGCCCGCTGCGCCACCCATAATCGACTGTCGTTTGCCAAAAATCGGCGCATAATCGAGTCATGGCCAAATCGAAACCAGAAATCCAAGGCGAGTATGACGTTGCCGTCATCGGCTCGGGCTTCGGCGGATCGGTCGCGGCCCTTCGCCTGACCGAAAAGGGTTATCGCGTGCTGGTCATCGAGGCCGGTTCGCGTTTCGAAGACAAAGACTTCGCCAAGACCAGCTGGCAGCTGCGCAAGTACCTCTACTTTCCGCGCCTCGGCCTGCACGGCATCCAGCGCATCGACTTTTTGAGCAATGTGCTGGTGATGTCTGGCGCTGGTGTCGGCGGTGGCTCGCTGGTCTATGCAAACACTCTCTATCGCCCGCCAACCGAGTTTTTCAAGACCGGTTCATGGGCCGGCATGCGTGATTGGCAGACCGATCTGGCTCCGCACTACGCGACCGCCGAAAAGATGCTCGGTGTCGTGCAAAACCCGTTCTTTTCGCCGGCCGACCTCGTGCTCAAGCGCGCGGCCGAACGTGGGGGATACGGCGACACATACACGCCGACTCCGGTTGGTGTCACCTTCGAAGTGCCCGCGGATGCGCCAGGGCAAGACCCGCACTTTGGTGGTCGTGGACCGGCTCGCTCGGCCTGCCTGAATTGTGGCGAGTGCATGACCGGATGCCGCCACGGCGCCAAGAACACTCTCGTGAAGAACTACCTGTATTTCGCGGAAAAGGCCGGTGCGCAGGTCATTGCCGACACCACCGTGCAGATCATTGAGCAACTGCCGGCAGACGACTCAGGCAAGCCGACCGGTTATCGCCTGCACCTGCGCCCGTCAAATGCCAGCCCTCGCACCCGCCGCGGAGCCCGCGTGCTAGACGTGCCGCAGGTCATCGTGGCTGCCGGAGCCCTCGGTTCGGCCAAACTCCTTCAGCGCTCGCGCGCTGCCGGCGGGCTGCCCGGCATCAGCGACAAACTCGGTCACCTGAGCCGCACCAACTCGGAGTCGCTGCTGGGCGTAGTCGCCCACAACGACGACCACGATTTCAGTCTCGGTAGCGCGATCACATCCTCGGTTTATCCGTCGCCAGACACCCACGTTGAATCGGTGCGTTACGGTCGCGGCAGTGGATTCATGGGCATGCTGCAGTCGGTTTTGGCCAGCGGAAAGAGTGGCGACCCGAAGCGTGACCAGCCGAATCCGATGCGACTAATCGGCGCGACCCTGCGCAATCTGCTTCGCCTACCAAGCTTCTATAACCTGCGTCGCTGGCCAGAGCGCACGTTGATTCTGCTTGTGATGCAGGCCCGCGACAATTCGCTGGTCACCTATTTGAAGCGCGGGCTATTCGGTGCAAAGTTGACCAGCCGCCAGGGGCACGGCGAGGCGAACCCGAGCTGGGTTGCCGCTGGGCACGAACTTGCGCGCTCGATCGCATCCGACATCGATGCAACGCCGGGTGCCGTCATCGGCGAACCGTTTGGCGTGCCGCTAACCGCGCATTTTCTTGGTGGATGCGTCATCGCCCCGAGCCCTGCCGAAGGTGTGGTTGATGAATACCTGCGCGTCTATGGTCAACCGGGTCTGCACATCTTCGATGGCAGCACGCTCAGCGCGAATCCGGGCGTGAACCCGAGCCTGACGATTACTGCTCAGGCTGAGTGGGCTGCCGCCAGCTGGCCTCAATGCTCAAGCCCCAATAGCTAAAGCCGATAATCATCGCGGCACCGAGTGCGCCGAGCCAACCGAGCGTCTCGCCACCGAAACCAGCCGCGACCACGACCGCCCAAACTGGTTCGGTGCTCAGCAGCAGACTCGCGCGTGTGGCCGAAGTGCGGCGAATACCGACCATCAGACCAACGAAACCGAAGACCGAACAAAACAGAACGAGGTATGCCAGCTCGAGCCACTGCTGCCCGCCGAAGCTAACGATGGTCTGACCCAGGGCGTTTGGCGCGATGAGCGCATACCCGATGCCGATGACGGCGAACTGCACGACCGTGACATTGAACGAACTGAGCGTCTTGCCTTTGGCGAAGCGGCCTTGAATCGTGGTGGTCCAGGCGCGAATGATGGCAGCACCGAGCATGATGAAGTCACCGAGGTTGAGGTTGGCGAACCCGCCAGCGCTAACCAGCAGCGCGACACCGACAACCCCACCGACGGCTGCGACGAAGAAAACTGGTGGCAGCCAGTTGCGTTCCCAGGCGCCCTCAATGATCGGCGTGAAGATGATGGTGAGGCTGATAATTAGGCCGGCGTTGGTGGCCGAGGTCAGGTGAATTGAATTGGTTTCGATCCACATGATGCTGCCGACCAGCAGGCCATAGAGCGCGCCGAGGCGAACATCCCACTTGCTGAATTTTTCGCGTTTGCCGAGTGCGCGGCCAACCGCCCAGATGCCGAACATCAACAGTGCCGCGCTGCCGAATCGCAGTGAGAGCAGCCCCGCAATCGGCGCGTGGTTGGTCAGTTCTTTGGCGACCAGATAGCTCGAGCCCCAGACCAGCGCTACGGCAAGCAGCAAACCGTCGACTCCGCTGAGTCGCCCGCGGATCGACGATGCCAGACTCAAGCGCGCGACTTTCGAGCGAAGTAACCCTGTGCCCAGGCGGCACCGAGAATGACGATTAGGCCGCCGATTGGCTCATACCAGTGCAGGTTTTCGCCAAGCAGCAGAATTCCGAGCGTGACCGCAACCAACGGAGTGATCAAGGTTACAGACGATGCGATGGTCGAGCCGGCCGCGGCGATTACGCCGTAATAGAGCCAGTATGCGATGCCGCTACCGAGGGCTCCGAGTGCCACCATCGCCAGCACGGTCTCGAGGTGAATCGGCCCGGTCGTGAGTGTGCCCGACCAATAGAACGGGGCGAGAATCACGGTCGCGGTCGAAATCTGGCCGAAGGTGCTGACCGATGCTGGCAGATGCAGCGGGCCGATGAACTTGCGCATGAACGGAGTGCCGAAGCCGTAGCAGGCGATGGCCGCCACCAGGGCGAGAACCGCGGTCGGGTCGCTCTTGCCGAAACCATCCCAGATGCCGAGCACAACTGCGACGCCGACGAGGCCGATACCGAGGCCAATTAGCGTCTGGCGGTTCGGCTTCTCTTCGCGAAAGAACAGCAGGATCATCAGCACTGTCATGACCGGGGTAGCCGCGTTGATGATGCCGGCAACCGCGCTCGAGACGTGCTGCTCGGCATATGAAAACAGTACGAACGGTATCGCGCTCATGAACAGACCACCGATGGCCATCTTGGCCCAAGTTGATGCCTCGCGCGGCAGGTGATTGCGACCGGCCTTCACGATGATGAACATGGTGACCGCGCCGATGACCAAGCGCCAGAATGCGACTCCGACCGGCGGCAGAGCGCGCACGCCGACGGCGATGAACAGGAACGAGCTGCCCCAGATCAGGCCCGAGCCGATGTATTTAGCAACCCACGGCTGCAGTCTCGAAGTCATGCCTCGAGCCTATTGGATGCCAGAAACGGCAAACCTAATAACAGGAAATATCGGTGACCTCGGTGCTCGCAGCGCTGTCGTCGTAGCTGTCGAACTCGAGCTTCGCGGTCTGCCCGGCCGAAAGCGCAGGAGCCGTATCATTGCCCCAGTCGACCACATTGCCGGCGTCATCCAAGAAGTTCACCTCGACATAGAGATCGGTGCAAGACACGTTTGTCGTGACATCCATGGTCGAGTATGTGCAACCGCTGCAATCCGAACTCGTTGAGTCGGTGGTCCACTCGTAGGCACGTGAGCCGTCCCAGTCGGTGAACCCGGTCGGTGGCCAATCGCCAGAGCTGCCGTTCACCATGTCAGTCGGTGGAGCATATGCATCGCTAGTCCATTCCGGCGATGCGACGCTTGGCTGCTTGGCCACGTTCATCGCTGCCGAAGCGATTCCGATACCGCCGATCACTATGACCAAAACCGCGACGATGATGCCCGCGATTGCGCCCTTTGATAGCCCTGCCCTGCCCGCGTCAGCAGGGAGGCCGCTGTATGCGTATTCGGCATGGCTCATGCCGGTCGGCTTGTACGGGTCGTTCGAAGCATCGCCCTCGACCGGCGACAGCACGTCGGTTGGCGCAGCTGCAGATGCAGTTGCAGGTGCAGTTGCAGGTGCTTCAGCAGCTGCGCTCGCCGCAACCTGCAAAGCCTGACCGCAGCTGGTGCAGAAATTGGCTGCCGGGCCGTTGGCATTGCCGCACTGGGTGCAAAACATGATTCCCCCTGATTTCGAGCTAACTCTCTCGCGCTTCTAGGTTAAGGCTGGAGGCCCCGGTTTCAAACCGAGGCCTCCAGATAAAGCGTGAACGCATCCACCTGTTTAGTGAGTGCTTGGCTCCGTTTTTTTTACTTCCCCTGACAATCCAATAGTTCTGGAGGACGTCTCATAGCAGCCACTGATGACTTACGGCCTCAGAAACGGTAATCTAATCCCATTAGCAAGTTGCGTATACGCAACTTGCGGTGGCGCAATTTGAGAATAGTGCCAGGAACGGGGAATAGATTGAGTAAAAAAACGCTAAAGGCGTTCTTTAGTTTTTTTGCGATGCTTTCAATCATGTTTTTGTCTTCAGTGGCATCGGCATCAACGCCTTCGAGCGGCCGGGAGCGGATCAGTTTTGAAATCGCTGACCAATCAAAAGTGAGAATGCGGGTTGAGTTTCCGAGGGTTAGCAAAAGCTACACGCTTCAGGTGTCACGTGGTGGAAGCCCCTTCCGAACGATTTCCTCTCTGAAACTTCGGTCGACGGATCTGAACCCCGACGGCTCGTATCGCAGAAGTTATTCTGGGATTTTCAGAACGCCTTATCAACGATTGACCCAAGGGTCGAATCTGATTCGGGTTCTGATTAATGGCGTCCAATTCGGACTAATAAAGACCGTCAATGTCCAGGCGGCCGAATCAGGCACTAAGGGCAGTCCGGTGGATCTCCAACCCCCCTTGTTCGCAATTTCGACAGTAAGCATAAGCTCAAACTCCTTGGCGATTGGTTCGTCGTTTAGTCTCTCTGTTTCGTTATCGGACGACAGGGATTGTTGTAAACAAGTTGCTATTTGGCTAGCTAGTCAAAATCGCACCAAGATTTCTGAAGCTGCGATCATCATGACTCGGAAGACCGCTACGTCTGTCTCGCTGGTGGCGAACTTTACAATCCCCTCAGGCGCGGTGGTTGGCCAGTATTTGCTCCTAGGAAGTGCTCAGGACTCTGCTGGCAACTCCACAGACCAGGTTTCGTTAGGGAGTGTGTCAGTCGTTTCGCCTCCGAATGTGATAGACCTAGCAAACCCGGTCATTGATACATCGTCGGGGACTGTTTCGCCAGCCCAAGTCCAACCTGGAAACAACGTAACCGCAACCTACCGAATCACGGATGATGTTGGTTGTTGTGGGTATCATCAGGCATGGCTTTACGACCCCAGTGGCGCAAGCGTCCAGCAAGTCACACCGACCAGACTGTCAGGGGGGCCAGCTGACGCCATCTATAGCGCTGTTTTTGCAGTACCAGTTGGATCAGCACAAGGTGTTTACACGGTGAAAGCCCAAGCCACCGACCTAACCGGTAAGTACACGCATCTTCAGGCAATTGGCACGATCACTGTTCTCGCTCAAACTTCACCTCCAACAGTCGACACCCAGTTGCCGGTTCTGGTGCAGGGCTCTGGCACTATGTCGCCGAGCAACATACAGCCCGGCAATCCTCTTACAGTTTCGTTCCGAGTAACGGATGACTTTGGGTGTTGTTCGTCAGCGAGAGGATATCTGCTGGACTCAACGGGGAACTCGGTGGTTTTCGTTGAATCGCAGCGAGTTTCGGGCACTAATTTGGACGGTGTTTACCGGTCGATAATCAATATTCCCTTTGGTACAGCGCCGGGCACTTACACGATCAAGGCTCAAGCTATTGATAATGCGGGAAAATACACAAGGTTAGAAACTCTGGGCACCATTACAGTTGCGGCGCAAACTTCACCTCCAACTGTTGACACGCAGAATCCAGTTATCGTTCCTACTTCGGGATCTTTATCTAATCCAAACCCAGCTGCAGGTGCCACCGTGACGTTGAGTTACAGAATCACGGACGATATGGGTTGCTGCAATAATCACAATGCTTTTATGTATGACTCGACGGGAACTGCAATAATCAGTGCCCCCGCACAAAGAACAGGTGGGACAACGCTGGATGGCACCTACCAGGCAATTTTCGTTCTTCCAGGAAATTTGGCCTCGGGTACGTACATCTTCAAGTCGCAAGTTACCGATTTTGCTGGGAACTATTCACACCTTCAGTTGCTGGCATCGTTCACAATCCCATAGTCCGAGGGAGGCCGAGCTGAATCGAGGCGAATTCAGTAGGTAGCGACTTTGATTATGCAAGTAAGTACGACCGCTAATCAAAAAAGAAGTGCCTCACCAAAATACCAACGGGGCACCTCCAGATTGTTATTCGATCAGTGAGTGCTTGGCTCCTGCTCAACCTCGGTGCGGTCGCCCGACCAGAGGGTGTGGAAGGTGCCTGGCATGTCGACGCGCTTGTAGGTGTGAGCACCGAAGAAGTCGCGCTGACCCTGAACGAGTGCGGCGCCGAGGCGCTCGGCACGCAGACCGTCGTAGTACGAGAGCGATGAAGCGAATGCCGGAACCGGGATGCCCGCGAGCGATGCGCTGGCAACCACGTTGCGCCATGACTTGACCGACTTCG
>ERZ650311.763-NODE-763-length-18460-cov-16.407389_pt1 | contig 18460 bp, 12 predicted proteins | sample MGYA00376247_ERZ650311 | MGnify/ENA primary metagenome ERZ650311 (study PRJEB26733, sample SAMN07839324) | wastewater metagenome | biome: small river; feature: stream; material: water | place: USA: North Carolina | collected 2016-07-28 ... | reverse complement strand
CTTCGGTGCCGGCATGGCCGCCGCCGACAACGATCACGTCGAATCGGGTGGGATGGAGCATGGAAAACCGGGAAATGGTGAATCGGGGGAGCCGAATGATACGACCTTGCGCTGCAAAAATACAGCGCCGTACGTCGCGCCAACCGGGAAAAACGGCGGATTTACAACGGCTTATCGGCGTTTTTCGGGTTGGCCGGATGGCCCCCTCCGGGGTGCCGGAGGCGGGGTGCGGACGGGGTGCCGGCGATTTCGGCCGTTTCGTGGTGCGTCGAACAAATTGTCGGCCTGCTTCTCCCGTGACTGGGGCGAGGCTGGCGGCCGACGGCGTTGCCGGTGGCGCGTGCATCAGGTCGACTCAATGCCGCGCACGGGAAGCCGTTAAGGGTTCACTTATGGACTCAGCCAGGTAGGCCCGCGCGCGAGTCGGACTCGTGATCCGGCGCAACCGGCCCCCCACTCCTTCGTGACCGCTACTGGTTTTTCTTCTGCACTTTGCCTGCCGACGCTCCCGAATGGGAGCGCCGAGCCCCGTCTCGTCGAGGCGATGTGCCTTCCCGTCGAGGTCGTCCCGACCGCGTGTGCCCTCGCCGAGGCGGCCCGCCGCATGGTGGCCAGGGCGGTGGCGTGGCTGGTCGTCGTCGATGGCGACAAGCCGGTGGGCAGCCTGGGCGGGCAGGATGTGCTGCGCGCGGTGCTGGCGGGCGATCCCGCCGGGCAGACCGTCGGCGAGGTCATGGATACGTCGCACCGCTACGCTGTGCTGGGGGAAAACCTCCAGCTCGTCGTGGCGCGACTGGGCGCGGGCGCCGCGCCCCGCCCGGTGCTGGTAGTGGATGACGCCGGCCGGGAGGTCGGGCTGCTCGACCCGGAGCGGGTTGCCGCGGCGCTGAAGGCGGCCGCCCACGAGCCCGTGCCGGCCGGGCGGGCATGGCTGGCGCCGGCGCTGATCCGCGCGCTGCCCGATCTGGTGTGGCTGAAGGACCCGGACGGCACCTTCCTGGCCTGCAACCACCGCTTCGAGCGCCTGATGGGCGCGCCGGAAGAGGCGGTGATCGGCCACACCGATTACGACTTCATGGCCTGGGACTTGGCCGACAGCTTCCGCCAGAGCGATCTGGCCGCGATCCACGCTGGCTGCGCCCAGCGCAGCGAGCAGGAAGTGCGCTTTGCCGACGACGGGCACCGGGAACTGCTGGAGATCATCAAGACGCCGATGTTCGACCAGCAGGGCGGCCTGATCGGCGTGCTTGCCGTGGGGCGCGACATCGGCGAGGCGCGTCGGGCCGAGCAAGCCCTGCGCGAGCGGGAGGCGATCTTCTCCAGCATCGTCAGCCAGGCTGCCGATTCGATCGCGCTGATGGATGTCGAGAGCCGGTGCTTCGTCGAGTTCAATGACGCGTGCCATCGCAATCTGGGCTATTCCCGCGAGGAGTTTGCCCGGCTGGATGTCCGCGACATCGACTGCCTGCTGACGCCGGACGAGATCGCTGCGGGGGTTGCCAGAATGATCGGGCCGGCCGGTCATGTGCTTGAGACACGGCATCGACACCGGGATGGTTCGGTGCGCGACGTGCGGGTGAGCGGTCGCGGCATCCGCCTGCGGGGCGAGCGGCGCTACGTGGCGGTGATCTGGAGTGACATCACCGACAGCAAGCTGGCGGAGAGCCGGCTCCGGCGCCCCAACGCGGCCTTGCACACGATCAGCGAATGCAATCAGGCGGTGGCGCGCGCCACCGATCCCGCCCGGCTGCTGGATGAGGTGTGCGGGCTGATGGTGGTCTTCGGCGGCTATCTGCTGGCTGCGGCGAAGTTCGACTGCGCGGACGACTGCGGGCTGCCGGTGGATGGGCAGATCTTCGGCGCGGGTTGTGGCCACGTCGGGCGGCTGGACCGCTTTCCCGTCACGCCGGAAGCGGACCGGCCGACCATCTGGCGCGATCTGTCTGCCAACCCGCAGCTGGCCAACTGGGCTGAGGGGCTGCCGGCGGGGGCGGCGATGTGCGCGCTGCCGCTGCGCGCCGAAGACCGCTCGGCCGGTGTGCTGTACGTGGCCTCGTCGGCGCCGGGGGCCTTCGACGAGGAGGAGGTGCGCCTGCTCGCCGAACTGGGCGGTGACATCCTGTTCGGCCTGCGGGTGCTGCGCGACCGCCGCGAGCGGGAGGTCGCCGAGAAGCGCCAGCGGGTCACCGAGCGGCAGCTGCAGAACCTCGTCGAGACCAGCCCCACCGTGCTCTACAGCCTGCGGGTGACACCCCAGGGCGAAGTGGTGCCGATCACCGCCAGCGCCAACGTCCAGCGCGTCCTGGGCTATTCCCTCGAAGAGACTTTGCGGCCCGGATGGTGGTGGGACAACCTGCACCCCGACGATCGGCTGAAGACCACCCGGGCCACGGAGGTGGCGGCGAGCGGCGAGCGGGTGGCCCAGTCGTATCGCTTTGCCCACGGCCGCGGTGGCTACGTGTGGCTGCGGGACGAGCTGAGCCGAGGCCCGGCCCTGGACGACGGCAGTTGCGAGATCGTCGGCTCGCTGACCGACATCTCCGCCCAGAAGACCATCGAGCTGTCCCTCGAGGCCCAGCGCCGGGTGCTCGAGAAGGTGGCCTCCGGCGCCTCCCTCAGCGAAACCCTGGACGTGCTGCTGTGGGGCGTCGAGGCTCGCCTGTCGCGGGTGCGGGCGTCGGTCCTGCTGCTCGATCCGGATGGCGTCCATCTGCGTCACGGCGCCGCGCGACAGCTGCCCGAGGGCTACATGCAGGCGGTGGACGGGGTGGCCATTGGCGAAGCCGTCGGCTCCTGCGGCACCGCCGCCTGGCGCGGCCAGACGGTGATCGTGCGCGAGATCGCCACCGATCCCCTGTGGGCCGATTTCGCCGGGCTGGCTGCATCCTACGGGCTGGTGGCCTGCTGGTCGTGGCCGATCTTCAGTCGCGAGGGGCGCGTGCTGGGCACCTTCGCGCTTTATCCCGACGAGCCCTCCGAGCCCGATGCGCTGACCTTCGAGCAGGTGGCGATCGCCACCCATCTGGCGGCCATCGCCATCGCCCGGCATCGGGAAGAGAGCGCCCTGCGGGAGAGCGAGGCGCGTTTCCGTCAGCTTTTCGAGATGGCGCCGCTGCCCCTGAGCTTTGTTCATGCCGACGACAGCGTGGGCGACGTGAACCGCTGCTTCATCGAGACCTTCGGCTACACCCGCGACGAGGTGCCAACGGTAGCCGACTGGCTGCGTCTCGCCTATCCCGACCCCGCCTACCGGCAGCAGGTGGAGGGGCAGCACTTAAGCCAACGCGTGCGCGAAGGCGCCGAGCGCCGCATCGAGCCGGTGGAGCGTGAGGTCACCTGCAGGAACGGCGAGCGGCGGACCATGCTGGTGTCCGGCGCGCCGGTGGGCGACAGCTTCCTGATGACCTTCTTCGACATCACCGAGATGCGCCGGCTCGATGCCCAGCTGGAGCACTACCGCCACCATCTCGAAGATCTGGTGACCCATCGCACCGCCCAGCTGGCCGAAGCCTCCGAGCGGGCCGAGGCGGCCAGCCGCGCCAAGAGCGCCTTCCTGGCCAACATGAGCCACGAGATCCGCACCCCGATGAACGCCATCCTCGGCCAGGCCCGGATGCTCGAACGCAGCCCCCTCAGCCAGGAGCAGGAAGATCGCCTGACCCGCATCCGCCAGGCCGGCAGCCATCTGCTGGCGCTCATCAACGACATTCTCGACCTGTCGAAGATCGAGGCCGGCAAGCTGCAGCTCGAAGCCGTGGATTTCTCGCCCGAGGCCCTCTTCGACCAGGCCCACTCGCTCATCCACGACCGCCTGGTGGCCCGCCGGCTGAAGTTCGAATCCGACACCGACGGCCTGCCGCCGGTGCTGCGCGGCGACGTCACCCGGTTGCGCCAGGCCCTGCTCAACTACCTGAGCAATGCGGTCAAGTTCACCGAGCACGGCGGCGTCAGCCTGCGTGCCCGGGTGGTTTCCGAAGACGACGACACCCTGCTGGTGCGCTTCGAGGTGAGCGACAGCGGCATCGGCATCGCACCCGAGCAGCTTGCCCGGCTGTTCCGCTCCTTCGAGCAGGCCGACGCCTCGACCACCCGCAAGTACGGCGGCACCGGCCTCGGGTTGTCGCTCACCCGCCATCTGGCCGCCCTGATGGGCGGCGATGTCGGCGTGGAAAGCGAGTCCGGCCGGGGCAGCACCTTCTGGTTCACCGCCTGCCTGCAGCGCCGGCCGGGCGTCAGCATGCCGGCGGTCAGCCTGCCCGCCGCGCCCCAGGGCGGCGCTGGTCACGTGCGCGGCGCCCGGGTGCTGCTGGTCGAGGACAACCTGCTCAACCAGGAGGTCGCCATCGAGATGCTCTCTGATCTGGGTCTCGTCATCGACCGGGCCGCCAACGGGCAGGAGGCCGTGGCGCTGGTGGCCGCCAACCGCTACGACCTGATCCTGATGGACATGCAGATGCCGGTGATGGATGGCCTCGAGGCGACCCGCCGCATCCGTCAGATGCCGACCCCGGCGCCCACGCCCATCATCGCCATGACCGCCAATGCCTTCGATGAGGACCAGGCCGCCTGCTTTGCCGTCGGCATGAACGATTTCGTGGCCAAGCCGGTGGAGCCGGAGACCCTGCACGGGGTGATCTTCAAGTGGGTCGGCCAGCCCCGGCCGCCGGTCGCCGCCGACGCCGCGAGCATCGACTGGCGCACGGCGCTGGCGGGCATCGACGGCCTCGACTGCACCCGCGGGGTGAGCGTCGTCCGCGGACGGTGGCCAACCTATCTGCGCATCCTGCGCACCTTCGTCAGCACCCAGGGCGACGCCGGGCCGAAACTCGAACGTGCCCTCGCCGAAGGCCGGCTCAACGACGTGGAACACCTCGCCCACGCCCTCAAGGGCTCGGCCGGCAACATCGGCGCCCTGAAGGTTTTCGAGATGGCTGCCGACGTGTGCACGGCGATCCGCGCCGGCGGCGATGCCGAAGCCGCGGCACGCCCGGTGGCCCGGCTGGTGCGCGCCCTGCAGCCCCTGCTGACCGCCTTGCGGCAGCGCCTGCCCCAGGAGGAAGATGCCCCATGAGCCAGCCAGCCCGGTTTGCACCGTTCCAGTGGGCCGACTACTTCGAGACCGGTTTTGGCGAGGTGGACGGCCAGCATCACAAGCTGGTCGATCTGGTCAATGCGCTGGCCCAGCGGGCTGCCGGCGGGGCCGACATCAAGCCCGGCGAACTCGCCCACGTGCTCGACGGCCTGGCGCGCTACGCCGTCCATCACTTCGCCACCGAAGAGGCACTGATGACGCAGGCCGGCATCGACGCCCGACACTTGGACGGCCACCGGCACGCCCACGCGGATTTCGTCGCCCAGGTCGAGGCGATGCGTGGCGCCAGCGACGCGACCCAGGTCGTCCCGGCGCTGTACACCTTCGTCACCAGCTGGCTCACCTTCCACATCCTCGATACCGACCAGTCCATGGCCCGCCAGCTGCGGGCGATGGAAGCCGGCGCCACGGCCGCCGAAGCCTACGAGGCCGAGACCGGCCACAGCGCCGACCCCGGCAACGCCGCGCTGATCGGCGCGGTGCGCAGCCTGCTGGGCCTGGTGGCCGAGCGCAACCACGAACTGGGCCGCATCAACGCCAGCCTGGAGCAGCGGGTGGCCGAGCGCACCGCCCAGCTCACCACCGCCAACCGCGATCTGCGCCACACCCAGCAGCGCCTGCTGGAGGCCGACAAGCTGGCCGCAGTGGGGCAGCTGGCGGCCGGCGTCGCCCACGAGATCAACAACCCCCTCGGCTATGTGGCGGCCAACCTGGGCGCCCTGCGCGAGTACGCTGAACGGCTGCTGGCGCTGGTGAATACCGCTGATCGGCTGGTCGCAGGGAACGACGCGTGGCAGGCCGCCCGCGCCGAGGCAGAGCTCGATTACATCCGCGAAGACCTGCCCAAGCTGGTGGACGAATCCCACCGGGGCCTGGCGCGGGTTGGCGACATCGTGCACGCTCTTCAGGGCTTCGCTGCGCCGGGGCCGATGGATACCGCGCCGGCTTCCATCGAGGGCCTCCTTGATGGCGCCATCGCCGCGACCGCCCCGGGCCGTCGGCCGGGCCAGCAGGTGCGCCGCAGCTACGGCTCGCTGCCCAAGCCGGCGGTCAACCAGACCCTGCTGGGCGAGGCCTTCAAGGCGCTGCTGGACAACGCCAGCCGGGCCCTCGGCGGCGATCCCGGCACCATCACAGTCCGCGCCGGTCAGTCGGGCCAGCACCTGCTGGTGGACGTGGAGGACACCGGCTGCGGCATGGACGAGGCGACCCGGGCGCGGGTCTTCGAGCCTTTCTTCACCACCCGCGCGGTGGGGCAGGGGCGGGGCCTGGGCCTGTCGTCCACCTACCGCATCGTCAGCCAGCACGGCGGGCACATCGAGGTGGATAGCGCGCCGGGCAAGGGCAGTCGCTTCCGCGTGGTGCTGCCCCTCGAGTGAGTCCCGGCTCCCGGAGGGCATGCGGCCGACAACAAAAAACCCGGCGCCAGGCCGGGCTTTTTGTTGATGCAGGGGAAGCTCAGCGCGCGCGGGCCAGGGCGCGCAGGCGCGCGACGCGCTCCTCGGTGGCCGGGTGGGTGCTGAACAGGCCGCGCAGGCCGCCGCCGGAGAGCGGGTTCATGATCATCATCTGGCCGGTTTCCGGGTGGGCTTCGGCAGTGGGCATCGGAATGCCGCGGGCGAAGGCGTCGATCTTCATCAGCGCGTCGGCCAGGGCGTTCGGATCACCGGCGATCTCGGCGCCGCCCCGGTCGGCCTCGAACTCGCGGGCGCGGGAGATCGCCATCTGGATCAGGCTGGCGGCCAGCGGGGCGAGCAGGGCCACCGCAATGCCGGCGATCGGGTTGGCCGGGCGGCCTTCCTCGTCACGGCCGCCGAACATCACCGCAAAGTTGGCCAGGGCCGAGATGGCACCGGCCATCGTGGCCGAGATGGTGGAGATCAGGATGTCCCGGTGCTTCACGTGGGCCAGCTCGTGGGCCATCACGCCGCGCAGCTCGCGCTCGGAGAGCATCTGCAGGATGCCGGTGGTGGCGGCAACGGCGGCGTTCTCGGGGTTGCGGCCGGTGGCGAAGGCGTTGGGCTGGTCTTCGTGGATGATGTAGACCTTGGGCATCGGCAGCTGGGCGCGGCCGGCCAGTTCGCGGACCATGTTGTAGAGGTAGGGCGAGCTGGTTTCGTCCACTTGCTGCGCGTTGTACATGCGCAGCACCATCTTGTCGGAGAACCAGTACGAGAAGATGTTCATCGCGCCGCCGAAGACGAGCGCCATGAGCATCCCCGACTTGCCGCCGATCATGGCGCCGATCGCCCCGAAGAGGGCGATGATTCCGGCCATCAGGATCGAGGTCTTGAGCCAGTTGCCGAGCATTGCGAGTATCCGTCCTTTCGAAGTTAAGCGGAAAGCGAAGGGTTAGATGGGGGAGTTCGCAAAAAATTCAATCAGCCGGTGGCCAGATCGAAGCGGCTACCGGCCGCAATCGGCATGCCGCGCAGGAAATCGGCGGCGGGCAGGCGGCGGGCGCCGGGCTTCTGCAGCTCGGTGATGCACAGGGCGCCCTCGCCGCAGGCGACGATCACGCCGGCACCTTCGGCCAGCAGGACTTCGCCCGGCGTGCCGGTGGCGTCGATGGCGCGGGCGCGCCACAGCTTGACCGGCGTGCCGTCGAAGCTGGCCAGCGCGCCGGGGAAGGGATTGAAGGCGCGCACCGCCCGTTCGATCTCGATGGCCGGGCGGGTCCAGTCCACCGCGGCCTCGGCCTTGCCGATCTTGGCGGCGTAGGTGACGCCTTCGGCCGGCTGGGGCGTGGCCACCAGCGTGCCGGCGGGCAGGGCTTCGAGGGCTTCGACGATCAGCTCGGCGCCGACCCACGCCAGGCGGTCGTGGAGGCTGCCGGTGGTGTCGTCGGCGTGAATCGGCTCCACGCGCTTGATGAGCATCGGGCCGGTGTCGAGGCCGGCGTCCATCTGCATGATGGTGATGCCGGTTTCCAAGTCGCCGGCTTCGATGGCCCGGTGGATCGGCGCCGCGCCGCGCCAGCGGGGCAGCAGCGAGGCGTGGATGTTGAGGCAGCCGTAGCGGGGCAGGTCGAGCACCGCCTGGGGCAGGATGATCCCGTAGGCGGCGACCACCAGCACGTCACAGCTGGCGGCGGCGAGCGGCGCCTGCTGTTCGGGCGTGCGCAGCTTTTCTGGCTGATGCACCGGAATGCCGGCGGCCAGCGCCACCTGCTTGACCGGGCTCGGCTGCAGCTGCATGCCGCGGCCCGCGGGGCGGTCCGGCTGGGTGAGGACCAGGGGCACCTCGAAGCCGGCGGCGAGGATCGCCTCCAGGGCCGAGGCGGCGAATTCGGGGGTTCCGGCGAAGGCGACTTTCATCAGGCGGTGATCCGGGCTTTCTTGGCGAGCTTGCCCTTGATGCGGGTCTGCTTGAGTTGGGAGAGGTATTCGACGAAGACCTTGCCGTCCAGGTGGTCGATCTCGTGCTGGATGCACACCGCGAGCAGGCCCTCGGCGTCCAGGTCGAAGGATTCGCCCTTCTGGTTGAGGGCGCGCACGGTGACCTTCTCGGACCGGCTGACCTTGTCGTAGATGCCGGGCACCGACAGACAACCTTCTTCACAGACCTGCTCGCCCGATCGGGCGATGATCTCGGGGTTGATGAGCGCCAGGAGACCGGACTTGTCTTCCGACACGTCGATCACCACCACGCGCTTGTGTACGTCCACCTGGGTGGCGGCGAGGCCGATGCCCGGGGCTTCGTACATCGTCTCGGCCATGTCGGCGATCAGTTTGCGGATGGCGTCGGTCACCTCGCGCACCGGCGCGGCGCGCGTGTGCAGGCGGGGGTCGGGGTAGCGGAGAATGGGTAGAAGGGCCATAAATGTTGCCGGATGAAGACTTTACGTGCAGAATTTTGAGCCAAATCTGCGATGCTCGCGTCTTGGCGCGGCACGCACCCGGCTCCGCCAACTCGACCGCCAAAATAACCGCCAGAGGCTACCGCCACAGCGGCCGGTTATGTCGCGGCAAAGCAATCCGCCGAAAGCGAGTGGAAAACGAATGATTCGCAGCATTATATCTGCCCTCCTCATCGGCGTCGCTGCCCTGGTTCCGGCGGGTGTCGGTGCCACCGGCCCGATCCGCCTGGCCGACGACGCGCCTGACAGCCACGTGGTGGTGCCTGGCGATACCCTGTGGGGCATCTCCGGCAAGTTCCTGAAGGAACCCTGGCGCTGGCCCGAAGTCTGGCGCCTGAACCGCGAGGAAATCCACAACCCGCACCTCATCTATCCGGGCCAGATCGTCGTCCTCGACCGCAGCGGAGCGACGCCCGCACTCAAGATCGGCAAGCGCATCGGCGGTGCCTTGCCGGGTGACCGCGCCCTCTACGAAAAACGCTTCCCGCAGGTCTACTCCGAGCCCGCCAAGGGCGCGATCCAGAGCATCCCGGTGCGCGCGATCCAGCCCTTCCTGTCCGAGCCGCTGGTGGTCAACGACCAGCAGGACACCGACGCCGGCATCATCGTGGCGACCCAGGAAGGCCGTGTCTTCACCGGCGCCGGCGACACGATCTTCGCCACCCGCGTGCTGCCCGGCATCTACGACTGGAACGTCTATCGCAAGGCCAAACCGCTGGTCGAACCGGTGACCGGCGAGATCCTCGGTTACGAAGCCACCTACCTTGGCCGTGCCCGGGTGACCGCCGAAGCGGGCGTCCCCTCGCCCGATGCGGCGTCCGGCGATAGCGACAAGGCCCGTCTGCCGGTGCCCGCCAGCCTGACCATCACCGCCGCCAAGATGGAGATCGGCAAGGGCGACCGCCTGCTGCCCGCCGGCCGTCCCGAGCTTCTGAGCTACGTGCCCCATGCGCCCGCCACCGCGATGAACGGCCGGGTCGTGTCGATCTACAACGGCGTGGCCGAAGCCGGCCGCTACAACGTGGTATCGATCAGCCTTGGCAAGCGCGAGGGCATCGAGATCGGCCACGTGCTGTCCCTCCACCGCAACCGCGGCGAAACCCTCTACCGGGAAGACAACGTCGGCCGGCCCCAGCAGTTCAAGCTGCCCGAGCAGCGCTACGGGCTGGTGTTCGTGTTCCGGGTGTTCGACCGCATCGCCTACGCCCTCGTGATGGACAACGACGGCCCGGTGGCCGTGGCCGACAGCGTCCGCAAGCCCTGACGCGCTGATTCAATCCCGCGCGGGCCGATCCCGCCGCGCCGGTGCGTCTGCCGGTGGCGATGTCGGCCCCGCTCGCGGCGGTTTCGTCGCGACATCCTGATTCCGTCCCATCTTGTCGAATCCTCACCCCCTTGCCGCGTGGCTGAGGCTGACCCTTACGCCGGGTGTCGGCGCCGGGAGTCAGCGGCAACTGCTCGCCGCCTTCGGCCTGCCTGAAAACATCTACGCCGCCGGGCATTCGGCGCTGGCCGCCGTGGTCGGCTCGCCGATCGCCCGCACCGTGCTCGAACACGACACCGCGGCGGCCGTCGACGGGGCGCTGGCCTGGGCCGACGAGCCCGGCAACAGCGTCATCACCCTCGGCGATCCGCTCTATCCCGCGGCGCTGCTCGAAATCCCCGATCCGCCGGTGCTGCTCTACGTGAAGGGCGATCCGGCGCTCCTGTCGCGCCAGTCCATCGCCGTCGTCGGCGCCCGCAGCGCCACGCCCCAGGGCGAGGCCAACGCCGAAGCCTTCGCCACGGTGCTGTCCCAGGGCGGGCTGGGCATCGTCAGCGGGCTCGCGCTGGGGATCGACGCCGCCGCCCACCGGGGCGGGCTGGCCGGCCCGGGCAGCACCGTCGCGGTGATCGGCACCGGCGCCGACCGCATCTACCCGGCACGTAACGCAGCCCTCGCCCGACGCATCGCCGAGGCCGGTGCCATCGTCAGCGAATACCCCCTCGGCACCGCGCCGCTGGCCCACAACTTCCCCCGTCGCAACCGGCTGATCGCCGGGCTCGCGAAGGGCGTGCTGGTCGTCGAGGCGGCGCTCAAGAGCGGCTCGCTGATCACCGCCAGACTCGCCACCGACTGCGGGCGCGAGGTCTTCGCGATTCCCGGTTCGATTCATTCGCCGGTGGCGCGGGGCTGCCATCAGCTGATCCGCGACGGCGCAAAACTGGTCGAATCGGCCGAGGACATCCTCGAAGAGCTGCGCCTCGACACATGCCGCACTGCAGCGCCAGCGGCGCCCACGATGGGGCCGGATGACGACGAAAATGCCCCGGTCATCGCATCCCTCGGGCATGACCCCGTGGACATGGACACGTTGGTGCAGCGCACCAGCTTGACGCCGGAAGCGCTCTACGCCATTCTGCTTACGCTGGAACTCGAAGGGCGCGTTTCCCGCCTGCCCGGAGGTCGTTTCCAGCGTCTCTAAAAATGACCGGCCCCAGGCCCCGCGCCATGTTCGACATCCTCGTGTATCTCTTCGAGAACTACGTTCACGCCGACGCGTGCCCCGAACCCGCGCAACTGGCTCGCAAGCTGACGGCTGCCGGCTTCGAGGAAGAAGAAATCTCCGAAGCCCTCGACTGGCTCTCCGGCCTGCGCCAGCTGTCCGACGGCGAGCGTCCGGCTCAGGTCGCCCGGCCCGGTTCGCTGCGCGTCTATGCCGACGACGAACTCGTCCGTCTGGGCGTCGAATGCCGCGGCTTCCTGCAGTTTCTTGAAAATGCCGGTATCCTCGACGCCGAATGCCGCGAGATGATCGTCGAGCGGGCCCTGGCCCTCGGCGAATCCGAAATCGAACTGGAAAACCTCAAGGTCATCGTCCTGATGGTGTTGTGGCAGCAGGATCGCCCGATTAACGGGTTGATCCTCGACGAGCTGCTCAACGAGTCGGACGAAGACGACGAGCCGGTCTCATACGCCTTGCACTGATTTTCGGGCTGCTTGCAAGCCCGGCGCAGGCTTCCGTATGATGCGCCGCTCCCCCAACAACCTGAGTCGGGCGCACCCACAGGCATGAGCAAGCAGCTGATCATTGCGGAAAAACCCTCGGTTGCGGCGGACATCGCCCGCGCCATCGGCGGCTTCACCAAAGAAAAAGATTTCTTCGAGTCGGAGCACTACGTGCTCTCGTCGGCCGTCGGCCATCTGCTCGAACTCACGGTGCCGGCCGAATTCGAGGTCAAGCGGGGCAAGTGGTCATTCGCCCACCTGCCGGTCATCCCGCCCCACTTCGCGCTCAATCCGATCGAGAAGACCGAGGACCGCCTCAAGCTCCTCACCCGCCTCATCAAGCGCAAGGATGTCACCGGCCTCATCAACGCCTGTGACGCGGGCCGCGAGGGGGAACTGATCTTCAGCTTCATCGTGCAGCACTCCGGCTCCACCAAGCCGGTGCAGCGCCTGTGGCTGCAGTCCATGACCGCCGGGGCGATCCGCGATGGCTTTGCCCAGCTGCGTGCCGCGGCGGATGTCGAAGGCCTGCGCCAGGCTGCGGTGTGCCGCGCCGAGAGCGACTGGCTGATCGGCATCAACGGCACCCGGGCGATGACCGCCTTCAACTCCAAGACCGGCGGTTTCCACCTGACCACGGTCGGTCGGGTCCAGACCCCCACGCTGGCGATCGTCGTCGAGCGCGAGGAGAAGATCCGCGCCTTCAAGCCCACCGACTACTGGGAGCTGGAAGCCAGCTTCGGCTGCCAGGCCGGCGCCTACGTGGGCCGCTGGTTCGACGAAGGTTTCAGGAAGCCCGAGGATGGCGCGCCGCTTGCCGAGCACGCCACCGCCTTTCGCCTGTGGGAAAAAGCCCGCGCCGAGGCCATCAAGGCCAAGTGCGAAGGCAAGACCGGCACGGTGGAGGAAGAATCCAAGCCGTCCACCCAGCTCTCACCGCTGCTGTTCGATCTGACCTCCCTTCAGCGCGAGGCCAACGGCCGCTTCGGCTTCTCGGCCCGCACCACGCTGCAGCTCGCTCAGGCCCTGTACGAGAAGCACAAGGTGCTGACCTACCCGCGTACCGACGCCCGTGCGCTGCCCGAAGACTACGTGGGCCAGGTGCCGGGCATTCTTGCCGGCCTGCCGGACGCTTACGCGCCCTTCGCCAACCAGATCGTCAAGCAGGGCTGGGTCAAGCCGAACAAGCGCATCTTCAACAACGCCAAGATCTCCGACCACTTTGCGATCGTGCCCACGGGCACCGCGCCCAAGAGCCTGTCGGAGGCCGAAGCCAAGATCTACGATCTGGTCACCCGGCGCTTCCTGTCGGTGTTCTACCCGGCGGCCGAATACCGCATCACCACCCGCGTCACCCGTGTCGAGGGCGAAGCCTTCAAGACCGAAGGCAAGGTGCTCGTCAATCCGGGCTGGCTGGCCGTGTATGGCAAGGCCGCCGCGGTGAGCGAGGACGAGGGCGGCGCGCCCCAGCTGGTGGCCGTCGAGCCCGGCGAGAAGGTTTCCACCGACGAGATCCTCGTCAAGGCGCTGGTCACCAAGCCGCCCGCACGCTTCAACGAAGCCACGCTGCTTTCCGCGATGGAAGGCGCCGGCAAGATGGTCGACGACGAGGAGCTGCGCGCTGCCATGGCCGGCCGCGGCCTCGGCACCCCGGCAACCCGTGCCCAGATCATCGAAAACCTGATCGGCGAGACCTACATCCTGCGCGACGGCAAGGAGCTGATCCCGACCGCCAAGGCCTTCTCGCTCATCACCCTGCTGCGCGGCCTCGGCACCAACGAGCTCACCTCGCCCGAACTCACCGGCGAATGGGAGCACAAGCTGGCCCAGATGGAGCGGGGCGCGCTGTCGCGGGCCGAGTTCATGGACCACATCCAGGCCATGACCCGGGACATCGTCGAGCGCGCCAAGCGCTACGAATCCGACACCGTGCCGGGCGACTTCGTCACCCTGGCCACGCCTTGCCCCCGCTGCGGCGGCGTGGTGAAGGAGAACTACAAGAAGTTCGCCTGCCAGAGCTGCGACTGGAACGCCTGGAAGATCGTCGCCGGCCGCCAGTTCGAGATCCCCGAGATCGAGGCGCTGCTCGCCACTGGCCGCGTCGGCCCGCTGATGGGCTTCCGCAACAAGATGGGCCGGCTGTTCAATGCCGAGATCCGTCTCAACGACGACAAGCAGCCCGAGTTCGACTTTGGCCAGCCGAAGGAAGACGAAACCGCCGAGCCGGTGGATTTCTCGGATCAGGAAACCCTGGGCGCCTGCCCCAAGTGTTCGGCGCGGGTGTTCGAGCACGGCATGGCCTACGTCTGCGAGAAATCCGTCGGGCCCGAGAAATCCTGCGATTTCCGCTCCGGCAAGATCATCCTGCAGCAGCCCATCGAGCGGGAGCAGATGCACAAGCTCCTCGACACCGGCCGCACCGAGCTGCTGAAGGGCTTCGTATCTAGCCGCACCAAGCGCAAGTTCTCGGCTTTCCTGGTGCGTGGCGACGACGGAAAGGTGGGCTTCGAGTTCGAGAAGAAGGAACCGAAGACGCCAGCCGCCAAGAAGCCGGCCACCCGCAAGAAGGCCGCCGCTGCCGAGTAAGGTGTCGCGTCAGTCTGTTCGCACAAAAGCAAAACCCGCCGGAAGGCGGGTTTCGTTTATGGAGCCGGGGCCCGTCAGGCCGGGTCAGATCAGCGCGGCGGCGATGGTGTCGTGCAGTTCGTCCACTTCGGCATCGGAGACGCCCAGGGAGGTCTTGGCGTTCTCGAAAGATCGGTCGCCCACCGCATGGGCGTCATGGGTGTAGTCGCCCAGGACGTGCTCGGCGATGACGCTCACCGCGATCAATGCCAGGGCGTCGGACGGCAGCTCCTTCTCGGGCAGGATGTAGGCTTCGGGGTCGTGGTGGTAGCGGATGGCGTTGGCGATCCGGTCGGACAGCCCCCAGCTGCGCGCCAGCAGCCAGCCGGCCACGGCGTGGTCGCAGCGGAAATGTTCCTGCTCCAGCTGGACCAGGCTGTAGCCGTGGTCGGCCGCGCCGGTGTAGAGCGCGGCGTAGTCGGGGAAGGTGGTCATCAGCACCGGCACCGCGGCGTCCTGGAACAGCGCAAAGGTGTAGGCCGCGTCGGGCGAGATGCCCACGTGTCCGCGGGCCAGCACGCCGGCGGCGAGGGCCAGGGTCGAGGCCCGCGACCAGAAGCGTTCCATCACGTCGGCCGGCAGGTGGCTGGAGGTGTTGCGCAGCGCGACGGCCACGACCACACTCAGGATGTGGTTGATACCCAGGCGATTGACCGCCTGCTGGACACTGCGCACCCGGGAGCCCGGCGAGAACATCGGCGAATTGGCCAGCTTGACGGCGGCGGCCGACATGCTGACATCTGAAGCGACGATGCGGCTCAGCACCTTCATCGACGGTTCGTCCCGCTGGGCTTCCCTCAACACTTCAGCAACGATGCTGGGGCAGGGCGGAATACGCACCGCAGACAGGGTTTCGTTCAGCTCTGCGTGAGTGAGGGGGCGAGTTGCCGTAGCTGTGTTCATGACGGGTGGCCTGCGTTGGATTGTCTAAATTTTATCAAAAACGATATTTTTGTCGTTTCAAATATTTCACATTCGCGGTTTTTTAGTTTTTTGATGGTTTGTGGTGTGCCGTGCATCACGGACCGGCCGCCCCATCACCGACTTTCGAGGAGCCCGGCATGACTCGCACGTCCTTACCCGCGGCCGCCATCTCGACCCTGGTTTACGTCGTGTCACAGGCTCACATTGGCGGCTTGGTCCACCAATTACGGCCGAATATTTTCGTTCTGCAGCTCAGTTTTCAATCTGATCGATACTGGGCGGTGCTCGGCCAGTGGGGCGACGCCGGGCTGCGCAGCTATCGGGCCCATCTGCCGTGGGATTTCGCCCACCTGTTCATCTACGCCGCCTTCGGTTACGTGCTGGCGACCCGCGCCGGCCTGTTCGGCGACCCGGACTCGCCCGCCGCCCGTCGGACGGCCTGGATGCTGCCCGTGGCGGCGGTCTTCGATCTGGCGGAGAACCTGTTCCAGGTCCATCTGCTCTCCGGGCCGTTTGGTGTGGAGAGCCTGGCGATTCCCCTGTCGGCCTGCTGTTCGGCGGTGAAATGGAGCCTCGCCGCGGGTTTCGCGCTGATCATCGCCTGGCGAGTGCTCCGAAAATCTGCCCGGATCGGGCTTCTGTCACAGTGAAGCAGCAGGGCTGCTGTGTATAACTCTGTGTCTGAAAAACCCTTTCCGTCCGTCCATGCCCCATCGACCCCGCGCGAGCATCCAGGCTGCCGAGCAGGCTGCGCTCCTGCTCGCGCGCGCCCGCGAAGGTTTCCTGAAAGCCCTTCTCGAAGGCGCTGGCGAGGTGATCCGGCACCGGACGTGGCAGGATGTGCTGTCGGCAGCGGCGGGCGCCTGCTTTGACGAGCTGGTCGGCGGGCGGCGGGCACCCAAGCCGGCCGAAGGGGTGCGGCCGATCAATCTTGTCCGCTCGGACGAGTCCGACTACTCCATCGCCCTGATCAACCTCGACCGGCGCCTGCAGGAGCGCTGCGGGCGGGAGCTGGCGGCCCTGCACCTGCGGCTGCGCCTGCAGCTGATCGAAGGCGGCATCCAGCTGACCGAGGAATCCCCGCTGGGCACCGCCACCGTGTGCCGCGCCCTGCGTGTGCTCAAGGAGGTCGAGAAGCTCAGCCCGTCCCAGGCGCTCCAGTTGCTGCAGCGCCTGGAGCAGCCGATCGGCGACCGCCTGTCCCGCTTCTATCGGGAGATGGAGCATGAGCTGGCCGACGAGGCGCTGGCCGTCCGGGGGCAGGTGACCCGAGGGCTCTTCGCGCCGATCCGCCACGGCGCCGACGAAGAAGAGGAGTGGACCGACACGCCGGCGGCCCGCGCCAGCCTGCCCATCGATCCGGTGGATGCGCTGCGCCTGGCGTCCATGGCCCAGCACGAGGCCGCGCCGGCGCAGACCGGCGGCGTCGACCCCGGGCTGGCGTCGGCGCTGGTGGAGCGCATCGAGGCGTGGCTGGTGGAGCGCCAGAAGTTCGGTGGCGTGCCGGCCGCGCTGGGCGCCAGCGAGCTGGGCGCGCTCCTCAGCCCTGTCCAGGCGGTGGCAGTTGAGGTGGTGGAGACGGTCTGCAACCGGGCCGAGACCGACCCCGATCTGCCCCAGACGATCCGGACTCTCCTGGTCGGCCTGCGGGTGCCGCTGCTGCGCCTTGCCCTGCGTAGCCAGAAGCTGCTTTCCATCGAACGTCACCCGGCCTTCCAGCTGGTGGATCGCATCGCCAATCTGGGTCGCACGCTGCCGCCCGACTGCACGCCGGAGCTGCCCGTGTGTCGCGGGCTGGCGTCGATGGTGCGCTCCCTCGGGCGTCTGCCCAGGCCGACCCGGCGGGATTTCGAACTCGCCCTCGGGGTGCTCGAAACCCTCCTGACCACCCGCCAGAAGAGCGCCATCACCCGCGCCGCCCAGCACATCGACACCGCGGTGAACATGGAGCGCCGGGAGGTGGCCCTGCACCAGGCCAGCCGCGCCATCTACCTGCTGGTGGGGCAGGAGCCGGTCAGCGTCGCCCGCAACTTCCTCGAGCGCTACTGGGTGCACGTGCTGGCCAAGGTGGTCTACCGCTACGGCCCCGACAGCCCCCAGTGGGCAAGCCGCCTGCTCATCGCCAACCGCCTGCTGGCGTGTGTCAATCCGCCGGCCGACGAGGCCTTGCGCCGCAAGATGCTCGGTGAGTTCCCGGCGCTGATCCACGATCTGGACGAGGGGCTCGCCTGGATCGCCCTGCCCGCCAAGCAGGCCGGTTCGGCCCTGTCGTCGGTGCAGGCGCTGCACGCCAGCCTGCTCGCCGGCCGCACGCCGCCGGTGCCCACCCTGCGCCGGACAACCTCGCCGCCCACCCTCAAGAAGCCCGAGGGCAGCCAGGGCCTGCTCACCCTCAAGCACAAGCAGTACGTGGCTGGCGAGCTGTCGCTGCCGCCCGAATGGGCTGGGCTGCGGGTGGGCGACAACGTGGCGGTGGGGCTGCCCAACGGCAAGGTGATGCGCGGCTATGTGGCCCATGTGGCGCCGGCTGGCCAGGTGGTACTGATCTCCGACGGCGACCACGATGCGGTGATGGCGATCACCGCCCGGGCCCTGGCCCAGCAGACCGAATCCCCCGATACCCGGCTGTTCCGCGACGTCTCGCTGGTGGATCAGGCCGCCACTGACAAGCTCCTCGGCACCTGAACCACGCGGGCGCAGTGGTGTCGGACGCTACAATCGCGTTCGCCGCTTCCTCAGACTGCTCCCCCCATGTGCTCCGATCCCGCCTGCTCCGGCGACCACGCCGCGCCCGCCACCGATAGCGTCATCCGCATCCGCGGCGCGCGTCAGAACAACCTCAAGAACCTGTCCCTCGACATTCCCCACCACGAACTCGTGGTGGTGACCGGCGTGTCCGGCTCGGGCAAGAGCTCGCTGGTGTTCGACACCCTCTACGCCGAGGGCCAGCGCCGCTACGTCGAGACCTTCT
>ERZ650311.762-NODE-762-length-18478-cov-5.810617_pt1 | contig 18478 bp, 25 predicted proteins | sample MGYA00376247_ERZ650311 | MGnify/ENA primary metagenome ERZ650311 (study PRJEB26733, sample SAMN07839324) | wastewater metagenome | biome: small river; feature: stream; material: water | place: USA: North Carolina | collected 2016-07-28 ... | reverse complement strand
GCTCTTCCGATCTAGGCGCTGGTGCAGGCCGTGTGCGAGAAGGAGGAGATCGGGGCGACCGAGCAGGTCGTGGACGAAATCGTCGCCGTCGCGGACGGGTCGCCCCGCGAGGCGTTGGTGCTGCTCGACCTCGCCGCCGCGGTCGCCGGGGACGAGGCCAAGATGCTGGCGGTGGTCCGGTCCGGCCCGATGCGGACCGTCCCGTTCGACCTGGCCAAGGCCCTGATCTTCGCCCCCAACAAAGGACAGCCCGCGTACTGGAAGTCCAAGGTCGTCCCGCTCCTCCAGCAACTCGAGGACGACCCGGAGGGCGTCCGCCAGTTGATCCTCAAGTTCGCCGAGACGATGACGCTCAAAGGCCAGGGCCGGGCGGCCTTCGTCCTGTACTGTTTCCAGGAGCCGGTCCACTACACCGGCCGCCCCGGGTTGACGCTCGCGGCGTACCGCTCCCTCCACGACTTCGAGGAGTAGTCATGACCAACGAACAGGTTCTCAGGACGCTGAACGCCCCCAACCGGCTCGCCGACGGCCAGTACCGGACTAACCTGCCGCTGTCGATCACCCTCGACACGATCCGGCGGGCCGCGGCCCTGATGCCGAAGCTCCCGGATCGGTACGTCATCGTGGCCAAGGACTGGGAGGCGCTGGAGAGGGTGTTCGCCGCCCACGGCTGGCCGGTCAAGAAGGTCGGCGAGTCCAAGGTGCTGATGTTCGGCGGCATCGAGGTCCGGTTCGACCCGGTGGCCGGCGACGACGTGTACTGCCTGCGGAAGGACGCCGCCCGCCCGTTCGACCCGAACGCCCCGTTGCCGATGACGACGCCCCCGCCGTCGTTCGTGCGGCGGAACGCGATCTACCGCCCCCCTCCGGCCGTCGATCCTGCCGCGCCCGGCACCGATCATACCGTCACGACGGAACTCCCCCCACCGGACCAACCCGATGAAACTCGGCGAGATTGACGTTGACAACCTGGACGTGATGTGGGTCGAGCACGTCCGCAAGGTGGCCGACGTGGCCAAGGAAATCCCCAGGGCCAAGCTCCGGGTCAACAAGGCCAAGGCCAGAATGGAACTGGTCGAGGCCGAGTTGAAGTTCGCGGTCCGCACCGACCCGGTGACGTACCACCTGAAGTCGAAGCCGAGCAACTCGGAGGTCGACGCCTGCGTGCTCATGCAGGCCGAATACCAGGAGGCCCAGAAGGCGTACTTCCTGGCCCGCAAGGACGCCGACTACCTGGACTCGGCAATGACGGTACTCGACCACGAGAAGCGGGCGCTCGAAGACCTGGTGCGGCTGTTCGGGATGAACTACTTCTCCAAGCCCACGGTGGACGAGGAGACGCACCGCAAGGCCAAGGTCCACTTCGACAAGGTTGACGCTAACTCCGGCCTCGGCCGGCGGAGGAAGAAGTAATGACCAGTACCGACTTCCTCTGGACCGTGTTGTCCGTTCTGGTCGTGGTGTCCGCAGTCCCCCTACTCTGGTATCGGCTGGTCAAGTTTCACGTCATGGCGTCGAAGGACGCCAACCGTGAGTGGAAGCCTAAGCCGATCACCAACAAGAAGAGGTCGTAGCCGTGGCGAAGATGAAGCCGTCGATGGGCAAGAAGACCAAGTCCAAGTTCGAGAAGTCGAACGCCAAGAAGTGGGCGAACGAGTCCGGGGCCGGCTGGACGCCGACCGCGTTCAAGGTCCCGGACGGGATGAAGCTGTTCAAGTTCCGGGCGGAGAAGCTGTACCGCCTGGACATGCTCGGGTACGTGGTCGGCAAGGGCAACCCGATGGCGAAGGAGGGGGCGATCCACTTCGAGCGGACCTACTACGTCCACCAGAACGTCGGGCCGCGGCGGGAGGCCTACTGCTGCCTCCTCAAGAACTGGAACAAGAAGTGCCCGATCTGCGACCACTGCGCCAAGCTCCACGCCGAAGGCCGGATGGACAAGAAGGCCATCGGCAAGCTGGAGGCGAAGATGCGGCACCTGTGGCTCGTCAAAGACCTCGACGCCAAGGAAGAGGGCTTCAAGCTCTGGGAGACGGGGCACTTCAAGACGTTCGGCGAGCAGATGAAGGACCGGCTCGACGCCCTCCGCGACGACAGCCCCAACCTGGACTTCTTCATGCCGGTCGGCGGGGCCACGCTGAACATCAAGGCGAAGCAGGACACGTTCTCCGACGGCGAGCGGTCCGGGACGTTCTACAAGGCGTCCAACATCGACTTCGACTCCCGGTCCGAGGACTACTCGGACGAGGACGTGGAGGCGCTGCCGTGCCTCGACGACCTGCTGATCCAACTGTCCTACAAGGAGTTGGAGAAGAAGTTCCACGCCCAGGACGCCGAGGACGACGAGAGCGAGGAGGACGAGGACACTGACGACGACGAGAGCGAGGAGGAAGACGAAGACGAAAAGCCCTCCAAGAAGAAGGCGAAGTCCAAGAAGCCGGATGACGACGATGACGAGGAAGAAGACGAGGACTCGGACTCGGAGGAGGAGTCCGACGACGAGGAAGACGAGCCGGCGGAGTTCGAGGTCGGGGACGTGGTGAAGACCAAGTCCAAGTACAAGGGGAAGGTCCGCGAGGGCCGGCTCACGAAGGTGGACGAGAAGCGGGACGTCTACACCTTCACCGACGAGGACGGAAAGCTCCGGGCGTTCAAGGCCGAGGAGCTGGTCGTCGTCAGCAAGGCCGGCGAAGACGATGAGGACGAACCGGAAGACGAGGAAGACGAAACGCCCCCGCCGAAGGCCAAGAAGGGGAAGAAGAAGCCCCCGGTCGATGATGATGACGAGGACGACGACAGCGAGGAAGACGAAGACGAGGAGGACGACGAGCCGCCGGCCAAGAAGGGCAAGGGCGGGAAGTCGGCGAAGAAGTCCAAGAAGGACGAGGAAGAAGACGAGTCCGAGGACGAGGACGACGATGATGACCCGATCTGGAACGACGACGAGGACGACGAGAGCGAGGAGGACGACGACGAGCCGCCGGCCAAGAAGAAGCGTAAGAAGTAGCGTCGGCTGATCGGGCATCAAAAGGAGGGGGCGGAAACGCCCCCTCCTTCACGTTTACGGAGGTCCTATGGCAAAGAAGCGCGTGACTACGGAACAGATAAGGACCGCACTGGCGGAGCCGCTGCCGCCCGACCCGGTGTTCAAGCCGGAAGACTTCTTGAGCCTGGGTAGCGTCCCGATGAACCTGCTGTGCGGCGGGCGGACCAGCGGCGGCCTGCCGAAGGGCATCATGCTCTGGATGATCGGCCACTCCAACACCGGCAAGTCCTGGCTCAAGAACCTCATTTTCGCCGAGGCCGCCCACACCGACCATTTCGCCGAATACGACCTCATCGACGACAACGCCGAGCGGGGCGGCCTGATGAACGTCGCCGAGCATTTCGGCCAGGCCACCGCCGACCGGATCATCCCGCCCGCCGGCACGCAAGCCGACCCGCAGTACAGCACCACCGTCCAATCCTTCTACCGCAACGTCGAGCGGGCGTTCAAGCGGGGCCGCCCGTTTATCTACGTTCTGGACAGCAACGACGCCCTGACCGGCGAGAAGGAGGACAAGGAGTTCGACAAGGAGGTGGCTAAGGACGCGGCCCCCGAGAAGGGCAGCTACGGGATGGAGAAGGCCAAGGTCCACAGCAACCGGCTCCGCGGGGTGTGCAACCGGCTCAAGGAGACCGGGTCGATCCTCGTCGTCATTTCCCAGACCCGGTCCAACATCGGGTTCGACGCCACGTTCAACCCGGACACCGTGGCCGGCGGGAAGGCCCTGGAGTTCCACGCCCGGCTCGTGTTCTGGATGAGTGTCCGGGAGCGGATGAAGAAGCGGATCAAGGGCAAGGACCGCGAGGTCGGGACCGTCGTGCAGGTCAAGCTCACCAAGAACCACGTGACCGGCCGCCGGGGCAAGACCGAGTTCGTGTTCTTCGACGCGGCCGGGGTCGATTACGTCGGCAGCATGGTCCGGTTCCTGGTCGAGGAGGGGCACTGGAAGGCCACCGGCGGGGAGGACGGCAAGGGCTTTCTGAAGAAGAAGGTCACCGCCCCCGAGTTGGACGTCAGCATGTTGTTCGACGACCTGGTCGAGTACGTCGAGGAAAACAACCTCGAAAAGCAGGTGCGTAAGGTGGTCAAGTCCGTGTGGGACGCGATCATCGCCGGCAGCACCGTCACCCGCAAGCGGAGGTACCTGTAGTATGGCCGACGAGTACGTCATCAAGCACTCGGGCAGTAAGTACCTTCGGACCATCAGGTCTGTGGACTACTTGATCGGCCTGGGCGCTCCCGTAACGACCGTTCAGGTCGATGTCTACTCGGTCCTGGTCGCGTTCAACGTCACCTGCCCGGCCACGCAGCACGCGATCAAGAAACTCCTGTGTGCCGGCCTGCGCGGCAAGGGCGACGCGGTTCAGGACCTGAAAGAAGCTCGGGACGCCGTGTCCCGCGCCATAGACTTGGCCACCCCCATCACCCCGTCGTGAAGGACGTCGAATGACCCCCGGCAAGCTCCGCGCCCTGCTCAAGGATTTGTGGCAGAACTCACCCATCACCTTCGCGCTCGCGGACGGCACCCCGCTCCGCATCGCGGGCAGTCAGGTGCTGCAAGAGAACACCGGCGACCCGCCGAAGCCGGCCGGACCGCCGTCATTGACCATCTGGCTGGAACAGGTAACGTCGGCCGACGCCCCGCCCCCGCAGCAGACCGTCCACATGGAGTTGACGGGTTCCAAGGACATCGACGAGGTCGCCACCCCATGAGAACCGTGCTGGTCGTTGACGTGCCGAACCTGGCGTGGAAGGCGTTCCACGCCGTCCGCGGGCTGTCCTACGGCGGGGTGAAGACCGGGGTCGTGTTCGGCCTGCTCAAGCAGGTGGAGTCGATGACCAGGTCGCACGCGGCGTCGGCCGTGGTCATGTGCTTCGACTCCAAGACCGCCAAAGCCAGGCGACAGGAAATCCTTCCGTGCTACAAGGCCAACCGAACCAACACCGGCGACCCGGACATGGCCTCGGCCCGTAAGGAGATGCGGAAGGAACTCCGGTTGCTCCAGGAAGACTACCTTCCGTCCGGCGGGTTCGAGAACGTGTTCGCGGCCGACGGGTACGAGGCCGACGACGTGGTCGCGTCCGTGTGCAACAACCTGCTCGGCACGACCTGGCGGGCGGTGGTCGCGTCATCCGACCGAGACCTGTGGCAGGTGCTGAACGGCGATTCCGTGATGCAGTGGGACGGCAACCGGATGATGACGGCGAAGCGGCTCCAGGACGAATTCGGGCTGTGGCCGGCGAGTTGGGCGGAGGTCAAGGCGTTGGCCGGGTGCTCGTCCGACAACGTCCCGGGGTGCCGGGGGGTGGGCGAAGCGACCGCGGCCAAGTGGCTCAGGCTGCACGACAAGGGGGCCGGTCCGAAGACGGCGGCCAAGATCAAGGCGTTCTACAACGACCCGGACAACCCGTTCCAGCGGAACCTTCGGGTCGTTAAACTCCCGTTCCCGGGATGCCCGAAGTTCACCTTCGAACCCGGGATGCCCGACGCCAAGAAGTTCAGTAAACTGATGGGCAGGTTGGGCATCAAGTCCCTGGGGAGACGCCGGGATGGCTAACAAGGGCAGTCCTTACGAACGGCACGTCTGCGACCTGCTGTCGGCGTGGTGGACCGGGTCGGACGAGACCCGGGTGTTCTGGCGGTCGGCCACGTCCGGCGGGGCGGCGACCGTCCGGGGGCGGAAGGGGAAGAAGACGGCCAACCACTACGGCGACATCACGTCTTCCGACGCCTCGGCCTTGAAGTTCCTCAAGCTGGTCTCGGTCGAATTAAAACGCGGATATACGCGGGCGACGTTCATGGACCTGCTCGACTACTCGGCCAAGAAAATGTCCAGCCCCCGCCCGCCGAAGCCGTGCCCATACGAACTGTTCATCGACCAGGCTATGACCGCCGCCGAGGCCGCCGGCGCGCACTTCTGGATGGTGATCCACCGCCGGGACGGGAAGGACTCGATGGTGTTCGTCCCGGCCGCCATGACAGACCATTTCCACGAGGCCGGGGTCGTGTTCAAGGGGCCGGTCGTTCGGGCGAAGGTGGTCGTCCGCCGGAAGTCCGGCAAGGTGAAGCTGTCGGTGGTTGGGTGCCGGTTGGAAACCTTCCTGTCGTCGGTGACGCGGAAGGACGTGAAGGCGCTGCTCAAACTCCTGGAGGGGCGGTGAAACTGTCGTCTCAAATCCTTGAGATACTAGGACACTCCTCGATACCCGTCAGCACCCCTGACATGGTAGCAATGGTGTGGGACGATAGGCCTAACTTGCGAAACCGGGTGTGGAGCGTCCTTCAGTATTTGGAGCGTAACAGCCTTGTTACCCGCGTCGAAAAGCGTAAAGACAAAGACATAAACGGGGTCGCCCGAGTCGTGACCTTTTGGAAGCTATCAGGATGATCCGCCGCCTCGCCGTCAAGGACTTCGGGCAGCACACGTCCTTCGTGCTCGACCTCGACGAGGACGTCACCTGCTTGGCCGGCCGGACCAACAGCGGCAAAAGCACCCTCCTTCGTGCGTTCGGGTTCGTCGCCCTGAACGCCCCCTCCGGCCCCGGCGTCGTCCGGCACGGGGCTGTCACCTCCAAGGCCTTCCTGGACGTAGACGGGGTTAAGGTCTACCGCGTCCAGGGCAAGGCCGGCAACTACTACAAGGTTGGTGGTAAGGTCAGGAAGGCGATGGGGAAGGAGGTCCCCGCCGACGTGGCGGCCCTCCTGAACGTCGGGCCGGTCAACTTCCAGGACCAAGACGACCCGCGGTTCTGGCTCGGCCTCAGTCCGGGCAAGCTGGCGGCCGAACTCAACGAGGTTTTCAACCTCGGGGTGATCGACCGGACGCTGAAAGGTTTGGCTACCAAAGCCCGGACCGCGGCGGCCGAGGAAGCCGTCTGCCGCGACCGGCTCGCCGCCGCGCGGGCGGAGGCCAAGAGTCTCGCGTGGGCGGAGGACTTCGCGGCCGACGTTGCGGCGCTAGAAGCCGCGGAAAGCCGACTGCTAGGCTTTCGCTCTAGAATCGCGTCTGTCGCGTTCTTAGTCGAAAAGGGCAGTCAAGCCCTCCGCGCCCGAGATCGTGCGGCAGACGCGATTCTGTGCGTTTCCGCGGCCGTGGACGCGGGCGAGAAGTTGCGGAAAGTGTCGGACAGGGCGAGGACGCTCGAAAAACTCACCGACCAACTCGCCCAGGTCGATTCCGTGGCTACAGAAATTCCCAACCTGAGTCACGTCGAGGTCTGGCGGGCAAAGGCCGACGCGGCGGCCGAGCGGGGGCGGGACCTGGAAGGGCTGATCGGACAACTCACCAAGGCGGAGGACGAAGTATGCCGACTTTCCGCGGACCTGGAAAAGGCGGATGCGCAGTTGGAGGGCGGGAAACGGTGCCCGCTGTGCGGGGCAAAGACGTCCTCCTCCTCGCAATCTCCGACCTCCACCTGTCCCACTTCCCGCCCGGGTCGCGGGGGGAAACGCAGGCCGAGTGGTACAAGTACCAGGAGGAACGACTCGCCTTCGTCTACAAGCACTGGCTCCGACTCGACCAACCCCCCCTGGTGATCCCCGGCGACATCTTCGACTCCTGGAAGGCCCACCGCTCCCCGCCGGAACTGGTCAACAAGGTGATCGAGTGGCTGGGGTACTTTCAAGGTAACGTGTACGCCGTCCCCGGCAACCACGACCTTCCGTACCACGCCTACGAGAACAAGGACAAGTCGCCGTACTACACGCTGGTGCGGGCGGGGGTGGTGAAGGACCTTCGGCCCGGAGCGCCGGCGTTGGTCGGCGACAACCTGTTCCTCGAAGGGTTCCCCTACGGCTACCCGGTGAAAGGACCTGACCCGTCGGCCCGGACTTACAAAGACCGTACTAAGGTCGCCGTCGTCCATGACTACTGCTTCACGTCTGGGTGTGGATACTACCCCGGCGTGGACGAGTCCAAGCACGCCAACGTCCACATGGAAAAGCTGGAGGGTTTCGACCTCGCCCTGTTCGGCGACCAGCACAAGTCGTTTACGTCCAACAACGGTCAGCGACCGAACCCGATCACCTTGATTAACGTAGGCGGATTTGCCCGGTTCACCCAGGGCGAGCGGCACTACCACCCTTCCATGTACGCCGTGTACGACAACCTGTCGTCGGAAGACATGTCCTTGGCGACCGAGAAGGACATGTGGGCGGAGAAGCAGCAGGTCGAGGCGGCGAAGGACGGCAAGGCCGACTTCACCAGGCTGTTCGCCGAACTCGCCAAGAACCCGGAGAAGGTGCTCGACTTCGCCGACGCCGTCCAGCGGGTGCTGCGGGACAACGGGGAGGTCCGCGACCTGACGAGACACATCCTGCTCAAGGTGCTGGCGGAGGCGCAGAAGTGACTTTCAACCTGGACGAGTTCTGGACGCTTAAGCGGCGGGCGGACCGGCTCCGGCAGAAGGCCGCCGAGGCGGAGGGGACCAGGAAGGAGATCCTCCGCCGGCTCAAGGAGGAGTTCGGCTGTGCCAGCCTGGAGGAGGCCAAAGCGATGCTGGCGGAGTTGCAGGAGAAGGAGCGGAAGCTCGGGGCGAAGTACACCAAGTTGTTCAAGGACTTCCGGGAGAAATGGTCGCATGTCCTCGCTACGGAAGACGGCGGACCGGCTGATGGAAAGGTTGAGGGCGGCGAGGGCGGCGGTGAAGGCCGAAAAGGCCGGCGTCGCTAAGGCCGTCGAGACCTTGACGGCGACGAAGGAGGCGCAAGCCCTGGCCCAGGAAGCCGCCCGGCTGGTACAGACCAAGGCGGTCGATCACTTCTCGGGCGTGGTCAACCGCTGCCTGCAGGCCGTGTTCGACCGGCCGCTCGGGTTCAAGCTACTGCTGGAGAAGAAGCGGGGAAGGACGGAGGCCCGGCCGGCGTTCTACGACGGGGACAAGGAGGTGCCCCGACAGTTCGTGGCCGGGGGCGTTAAGGACGTGGCGGCGTTCGCGCTCCGGCTGGCGAAGCTAAGGTTGGAGCGGCCGAAGAAGCGGCAACTGCTGGTGTTGGACGAACCGCTCAAGCACCTGAACGGCAACTCGGAGCAGGAGCGGTTCGCGGCGTTGCTGGCAGACCTGTCGAAAGAGTTCGGCGTCCAGATCGTTCTGGTCACCGACGACGAGTTCCTGAAGATCGGGAAAGTGATCGAATTGTAAGGATTTGTCAAATCTGGGGGCGCTCGCCCCGAATCACCCCGTAGACAAGGGGCGGAAACGCCCCCTCCTTCACGTTTACGGGGGTCCTTTCGTGAAGAACAACTCGGCTACGGCCGCGGCCGTCGGATTCGTCAGCGGGGCACTGGCGGCGGGTTTCGTGCTCTGGACGGCCCCGCAACCAGTCCCGCCGGAAGACATTTCCATTCTGGACGTGGACATGTCCAAAGACATCGTGGTCACGCGCTTCGCGGCCGGTGACAAGGTGGCGGAGTTCCGGGGGACGCCGTACTACACGACCAGGCTCACGGACTCCGGGGTCGATAAGGCCCGGCTGGGGCCGTCCGACCCGGATCACACCATGATGGTGAAACTCGGCGGCGGACAGGTGACGGTGATGTGCCGCACCGCCGACTAGGCGTCACAGCCGGTCGTGCAGAATCTTGGTCTGTTCCTTCTGCTCGTCCAGGATTAAGTTCAGTAGCCGGTTGGTCTCGGCCAGCGTCGCGATCAGGTGCTCGGCCTGGGGCAAGGAGGCCCCGGACTTGGCGGCAGTCCGCTGGGCGTGCCGGGCCGCGGCCTCCCGCGACCTCCGCTTGACCTCCTCCCGGTCCTCCGCCGTCGGCTCCCGCGCCGGGGCGTAGTCGCCGCAGGTCATCTGACAGCACTTCGCCACTTCCTTGGTCTCGGCGCTCAGGTAGGCCCGCTTCTCGACCGTGCAGGTCTTGTGGACGGAGCACCCGTACTCCACGACCGTTTTCGGCTTGCCCTGCCGCTGGCAGGTGACGCACGGCAACTCCCTGCCGGTCGGGTCACCGAGGTTCTTACACGGAATGACCTCGCGCACCGGCAGGGGGAACCGCCGCACGTTGGCTTGGTGGGCCGCGATCTTGTCCTGGTCTGGGGTGACGGCAGGCATTGGTCGTCCTTGTTAAATTAGGTCAGCCGCCGGTGTAGCACGAACTCGCCAGGCACTCGGCCTCACTGGCGAACTGGTCGAATACGCACGTTTCCGGCGGGAACGTTTCGACGCACGTCCCGAACCCGTTGCAGCACCAGTACCCGGTGCCACAGACCGCCTCGCAGGCGTCGGAGTCGTCGTAGGGGCCGGAGTTCTCGACCAGCCCTTCGGGACACCCGCCCTGGTAACACAGGTCCTCACTCGGCGTCCCGTTGCCGCAGCAGAACCAGCCGCACACGGCCTGGCAGTCGAATTCGGTCGGGTACGTCCCGCCGAAGATCCAAATGCACCCGAGTTCGTCGTCGCACTCCCACCCGTAATCTTCGGTACAGGTCAGGTCGCACAACTCCTCGCCGGTCAGGAATCCCTCCACACCGAACAGCGGGCCGTCGTTAACGCTCAGGCCTTCGGGGCACTCGCCCTGGTAGCACCCGAAGTCCTCGTCCACGCCCGGCTCGCCGCAACAGTACCACCCGGTACAGTGTTGGCTGCAATCCCAGGCCTCGTATTCCCCGGAGAAGTCGCCGACCGCAAACACACACGGGTCGCCGATTTCGGTACACAACCAGGTGCCGTCCCCGCAGTCAGTGTCCTCGCACGCCTCTAAGGACTCGTAAAACCCGTCCACCGCCTGGACGCACCCGTAGCCTTCGCCAGCCGGGCCGCACGTCCACGGCATCTCACAGTGTTCTTCACAATCCTCCTCAGTCAGATAACCGCCTTCGGTCGCATCCGGGTCAAACGCACAGACGTAAGTCTCGGGGTCACAGAAATACCGTCCCGGGGGCGGCGGGACGCACTCGCCCCCCGACACGACAGGGACAACAGCAGCCTGTATTTCGGTCGTGAACTCGCATTGCGGGGGGGAACCGCTTAGCAGGTAGGAAAAGTTGAACGTCGCGGCCGGCGGGTTGGTAGATGTGACTTCGCCGCCGTAACTGGTGCTGTTAATGGCGATGAACGCAGCCTGAAAATACGTCCCGCCACTCCCGAAACCGAACGGGAGAAACCCATGCACATACATGACGAAAAAACACTCGTAAAATTCCGGCGTGAGCGGGTTGTAGAGGCGGTACAGCCCGAGTTGGACGCTCCACGTCCCCCCGAACGGTCCTGGAATTGAACCAAGCCCAGGCCCCGCACCAGAGGGAGTAGCCCAACTACGCACTTTAACGTAACTGTCCGGGGTGAAGAATGCGTCGATATTGAATCCGACGCCCTCACCAAGGTACGACAACGTGAATCGTCCGCCTGGGAAGTAACAGAACGGCGGGATTTCGACGCACACAGGATCGCGGTAGCACCCGCACTGCTCGGCACATTCGCCACAGCACTCGCACGGGCCGATGGTCTCGTCCGGCACGTTACGGCTCCTCGACCACGCGGACGACCAGCACCGTCGCTTTGGTCACAAAGATTTCGTTGTCCACACACGCGACGTTGGTTACGACCTCGATTTCCTCGCCGGCCACCGTCCCGGGGCCGACGAGCACCAGGACCTTGTTGTCGTAGTACCCGACCGCCTCGCCATAGTACCTGAGCACCCCGGTGTCGTCCAGGTCACCGTCGTTCACGTCGTTGACCCAGACGTTCTCGCCGTCGACCCACTTGGGCGGGTTGGGCGGGGTGCCGGTGCCGACCGTGATCGACGGGTCGTGGGTGACCTGCCGGACGACTTGCTTGCCTGGGTACAGGCCTTCGTGGGACGTGCCGTCCGGCTCCTTCGACCCGGTGACCCGCACCCAGATGCGGTTGTTCGGCACCCCGAGCGGGTGAACCTGCTCCTCCCACGGGTGTCGCGGGTAACTCAGGTCGCGCTCGTCCGTCCGCCGCCAAGTCCTGGACAGGGCGTCGAACCCGTCCTTGTCCAGGACGTAAACTTCCTGCGACACGACTTGACCTCGTTACGGGAACGGCACGGCCGGCGGGATCGGGGTCGGGACGGTCGGCGGGGCGGAGGTCTTCCCCGGCGGCTGCTGCGACGGCAGGGTGAGCCAGGCCGGGTCGCTCGCGGCGGGGATCACCTGCTTGTCGCCGTAGCTGTTCTTGAACAGGTCGGCGAACTTGACCAGCCTGCGGACCCGGAACGTCTCGTAGGTCGGCTCCATCGTGAACGCGGAGAACAGCGTCGACCCGACTACGCTGGCGTTCCCGAACTGCTTCGTGAGTCCTGTGAGCGGCTGGCCTTCCGTGTCCAGCAGCACCGGCTGGGTGATCGGCCCGCCGGGGCCGTAGATCGGGACGGGCTTGTTGTAGTTGTCCGTCCCCTCCACGTTGTTCCGCCGGCACACCCCCTTGTTCAGGATCTGCACCTTGTCCCACTTCTCCTTGGTCCCGTCCTGCCGGGTCGGGGCCAGCTTGAGCTTCCTGGTCATTCGGAAGTACATCACGTTCCCGACGTGGAACGGGTCGCACTTGGGCGGGAGGGCGAGCCACCGGCCTTTCTCCTCGCCCAGGAAGGTGTCCTCGTTGCAGACGTAGCACCAGGACTCGATCAGCGCCGCCGTCACCGCCCCCGCCCACATGACGTTGGTCAAGGTCGCGACCGGCCGCCCCTGCTCGAACATCGGGGTCGGGGTGAACGGCTGGCCGGCGGAATTCAGGAACGGGCGGCCGTCCAGGTCTTTCTCCATCGGGGCCGTCACCGTCTCGACGTCCCACTCCAGCCGGCACGGGTTTTTGGTCGGGTTGTCGGTGTACTCGACCCGGGTGTCCGGCACCTGGGTGCTGTACCGGCAGGTTACAATGTAGTGGTGGAACGGGTCGGGGTTGTCCTCCTTGAGCCGCACGTCCATCTGGACCAGGACCATCGCCTCGTCCACGATGGTCGTGTAGCTGCCGGCCGGGGCGTCGTACTTGAAGGTGTAGGTGTACACGGAGTACGGCTGGGGCAACCCGGGGGCGAACTTGACCCACGGGCTGTCGATCCGGTACTTCGACCAGACGTGGTACTCGTGGACGGCTTCCCGCTTGCCGTCGGCGAACACGGTCACGCCGTCCCCGACCGTGACGAGCCTTGCGTCCCGGACGAACACGTCCGCCCACGGCTTGTTCTGCCAGGTCTCGCCCTCGCGGGGGGTGAGGAACGACGGCGGGGACAGGGGCGGGGGCGGCGGGGGGAACGTCGGCATCACTTCGGCCCTCCGACCACCTTAAGGAACGTCCCGTTGTCGAGCAGCTTTTGCAGAATGTCCTTGGATTCGCTCTCGAACTTGGTCCGCCGGGCCTCCTCCTGCTTGAGGAACTCCAGGAGCGCCCGGATTTCGGTCGGCAGGTCGGTCTGCCCGGTCCCGTACCTGGCCCGGTTGATCGCGTCCGCCGCCTCCTGCGACCCGCGGAGGGCGGCCGTCGGCATCGTGTCCAGGGCACGCTGGTAGTCAGACCAGCCGGGCTGCTTGCGGAGGGAGTCCACCAGCCTGCCGGCTCCGAACGCCTTCTCCGCGTCGGACAGCGGCCCCTGGATCTTAATCTCCCCGGCCGCGAACATCCGCCGGATTTCGGTCGCCTGGGACTTGGCGTCGAGGCCGGCGTCGGCCAGCGCCTTGACGATCTTGTCCATCCCCACGTTGCCGGCCCGGTCCACGAAGTCGGAGTTGGACAAGGCGGTCGTCAGCGGGGACAGGACCTGCCCGACGACGCCGAACACCTTACCGAAGTTTACGTCCAACCCGTTCCGCGGGGCCGGCGTGAAGTCGAAATTCTCGACCCCCTTCGGCTTGAACAACCCGATAGCCCCGCCCCCGCCCATCGCCCCGATCCTGGCGTCGGTCAGCAGGTCGGGGCTGGTCGGCCAGAGCCGGACGTTCTTGGTGAGCTTTTCGACCTCGGCCGCCACGTCCTTCCAGGCGTACTTGAGCGGGGCGTTCGCCTTGTCCAGCGCGAACAGCTTGTCGGCCACCTTGGACAGGGACTCCCCGAACCCGTCCACCGAAACCCGGGCCTCGCGGAAGTCGGTTTTGACCTTTCCCACGAAGTCGGCCAGCTTGTTGTTCGCCCCGAACAACTGCTCTTCCAAGGTCAGCGGCTTGATCGCCGGGCCGGCGATCCCGAAGTCGTTGGTCGCCCCCATCTTCCGCTTGTAGTCGGCCACCAGCGCCCGGGCCTTGTCCTGCGTCTCGTTGATCCGGTTCAGGTTGTCTTGCTCGGCCTTGTTAAAGATGGCGACGTTCTTCCGCCTGGTCGCGTCGACCCAGTTCAGCCGCTCGGCGTAGTGGAGGGCGGAGGCCGTGGTGTCCACCATCGCCCCGGACGTGTCCAGCTTGCCGTAGAACGGCACGACGATCCGGGAGATCCCGGTCATAAACCCGTTCCACAGTTTCCCGAGTATGTCCACGACGACCTTCATGGCCTCGTAGAACCCCTCGTAGATGCCGGGGATCAGGACGGTGTTCACCCACCTGTCGCCCATGATGAACACGCCCTTCACCGCCAGGACGAACTCCTCGATGGCGTAGGGCAGGGTCATGATCGACGACGTCCAGTCCTCCTGGCCGTAGGCGTTGATGTTCCGGGCGTCCTGGATCGTCTTGTGCAGGTAGCGCGACGCCCCCGACGACGGGCCGACCTCGAGCGAGAAGTCCTTGAACCGGCCGAGTTGCTCGTACATCGCCTGGAGGGTGCCCTCCGCCCCGAGCAGGACCGACTTGCCGTAGGAGAACGCGGCCTTGACCTTCTCCCCGAACGCCGGGCCGGTGGCCTGCATGTCCTTCATCAGCCGGCCGACCTCGCCCCAGAACCCGCCTCCCTCCAGCCCCTCCCAGGCGCGGCGGCCGAGTTCCCGCAGCTGGATCTGAAGGCTCTCCTTGACCGCGTTGGACCGACCGGCCGGGGTCTTCATTAAATCCTTCATCAGCCCGTTGAACTTCCCGCCCTCCCCGGTCATCCGCTGGAAGGCCTTGACCACCACGTCGGACCCGACCTGCCCGGCCTCCATCAGCGCCAGGAACTCCTTGACGCTCACCCCGAGCGTGTCGGCGAAGTCCTTCGCCCCGACCCCGGACTCCGTGAACTGCCGGAGTTCCTGGGCGTAGAACTTGTTCTTGGAGATGACCTGGCCGTAGGCCAGGGTGATCCGCTGGAGTTTGACCAGGTCGCCGCCGACTCCGGCCACGACCTCCCCGACCGCGTTCAGCGTCGGAAGCAGGTTCTCCACGCTCACCCCGTACCCGACCAGCGTCCGCCCGGCGGCGATCAACTCCTCGGTGGCGTAGGGGGTGGCGACGGCCAGGGCGGTGATGTCGTCCAGGAGTTGCTTGCCGAGCTTCTTGGCGTCCTCGGTCGTCGTCCGGTACTCGGCGGTCAGCCCTTCTAGCGACCCGCGGACCCGCTCGCTCACGGCCGCGAACTTTTCCCCGGTCGCGTCCCCGCCGAGCTTGGCGACCTCCTTGTCCACCTTCTGGATCTGGCCGTAGACGTTGGACATCACCCCATTGAACTTCTCCCCGGTCGCCTGCGCGAGCGTGGTAAACCCAACGAGGTTGGACTCGTAGGACGCGGCGAGCTTCATGCTCATCGCGGTCAGGGTCGCGGTCGCGGCGACCCCGAAGGCCAGGAGCTTCTTCTCGGCCGCGTTCAGCGGGGAGAAGAACCTGTCGGCCTCCATGAGCAGGTATACTGTGATCCGCTCGTTCACGTCGGCTCCTTCGGAAGCGCGTCCAGGACCTCCTGCGGGATCGCCCCGCCGAAGGACGCCAGCCAGCCGGCCTTCATGGACGCCATCGCCTCCTTCATCTGTTCTTCCGTCATGCCGTCGGCGGGCGAGGAGTGCGCACTAGGCGTCGCCTCCTCCGGTCCTTCTTTGTAGACGACGTAGAAGTCTTCCGGGGAAAGGACCGGCGGGGCCGGCGTCTTGTCGTCGCGGAACAGGTTCTGAACGACCTGCCGCAGGGCGTAGACCTGGTAGATGAGGCTGACGGCGTAGTGGTCGAACTTCGTCCGCTTGGTGTCCTCGTGCTCGAAGTGGGCGCACCAGCGGACGAACTCGGACGAGGACACGTTCTCCTTGCACTCGTCCACGTTCCGGCAGTCTAGGCGGGCCGCGATCCGGTGCCAGACTCCGTCCTCGGACTCTCGGACCCGTTTTTTTCGGCCGCGGCGGCCTGCTTGCCCAGCCCGTTGAGGCCGCGGGCGATCTCCAGGAGTTCGGCGACCGTCTCGTCGGGCAGGCCGTGCAGGACGAAGTTCGGCTCGGCCGGGACCGGGGTCCCATCGACCAGCTTGAACAGGCACGGGCAGAGCAGGACTTCGGTCAGCCCGTCCATGGACGTGATGACCCGTTCTCCCGGCTCGCCGCCCTCGACGGGCTTGGAGTGGGTTTCGATCCAGGTCATGTACTTCGACCGGGCTGCCCCGTCGAACTCCCGGACGACGTAGAGAACGTCCCGGTCGTCCTTGTCCGGGATGTTGACGACTTCCTTCTTGAACGCGGCGCGGAGCTTCTTCGGCTGGGGGATGGTTGTCGTGGACACGGGGGGCGGACCTCAACTTGGTGGGGGACGGACGGAGGACGGTTAGAACCAGCTGAACGTCGGGGTGGACGACGTAAGGTCGTTCGCCCCGGTGTTGACCTGCCCGGCGGGGGCGTTGTAGTAGTACGGCAGGATTTCGTACCCGGCCGCGCTGATGTTGGTCGGAACGATCTGGCAGGCCGCGGTCGGCGGCTCCTTCTCCCGGTGGGCGTTCGGCTTGAACATGCTCATGAACCCGTAGAACTCGATGTACGAGTTGTCCGGGAACTTCAACCACATCTTGTAGTTGGCGTTGATGAGCGAGAACGCCTTGTAGTGGGCCAGGTGGCTGTAGAACGCGGTGAAGTCCACCGGCGTCAGTTCCTTGAGCAGCGGGTGCCACTTCTGCCGCATCGCCCCCGACAGCATGTTGGTCAGGTCGATGCTGCCGCCGCCGTCCAGACCAGGCGGGGTGACCTCGGTGATCGGGATGGTCAGGTTGAAGTTGGCCGACGCCGCGAGGGCGTTGACGTTCACCGAACTGAACTGGTCCGCCTGCCCGTTGGAGACCCAGTGAAGGGTCGTGCGGAACCCGTCCTTAAAAATCCCGGCCATGTGTCCTCCAGGTATAGGTGGTCGGTTGGTGGAAGGTTAGTTGTGGAGGACGTAGGCCTGGACCGGCCGGCTGGCGGTCGAATCCCCGTGGGTCATCTTGACGACGGCCGGGGACTCGCCGGTCAGCGGGTTGTCGCCGACCACCCCGTCGATGAACGTGTACGCCACCCCGGCGTCCAGCTGCAGGCTGCTGATGTACGTCGTCCCGTCGCTCTCGTAAAAGTGGATCGCCCCCTGGACCGGGACGTAGGCGACGAGCGCCTTGAGGTCGGCCGGGGTGAAGATGATGGTCTCGGACGCGCCGGCCAGGTGTCGCATGAGCGTGACGGCGGTGGCCGCGGCGGGGAGCACGTCCCCGCTGCCGCCGTCCAGGGTGATGTTGTCGCCGGACACGGTCGCGTCCATCGCCAGCCGCGACCCGCCGTCCCAGAACAGGTCGATCTTGTTGCCGGTGCTCGCCCCGTGACCAGACGCGGCGGCCACGACCCCGGTGTTGTCGTCGGTCCGGGTGCTGAGGGTTCCGGTCTTGGCGGCGGCGACCTCGGACACCGGGGACATATGGTTGCCCACGTCCCCGCTCGCAGACCCGCTGTAGTTGAACCCGGTGGTCGGGATGCTGACCGACCCGGAAAGCGTGACCGTCGGCATGGAATCTCCTTACGGTTCAGGAAACGGTTTCATCACCAGCTGGGCCTTCATCAGCCACGCCAGCCGCTGGTTCTGGTCGGCCTGAGGGATGCCGGCGTAGGCCAGGGGCATCGTCAGGTTGATATGGTCGATCCACACCCGGCCGTACCCGTCAACGGTCACGAAGGTCCCCTTGACCGTCCGCAGCAGCGTCTCGATGGCCTGACCTTTGCCGTGGCCGTCGGGGTACTCCAGCCCGCGGATTCGGACCTGGAACTCCTCGACCTGCATGACCTCGTCCACCGGGGCCATCCGCCCGTGGTAAATCGGGTCAAGGTCGTACAGCGTGACCGTCGTGTCCGGCTCCGTCGGCTCCTTGCCGACCCGGCCGATCCAGTCGCCGGTGAACACGTTCTGGTCGGTAAGGTACTGGTGGACGACCATGGCGGCGGAAGGCGTCATGTGCTCCCCTTCGGGCCGACCACGTTGCCGTCGATGACCCGGTCAACCCCGGCCAGGTCCGGCCGCCCGCCGAGCCGCCGCCGGGCCGCCCCGCGGATGCGCTCGTCGTGGACGGCCTTACTCAGGTAGTGGTGGGTGGTCGGGTAGTCGTGGTGCTTTTCGGTGTGCTCATGGACCCACAGG
>ERZ650311.759-NODE-759-length-18519-cov-4.933546_pt1 | contig 18519 bp, 15 predicted proteins | sample MGYA00376247_ERZ650311 | MGnify/ENA primary metagenome ERZ650311 (study PRJEB26733, sample SAMN07839324) | wastewater metagenome | biome: small river; feature: stream; material: water | place: USA: North Carolina | collected 2016-07-28 ... | reverse complement strand
GCGAAGACACTCTTTCCCTACACGACGCTCTTCCGATCTTACCCTTCCTGGCTGTGGCGACACTAAGTTTCGCGTAGCCCGTGCGGGTAACAAAAACTACAACCGGACTCTTGCTGCCCTGTACAAGAAGCATCGTGTCACGCTGGAGTCTAAGGGCGATGAGGCGGAAGCTAAGAGCAATGAACTGCTTGCTGACGTGTACGCTGAAACCCTGCTGTTGGGTTGGTCTGGCACCATCCAGTTTCAAGGTAAAGCAGAGCCGTACTCCAAAGCTATTGCTAAAAAGCTGCTAACTCTTAAAGAGTTTCGCGCAGTGGTAGATCAGGTTGCACAGGACTTTCAATCGTTTAAGACTGTCCAAGACGAAGAAGACTTGGGAAACTAAAAGCGTACATGGCCTGGAGTGTAGAGTGGGGTTCCCAGATCCCCACTCTACTAGAGATGCAGCACGACACAGGCATCACCCCTAAGGCCCTGCTTAATCGACCAGAACTTAGCAATCGTTGGGTGTACCCGAAATCAGTATTTGATGAACTGTCAGGAAGTCGCCAATACACTATGGGCGGGCCTGCGGAGATACCAATCACTGCCTTCTTCGCTTACGCTGTCTTGTACGGGTTTACCAGAGTACAGGCAGTAGAGACGTGGGAGGATGTGGCAATAATTGACGGCATCTGGTTGTCAGAAGTCGCTAAACGTCAAGCGGCAAACAAAAAGGGCACTTGAACAGTGCCCTTTTTCGTGCTAGGTGAATTAAAATCTTGTGGTCTTCCCTAACGCCGTCCTGCCATGAGTGACCCACAACTAGACATGGAGCTAAAAGCCGCTGCAGAGGCCATGCAGAAACTGGCTAAGGCTTCCGATGAGGTTTTTAAGCACGTACAAGCGTTGAGCGTAAACGGCGGCAGTGCTCTGCATCAGTTTTTGAGCAAAGTCACGTTAGCCACAAAAGACGCTACGCGCATGCAGCAGCTATTCCAAGAGGAACTGCAAACATCTCTTAGTAAGCTCGGCGGGGATATGGTAAAGGGGACAGGGCACTTTACTGCCACCGCCAAGAAATTGCGGGATGCGTTTGAAACGCACTATACTGCAATGAGGGCTACGAACCAGAAGTTTACCCTGGACTATTTTGAGTCGTGGAAGCGGATGGGTGTGAGTTTGAAGGGAGAAGCTAAGGCCACTTACAACATTTTGAAAGAAGAGGCGGCAAAGTCAGCTAAAGATGTTCTTAGCACTCAAAGAGAGCTTAACGCTGCTATCCAACAGCTTGCAGCAGAAACGGACGTAAAGACTGCTGCAAAGTTCGCTAAGACTAGAGCTACAACTCCGGCAGGACTGCAGGCTGTAGTCGATAAGGTGAGTTTAGAGGCGGCGGTGCAGGGCCTTAAAAATTCAAGAAACGAGCTTGAAAAGTATGTCGGGGCATCACAAGCTGACCAAATAGCTAAGACCCGTGCTACTACGGTTGCAGGGCTACAGGCCGCTCGTGAGCGGGTCGATGGGGAACTACGACTCATTAAGCAGGGCATAGCTGTTGAAGCTAATATGCGGCAGCAGGCTGACTTAGCTAAAATTATACAGGCTAAAAAGACGGCAGATACCCTAGCAGCTATCGCACGTTCACAAGTGCAAGGCGCTATGCTTGCACCATCCGGCGCTTTCTCTCAAATCTCGTCAGGTAAGGTTGTAATGCCAACGCAGGCCGTAACAGGCTTTACTGGTGCACTGGCTCAAATGCGAGTAGCAATGAGACAAACGGCAGTGGATGGTAATGATCTACACTCTGCTGTTCGCGGCTTGGCCTCCGGCTTTAACCTGCTGTGGTTAACCTGGGGTAACACACTGCCTCTGTTCACAGGCGCTGCTATATCCTTCGGAGTTAAGTCAGTTATCAGCCTTGGTGCACAAGTGAACAACACGTTTGAGACTATCCGTGTGCTTTCGGAAGAGTCAAAAGAGAGTGTAACCGCACTTAATCAGCAGATGCTGCAGCTTGCCTCTACAGGCCCTCTCGGGCCGTTGGCAATTGCTGACGCCATGAAGATACTCTCTCTGGCAGGCATGAGTGCATCCGAAGTTAGCGCGTCTATTAAGGATGTGATGAACTTCGCTGTGGCGGGTGACGTAGACCTTAAAAAGGCTGCTGATACTATGACTACAGTGGCTACTGCTTTTAGTATCTCTGCTAACGCCTACAATTACGTAGGCGATGTTATCGCTAAAACCGCAGCAGTATCTAAGTCTTCTGTAGAATCTATCGGTGAGGCCTTTAAGACTTCATCGGTGCTAAACAAGCAGTATGGGGTGTCTTTGGTAGACGTTGGTGTCGGCCTTGCTGCACTCGCTAACCTGGGTATTCAAGGCTCTGCTGCTGGTACAGCACTGCGTAATATGTACGTAGACCTTAGCGGTCGTACACGCGAATCGTCTGCTGCCTTGAAGAAGTTTAACATAGACCTGCGGGATAGCCGTGGGAATATGAAAGACCTGATAACAATTACAAGTGACCTGAACAAAGCTGTGTCCACTATGGGCGGTAAGGCCGGTAAAGACTGGCTGCAGACAGTGTTTTCTGAGCGTGGAGCTAAGCCCATCACCGAGTTACTAGACTTGATGCGGACAAAGGCTAAAGAGGCAGGGACAGATGTAGAGACGGAGCTTGAACGGCTGCGTACAAGAATCGAAGATAGCGCAGGCTTCGCTATTAAAGCAGCCGCTACTATGGCTATGTCTCCGCTAAACGAGATGAAAGCTGTTACCGCTACTCTGCAGTCAGAGCTTATTCGCGCATTTGACGCGGTAAGTCCTGCAGTTGTTAAAGTCAGTCAGCAGCTTCGTGCACTGTTTACTTCTCCAGAGTTCCGTCAGGGTCTTGAAAACCTTGTGGTAACCGCTGGCCGTCTAGCAATCGCTATCACGGAGAATATAGGGCCTTTGACTACCCTTCTCGGGGTGTTCATGTCCTTTAAAGCTGGGCAGCTTGTTGCTCAAGTTGTTAAGGCGGCTGGTGCTAGCTTTACCCAACTTGCTACTGCAGCCACTGCTACATCCGCCGCTACTAGCGCAGCGGGTCTGGGCTTGTCCACACTGGCGGGCGGTGTCGTTAAAGTCACATCCTCCGGGCTTGTAGTATGGCTAGGTAGAGCCCTCTCCCTGCTTAACCCCCTAACAGGGGCGGTCATGGCAGGGGTTACCGCTTGGCAGTTGTGGTCTTTCTTTAATGACAAAGCCAATGACAGCTTGAAGAATAGCGTGACTGGTGGTAACCATGAAACATATATTGCCTACTTAGAGACAGAGACTAAGCGTATTCGTGAGCAGACTGAGGCGTTACGTCAGGGCATTAGCGTGGAAGACCTACGCCAGAAGAAAGAAGCTGACCGCCTAAAGAACGCTACGGAGATTGGGCAGAACGAGGCAATATTCAAAGCCACCCAGGCTAGAGATAAAATTGCCTCACAGATAGCTAACTTCGATTTGAACGTAAAGTCCACTCAAGGTGACAGCTTGATGGCGGTTCGTAGACAAGAGCTGTTTAAGCAACTGTCTGCTGCTAACGCTACACTAGACAAGCTAAAGGCTGACGCCTTGGCGACCAGATTGCTAGTGGCAGCAACAGAGCGGGCTAGTGAAGCTGCGGCTTCTCGCCTAGCTAGACAAGTTGAAAAGCAGGCGGCTGCTAAAGAGACTGCCCGCCCTTTGGGAGACTTGGCTTTTGAAGAGAAGCAGCGGCAGGCCGCAGAGTACCAAAAGAAGACCACTGCACTGTATCAAGTCGCTGAACTACGTGAAGCTACAAAGCACTACGATAACCTTCTCAGTGCCGCTAAGAAAGCGGCTGACCAACAGTCTGAGTTGCTTGAAAGTAAGCATCGCAATGGCCTTATTACTGAGGGGGAGTACCAAGCTCAGTTGATGGTGGCTGCTAGCACTACTGAAGAGAAGCTCCTAGGAATTGCCACTGACAGCGAGAAAGCCCTTCAAGCTGCATTTTTAGCTGCGCGTGAAGAGCTTGTTAAGGGCCTGAAAGGCGACGACCTTGACAAAGCGTTGCTGACGCTTGCAGGCAGTTACAGCACCTTGATGGATAAAATCCGCACTGACGCTAAAGCTACTACAGATACTGGCTTTATCCGTATTGTAAAAGGCTCTGATAACGCAGCAGGAGCAATTAAGAAGCTAGATAAGGAAGTGGATAGCTTCCTCAGTAAGAACGCTAATGAGCTGCTGTCTAACACTGTAGAGGTGGGAGAGGCCCTTGACAAATACGCTGCTGCTGGTATGGAAGCTGCAGCTAAGCAGGCAGAGAAGTATGCTAATATTCTTGATAGGGTCAATGCGGAGCTAGTCGTAGCGCAGGACACTTTGAAAAGTCTGCAAACTTTTGGTGGGTCTACTGCCCAGATTGAAGCAGCACAAGCCCAGGTTAACGAGCTAGAAGCTATACTTGCTAAAGTTAAGAACCGTGCAGGGGCTGATGCAGCTACGGCTGCACAGAGTGCTATTAATAAGTTGCGCGCTGCCGACTTTAGAGAGTTTACCAATGCTATAGCGAAAGCAATTGTAGATGGTGGAGATAAAGCAGGAGAGCAGCTAGTTGCTGTATTGCAGGAAGAGCTACTACGTAAACCTTTGCGTACAGTGGTAAATGCTACTGTAAACCAACTTACTCAGGGGCTTGGTGGTGTCATAGGCTCCGCGCTAGGCTCGTCTTCTTTTGGCAGCTTCTTTGGCAGTGCTAGCCTGTCGTCTCTAGGGTCAGCGTTCGGCTCGTCCTTTGCCTCTAGCGCCCTTATGACGCTAAACGGCGGCTTTGGTGTCGCTTTGGAAGGTGGGGTCGCTATGCTAGGCAGCGCTACAGGCTTGCAGTCCGCTGCTGCTGCCCTGGGGCAAATTGCTGGTGCGCTAGGGCCGATTGCGTTGGCGGCGGGGGGTATCGCTTATATTGCTGAAGGGCTCAGTGGCGGTAAAGAGTACACCACGGGTGTAGGTATCTCTGGTCGCTTTGGTGCCTCTGATACTTCCGTTGTTAACTACCAGTCATGGAAGAACGAAGGCAGTAAGCTGTTTGGCTTTAGCGTAGGTTCTAGTAGCAGTGGGACTAACTATTCAGGAGTAGAGGCTAAGTATGCTCAGTCTTTTAGGACGCAGGCTGAGACAGTAAGAAACTCCATGACGCAGTTCGCGGAGTACCTGAAACTCGACGTAGCTGCGGTTAAATCCCACTCTGAAGATTTTAAGATTGCTCTTACTGATGATGTTGAGAAAAACAAGGCTGCGATTGCGGGGGCTTTCTCTAAGTTTGCTGACAACCTAGCAGATAAGGCTATAGGTTCTTCCGGCTACAGCCTAGAGACTTTCGCTAAGGAGGGGGAAACATCTAGCGCTACGCTGACCCGCCTTGCGACAAGCCTTGCTCTTGTCAACCAACATCTAGAGCTTGTTAATGACGACTTGATTACGACTGCGAATAACGCTACTTACTTCGCCAACAAGGCGTCTATGCTAGTAGATGCTTTTGGCGGTCAGGATGCTTTCACGAGTGCTAGCACTGCATACTACAACAGTATGTACACTGAGCAGGAGCGCTCGGCAAAGTCTTTGCAAATGTTAAAGAGTGAGTTTGCAAAGCTAAACCTTGAATTTCCCACATCTATTGATGGGTACAACAAGCTGCGAAATAGCTTGGATTTGACAGACACTAGCGGCAGAGAGGCGTATGTAACTCTTACTAAGCTAGGCCCGACCTACGCGGAACTTGCTAAGCAGCAGGAGGCAGCCGCTAAGGCAGCTTCTGATGCTGTAAAAGCACAGCTAGAAAAAGACTTAGAAAATACTAAGTCTTGGGTGGAAAAATGGGCAGTGCTTACTGGCGCCAGAACATCACGTCAAATTCAGCTAGAAAAAGACTTAGCGGCTACTAATGATGAGTATACGAAGTCTCTAATCCGCAGTGTCTACGCATATGAGACGCTACAGGCAGCTTTTGCTGATGCAAAGACTAAGCAGGAGGAGTTTAACTCCGCTGTAGCCAGCTTGAAGTCAGCAATTGACAGTGCTAAGTCTGCATTGTCTACCGCGCAGTCTGCCATGCAGTCGGTGCAGCAAGAAGCTACTAGCGCTTATGTATCCGCCCTGAACTCTGTGACAAGTGCTCAAGAGGCTGTAGTGGCCGCGCAAAAGGAGCTTGCAGAAGCTCAGGCATCTGTTGCTCGTGAAGCAGCGAATAAGGTTATTCAAGCGCAGATTGACATAGCAGAAGCTGCGAATGCCGCTGCAAAAGAGATGGGAGAGTTGTCAAAGACTCTCTATGATTTTGTTAATGACACTCGTGCCACTCCGGCTGAAAAATTCTCTCAGCTTATCTCTAAAGCTCTTGCTGGAGATAAGGCAGCCATGTCTGAACTGCCTAACGCTGCTACAGCGGCGATGGAGTCGGCCAAGCTGACTGCTTCTAGTGCAGTAGACTTTTTGATAGCTAAGCAAGGTATCCTGAATCAGGTTTCCGCAGTAGCTGCACAGGCTGCTATTGCCGCTGCTGCTACAGTGACGGTACCGACTCTGATTCCTGAGCCTACTGTAGATCCAGTAGCCGCAGCTACAGAGAAGTTGGCTACCGCTCAAACTGCTTTGGCGGCTTCTCAGCAGACCCTTGCTAGTGCTTTACAGGTTGCAAACACTATCGGTGCCCCATTGGCCAATGCGGCAGAAAACCTTGTTTTGAAGTTTAACGAGGCGGCAGAGCAGGCAGCTATAGCACGGGCAGACTGGGCAAAGCTGCAGGCAACGTTTGACGCTATATCCTCGTACACCAGCAAAAGCGCTACAGTTGATGAAGCCGCCCTGCTGAAGCTGCAGGAGCTAAAAGCCAGTCAAGCAGACCTTATTGCTTCGGTAGCAACACAGCTTACTAGTGGCTTTGACAAGTTGGATGTTAACACAAACGGTCTGCTTTCCGCTAGTGAGTTCGTAGCAGGCTTGAAGGGCATAGCTACAGACGCTGAACTGTTGAAGCTGTACTCCCTGATTGACAGTAACGGTGACCTGCAGTTAACAAAGCTAGAGGCTGTTAACGCTACGTTTAGTGCGCAGTTTTCTAAGCTAGACACTTCTGTAAATGGCCTGCTTGACTTTGACGAGTTTAAGCTGGGCTTGGCTGGTACGGCCAGCGACACTACTTTGTGGGCACTGTTTAACAAATTAGACACTGACGGTAACCAGCAATTGTCGGCGCTTGAAGTTATTGGTGCTAACACTTTACTCACGGCGTCTAACGTTGCTACATACGCTACAGGCGCTAATCAGACTGTCGCATTCGCTGTTAACGACCCGATTCACTCAGTCTTTAATAACATATCTAGGACTAATGAGCTACTGATTGACTCTCAGCAGCTTATGCTGCACCAGTTGCTAGGTGTAGCGATTAACGAAGACTTGACCGCAGCGGGTGCATTTAACAGCGCGTTCCAGGGGACTTATTCAATACAGGCTGACAGCCTGCAAGTCCTGCATGGCATAGCCTACCACACTCAACAGACTGTATCACTGCTTGGTAGCGTAAGTGCATATGCCAGTCAAATTAAAGACTTGCAGAACGCCACAGTGTCTACCCTTATTGCACAGTACAACCACCACCAGTATATTAGTGCTGCTGGACAGTATATCCGGTTTGCGCGTGGAGGCCCTGGAGAAAACGTCTATGCAACTGGTGGTGTGTTTACCAACTCTATTGTTCGTCGTCCGACTTTCTTCAACGAAAGTCTGATGGGTGAAAAGGGGCCAGAGGCCATCATGCCGTTGACTAACGTTGGCGGCTCATTGGGCGTAAGCACTGCAAATCTTATAGACTACAACGCAATCGCGGAAGCAGCGCAGATTAGGGCGATGAACGTAGGCAGCACCAACGAGGGGGCAATGCTTGCTGAACTGGCCGCGATTAGGCAAGAATTGTATAATGTTCGTGCAGAGACGAAAGCTACCGCAGTGTCAAATGCTAAGATCGCTAAAGACATACGGGAGTTTAGAGATAACGGCCTGCAGGTTAAGACTGCAAGTGACGAACCACTAAAGACGGAGCCGGTCGTATGAGCTTGAAGCAAGATGCTAGATTGATACAGCTAGGTTCCGACACTTACTATCGACAGAGGACGGAGGTTTACTCGCCTGTGGGCGGTGATGCCATCCTTGTAGCGCCTGTAGACTACGCAGGTAGGCAGGCATTTAGCACAGTTTTCGGGGAGGCAGTACGTGGCGGCTTCCACGATGACGTGTCAGTTCAGTTTCAGTACAATGTCAGCGCTAGAGATGTTAGCATTGCTACATCAGGTACAGGGGCGGTATCCCACAGTGGCGAGCAAGCCAGCGTAGAGTCAGGTACAGGCGTAGGTACTGCACCTGCTACTAGCAAAGATGCGATACGATATAGGCCTGCCCACGAAGCTGTAGCACAGTTCACTACCGTATATGAGGCTGCACAGTCGGGCGTGAAGCAGTACCACGGCTTACTCAACTCAGATGACGCAGTAGCATTCGGTACGCAAGATGGCGTATTTGGGGTGTGGTTGATAATGGGGGGTGTAGAGACTTTTATCCCTCAGTCGTCGTGGCTAGGGGATAAGTGTAACGGCCTTGGGGTGTCTGGTTTCACACTCGACCCGACTAAAAAGAATATATACATGGTGCAGTATGGGTGGCTTGGGGTTGCCCCCATCATCTGGTCGATCTATACAGGGTATAGCACTGGTTGGGTGGTGGTGCACTACCATGATGTAGTAAATGAGCAGGCTGTACCTCACTTGCATAACCCGTCCTTGCCTTTAGCAATGAAGTGTGTTAGAGCTTCAGGGTCAGGGACTGACGCTAAGATCAAAAGCTCCTCATGGCGGGCTGGCGTTGTAGCTTCTGAGGTAGTGACCAATAGCTCAAATCGTTGGTTTGCTAACACAGTACTGGAAGCAGCTATTAGTGGCGGAGGCGTCAGAGACAACATCTTTACCTTGTCTAACCCTACAACTTTTCAGGGTAAGACAAACCACATTGTAGTGGAGATAGGTATTGTAACTTTTGACAATGCTGGCAACAAACCAGTAGCATTTTACGGGTCAATTAATAGCACACTATCAGGCGCTACTGGCCCTACCCTAAAGGACGCCACAAACAGCGTTATTTCTTTGTACACTGGTGGGACTGTCACTGCAGGTACCCAGGGGCCTGCTGCTACGTTGGTAAAGGCAGGCGGTGATAGGCGCACAGAAGTGTTAAACACAGGGCTACTTGTATACCCAGGTACTACATTTACCATCGAGGCAGTTGCTGCCTCTGCCTTTAGCGGCAATGTTTCAGTTTCCTGCCGATGGGTAGAGAGGTTCTAATATGCGCGTGATTAAGCCTGTAACCATAGACGCGGCTAAGCTAATTAGCACGGATGCAACAGAGACGTACTCTGCTTGGAGTAGCATTACAACATATAACGCTGGTGATAAAGTCATAAAGACTAGCACTCAGCGAGTCTATCAAGCTATATTGGGGGCTAACCTCAATAAAGACCCTGAGACTGAGGTAGCTTACTGGGTAGACATTGGCCCTACAAACAAGTGGGCTATGTTTGATACCAGCGTCAGCACGCTCACTTCTCGAACAGGTGGCCTTAGTGTAGTTATTAAGCCGGGTTATGTAAATAGCCTAGCTTTGTTTGGCCTCTATGGTAACAGCTTGACAATAACTGTTAGAGACGGTCTTGCAGGGCCTGTAGTATACACTAACACTGTGTCTTTAGAGACTTCTGTTGTAGCTGACTGGTACCAGTACTTCTTTGAGCCCTTCTCACTGGTGAGCGAAGTTACGTTTACAGACTTGCCACCTTACTCTGATGCGCATATCACTATTGATATAGCTGGGGGCGGTACGGTGACCTGCGGGATTGTCAGCGTAGGTACTATGTACTTCTTAGGTGATACACAGTATGACTGCAGCGTAGGTATCATAGACTACTCTAGGAAGGACACTGACGAGTTTGGAGTAACCACCCTTGTTCGTAGAGGGTTTAGCAAGCGTCTTAGCGCTACTATAGAGCTAGACAACTCCCAGCTTAACAACGTTATCCGCATCCTTAGCGACTTGCGTGCAGAGCCTTGCGCATGGATCGCAACGGACGAAGTTGGCTACGCAGCATTGAACGTCTTTGGCTACTACCGAGACTTTACCACTTCTGTCCGCTACTTCTCACGAAGTTTGTGCTCACTGGAAGTCGAAGGCTTGGTTTGATCCGGCTATAATTCTTTAAATTGGAGTCAGTATGCCCGTACCTCCCGCACCTACCTTCGTTGTCCCTCCGTCTCCCGCCCCATCCCGTGCTGACCCGGTAAACTTTCCGGCACGTGGTGACGCGATGATGACCTACATTGCAGATAACATGCAGCCAGATATGCAGGCTGCTGTAGACTGGATGGAACTAGCAGTAGCAGACGTGGCAGGTAACGCTTCATCTGCCTCTAGCAGTGCTGGTACTGCGACTACACAGGCAGCTAATGCATCGGCCTCTGCTTCTAGTGCTTCAACAAGTGCTAGTACAGCTACTACACAGGCGTCTAACGCTTCGGCCTCTGCGGCTGCGGCTGCTGCTTCTTACGACTCATTTGATGACCGCTATCTAGGGCCAAAAGCGTCCAACCCCACGTTAGACAATGACGGTAACACCTTGCTCACAGGTGCGCTGTACTGGAATACTGCAGTGCCTGAGATGCGTATCTGGACAGGCTCTGCTTGGGTAGCCGCGCATTCTGGCTCAGCTTCCATCACCGGGGGCAGCATCAACAACACGCCCATTGGTGCTACTACGCCTAGCACGGGGGCGTTTACTACACTGAGTGCCAGTGGGTTCGCGTCCTTCAACGGCAACGCCGCATACAACAACGGAACCCGCTCATACTTCTATGAGCCCGGCACTACAACATGGATGTCCCTGCATAGCCCATCGGTGGGTGTGCTGCGGGTCAGTAACAGTGGCGGAGCACTTGCGGATTTTTCGGCGGTTGGGGTTGCGACTGCTGGAGTTGGCCTGAACATTGCGCCAACATCGTCAAGGGGCACCGCACAAGCCTTCGCTATGTTCCGCAACACGGGCGGCGATTTCTATATCGGCAAAGAGTCCTCTACAGCAGGGGGCTACTTCACAGGCTCGGCTGCGTATGAGGACGTGCTTTATAGCTCCTCGGGTATTGGGTTCATCGTTAACGGTGCTAGGCGTGCGGCTGCTACTACAACGGGCTTAGAAGTCATTGGGGTACTGAGTGCTACAAACGGCGTAACAGCTACTAAAGCATCCACGGATGCTTTGTTAAAGTTGGAGCGTACTTCAACATTCTCGGGTAGCGGGTGGCTTGGCAGTAACGACACCTATTCTTTCCTTGTTTCTGACGGAACACTCTCGAATACAGGGCAGTTACGGATTACCCAAGACGCACCAGCATCTACCGCTGTCTTGTCCTCTACTGGCCTTGCAGTAACTGGGGTACTGAGTGCTACGGGGGATATCACAACTTTCGGATCAAGCCTATCTATAAGCCCTGTAGCGTCCACAAACAATGCATTGACCCGATACGTTAATGCGGGAGGTGTTGGGTATGTGGGGCTTGATTCCAGCGTGGGCGGTCTTGGGTCGCCTTACGCGCTGACCATGTGGCATAGCGGAGCATATCCACTGATCTTCGGAACCAACAACGTCGAAAAAGCGAGGCTAGACGCGAGTGGGACGCTCTCAGTAGTTGGCGGGTTTGAGGCGGCAGGTTCACACTACTCATTCACAACCGGCTCCGGCGCAGCGCAGATCAATAACTTCCGCACAGGGGACATGGAGCTTGTGCAACGCGCAGGCGGCGCAATCAGTTTCTTCACAGGTAGCGGTACGTTTGCTGCCAAGCTGGACGCCAACGCAAATCTGGAAGTGGTAGGCGGCCTAACTATAGGCTCATTCACCACCGCCACACGTCCCGCACACGCTGCTGGAAAGATGATCTACGTTTCAGACGCAAGTGCTGGCTCTAAATTCCAAGGCTCAGATGGTAGCTCTTGGGTCAGCTTGGGTTAAGGAGTAAACATGCCAACAATCACCACAGAAACTACCCCATACGAACTGCTATTTCGCTGGAATGACGGCGCTCTGGCAGGTGCCCACGTCCAATTTGTAGAGACTATCCGCAAGGATGGCGCTGTTATCTCGCAGCAGGTGGGCCATGCTCAGCCAATCAGCATGGCGGGCGAGGCGGGCTTTCCGCTGGCTGATGTACTTAGCACGGTGCAGGCTGACGCACTGGCCGCGAAAGACGCAGCAACCGCAGCACTCGCTGCAAAGTCGGCGGAACTGACTGCGGCTACTGCGGCGCACACTGCAGCCATGGCCGCTAAGGACGCTGAACTGACTGCACTCCGCACCCAGATTGAGGCACTGCAGTCGCAGGTACAGCCGCCCGCAACTGTCAATGGTGTGCCCCAATCTGTCCCACGCAAGCAAGCCCGCCAAGCGCTGGTGCATGTTGGTGTGTATGAGCAAGCTGTAGCTGCTATCGCTGCTATCCCCGACCCACAGCAGCGCATGCTTGCACAGATCGAGTGGGAGGACTCTCCTGTGTACGAGCGCCAAAGCCCGTTAGTGCAGCAAGTTGGCGCGGCCCTGGGCCTCTCTGACGAGCAAATTGATAACCTGTTTGTCACCGCCAGCACGCTATGAAACAGCGCATCTTGCACCTGTTGGTGGCCCTGGACAGCTTTATCTATGTGTGGCTGACCTTGGGCGCGGGCTACCCGGCTGAGACTATCAGCAGTGCCGCATGGCGTGCTCACATCGTCAATAAGCCGTTTAAGTACGCACGACCTGTTATCGACTTCTTGTTTGCGTGGCTAGAGAAGGATCACTGCCGTCTAGCTTATGAGTACGCAGTGCTTAAACGCAATTTGCCGGTGGACATGCGATGACAGAGAAAACCCTCGACTCTTTGACTAAGGCTTTGTGGAATACCGACTTGGTATCAAGTCGCTTAGTCCTTGGCCTTGCTGAACTCTTCTGGTTCTTGCTGCTGATATGGCCTGGCGAGACTTTCGGAAGGCCTACTTACAATGGGATGGCCCGCGTGATGCCAGAAGAAGCCTGGGCACTGGTTTTCGCGCTGTCCAGCTTCACACAGTTCACCATCGTGATTCGCCAGGATTTTCATTGCTGGCCTGCCAGATACTTTGCTGCCTGGAATATGGTGCTGTGGGTATACGTTGTGGTGTCGATGCTCTTGTCGGTGTACCCACCACCTGCTGCTATCAGCGCAGAGATTACGCTCGCACTGGCGTCTATTTGGATTTGGATCAGACCTTTTTTATTGCTGAAGGCTTATGAGCGAGCAGATCGTATCGTTACCACGCACCTGTGAGGCGTGCGCAAAGACGCAAGGCGAGCTTGACTCGCTGCGCAAAGATATTGCTACCACGCGCGGAGAGCTTGCCTCCGCCCAGTCGGACTTGCTCGGCCTTAACGACCGCACGCAAACCCTGGAGCATTCTTGCTCCCGTATGCGAGAGGCTTTTGTCAAAAACGATCTAGGCAACCCCGACTATGACGGGCACCGCGTAGCGCATGCCAGCGCTATAGACAAGGCAAAGGTCGTATCCGGCTATCAGCGCGATATGACGAAAAAGGTCTTGGAGTGGATTTTGGTTGCTGTCGGTGTATTGATTGGACAAGGGGCGTTAGAATGGATCAAGGCGCATTTGAAGTGAGTTTGATGGACTGGATGTTTACGGCAGTGGCATTCCTATTCGCTGCTGCTGCCTTTGTAGCGGTGTGGAGGGATTACAAGTGAGTACCTTTGACTTTGAGGACTGCTTTAATCGCTTGATAGGACACGAAGGCGGTTATGTAAACAACAGTTCCGACCCAGGTGGCGAAACTAAGTTCGGGGTGTCTAAACGAACCTACCCCGACCTTGATATCAAGAACTTGTCAATAGAGCAGGCTAAAGCTATCTACAAGCGGGATTACTGGGATCGCGCTAAGTGTGATATGCTGCCACCTATTGTCGCCTTCCAGGTGTTTGACACTGCAGTCAATTCCGGCATAGGTCAGAGCATTCGTTTTTTGCAACGTGCTGCTGGTGTTGCCGATGATGGTCAGGTAGGCCCGATGACTCTGACTGCCATCAATCGCCTAGACCCCGAGCAACTTGCCGCCCGATTCAATGGGCACAGACTAGAGTTTATCACTAAGCTCTCTACATGGGATGTGTTTGGCAAGGGTTGGGCTCGTAGGATAGCAAAGAACTTAGTGGAGCTATAGTATGACTGATTGGGTTAAATCGCTTGCCCCTATGCTGGGTACCGCCCTTGCTGGCCCTCTTGGCGGGGCTGCTGCTGCTTTTCTTGCTGACAAGTTGGGCGTAGAGTCCAAGACAGTAGAGGCAGTCACGAAAGTTTTAAATGATGGCAAGTTGTCACCAGAGCAGCTTGTTGGAATTAAAGCTGCAGAGATTGAGTTTAAAAAGTTTCTTGAGTCTAACAAGATCAAGCTAGAAGAGATTGAGGCAGCAGACCGTAGCAACGCTAGAGACTTGCTGAAAAACACTAGAGCAAAGACCCCTGCAATTCTGACGTTCATTATCACAATCGGGTTCTTTGGGGTACTTGGTGCAATGTTCTACTGGCCGGAGGTGAAAGAATCTGCGCCTCTGATGATTATGCTAGGTAGCTTGGGCACGGCCTGGACTTCGGCATGCGCCTTTTGGTTTGGCACTACCCACGGCAGTGCGACTAAGACAGAGCTACTTGCCAGTAGCCCTGCCGTCAAGTCTTAGATTTGCACTACATCAGCAGCATAGCTATCCGCTATGCTGCTGTGTGTGACCACCAGCACCTGTTTGTAGCCCAGAGAAGCCAGCATACCAAGCATAGCGGCTTCCCTCTCGTCGTCCATCCCCGCTGCAGGTTCGTCTAGTAGCAAAAACTGCACACTGGGGATGAACGTGCGGTTTAGGGCTACACGAATTGCTAAGCCAAGGCTGTCTAGCGTAGAGCCGCTTAACCCTGCAGCAGGCCTACCGTCTACAAGGAAGCTATCTGCGTCTCTTGTAACTACTGAAGGGGTGCCACGGATGCTGCTAAAGTGCTGAGAAACTGCACTTAGCACAATCCCCCAAAGCTCCGCAGCAACTTGTGGCCGCAGATCGCGCAGCTTCTTTATCAATGCGTTATGTTTCTGCATATCAGCAAGCAGCACCTTCTGCCTGTCTTCCTCTGCCTTTAAGCGGCTGAAAGACTCTAACCCACTTGTGTAAGCTGCTAGCGCTGCCCTCTCTTCGGACGTAGCCACAGCGTAGCTAGTCTGGGCCTTACTCAAAGTAGCGTCCAGCCCCCTGGCGTAAGCCTGCTTAGTCCTCTCGACCTCTATAACGGCATGAGCAGCGGCTAGCCGCTCTGGGTCTAGCTTAATACCACTATACTCTAACTCAAGATCAGCAAGCTGCTTTTTAGCAGCAGTTACTTCCGCAAGTTGACTTGCGTACTGCGCCCAGGCTTTCTTGCTATCCGCGATCATAGCGGTGTAGTCGATACCAGCTTCTGCAGCCGGTTCCGGCACGTCGCCTACCCACAAAAGTTGGTGTACTCGCTCTGAGGTATTTAGCGTAGTGTACTCCGCTAGCTTTGCGCTGAGTAGCTCAGTCTGCCTATTTACATCATCAATAGCTTTAGCTGCTGCTAGCGTTGCTTTGATGGTACTGATTTGCTGGTCAAGTGCTAGTCGGGCTTCGTCCAACTCTGCTACCTTGTCCTTAATCTTGTTGTTTTTATCTACAACTTCTGGCACATTTTCGAGGTCTTTACCGCATAGCCCACAATGAGTTTCGGTGATAAGCTGCGCTAGGGCGGTAGCTTTTTGCATATCCAGTGCACGGCGGGCGTCGATTACGCTACTGAGGTCAGCTTGAACTTGCGCACTTGTCACAAGAACGAGCGCCCCAGTCACTGCAGGCCGTATCTGGAAGGCTTGGAAGGCGGTTCGGCGGGCGCTGGCTTCGCGGGCTTCCGCCGCCTCGGCCTGCAGCGCCTCTATAGGCTGCTGCCAGGGCTTTTCCGGCACTGCCTGGGCCTTGCCCTTAGCGGCGGCGATTCGAGCGCCCAGCGAGTCTTTAAGCTGGGCATTCAGCTCAGCGGAGCGCACATATGCTGTAGCGTCGGACAGCGCCTTGGCGTCGATAGCAGCAGTCGCGGCCTGGATAGCCTGCTCTGCAGTGGCTAGGGCTTGTAAAGCAGCTTCTTTGCGCTGTGTAAAAGCAAGCGTGTTGTCCTCTGGAGGTGCGAGCCCTACGAAATCTGCGAGGCTGTCAACGATAGCCTTGGTGTTACCGCTAGGTAGCTTAGTTTGAATCTCTTGAATCAGGGTGTCAAGCAAACCTAGGTTAGACAGATTCTCGATAAGAGAGACAGCATCCTTGCTTTCTAGAGCACCACGCAGGCCATTCTGACTAGCAATCATCAGCTTCGTAGCGCTATCAGCGTTAACTTTAAAGAGAGACTCTACGTACTTAGTGACTTCAGCTTGCCCATTAGCCGTGCCTTCTGTGCTGGACAAGACTGCACCTGACTTGCTGCGTGTCACTGTGTACTCTACGCCTTCATGCACAAATGTGCATGTAACTTTCAGTGATGACTCTGGCTTTCCGTAAGTAACGGTATCAGCTAGTGTCATCGGCAGTGCACGAGCACCGAAAAGAGCGTATAGTATTGCGTGGTAGATTGTGCTCTTACCTGCTTCGTTGCTACCTTTGATAGCTGTCAGTCCTTCACTAAAGGTGAGAGTTAGATTTTCGTGCTTTTTAAAGTTTGTCAAGCTCAACGTTTTAATCATTGCAAGTCCTTCAATACCTGAAAATCAGCCGGGGTAAGCAACCTTGCTAGGGTATCCCATATATTGTAGCTTCTAACACCTTCCAGACTGACCGCCTCTTCAGTAGTAGAAGCGGTAGCAATCTTTACAGCATTAGTGATGACTAGGGAGCTAGAAACTTCTCTGAACTTAGCGAGTGCAGACACTACCTCTGCCGCTTGTGCGGCAGTAGCCTCTCCCGTCACTCGCACAAAAGGCGCTGTTACATCTACTAAGTGTTTCCAGTCTAGCTCTGTAAATTCTTCGGCGGCAGTTGCGCAGTCTGTGAGTGTCAACCCATCTGATCCTATCTGCACAAACTTCTTGGTATCAGCGTGCAACCAATCAGAAACTGAGCTAGCTATCTGGTTTCCAGGGATAACCACCTTGCCTTCTAGCTTAGTCTGGTGCTCATGGGCAATAACAATGGTCTTAGCAGGCACAGCCGCTACCTGCTCTTTGGAAATATTCAGCGACTGGTCACTGTGTGTTGCAAAGAAGTTGTCATAGTTGCAGTGCAAAAACAGGTACTCGCACTGCGGCACCTTAGCCAAGGCGGCGTCGAATGCCTCTTGGTTAGGTAGATGCGGAATTACGTAGCCGTAATCCGTCATCATTGGCTGCTTGACTGTAACGACTCTCTCACCGTGCATATCAGTAAGTATAGCACACAGGAGGTCAAAGCTGCTGTAAACCTCGCTAGATTTAGACAGGTCATGGTTACCAGCTACTAAGAATAGCCTACCTTCTGTTCTAGACAACCATACGCTAAGCTCTTTATACGCACCTAGCATATCACGACCTGAGATATTGAACTTGTCAAACAAGTCCCCTAGAATCATTAAGTCACCTTCTACTGGTAGTAAGTGACTAAATTTAGTTATTAGGCGATCTTTTAGACGTTGACGTGTGGCTTTAGTAGTCCCAGCCGCACGCTCTGCTCCAATGTGCACGTCATTTAATACAGTTAGCATATCCATCCACTCCCAGTAGGTTTAATACAGCATCTGCTGCAGGCGACTTATACATATCAAATGTTCCATATGCTGAGTTCAGCCGCTGCAGATGAAGGCCATCAGGCCATGCAGAGGGCCACGGCCCTGTGTAGTACAGGGTTATAGCTGTTAACCCGTAGCAATCTCGTGTAATGCAGACTTCATTCACCTGCAGGTTCAGAAATCGAGACAAGGTTGCTAAATTTGCCCGCATACAGTACCCCTATTACTTCATCTAACGTCCGCTCTTTTTCCGCTATCAGGTTCCATGAACCTGCATCCTGCGTACCAAAGTAGTCTAGGCACAGTATGCGAAATTTCTTCGTAGTGCTGTGGTACACCACCACATAGCACTTGCTACCTGCAAGTAGCCTTTTCCGCATCCGTGCCCGTTGATCCAGGCTAAAGTTAGCACAAGGCAGCCTGTAATCATGCTGCACCTCCTTGACTTCTACCACCGTATTAGTACCTCGATGGTAGAGGGCAAAATCTCCAACCCGAGGGTTAGACATTTTGCCCATGCTGGAGCGTGCGTCGTAGATACGCTCGTAGGTGAAGCTAGCATCGTTAGCTTCTATAGCTTTAAACTTTTTCTTTAGCAGGTCTTCCGCAACCTTGCCT
>ERZ650311.758-NODE-758-length-18535-cov-8.833712_pt1 | contig 18535 bp, 20 predicted proteins | sample MGYA00376247_ERZ650311 | MGnify/ENA primary metagenome ERZ650311 (study PRJEB26733, sample SAMN07839324) | wastewater metagenome | biome: small river; feature: stream; material: water | place: USA: North Carolina | collected 2016-07-28 ... | reverse complement strand
CTCAACTCCGTGTGCGTACAGAATCGCGATAATGGTTAGCGTGGTGAACTAAAAAGGTGGCTGGTGCAAGGCAGAAAGACCCGAGCCTGCTGACGAACAAGCGTGGCGGACGTGGCCGTGGAATGACGGTGTTGGCGCGACCGGATGCGTTCATTGCGCCGGCGCCGCCGAGCGACCTTGGGCCAGCCGGGAAAGCAGTGTGGGAATCCTTCTGGCGAAGCGAAGTGAGCGCGGCGGTGGACATCGAAGCGGACCGGGAAGACCTGGAGGATTGGGCGCGGTGCGTGGATGAACGGGCGCGGTTCAGGGCGGCGATCAAGAAGCAGCCGTTGATCGAGGGGAGCCACGGCCAGTTGAAGCGGAACCCGTTGGCGATCGACGTGAAGGATTTGAGCGAGCGGATTCAGAAGTACAGTGACCGCTTCGGGATGAACCCGATGGCCCGGTGGAGGCTGCAATTCACGGTCAGTGAGGCGGGGAAGAGCGCGAACGACCTGTTGAAGCTGCTCAGTGAGGACGTGCCGGAAGTGATCGACTTGGAGGATCTGTGATGACCTGCGACTGGTGCGGAAGCCTTCCGCCTGAAGGGCTGCGACGGTGGCGCGGTAGAAATGTGTGCATTCCTTGCTGGTGGCGGGAATTCAGCGCGAATGGAGTGGTAGAGACCATCGTGTGGGGGCCACCGCTTGGGAAGGGAACAGACGATGGCTTTTAGCAGGGCAAGGGCTGAGTCGCTCGTTCTGTACGCAGAGCGACGAGGGGCCGATTGGCGGAATCATCCCAGAGATGTCTATGTGCGGTACAGCAGTTCCAGAGTGGTGATGTTCCGCTGGGTGGGGGGCCGATGGGAAGATCGGCTAGGGAAGGTGTGCCCGAGAGACGCAGTGGTGGATGCCGTATGTAAGGACAGGAACAAATGACCATCGCTTCACCTCCATGCCACGGTGCCCAACTCGTCAAGGTGAACGGCCGCGAGTTTTGGAGCACGGGCGGGAAGGTGATCCGGTTCATCGAGACCTTCGGCGTGTTCTCAAACATGAAGTGGACGGGGGAGCGGTTCGTCCTACAGCCATGGCAAAAGCGATTGCTCTATGAACTGTTCGAGGTAAACGATGAGACGGGCTTGCGGCGTTACCGCCGTGCGCTGATCGGCATCCCGCGCAAGAACGGGAAGACAGAGCTTTGCGCGATCCTGGCCCTCTATCTCATGCTCGCAGACGGCGAGCGGTCGGCACAGGTGTATTGCGCGGCGGCTAGTGAGGACCAGGCAAATTACGTCTTCGAGGCAGCGAAGCGGATGTGCTCGATGAAGATTCGGGGCAAGGACGGCAAGGAGCACGACGCCCCATTGTCTGAATTGGTAACCGTCGAGGCGAGCAAGATCACTGCCAACCACGATCCCTATTCGTTCTTCGAGCGCCTTTCGTCGAAGGGGAATACCAAGCACGGGTCAGGGCCGCATGGGGTCATCTTCGATGAGCTGCACGCATGGGGAGTCGGGCAGGCGGACGAGTTGTGGGACGCGCTGAACACTGGCTCAGCGGCACGAGATCAGCCGTTGCAGATTTCGATTACGACCGCCGGGACCGACCTTGAGGCCTCGCGTTGCGGTGGTATGTATCTTCATGGCAAGGCGATCGAGCGTGGCGAAATCGATGACCCAGGATTCTTCTTCCGATGGTGGGAGGCACCCGAGGGATGCGACTACCGCGACCCGGAGATGTGGAAGATTGCGTCCCCGAACTACGGAATCAGCGTCAATGCCAATTACCTGGCCGGAGAGATAGCAGGCACAAACAGGGCTGAGGGGCAAGCCAAGGGCGCCGCAGTCAGCGAGGCGGCTTTCAGAAGGTTGTATTTGAATCAGTGGGTGGATTTTGGGGCGACACCCTGGGTGACCCGCGACCAGCTCCGTGCCTGCCGCGTGAAGGCGTTCGCCCATGAGTACAAAGCGGCAACGTGGGTAGGCGTTGACCTCTCCCGGTCTATCGACTCCACAGCGGTGGCGTGGGGCCAGTGGATTGGCGGTGAGGGGCGACCGTGCGGACACATCGGGGAACCGTGCCTGTACGTCAAAGCCAGGACGTGGGAGCGGCCCCGGAAGCCAGATGGGAAGTACGACGAGGAGTGGCAGGTTCCCCTCGACGACGTGCGCCAGTTCATCCGCGACCTCAATGCCGAGTTCGACGTTGCGGTGAACGTCTTCGATCCCTACGGCTCGCAGTTGATGGTGCTGGACCTGGAGGGTGAAGGGCTGACGTGTGAGTTGATGCACCAGCAGGGCATGAAGCGGAGCGCGGCGGCGACGGGGATGTACGATCTGATTTCCGGTGAACGGTTCCACTACGACTCGGACACCCTAGAGACGCACATCTTGAACGCCACGATCAAGGAGACAGGCGAGGACGGGTATTACCTTCAGAAGCGGCGGAAGGGGAAGATCATGGACGCGGCGCAAGCGGCGAGCCATGTGGTGTACGGGACAATTCAGGAACCGCGCGAAGATACGGGCGGCTGGATTGTGCGCTAGAATGTGAACTGATGAAGCGACTCAACTAACGCATCGAAACGCCGCATTCTTGTTTGAAGCGAAGCATACGCTTGCGGAAGCAATCTGCAAAGGTAGGCGCAAATGGAAATTACAACCGAATCCCGGGGCGCATATCGCCCGGCTGAGGCCGCAGCTTGGCTCGGGGTAAGCCGGGACACGTTGGACCGGATGTGGCAGAGCGGGAACATCGTCTCGTTCACCGTCGGCCGTGCCCGATTCATCAGCGCCCGTGAACTCGAACGGTTCATAGCCGAGCGAGAAGCGGAGGCTCGCAGTTAAGTCCCCGAACATGCAAAACGCCCGCGTCAACGGGCGCTTGAAGCGTCTACGCGCTTTAGTGCAGGCGGCAATGGTGTTGCCGTTCGTGATGGCCTTCGCCCTGGTGGCGGCGTTGTGTCTGGGTCTTCTAGTGCGGACGTTCATGTTCGCGGCAGGGATGTGACATGACCGAACTCATCGAAGGCTGGAAGCAAAACCGGATGCGCCTTTCTCGCGCCGAGAATGCAGCGGAGTACATCCCTACCTGGCAGATTGGCGCGGACCAATCGAACCCCAACTCTACCCTGAAGTACGCACGGGACGGGTACGGGAAGAACTCCCTGATTTACTCTTGCATTAAAGAGAAAGCCACCAGCTTCGCAGCGTTGGAACCGATGATCGTGCGGCGTGACGGGACGCCTGTGAAGCAGCATCGGATGCTGGACTTGCTTCGTGACCCGAACGAGCACCAGGATGGGCAGGCGTTCGCTGAACTGATGGCAACGCAGTTTGAAGCCGCCGGCAACGTGTACATTCACAAGGCTAGAGCGCCACGCAAAGGATTCGAGGGGTTCCCTGTTACCTCCCTGGAATTGCTGCGACCGGATTACGTGACGATCGAACCGGGGCGCACGGCGGATCTGGACGTGTTCTGTGTCACAGTCGGTGGAGAGGAACGGGCGCGACTGGCACGGCGGGATGTGATCCACATCCTCGAACCCAACCTGCTCAACGATTTCTACGGCATGTCGAAGATCGCGGTGCTCGCCACCGAGGGCGATGTGGACTCGGAGATGACCTCGTTTGAGTCGGCATTCTTCCGTAACGCCGGGGTGCCTATGGGCATCCTCAAGGTGAAGGGGAAGATGACGCAGGATCAGACGACGGAGATCAAAGGCCGATTCCGGCAGGCGTTTAACGGGTTCAAGAACTGGTTCAACGTCCTTGTCCTGAACATGGACGAATCAGAGTACGTCCCGCTAGGGTTGAAGCAGAGTGACATGGAGATGGACTCCACACGGTTCCATTCAGAGTCGCGCATCTGTTCTGTCTTTGGTGTCCCTGGCGTGATCGTCGGCGCCCGCTACGCGATGCAGGGGAACGCGCTCGGAGTCGAGGAAGCGGAGCACCAATTCTGGGCGGAAACGATGGTGCCCGACACGATGCGAAAGGCGCGGGCATTCCAGAAGTACCTCCTGCCTGAGTTCGCCACCACGCGCGATCGCGGAGCAACGGTTACCTACGACTTCTCGCAGGTTCGGGCGCTCCAAGAGGACCGCTCGCGGAAACTCCGTGAAGTTGTGCGGCTGGTGCTCACTGGCGGGTTCACCATCAACGAAGCGTTGGAATCAGTGGGATTGCCACGGCAGGCTAACGGCGACTTCTACATCCGTAACGGAAACCAGGTGATCGTCGAACTCGACGGGACGATCACGCCAATGAGCGACGGTGGCGGCAAGAATCCCAACAACCCGCTCGAAGGCGCGGCGCTGTTGGAACGGCAGGTGGAAGGGATACTCAGGGAGGCTGGCGCGTGATCAAGGTGCTCTGTCCACAGTGCGAGCATTTCATCTGTGAAGTCGAGAACCCTGGGCGTATTCGCGTGAACTGCCGGCGGTGCCGGATGTGGTTCGAATTCAACCTTGTTGACAGGGTATCGGTGCGTTTGCGAACATTCGCTTAGCACATAGCAAGTTTGGCCCTCTGTGGGCCACCTAGAGCGTTCCCAATGGAGCCGTCCCGTGGGAACGTTTCTTTGTTTTCAGAACGTCTCAGGAACCTGTGGAACTCTCAGAACGCCTCGCGGCCAATCGGGCCGGGGGTTACTCCGCGTGACTGGTTTCGCTTCGAGAACAAGGCCGAAGTCTCGGAATTGTTCATTTACGACGCGATCTTCCCCGATGACGGGTTCAGCGGCGGCGTAGGTGCGGCTGAGTTTCAGAAGCAGCTCAACGAAGTCAAGGCACCAAAGCTCAACCTCTACCTGAATTCCCCAGGCGGACTCGTCTCCGACGGCACGACGATCTACAACGCCCTGAAGCAGCACCCGGCAACGGTGAACGTCCGGGTGATGGGTCTAGCGGCATCGATCGCATCTGTGATCGCGCAGGCTGGCGACACCATCGAAATGTCGCCCGGCTCGCTGATGATGATTCACAAGGCATCTGGGCTAACCATCGGAAACGATGACGACCATGAATTGGCAATGAATGCCCTTCGCAAGATGTCTGAATCAATCGCCGGAATCTACGCACTGCGGTCCGGCAAAGGAGCTTCCCACTGGCTTTCGCTAATGAAAGCTGAGACGTGGTTTAGCGATCAAGAGGCTGTGGTGGCCGGACTCGCGGACTCGGTTGTCGGGCAGGCAACCACAGGACCAACCAACACGGTTGAGGAACCAGCCATCCCCAGTTGGCAAGACGCAGCGCGACGGCTCGTAGCCGCCGCCCAGATGGAGGTTATCCATGCCTACGCTCACTGAACTGAAGAACGAATGGTCTGAAGCCGTCGCTGCCGCTGGGAAGGTCAGTGACGACAAAGAAGCGTTCGACCGCGCGTGGGCCGACGCTGAGAAGCGCCGCCACACGTACGAGAACGCGGCCAAGGTTGCCGACGCTGAAAAAGCGATGGGCACTCCTGAACGCGAGATCGCGCAGATGGCGACCGACCTCCGCAACAAGGACGATGCCGCGCAGATCAAGCCGGTCAACGCTGACACCGCGAACCTCGATCCGTCGAAGTACGTCAAGATCGGTGATGCCATCCTTCCGGTGGCGACTGAGAACTCCGAAGGCTGGATTCGCGGCAAGGCCGTGGCTGTCCAGCACCCGGACATCCTCAAGCGACTCACCCCGGAACTGCGGAACGTGAAGGCCCAGCAGGAGGAAGCGTTCGCGCTCTACCTCCGCAAGGGCAAGGCGTGGCTCCGCGAGCATCGCCCGGACGCTCTGAAGGCGCTCAACGCTCTTCAGGAAGACACCGACTCGGAAGGCGGCTACACCGTCCCGACCGATCAGCGGTTCGAGGTGATCCACAACCCCGGCAAGCTCGGCGGCGTGACTCGCCCGATCTCCCGCGTATTCACCACGACCCGCGACGGCGGCACCTGGCCGACGATTACCACGGTCACCTGGGCTGGTATCGCGGAAGAAGAAAGCAAGGCCGACTCCGACCCCGCTTTCAGCTACGTCCCGTTCACCATCCGCAAGTCGGGCACGAACAACCGCCTTTCGGTGGAACTGCTCTCCGATACTGCGGTGAACATTCCCGCTCTCCTGGGTCAGATCTACGGCGAAGAGGCCGGCCGCTACGAAGACCAGCAAGCCATCGAAGGCGACGGCACCACGGAACCCGGTGGCCTCCGCACCACGCTTTCCCCGCAGGGCGCGATTTCGGACATCACGGACGTGTTCGCCAGCCCGCCCACCGCGCTGGAAATCGTGAAAGCGTACTTCGAGTTGCCCGCTCAGTGGCGCCGCAACGCGACCTGGCACGTCACCTCCAGCCTCATGAGCCTGTTTGTTTCCGTGGGTTCGGCCTCGGCGGGCATGCACTTCGCTGACCTGCTGACGGGCGCACCGGGGACGCAGCTTCTCGGCCGGCCGGTGGTCATCTTCGATGGCACTGGTTGGGACGATGCCTCGACCGTCGGTTCCGGCGAAGAGCTGGGCGCCATTGGCGACTTCAATCAGTACTACTTCACCGACCGCCTCGGCATGTCGGTGTACCGCGATGACTCGGTGTACTTCAACACCGACCAGGTGGCCTTCAAAGCCCGCAAACGCTACGACTCGGCGTACGCGCTCGCTGACGCCTTCCGCATTCTGAAGGGCTAATCCCCCGGCGCTCGGGCCGGGGGAAACCCCGGCCTCTCCCCCAAGAAAGGAAGACGACGATGGGTCGCATGTCTCCCCTCCATTCGCCGCAAACCGGACTGACGCAGGCTTCCTCGGTTGTCCCCGCCTCGCGGAACGGCGGTGCTTCAAACGCCGATGTGAACGGTTCCACCATCGACCTCACCGGGTATCGCGGCGGGTACTTCATCTTGCACATCGGCGCCCTGACGGGATCGGCTGCGGTGGCCGCTCGTCTCCAGACGAACGACCTCCCCTCGGACCCGGCCAACGGCAACTGGAGCAACGTGAACTACACCACGTACTCCAACGCCCAGGTGACCAACAAGACCAACCAGTCCACGGCGTTCGAGATGTCCTACGTCCCGTATGCCGGTGGGCCGCTGGTGGTTCGTGCCGTCCTCACCCCGGAGGCCAACGTCTCGCTCGCCTCCATTGCCCACGTGCTGTTCTAAATGCGCGTGGAAGCACTCTCGCAGTGTGACGCCAAGCTGGGAACGGGGACAAAAGCCCTGTTCCCAGGCCAGCGTTACGAATTGCCAGATGAGATCGCAGCCGAGCTAGTGGTGGCCGGCAAGGTGCGCGAGATCAAGACGGCGCGTGAAGTGCTCGTTCCTCAGCAACAGTCCAACCGAATCGCAGGAAGGCCATCGCGGAGGAAATGAATGCCTGGAGTTTTCATTGGCGCAAGTATTTGGAGAGCACTGGACGTTCGCACGGCTACGGCGATCTTCGCCTCCATCTGCAGTAACCCGACCCAGGAATCCGTCATCTGGGAGCCGATGTGGAACGACGCGCTGATTTCGCGCACTCGGTCGCTGATGGCGACTCGCTTCCTCGAAGCGCCTGAACTTCAGCACTGCGATGTGATGGTCATCGTTGACGATGATGTGGTCTGGGAGGCGGCGGACTTCTGGAAGATCGTCGAAGGATGCCGCGAGACCCGGAGCATCTACGGCGGGGTGTACGTCACCCGTTCCCACACTGACCCGCACATCTCCTCGCGTGTGTTCAGCGGCTCGAAACTCCGCATTGAGAAGACCCCGGAACGACGCCCGCTCGAACTGGAATACCTGGCGACCGGGTTCATGGCGATTCACAGGGACGTGCTGGAGGCGATGATCGCACCGGAGGCGGTGTTCACCGACGCGGACGGTACTCATCAGATCCACAAGGTCACAAAGGGCGGCGACCGTCCGTTTTGGCCGGTGTTCTCACCCTTCACCATCGAAGATCAACCGGGGAGTTTCCATTACCTCTCGGAGGATTGGGCCTTCGGGGAACGTGCTCGCCAGCTGGGATTCAAGGCGTGGTTTGACCAGTCGATCATCCTGCAGCACATGGGCCTGTACCCCTACACCGTGGGGGACATTGGCAAGGACTTCTCCGCGCTGCCGTCCACGGGAACGGACCAACTGGAAGTCCAGGGCCGGGACCGCAAGTGCGGGGTGCCACTGATCGACTCGCTGGTTGACGACCTCGCGGAATGGGCAGAGGAACGCCCCGGCGACGTGATGCGGATGATGGCGACAGCCACGGGTGCGCTATTCAACCTCTGGAGCACCAGGGGGGGCGAGTCCGAAGAGGACTGGTATCGCCGGCGAGATGTGGGGCTGCTCTACGCGCTCGACCTCGCCAACTGGCACATCGCGGGCGGGTGCCCGGTGATGTCCACGCTCGACGGCACAGGCAAACGGTGGTTCGACTACGGCTCGGGCATCGGGACGCTGGGCCTCACAGCCGCTGAGAACGGCTACAAGGTATCGGGCTACGAGCCGAACGATGAGACGCGCACATTCGCGAACTGGCGGGCCAAGAAGTACGGGTTGGATGCCGAGTTCGCAGGCGATGGGATCGTGTGGCGTTCCAACTTCTACGACGTGGTTTCGTGCTGGCACGTCTTCGAGCACATCAAGGACCCCACTATCGCCCTGGAGCGCATCCGCCACATCCTCAAGCCCGGTGGACTGCTGATTTCAGAGTCTGGGTTTGAGGACACAGCAACCCCGATGCACCACTCCCATCCCGATTGGGAAGGCGAACTGCGGCGCTACGGGTTCGTGAAGACCGCTGAGGAGTTCACGTACCAGTTGATGCCGGTTAGCGAGATGGTGCCCGCATGAATTACGCCCGCCTCCCAGACGTGCGCCAGCTTCTCAACGCCACCGGCAGTAACGCCGATGACGCTGCGATTGCGCGGGCGATTGCGGAAGCGTCCCAGGCGTTCGTCACGGGAACGGGCGGGCGGTTCGTCCACTCCGAGACGAGGACGGAGTACTTCTCTGGTACAGGGTGCCGTGAGCTCTGGGTAGGCGACCTCGTATCGGTGACCACGCTGAAGATCAGCGGCACGGCAGACCAGCCATCCACGTTCGACTACACCCTCTCCGCTACGGATTACACCCTCTGGCCTCGGAACGCCGGGTCCCGGCCATACCGCAGGGTGATCCTCAACCCGAGCGGCCAGTTCGCCGCCTTCCCTGTCGGTGTGGATAACGTCCAGTTGGTTGGGGTGTTCGGCTGGCCGGTGCAGAGCGATCAGGTGGTGGTCTCAGGGTCAGCGGTGACGGGGACGCTTTCCTCGGACAGCGACTTGACGCTTACCACGTCTGTCTCCGTCGAAGGCGTCATCGAGGCGGGGGATACCCTGATCCTCGAATCCGAACAGGTGGAGGTATCGAACGTCTCCGGGGTCACCGTGACGGTGGTCCGGGGCGTGAACGGCACAACTGCAGCGGCGCATTCCAGTGTGAGCATGTACATCCGGCGCTATCCGCGAGACGTGGAAAGGGCGGTGGGCGCGGACGCTTCCCGGCACCTCTGGCGGGCCTCTCAGGGGTTCACGGAGGCACTTTCCTTCCGCGATATGTGGCCGTCGATTGCGGCGACGATCGCGAGCTACACCGACCCGGCGGCGGTGATCTGATGGCTATCAAATTCTCAGGGCCGCTGTTCGATGCACCGAAGGCCACGATCGACCGCGCCACTCGCAAGGGGCTAAAAACGGTGGGCGCCCAGATCGAAGCCACCGTGCGGCTCAGCACCCCGTCTGTCTCGGGTGAGTTGAAGCGCAGCATCCAGACGAAGCTCTACAGCAACGGACGCGGAGTCACCGTTTCCAGCAATCTGCAGACCAAACGGCGCACGTGGTCTGAGCGCGGTACACGGCGCGGCGTGAAGTTGACCAAGGGCTACGGGATGTTCCGCAAGGGCAAGACGAAAGCCCGGAGCATCGACTTTCAGACCCTCGTTGGGAACGAGATCGCGAGGGAACTGAATGGCTAGGGCCGACGTAATCGCGACGATTAAGACGCACCTGGAGAACTACACACGCCCGGATGATTCCCAGGCGTACTTCTCCAAGGTCTACCCGAGCCGCCCGCTGGCGCTCTCTCCTTTCGATCGGCTGTGCATCTTCTGGCTGAACGGCGAGACCGCGCCGGCTGACGCCTACCGGAACAACACGTTCCGCAGGGCGATGGTGGCGGAATCGTGGTCTATCAAGTGCTTCTGGAAACCGCGCCCGTTGGAAGGTGCGCGGGATGGCCTCGTCTTGGAGCAATGGGATGCGCTACGGGGCATACAGGAGCTTCTACGGGGTGATTCCAAACTGGGCGGAAATGTAGACGACCTGAAGATTCGCCAGTACCCGCGCATCGAACCGGAGACCTATGGGGAAGCGGACTTCGATGTCCTCACGATTGAGTTCGACACCTGGAACCTGAACGCGGAGGCGATTAGCGCATGACCACGAAATCAGGCATCGGTGGCGCGTTCTTTTACGACGGGTACGACATCTCCGGTGACGTTGGCTCGATCGGGACCATCCGCGCGTCCATCTCCCCGCTCGACGTGACCCCGATCAATGTCTCGGGCATGAAGCGCATCACCGGGCGGAAGTCTGGCGAGTTGAACTGGAACGTCTTTTTCAACGACGCGGCTTCTCAGGAACACGTCGCGCTGAAGTCTCTCACGCGCACGGATCATTACGGACTCTGGGCGCAATCGTGTGCGGCTATTGGCGACGTGGGCGCGGCGATGCTCGGCAAACAGGTGAACTACGACTGGCAGTTCGGCGCGGACGGCGGGGCAGTCGGTTCCGTCCAGATGCTCTCGAATGGCGCACCGCTGGAGTTCGTGGAACTGCTCACCCCAGGGAAGCGCACGGACACCACGGCCACGAATGGCGCATCGCTCGACGGCGGGGCGGCGACGACCTACGGACTCGCGGCGTATGCGTTCCTGACGGCGTTCAGCGGCACCAACATCACCCTCACGCTTGAGGATTCGGCCAACAACTCGGCTTTTGCGGCCATCACTGGCGGCGCGTTTACCGCTTTCACAGGGATCGGCGCTCAGCGCATTCAAACCGCAGTCGGGGGGACAGTGCGGCGGTACGTCCGCGTTGTCTCCTCTGGCACCTTCACCAGCGCGACGTTCGTCGTTGTGTTCGTCCGCTACCACATCACCCAACCGCTCTACGCCTAGGAGGCACCAATGGCTGTCGAATCTGGTATCGGCGCAACTATCACCATCGACGACGGCGCATCGGGCGCCGGCACCGGGCGAGACCTGTCCGCCTACTGTACTCAGTTCTCCTTCTCGACTCCGCGTGGGTCGCAGGACATCAGTTCGATCAACCTTTCAGGCATGAAGCGCCTGCTTCTCCGCTCGGACGTGAAGATCAGCGCGACGTTCGTGTTCGATGACGGTGCGAACCTCTCCTGGGCGGTGTTCAAAACCTCCGCAACAGACGACGGCTCGCGGACCGTGGTCATTGTCCATTCAGGTAACACGTTCACGGCGGAATGCATCCTCACGGACACGAACTGGCAGTTCGGCGCGGATGGCTCGCTGACGATCAGCGTCACCCTCGAACTGTCCAACGGCGTGGACGGGACGTGGAGTTAATCCGAATCCGGCTGTTGAACCGTCTGCTCTACATCCTGCGGACGGTCTTCGGCTAACAAGCCCTCGGAGGTGGCACTTTGGGCTTTGAAATCACGGAGACAGAGAGTCTTACCTTCCCCGCGTTCCCTGGGCTAGAGGTGGTGGTGAAGACCGCTACCACGTTCGGGGAATTCCAGGCGTTGGAAGCGATCGCCCGCTATGGGAGTGCGGACGATCGCGATGCAGCCCTGGCGAACTTCGCGGCGACATTCATCGAATCGTGGAACCTCACAAGCGGTGGTGAAGCACTGCCGATCGAGCGGTTCTCCCGTATCCCGCTCCCGATGAAATTGGAAATCCTCAACGGCTGGATGGGCCTGATGCGAGGGCCGAGTGCCCCTTTAGGGCAAGAGTCCAGCGATGGGCGCGATTCCCCGGAGCCATCGACCGACGAACCGGAGAACGAGTAACCCCGCCGAAGGAGCTAACCGCCGCCATGATCCGCCGCCATCTCTGCCAGATGTGGAACTACACCCCGGAAGAACTCGACCGGGCGGATGCGCGGCGCGTCCTCTATGAGACCGCCCTGCTTGACCAGTGGGACGAAGAGATGAGGCGCAAGAATGGCGGGTAACGATGTCAAAGTCGATGTCAAACTCGATACTGACCAGGCAGAGAGGGATGCCGAAGGGCTAAAGGGCAAGCTTAGCAAGGCGTTCGGTGACATGGGGAAGATCGCCGGCGGCGTGTTCATGGCCGAAATTGGCGGCGCCATCGCGGCCAAGGGCGTGGACACCCTCAAGGAATCCATCTCGGCCGCTCGCGACTTCAACGAGATCCAATCCAAGTCCAATACAGTCTTCAAGGATTCCGCGGACGCGATCAACAAGTGGGCTGCGACTGCGTCCACCGGGTTCGGCCAATCGAAGGCCCAGGCGCTCGATTCCGCGTCTGCGTTCGGGAATATGTTCACGCAGCTCGGGATGGGTTCCGCCACCGCTGCTGACATGTCCATGAAGATGACGGAACTGGCGTCTGACTTCGCCAGCTTCCACAACGCTGACATCACGGAAGTCATCAACGCCCAGCAGGCGGCGTTCCGGGGCGAGTACGACGCCCTTCAGAAGTTCGTGCCGACGATCAACGCGGCGGCGGTCCAGACCGAAGCGTTGGCGATGACGGGGAAGACGAACGCAGCGTCGCTCACGGAACAGGAGAAGGCCGCTGCCACCTATTCCCTGATGCTCAAAGGCGCGGGGGACGCCCAGGGCGACTTCGACCGCACGTCCACGTCACTGGCGAACCAGCAGCGCATCCTCTCGGCACAGTGGCAAGACCTCCAGGTGAAGATCGGGCAGGTGTTGATTCCGGCATTGACGGAGATTGTGACCGCGATCAACACGAAGGTTATCCCGGCGGTGCGCGACTTCGCGACCAAGACGAAGGAGTACTACGAACAGAACATCAAGCCGGCCATTGAGAACCTGAAGCAGATTTTCCAGACGCTCGAACCCGTCATTCGACCGATCCTCGAAACCATCGGTAACCACATTAAGAACGTGGCGACGGTCTGGAAGGACACTGTTGGCCTAATCCTCGCCATCATCTCCGGGGACTGGGGCAAGGCATGGGACCAGGCAAAGAAGATCGTTGCGGACATCATCCAGCTCGTGAAAGACGATGTCACGGGGCTGCTCCAATTCATCCAGGGATTGGTCGGCCTCGCGGGGCAGGCTGGCTCAGCCCTCGGTTCTGCGATCGCTAACGGCATCTCTTCTGGGTTCGATTGGATCGTCGGCCACGTCACCGGGCTGATAAACAGCCTGATCCGTGCCTACAACAACACGCTCGGGCGTGTTCCGGGCGCACCGAACATCGGAGAGATTGGCGGCGGCGGGGGAGGTTCGCAGTTCGGTCCCCCCGTACCTGGTGGGGATGATGATCAGATGCCCGGAAGGGAAGTCTTCGGGCAGTCGGGTGGTGGAGGCGGCGGCGTGGTGCCGTCCTATTCGGGCGGCATGGGGAATCCGTCCTACAACTACCAAGATCCGAGAGGAGTCACGCTCACAGCCAATGACATCCTGGCTGCGAGGGCGCAGAACGGCGGGTTTGTCGGTCTGCCTGCGCCGATCGTGATCAACATCGATACGGTTAACGCGGCCACGAAGGAAGACGCGGTACAGGCTGGTGGAGACATTGCTTACGCGATCAGGGCGCGAGGCGGGATGTTGCCAGCATGACAGTGCGCTACGTCGAGAAGTTCGAGTCCATCGGGGCTGACATCTCCTACTCCTTCAGTCTCCACAACTACGAGGCTCAGGAGGAGCAGGCCTTTCGGACGGCCTACACGCAGGGCATCGATGCGGATTACGGGTTCGACCATGTTGGCTACCGGGTGGCCTCCAAAGGACTCGGAACCATCTCGATCCGTGCCACCTCTGTGGAGACCTCCGAAGCCAACCTCGAAGCGGAGATAGACGAGGCGCAGTCGGAGTGCGAGCGGATCGGGCTGGGCTATCTGTACCGGCTGGAATCAGATGCATCGACGCGGCGAAGGTGCCTGGCGCGGTGCGAAGGGAAACCCTCGATCACACGCGCAGGGTTTCAGTCCGTCCACATGCCCATCATGTTTCGGTTCACCCGACTCTCGGAGTGGCAGGCCACATCCGCGACCACCGGGAGTGCCACGGTTACGACCTCGCCCTACTCCCTGACGGTGACGAACGCTGGCAATCTCTGGGTGAAAACAGGGTTCACTATCGACCTCACCGCTATCACCGCAGCCGGGATCACCGATCCCTCGGTGTTCAACCAGACCACGGGCCAGCGAGTCAGCACCACGCGGGACGCTGGGGTTGCCTATGCCTCGGTGCGGTTCGATGGCGGCAAAGGTGTGTACTACGCCCGTCCGGGCTTCTACATCGGCGGGACGGCGTACATCGGTGCGGCTGGGATCGGGTCTAAGACCTTCAAGAACGACAACGCACTGGCAACGCTTGGGACGCAACAGGGCGTCCTCTGGCTCAAGCCGGGAGTCAACCAACTGCTGATTGAAGTGGGCGGCACCCCGAACTACTCACTTTCCTACACCTTCTACGGGAGCTACGCATGAGCCTCACGATCCCCGACCAGGATGAGCCGGAAAGCATCATTCAATCCCTCCTCTTTCAGGAGACGCTCGAAATCATCGTCGATGCCATCGACGGGCTGAACTGCGTCCTCTCGGGGTGTGCGGTGACGGCACAGGGGACACCTGACATGACCGTGGCTGTCGCGAAAGGCGCGGTCCTTACCAACGGTGTCCTGAAGCCCGTCACAGCGGGCAACGTCACGGTTACAGCCGCAGACGCGACCAACCCGCGCATTGACCTGATCGTGGTGAACTCGTCGGGCACGAAGGCGTGTCGTGCGGGCACTGCGGCGGCGGCCCCGAAACCGCCGGCGCGTACCGCGAACGATGTGGTAATTGCTCAGGTATACGTCCCCGCAGCCGCGACCACGATCACCACGGCGCGGATCACCGATCGGCGCATGACCCGGACACGTGGGCCGATTCTGCTTTACAAGACCACGACGGCAGAGACCACTAACACATCGGCAGCGGCTGTCCACATCCTCGATAAAACCAACTCCGGGGTGGTGATCCCTTCTGGCCTGCTGGCGGCTGGGAAGATCCTTCGCTGTCGCATCGGTGGCGACATGTTGATGAACTCGGGGACGCCTACGGGGACACTTACCATCGCCTACGGCGGAACCACGCTGTTCGCGGACGTGACTTCCACCGGCTGGACGGCGGACACGGATCGGCGGGCGTTCTTCATAGAGTTCGACCTGGCTGCGGAAGGGCTGGCGGTGCAACGGCTGGCCGGCTGCTACAACTTCCAGGGCGCGGCGGGCTACACGGCGGCTGCTACGGGCCTCGGTGACATCGGAGGTACTTCGGAACAGGTAGGGCCGATCTTTGGTTCGGCAACAGTGGACTCCGACGCGGCCGACCGGACGCTGGCCGTGACATTCACGATGTCGGTGAGCAACCTCGCTGACGAAATCCGCGTTGGCTCTGCAACCCTGGAGTTGATCGGCTGAGCGTCAGGGCAGAACTCTACTCCGCTTCCAACGTGAAGCTCGATTACCCGGCCCTTGAGGGCACGGGAATCGAGGGTGTGACCTACACCCTGGGGCTGGGCAAGATCGGCTCGTTCGCCTTCAACGTCCCCGCAGGGAGTGCCACAGCGGTGGCGATCCGGCAAGCGGTGGACGGGACGTTCTCACCTTCCGAGAAAGCGCCGATCATCGTCTGGATTTACGACAGCGCCGAAGGGCTGGTGTTCAAAGGCAAGATCGACGCGGCTTCGTATACCACCACGCCAGACGGTAAGAAGATGCTCGCGGTCTCAGGGCCGAGTGTGGCGATTGAACTCCAGCAGAGGACCGTCGGGCTGGGGTTGCAGTGGGAGGACGTGGCGTTCTCCACTGCGGTCTCGGACATTCTGAACGATACCGATTGGTTGGCGGGTGAACTGGATTCAGCGGTGAACGTCCCAGCTCGGCGAATGGATGCGCGGCAGAAGTGGGACGCGCTGCTTGCTCTGGCAGACATCTATCAGATGCTCGTGCGTGAGGACAACCTCAACTCCAAAGTGGACATAGGCGCTTTTGGGGAATCGTCGGGGCTGTTCCTGACCAACCAGCGTTCGGACATCATCACCCTCGATGACGACCCCACGACGGTGCCGATTACCAACCTGAAGGTATTGGCGCGGGCCAACGATATCGTGAACCGCGTCTACCCGGTGGGGCAGATCCAGGGATTGGGCGGGGCAGTGCTCACGCTCTCGGGCGTGTCCTCGGACAACCCGGTGGCAACGCGGCTGTACCTTCCTTCAACGGGATCACCGGCCATCTCGCCATCGTTCGGGGCAGGCTGGGAGAAGACAGCGAACGCGGTACGTCTGGCGGCGGACGTTGGGAAATCCAGCACAGCGATGTCCACAGGTACAGACCTCAGCGGCTCCGCGACGGCCAACTTCGATGTCCTTCACTACCAATACATCTACGGACCGATCGGCGCGCAGACAATCAGCGGGAACATCAAAGGCCAGATACTCGTTATCGAAGATAACGCAACCTACGACTTGAAAACACAGATGTTCGTCCGTGTGGTGGGGAGCGATGGGGTCACCGAGCGCGGGACGCTCCTGAACTTCGGGACGTACGGCAACGAGTGGAACAACTCGCTTCGCAACATCACGTTCCCATCGACGGCGCTGTCCTCGGTGGACGCTCTCGATGGCGACTACATCGTGATCGAGCTTGGATACCGGCAGACTGCGGCAGTGTTTGGTTCCGGTTCGTGGCGCGTTGGCGACAACGGCTCCACAGACCTTCCCGAAGACGAGACCACCACGGACACGAGCCTTAACCCGTGGATCGAGTTCTCTACCTATATCGTTCCCCAACTCACCGCGGACACGACCTACGCGGTCCAATCCGTCACCCTGAACGGCACCACGCACTACTACCTCGAAGATGCTGATTCTGTCGCAAAGTATGGCCTTCGGGATCGCGTCCTCAACGTCAAGGACATTCTCCCGTTGGGCCTCTCGCTCACCGCTTTGGCTCAGGCTTCCGCGACCCTGTACTCGGTAGCGGTGACCTACCTTCAACGCCACAAAGACCCGCAAGTTGCTTACGAAGTCGAGTGCGTTGGACTGCGGCACATGCGGAACGGGACACCGTATTTCGAGATGGGCGACACGCTCACCCTCGACTACGTAGGCACTTACACCGATGACGACGGGACGCTGAGGGAAGACCTGCGAGTCCGCCAAGACCTTTACATCATGGCGGCCACGCGAAGCTACGGCCCCGCCGGTGAGTCCACATGGAAGCTCACCGTTTCGACGATCGCGCGGGCGTTGCCGAACGATGGGGACTTGATCGCGGCGATGCTCACCGAGATCGGGGTGGCGAAGATTAGCCCGCTGGGATTCTTCCAGTTTGGCACCGCAGACGGCACAACAATCATGCAACTGAATGAGTTCGGCATGATGCTTCAAGGCGCCACTACCGTCACCGACCTGAGTACCGCGATCTACTGGCTCGCAAATCTCGCGTTCCAGGGTGACGTTGACGCCCAACTACCACGGGCAGTGCTCCAGGCGTCGGCTGGGACTTATTCGGGTAAGCGGCAGTCCCTTCCGGCATTCCGTGGATACGGCGCGACCGACCGCTACGTCGGTATCAATTCGACGGTTGCGAATACAGGCGGCGCGGACATCGACGAGTTGGCGATGATCTTGGAGTCGGTGTACGGCTCCAGTGCCGCCAGCGTTACTGCCACCACGCGCGTTTCCAACGGAGTCTCGCGGATCGATGTTGACGCCGATATTACGAGGGTGTCCGGGTGGTTCGCTCTCGGAGATCTCGCCGCTTCCACGCAGACAATCGCGACGGGTGCCATCACGCCAGATGCATCGATGCAGTTTGTTGATACGGAAGGGGGCGCGGCCACGGATGACCTCGACACCATTACTGTCGGCGCATCCCATCCACTCTCAGGGCGACCGGGTTCCATTCTCGTGCTCAGGGCAGCCAACTCCGCGCGGACCGTGGTGGTCAAGGACGGTACAGGGAACATTCAGCTCGCCGGCGACTGCACGCTCGACAACACACAAGACACACTGACCCTGATGTGGACGGGCGCGGTGCAGGGATGGCTGGAACTCGCGCGGAGTAATAACGGTGTCTAGCTCAATCGACCGCCAGCATCGGGATCACAATCGAACACGAAATGCCCGTTTCGGAGTAGGGAATGGTTGGCGGCTGGTAGTCAGCGGAGGCATGCCCGCCAAAGGGGCCGAGCATCGCCGCAATCAGGAGCAGCCGCTTCATGGCCCCGACCCTAGCACACTTCCGAGGGAAGCAGCATGAATGACCACATGATTCGCCGCTCGACGTTCTGTGGCGTGTGTCACAAACG
>ERZ650311.757-NODE-757-length-18559-cov-5.710225_pt1 | contig 18559 bp, 17 predicted proteins | sample MGYA00376247_ERZ650311 | MGnify/ENA primary metagenome ERZ650311 (study PRJEB26733, sample SAMN07839324) | wastewater metagenome | biome: small river; feature: stream; material: water | place: USA: North Carolina | collected 2016-07-28 ... | reverse complement strand
GCGGCTCGTGGTTCGGCAGGTCGGGGCGGGTGCGCGGATAGTCGGTCTGCTGCGTTTCCCAGGTGACGATGCCGCCCTTGACGTAGATCTTCCACGAGCACGATCCGGTGCAGTTCACCCCGTGCGTGGAGCGCACCACCTTGTCGTGGCTCCAGCGGTCGCGGTAGTACACGTCGCCCTGCCGGCCGCCGCGGCGGGTGACGGTCCGCAGATCGGCGGAGAACTCGCCGGGGGTGAAGAACCGCCCGCTACGTTCGAGCAGTTCCTCGATCGGCCCGCCGGTGCGCGGTGTCCTCGTCACGTCGCAACGCCCTTCGTTTGAGTGGCCGGTTCGTGTGCGTGCAGCCGAAACACGGTGTAGCCGAGAGCGACCAGCGCAGTGGCCACCAGAAGAAGCAGCCCGACCGTGTAGTTGTTGCCCACGGGGTCGTACGTCGCGCCCATCACCAGCGGCGGGAAGTAGCCGCCCAGCCCGCCCGCCGCGGCGACGATGCCGGTGATCGACCCCACGGACTGGGCCGGTGCGCGCCGGGCCACCCACGCGAACACGCCGCCGGTGCCAATGCCCAGGAAGATCGCCAGCGTGATGAATGTCGCCGCCGACCACACATCCGGCGGCGGCTGGAACACGGCGACGAACGCCATCACCGCCGTACCCGCGAACGACGCCAACACGACGTACTTGGGTGCGATCCGGTCGGCTAGCGCGCCGCCGACCGGCCGGGCCAATACGGCGGCCAACGCGAAACCGGCGGTGCGCGCGCCCGCATCAATCGCGGAGAACCCGTAGATCGTCTTGATGTAGGTGGGCAGGTAGTTGGCGAACGCCACGAATCCACCGAAGACCACCGCGTACAGGAACGCCATCTCCCAGGTCACCGGCAGCTTGGCCGCAGCAACCAGCTTCGGCATCACACGACCGGTGTTCGGGCTGAAACGGGGAGAGTTACGCATCACCAAAATGCACGCCACCGCAGTGAGCGCGAGCGCGACCGCGATGATGACGTGAGTAGTAAAGAGACCGAACCAGCGCACGAACCGCGGTGTGAAGAACGCAGACAACGCAGTGCCCACCATTCCCATGCCGAACACGCCCGTCGCAAAGCCGCGCCGCGACGCCTCGAACCAACTATTCGCGAACGGGATACCGACCGCGAAGATCGTTCCGGCGATGCCCAGGAAGAAACCGCACACCAGCAACAGCGGATAGGACCCGGCCGTTCCTGCCGCCCCAACCGCCAGCACCGGCACGATCGATGCGACGGACACGGCGATGAACATCGTCCGCCCACCGAACCGGTCGGTAAGCGACCCGATGACGATCCGGCCTAAGGACCCGACCAGAATCGGCGTCGCGACCAGCATGGAGGCCTCGGTACTGCTCAACGACAGGTCGCTGGCATAGGTGGTGGACAGCGGGCCGATCATGTTCCAGGCCCAGAAGTTGATTGCGGAGACCCAGGTGGCCAGCACCAGGTTCAAACTTCGCCGAGCGCCGGTGTCCGGCGTGGTCGCCGTGTTCACACCCACAAGAGAACCACCTCTCGGGCGTGAGGTGAACAGTTCAGCCAAAAAGACTGTGCCCCAACACCGTACGAAAGCGTTGTTGAACGTCGCGCGTCGCCTCTCACCGTGTTTCCGGCGCTGGTGGTGCCGTGACCCTCGTGAGCGGGCGCCGCGATCATCGGGCTCCGCTCATCATTCGCACGGTCATCTCTGGCCGGTTCGCTCCCAAGCACACCCTGAGGATGACTGACCCCCCGGCGGCACGATACCGGCGTTGGCCTTCACAAAAAGGGACCAACGTCCCTACCCGGCACACGATCGCCCTCTCTGCCAACCTGGGTTGAGGCGCCCGCCCCCTGATAATTAGTGACCCGAGGGCGGGGATGGAGAGACTCCCCGAAATGACGAGCAAGGTGACGACGTTGGTCCGCGCGGCCGGGATGGAAGATCCTGGTCGGGTGGCTGACGATGCAACGCAGCGTCCCGATCCCGAGGTGCCCGAACGGGCCCGGCGGCGGACGTTCACCGCGAAGTACAAGCTGGAGGTCCTGGCCGCCTACGACGCGGCACCCGACGGTGAGAAGGGCGCGGTGCTGCGCCGCGAGGGGCTGTATTCCAGCCACATCACCGAGTGGCGCAAAGCCCGCGACGCCGGCGCGTTAGCGGGACTGGTCGCCGCGCGCGGGCGCAAGCGCGGTGATCGGCAGGCCGAGCAGATCGCCCGCCTGCAAGCAGAAAAGCAGCGACTGGAGCAGGAGCTGGCCAAGACCCGCGCCGTGGTGGATGTGCAGGCAAAACTGCACGCGCTCTTGGAGACGCTCTCCGAGAGCGCGGATACCGATCCGAGGTCGACACCGTGACTGATCAGGCCGTCACGGAGTTGGCACCGCAGCTGGGTGTGCGGGCCGCCTGCGAGGCGGTGGGCGCCGCGCAGGCCAGCTACTACCGGCGCCACCGGCAAAGCCCGCCGCCGGCGCGGCCAGAGCCCATCCCGCACCGTCAGCGGCGGCAACCGCGGGCGCTGAGTGCCGCCGAACAGCAGGCCATCCTCGATGTGCTGCACAGCGACCGGTTCGCCGACCTCGCACCGGCTGAGGTGTGGGCCACTCTGCTCGATGAAGGTGTCTACCTGGGCTCGCAGTCGACGTTCTACCGGCTGTTGCGCCAAGCCGGTGAGGTGCGTGAGCGCCGCGCCCAGGCCACGCACCCGGCGAAGGTGAAACCCGAGCTCGTGGCCAGCACCCCCAATGCGGTGTGGTCGTGGGACATCACGAAGTTACGTGGCCCGGCGAAGTGGACCTACTACTACCTCTACGTGATCTTGGACATCTTCTCCCGCTATGTCGTTGGCTGGATGGTCGCCAGCCGCGAATCGGCTGCGCTGGCCGAGGTGCTGATCCGCCAGACCTGCGCCAAGCAAGGGATCAACCGTGACCAGTTGACCATCCACGCCGACCGCGGCAGTTCCATGACCTCCAAGCCAGTGACGTTCTTGCTGGCCGATCTCGGTGTCACCCAGTCACATTCGCGACCACACGTCTCCAACGACAACCCGTTCAGCGAGGCCCAGTTCAAGACGTTGAAGTACCGGCCCGACTTCCCCGGCCGGTTCGGCTCGATCGAGGAAGCTCGATTGCACTGCCAGGTCTTCTTCGGTTGGTATAACGATGAACATCGCCACAGCGGGCTGGGCCTGCATACCGCCGCTGACGTTCACTACGGCCTGGCCGAGGCAGTCCGCGACAAGCGTGCCGGCGTACTCGACGCCGCCTACGCCGAACACCCGGAACGGTTTGTCCGCAAACCGCCCGAACCGCCGAAGATCCCCGAAATCTCGTGGATCAACCGACCCGACCATCCAGAGGAGGACGCTCAGTAAATACCGCGCAACGGTGCCTCATTCAGGTTGACAGGTTCCGTCGTGGGTTCCCTGAATCGCGTGTACGAAACGCCACGACCAAAGGGGTTCAGCAAGCACCTACAGGTGAATTAGTTTCGTGACAGTCGGGGACAAAACGCACTGGGAGGTTTTGGTCGACCAGCCCGTAGGTACGCCCACAAAGCCGGCCGAGTGCTGCGCTGCAGCACTAACCACGATCTTGGCGCTCGCCGTCAGCTGATCTAGTGGGAGAGCAGGCCGGTCTCAAGCCTCGGTGGTTTGCCTGCGCGCCAGGGCTGCGGCGTACTCGGCGTTGCCGGATCCTGCGAACGAGTTCCACAGTGCGGCTGATGTTGCGCTGATTCCGAGTAGATCGCTGAGCACTTTGGCCGGCAGCGTCGAGGCCATGTGCATCAACGCGGTGTTGCGGCCGTCGCGAACCGACACGCCCGCATCTCGGAGCCGGCGTGATAGAGCCAACGGATGCAATGGCTGACCCGGATCGCCTCCGGGGAATAGCCAGTCGTGAGCGTCCGAGTGACCGACCGCAGCTTTCCCACGCCTCCGAATGACGAGTTGTCGCAATAGGTCATCGAGGGGGCTCGGCAGGGCGACGGGCTCGGCCCCAAGGCGAAGCTGCACAAGCACCGATGTGTCAATCACGTCGTGAACCGTCAATCGCACGATGCGACTGGTGCTTTGACCGTAGAGCAGAACAAGAAGGCCGGCTACACGGTCAACGACGGCGACAGTGTCGGATTGCAGGAGGTTCCGGGCTACGGCCCAGCGGTGATCGTCATCGAGCAAATGACGGTCCTGCCTTACTTGAGGCGCGGGGATCGCTACCGGCGGCAGGTATCGTCGCTGAACGCACCACGCGACGAAACCTCGCGCTCGCAACGGCATTCGCCCGCCTTGTAGGCACCACTGGTCGACGTCGGGCTGCGTGCAGTCGCTCAGCTCCACGCCGCGGCCATGCAGCCACTGGAGCAACTTGACGATGCTTTTAACCTCGTCGCGGATACTGGCACTTTGACCCGGCGATGTCGGCTTCCTCGCCGAACGAAGCCCGGCGAAGATGTGACCACGTCACATAGCCTGTGAGCAGGCGCCGTTCGTTTGAATCGGCTACCTCGGGAAGCTTTGTGTGCAGCCACCGCTCCAAGGCATGAAGGTGTTCGTCGCGCACCGGCAAAACGCCGTGGGTGACGAGTGCGTGGCGCAGCCACCGCGCGCCTCGGGAAGGTGAAATCCTGGCGTGACGGTGACAAGGCGGGTCGGGACGGTCCGGCTGGGCGATCGCAAGGTTGCACTGGAGGACCTGCCCGGCACTTACAGCCTGGAACCCGTCAGCCCCGACGAGCAGGTGGTCAGCGACCTTCTGGAAGGCAAGAATCCCGACGCGCCGCCGCCGGATGCGCTGCTGCTGGTGGTGGATGCGACCACTTTGGAGCGTTCGCTGGTGCTGGTCGGACAGGCGTTGCGGCTGGGCCTGCCCACAGCTCTCGTGCTGACGATGATCGACGAGGTCGAGGCCGGCGGCGGCAGCATCAACATTCCAGCGCTGTCCAACGCCCTGGGCATCGAGGTGATCGGTGCCGTCGGCACCTCGGGCCGGGGCGTGGAATCCGTCCGCGGCCTGCTGGAGAACCCCGCCGGCTGGCCGCGGCCGGTTCTGGAGCCTCCGAGTGACCCCGAGGGCCTGGCCGGGTGGATCGACTCCGTGACGGCCCAGGCGGTCCACGTCGCCGGTGAACGCAATCCGTGGACCGAACGGGTCGATCGAATTCTGCTCCACCCCGGTGTCGGCACGGCGATCTTCGCCCTGGTCATGGTCACCTTCTTCCAGGTGATCTTCGCCTGGGCGGCACCGTTGACCGACGGGATCAACACTTTCTTCGAGTGGCTGGGCGCACTGGCAACGTCGCGCATTCCCAACGAGTTGCTCGCCGGGTTCGTCTCCGACGGGCTGATCGGCGGCGTCGGCTCCGTCCTCGGCTTCGTGCCGCAGATCATCCTTCTCTTCGTGATGATCTCGTTCCTGGAGAACATCGGATACATGTCCCGGGTCGCCCTGGTGATGGACCGGGTGATGGGGGCGGTGGGTCTGGAGGGCCGCAGTTTCGTCGCATTGCTGAGTTCCTACGCGTGCGCCGTCCCGGGCATCATGGCAACCCGGACCATTCCTTCATCGCGGGACCGGATCGCCACGATCCTGGTCTCGCCGCTGATGACCTGCTCGGCCCGGCTGCCGGTGTACACCCTGCTGATCGCCGCCTTCGTCCCGAACACCCCGGTTCTCGGCCCGTTGCGGGCGCAAGGTCTGGTGTTGTTGGGCCTGTACCTGCTCGGCGCCGTTTCGGCCATGGGGCTGGCCGCACTGCTCAAGCGCAGCGTGCTGCGCTCCGACAGCCTGCCGTTCTACCTCGAGCTGCCGCCCTACCGGGTGCCGGGGGCCAAGCAGGTCGTCATCCAGGCCTGGGATTCGGCCAAGATGTTCATCCGCAAGGCAGGCACCATTATCTTGGCCACCACGGCGGTGCTGTGGGTCCTGCTCAACGTTCCCCGCGTCGAGGCCCCGGCGGACCTGACGCCGCCGCAGGCGGCGGCCCACCAGATGGAGAACAGCGTCGCCGGCAAAATCGGCACCGCCATGGTGCCGGCCTTCGCCCCGCTGGGTTTCAACTGGGAGATCAACGTGGCTGTGCTGTCGTCGTTGTCGGCCCGCGAGGTGTTTGTCTCCACACTGGGGCAGATCAGCGCCGCGGAGAGAGATGAAGACCAGAGCATCTCCGATGCTTTGAAGGCCAAGACCCGAGCCGACGGCAAGCCCCTCTACTCGCCGGGCACCGTGGCCGCCATCCTGCTGTTCTTCGCCTACGCGTTGCAATGTATGTCCACGGTCGCGGTGATGCGGAGGGAGACGAATTCCTGGAAATGGCCACTCACAGCCTTCGCAGGGCTTCTGGTCATCGCCTATACCGCCGCATTCATCGGCAACCGCGTCTTCACCATGATCGCCGGGTAGCGCACCATGTCCCAGACCGATCCGGACCGACCCCGACCCCGAACACAGCTGCGGCTGCATGCCGAACGAACCGCGGATCCCGACACCATCCGATTCGTGATCGCGGCACTGGGATGGTCCCCGGACGGCCGGTGGACGCCCGAAGCGCCGGACGGCTGCCCCGGCAAGTTGGCGCAGCTGCTCGAACAGGGCCGGCTCGCCCGCATCGAGGTCCGTGGTGAACAAGCCCACCTCACCCGCTGCCGGCCTGGGGATCAATGGGCCACGCTCGCGCCGGTCTGCCGCACGGTGATCCTTGAGGAAATCGACGCCGTCGACGACCTGGCCCGGGCCCGCAACATCGTCGCCCGCAGCACCGGCGAGGTAGCGCTGTCCCACGGCGGCGGCCTGCGCATCGTGTCGCTCACCGACGATGCCGTGCAGGTCGCGATGGACGGCGCCTGCCGCGGATGTCCCGCCTCGGAACGGACCCTGCGCGACGGCGTTCTCCACGACCTTCGCCGCGCCGGCATCGACGTCAGCGTCCTGCAGGTAAGCGGAATGAGCCTGTGCGACGCTGATGAGCGATATGAACAGACTTTCCACGCCGTGGGCGGCGGCGATGGGCCTGTCCGCCCCGATCCTCAACGCTCCGATGGGTGGCGTCGCCGGTGGGGCGCTGGCGGCAGCGGTCACCCGCTCCGGTGGCTTGGGCATGATCGGGATCGGTAGCGCGGGGTCAACCGCGCTGCTGCAGCGGGAACTCGCGTACCTCTCGGACGTTGACAGCCCGTTCGGCATTGGATTGATCGGCTGGGGAGTGCGGGTCGAGCCCGCCCTTCTAGAGGCTGCCCTGGCGTCGCGGCCTGCGTTGCTGTCGGTGAGTTTCGGCGAGGACTGGTCATGGGTGGAACGCGCCCGAGGCAGTGGGTCCGTCACCGCAACTCAAGTCGCTGACCTCGACGGCGCACTGAGGGCCGTCGACGCCGGGGTTGCGGTGCTGGTGGCCCGCGGCGCGGAGGGCGGCGGGCACGGCCAGCCGCTGAGGGGGACTCTGCCGCTGCTTCGCGAGCTTCTCGAACGGGTGGACGTGCCGGTGCTGGCTGCTGGGGGCATCGCATCCGGGCGCTCCCTCGCCGCGGCCCTGGCAGCCGGGGCATCCGGAGCGTGGATAGGCACCGCGTTCGCCGCCTGTCGTGAATCCACTCTCTCCGACGCCGCGCGCGAGGCGATGATCGCAGCGGACGGTACCGACACCGTCGTCACCCGGGCTTTCGACATCGCGCTGGGCTATCCATGGCCCGCTTCGATGCCCGAACGGGTGATCGGTAACGGGTTCACCGACGCCTGGGACGGCCGCGAGCATGAGTTGGCCGCCGACCATGGCGCGCTCGCCCACGTGCGTACCGCCATCGCTGACGGCGACTACCGACTGGCGCCGGTCAACGCCGGCCTGGGCGTCGGCGACGTCGTCGCCGTCGAACCCGCGGCCGCCGTCATCGCACGACTCTGCGCGGAAGCCTGGGACGCCCTGCGGCGCTGACCACGACTGAACCGACCGACCGACGACCAACCCGCTGCTGCCGGGTCGCAAAACACCTCTTCGACCTGCTGAGGAGCTCGGCCTGATCTGAAGCTTCAAGAACCGGCCGAAACATTCAACCCCAAACCAAAAGGAACTTTTTAGAACAACGAGTGCACCACTGCGAACTCGACCGCGGGCATGCGTCGTATCTCGACACGACACCCTCCCGCAACTTTGGCTGGAGCAGGGTCTACTCAGGGCAGCTTGGCCACAGTCAGCAAGATGGCTGAGTTCTCGAGCGCCAGCACCCCATGGCGGGCATTAGGAATTTCCAGCAGGTCACCGGACCGCCCCTCCCATGCGTTGCCTTCGGATGTCAGGCGGACCCGTCCCCGCAACACATGCAACGTGGCTTCTCCAGGGTTGTTGTGTTCGCGTAGCTCAGCGCCTTTCATCATGCCCACCACCGTCTGGCGCAGCACTCGCTCATGACCGCCGACTACCGTGTCGGAGGCAACTCGCCCGCCGTGTGCGGCAGCCAGTTCGAGCTGCTGGGCGGCCAGCGCGTCGAGCGAAAATCGTTGCACGGAAATCAGTATGTCACCCGCGAAGTTCATTCAGATGGTCGGCTGGGTGCCGACTATCCGGCGTCTTCGGCCGAGTCGGGGTTCTGTGCCCACAGGTCCGGCCCGAACACTTCGTAGTGAATCCGTTCGCCTGAGATGCCCTTGTCGAGCAGGGCCCTGCGGGTTGCCCGCATGAACGGCAGGGGACCGCACATGAAGACGGTGGCGTCAGAGGGGATCTGGATGTCTGAGAGATCCATGTAGCCGGGTAGGGCCGGATGCAGGGTGGGTGCGGACTCGGCGTCCTCCTCGTACCAGTTCTGCGCCTTGGCGTCGCCCATGGCCAGCACCTGGCGGCGCAGGTGGGCGTACAAGGCGTGGTTGCGATGTGAGGTGTCGGCGTGGAAGATCCGCACTTGGCGGTCGGGCTGACGGCGCGAGAGGTCCTCGACGATGGCCGCGATCGGTGTGATGCCGATACCGGCCGAGACCAGCACCAGGGGGCCGTCGGACTCATCGAGTATCAGATCACCGCATGGCTGCGAGACATCCAGAACGGCGCCGGGTTTGGCGTTGTCGCCCAACCAGTTCGACACCTGGCCGTCTGGAGCCCCGCCGACGCCACGGACACGCTTGATGGTCACCCGGAGCGAGTCGCCGCGGGGTCCGGATGAGATCGTGTATTGACGTGGCTGCCGCTCGCCGCTGGGTAGGTCGACGGCGATCGCGACGTACTGGCCCGTGTGATGTTCGGGGGTCTTTCCCTCAACGGGCGCGAGGATCAGCGAGAAAATTTCCGGGCTCTCGTCGAGTCGCTCGACGACCCGGTACTTGCGCCACGGCCGTTCGGGGTCGGTACCGCCCAGCGCGTAAAGTTTGGCCTCCTCGGCGATGAGCTGACAGCCGAAGAGCCAGTAGACCTCATCCCATGCGGCGGCAATCTCGGGGGTGACGGCCTCACCGAGGACGTCACCGATTGCCCACATGAGGTGGTGGCCGACAATCGGATACTCGTACGACTTGATCCCCAGTGACACGTGCTTATGGGCGATCCGGCGCATGACCGGACCGAAGTCGGGCGCGTTCGGGTCGATGAGGTTCACGGCGTAGGCGACGACGCTGGCCGCCAGCGCGCGCGGCTGCTCGCCGATCGCCTGGTTCGCCTTGTTGAACACCCGCATCAACTCAGGGTGCGCCGCGAACATATGCGGGTAGAACCGCGTGGTGATCTCGACGGAGTTGTCGGCGACGACGCCGGCAGTCGCCTTGACGACGGCTGTGGACTCAGCAGACAACAACATGTGGGCTCCTCTGTTAGGTGGACTGCGACGAACACGGTCGCGGCGACGACCAGAACTGTCCGAACTCTAATAGAGACGCTGCTTTGGCAAATCTTCGGTCTCGGATGGCGCAGCGCCCCGGTCGATTCCCACGGTTCCTCACGTCGCCTTCAGAACAACCTCACAAACGGCTCCGCGGTCGTTCAGCCCGTAGGTCGACACAGTCGCCCACTCCGCTGCGTCGGCTTCCGTGCCACGTCTGGGGTTCAGGACGCTATGGCCGCACGCTATGGCCGCAGAAAAACCGTACCGGTGTCGGACTTGCCATGAACACTGCAAGTCCTCGACGGACGAGTCCTTCTCAAGGCGAGCGACGTGTCCTGGAATGGGGGCCAAAGCTGAACACGACTTCGTCAACGTGCTCGCCGTGCGGGAACTCGCCGGGCGGCCGGGCGTCATCGACGGGCTGCGGTGGCGGCGCCGCCGCTCAACTCAGCATCTCGGCAAGCACGGTGGCTTCGCTGATGTCGACGGCCTTGCTCGCCGTAAGCAGGGTGAGGTTTCGGTCCTTGGCCAGGATCCGCAGATGTGCCAGCGCCTCGGCCCGTTCGGGTTGGGTCAGTTCGTCGTGGTAGCGGCGGGTGAACTCGGTGAAACGTTGCGGGTCGTGGTGATACCACGTGCGCAGCTCGGTGGATGGCGCGATCGTCTTGCACCACTCGTCGAGCTCCGCTTTCTCTTTGGTCATGCCGCGCGGCCAGATCCGATCCACCAGTACGCGGTTCCCGTCCCCGGGGGCCGGGTCGTCGTAGACGCGGCGCACCTGCACCTTGTGTTTGCTCATTGCTGCTCCTGTACGTGGGCCGGCTGGCGGCTCCCGCGATCGGTCGGGCGGACAGTTCGTTTGCATTGGTGCGAATCGCATCCATCTCCTACTGTCCCCTTTCATGCGGTGCGCTGATCAGCGTGTGCCGGGATTGACTGCCCGTCAGTCCTCGTGGTGGATCAGCGCGGCGAGGACGTCGCGGTGGTAGCGGGAGATCACGTTCACAGCCTCTGAAATCGCCACGGCCGGGGACCATATGCCCTAGCCCCGACACTGACTGGTAGCCAACACTTGCAGAGCACGGTGGATGGACACAAGGGGTGTGGCGACGATGTACGACGGCGACCACTGGATGTGGGGGCACGGCTGGGGCGGGGGTTGTCTGGGTACCCATCAGCGTGGTGATGGTGCTGATTCTGGTGGCAATGGTCACGGCGATCGTTTTCGGCATCCGATATTTGATTGCCTCGCAACAGGTCTCACCGCAACCGGCCGCCAACATTGCAGACAACTCGGAGAGTCTGCTCACCGAGCGGTTCGCCCGAGGTGGGATCGACGAAACGAATATCGCAGTCGTATGGCCGTTTTATGCGAGCACCGTTGATCATCATTGGCCTACCGATATCAATCCGCCATCCAGCACGTCGCACCGGTATGGGGGGACTTTCATGAGGATTGAACTCCGGACAGCCGTGGCGGCGACGGTGCTCGGTGTTGTTCTGGCAAGCTGTTCGGCGGTATCGGATGCGCCGCAGCCGTCACCGCCAACGCCAGCCACCGAATCCGCCCGGTTTGGAGGGTCTGTCTGGGTGGCTGAAGAAGGCGACAACAGCCTGACGGTCCTCGACGCGGCCAGGAATGTGGTGGCCACGACCCTCACTGGCCTGGCAGGGCCGCATAACGTTCAAATCGGCCATGACGGCCACACGGTGTATGCGACCAGTAGCGCCAACATGGTTGTGGCCATCGACACCAAGACCTACCAAGTGGCCGCAGCCGCGGCCACCGGACCCGCTCCCGCACATGTGATCGAAGCGCCCAACAAGAAGATTTATGTAACCAATTCGGGTGACGGCACCGTGTCGGTGTATCAGGGCGCCGACCTGCAGCAAATAGGCCGCATCGACGTGGGAGGCACCCCACACGGTCTGCGCTCCGCTGCCGACGGCTCGGTGATCGTTATCGCCGACCCAGTGACAGGGACGGTGGAGCTGATCGACCCCGGCACGGATCAAGTTACGGGCAGCATAGCCGTGGGCAGCGGACCAGCGCAGGTAGCAGTCAGCTCCGACGGCCGTTACGCCTACACCGGAACCACTGAACCCCCGGCGGTGGTGAAGGTCGATTTGACTAGCCGCACAGTGGTCGGCAGCGTCGCCGTTCCGACGGCCCCGGTGCAGCTATACCTGACCCCCGATGAATCGACCGTGATCTCAGCTGACCAAGGCACCCGGGAAGCTGCTGGGCACACCGTCTCGTTGATCGACACGACGGCGATGACCCTGCTCCGCGCCGTTAGCACCGGCGCAGGCCCACACGGGGTGGTCATCGACCCCACCGGCACCCACGCCTGGGTCACCAACAGCTACGACGACACCGTGTCCGTCATCGACATACCAACTCAGTCAGTGATGGCGACAATCCCTGTAGGCATGGGCCCCAACGGCATCAGCTACTCACCACGGCCACCGGCTCCCAGCGGCGCCGCCATCGCACTGAACATTCCTGCGCTGCCCGCGACCAGCGCCGACGACCCGCAGCCACCGTCAAACCACCACGGACACGGCTGAACGGCAGTCGGTTTTCCAGCCTCGCGCGTTGCCGGGCTGCGCCAGCGACAAACTCAGCATCCGCACGGCTGCTAGATACCGAGGGCTCCTTTACGTAAGAGCGAGCAGATGTCGTCGGCGAGAAGCTCGATCGCCTCGTCCATGGACGCGGTGAACAAGCGTCCCAACCGAGAACGGCCCGCTGTCGCGCTGGCGGCCGCGGTTTCGACCGCCGATGCACTAACCGTGGCCTCAATGTGACGGTCTGCACCAGGACCGTTGTTCGTGAACGAGGCGATGGCTGCTGGCCGATCATCGCGCAACCACCCATGCCCCCGAAAAAGCCGGTCACGACATTGGCGACACCCTGACCCCAGGCCTCGCGGGTCTTGTTGCTGTGGGTGTCGGTGATGTCATCGACCAGCTTGGCCGTCAACAACGACTCCAGCAGTCCCACCAACGCCATCGCCAGCGCGTAAGGCGCGATGAGTGTCAGGGTCGACCAGGTCAACGGCACGTCGGGAAAGAACAGGGACGGAAGGCTCGAGGGCAGCTCGCCCTCGTCTCCCACCGTGGGGATCTGCACGGAGAAGACGATCGCCGCAAAGCGGTCAGGAGCACGATCGCGACCAACGGTGCGGGAACGATCGTCGTCAGCTTCGGCAGGAAAACCATGATGATCAGGCCGACGGCCACGAACGGGTACACCAGCGCGGGCACCCCCAGTAGATCGCGGGCACCCCCAGTAGATGGGGTAACTGTGAGGTGAAGATCAAGATTGCCAGGGCGTTGACGAAGCCGACCATGACGCTGCGCGGAATGAACCGCATCAACCGTGCGACCCCCAGAACGCTGAGCAGGATCTGGAACACCCCGCAAGCAGCACCGCCGCCACCAGATAGTCCAGTCCGTACTGGCGGGCCAGGGGCGCGACCACCAGGGCGATCGCACCGGTAGCCGTCGAGATCATGGCGGGGCGACCTCCGACGATCGCGATCGTCACCGCCATCGTGAACGAAGAGAACAACCCAACCCGTGGGTCGACCCCGGCGATGATCGAAAACGAGATCGCCTCCGGGATCAGCGCCATCACAGAAACTGCACAATCGTACGGTTCGCGGATTCACCATGATAAGCGGAAGAATCAGTTCGCCATCGTGACCGGGACTTCACGCATTGCGCAACTCGGGGCGTGGGCCCTCGCCACGCAAACGCGGAACCTACAGTTCCGCCCCGGGGTTCGGCTGTCTTCAGCGGCGCCACACGTGAACGCGGTCGGTCTTGAGTGGGGCGCCTTCTGGACCCTTGACGTACGGGGCGATCCACTTCGGGCGCCGATCGGCATGGTTGGGCCCACACGCCTGCTGACGCCAATGACCGCCCACCCACCATCGGTGTCGGTACTGACGGTCACCCGATGAACCATCGCGTTCCCCGGGCGGGCTCATGGGGCGTCGCAACTCTATGATGCTCACCCGGTTCGGGTCCGCAGCCGCACGAGAGCCTTCCTCGGTCTGCGTCGACGGTGCACTGCCGAGAACGCGCGTGGAGGCGACGGTGGGTTGGCCCATCAGGAGCCAGGCCGCCCCGACGACACTGACCAACGGTGACGCCTCAGCCGATCGGGCCACCTCAGCGGTGCGCGGCACCAACGGCTGTAGCAGCAGCGTCGGGTTGGTCACCCATAGTGGCGAAGACACCCCGTAGGGGGCGAGCAGCTCGGGGTTCTTAGCCAACCGTGACAACGGCTGAATTTGCAGCACCCCGTCGGGGCGAGACCACCACCACACCCCGTCCCACGAAACCTCGGTGGGATCGTTGGGGCTCAACGCATTCCATGGCACACTTCCGGCCGGCTTTGCCCAACACAACAGCCCAGTCGGAGCCGGCGCGGCGACAGCGGGCGTCCACTCCGGAAGGGAGTCGGCGGCGTCGAGCGCGACGTGCACCATGTCGCGTGAAACCCAGTACAGCTCAGCACGTTTGATGATGTCGGCTTCGCCGCTCATCTGACTCAACGTCTCGGCCAGCTTCGCCTGCAGCCGCTTCAACCTTCGAAGGCTCTCCCCCGCAGCTCCCAGGGCCTCGGACGGTTCTGCGAGGGCGCTGGATTGGTGGTCGACAAGGCTGTCCAAAGCGTTGCACCACTGCCGGCGAATGTCGGGCAGGCCCGGTGCCGCCCACGGAGTCGCTTTGCGGCGGCTCATCGCCGGCCTGCCGTTCTAGCCGAGACCATCGGCGAACTCCATGACGGTTGCCGCCTGCTCCTCAATGAGAGAGACGAACTTCGGGACCGACTGCGTCGTCATGCGTGAGGGCAGCTCCTGCGCCACCGCCCTGAGGCGGGCGCCGGCGGCCCGTAGTTCGGCCTGTTGCACCTCGCGGCTCACCGGAGACGGCGTCACATAGGTCAACACCGCCCGCAATTCGGGAAACCGGATGGCCTCCCCGCCGAGCTTCTCGTTGAACAGCCGCGCATGCGTGCCATCGGTGTGAGCCCAGCTGCGCATCTCCGATTCGAGGTAGGCGGCTATCACGTGCAGTGCCGCCGGCGTGGCGGCGGCGATGGTGGATGCCCCGGCTCGGCCGTACGTGCGGACGGTCTCGGCGAGGTCGCGAACCTCGGTGACCACCTTGGCCAGGTAATTGATATCAACTTGCACATCGAAGTCGGGCATACCAGCGATCCTAAGGGCGCGGCGCACCTCTGATCTGCAAAGATTTCCCCCACTCACACCAGCTGCACTCCAGTCGGGGAGATGGCACTGCCGTGCCCGACGCGGCACGTACCCGACACACGCCCCGGGCCTCGCCTGTGGTTCTGCCTTTCTGGCCCTCCGATTGTGGCCGGCGGTCCGCTCCGCGCAAGGCCACGGCCTCCGCTGCGCTGCGGGCCCACAGGCTCGGGGCAGCTCCCCCACAAACGTTCGCTGCGCTCACCCGGGACCTGCCCCGCCCGGACCTTTGCACTCCACGGCCCTCTACCGGCCCAAATCTCCAGTGCCAGAAGGCAAAAAGAACGGGCGGGAGATCCCACGATGAGCACCCAAGCACACCACGAGCAGGCCAGCCTCTTCAGCGACGACACCAGCACACGCCGCCACCCCCGGCATGTGCTGTCGTATGGCCTTGGATTGGACAGCACGGCGGTCCTACTGCGCTGGCTCACCGACCCGTCCAGCCGTGACTTCGATCTGTCCGACCTGGTGGTCATCACCGCCATGACCGGAGACGAGTTCAGTGCCACCGGGGCCGACGTCGAGCGCTACGTGCTCCCCGAGCTACGTCGCCACCGGGTCCGGTTCGTCCAGGTCGGCCGCCACCAGCTGCTCACCACCGCCGCCGGCGAGGGCATCACCACCTTCAGCGACACCACCGAACCGGACCGACTCTTCGTCGAGGGGGCCTACGCGCTGTCGACGGAGATGCTCACCGCCGGCACCCTGCCGCAGCGCGGCGGTGCCCGCAAATGCAGCGCCCGAGCCAAGGGCGCGGTCCTCGACCCGGTGATCGCCCGACTGACCGGCGGTCAGCCTTACCAGCATTACGTCGGCTTCGAGGTCGACGAGACGGGCCGCGCCGAGCGCGACGCCGCCTACAACACAGCAGCCCGAACCGGCCGCTACCCCCTGATCCAATGGGGATGGACGAGAGCTGACTGCGACACCTTTGTCTACAACCTCACGGGCCGCAGATGGCTCAAAAGTGCCTGCAGCTATTGCCCTTTCGCGATCAGTTCGGCACGAGGCGTGCAGTCGACGCTGCAGCGTTACGCCGCTGATCCCGCAGCCGGAGCGCTGGCCCTGTTCATCGAACACGTCGCGGTCTGTATCAACGACAAGCAAACCCTGCGCCCGACTGGCCGCCTCTACGACGATGTCGCTGCTGCTGGTCTGACCGGTGTCCTTGACCTCTTCCACCGCCGCCTCGACGACACCGAGCACGCGATCTACGAAGTGCGCCGAGTGGCCAAGGCTCGCGGGACAGGAACCAGGCCGGTCATCGCCCGGTCAGTCCGTCTGCTCGATCGTGGATCTCGCGCCGAGATGGCAGCCGCATTACTGGGCATGCCCGGACAGCTGCACACCGGCAACGACGGGATCGCGCGCAGCATCGCGGTGCGCCGCGGTGAGACGCCCCCATGGGCAGAGCGGTTCTATGTCGCCTGCCCGGCCGTCGTTGCGGACAAGGCCAGACCCCACTTCGAGCGCTGGTTCGCCGAGGTAGCCGGCGATGTCGCGCTGTTCTGACACCCGCCGTCGGGCACGCCAGCTACAGCCCCAGCGGGTCCGACCAGGCCGGCTGCGCAAAGGCGGTGTCGAACGGCATCACCGGGCGCGGCCACACGCCGGTGACCACCCAGGTCAGCACCGGCGCCGACACCGGCCCCTGGATGGGCCGCGTCAAGGCATCGACCAGCGCACTCTCACACGACGACATCAACCCAGGCTACCGGCGCGGTGCATATCCACAGCGGAAGCGCCTGGCGGCGCTGCAGTTGATTCGCCGGCCCCTGCGGGGCCGCCGACCCACCGAATTTTGCCTTTCTGGCCCTCCGATTGTGGCCGGCGGTCCGCTCCGCGCAAGGCCACGGCCTCCGCTGCGCTGCGGGCCCACAGGCTCGGGGCAGCTCCCCCACAAACGTTCGCTGCGCTCACCCGGGACCTGCCCCGCCCGGACCTTTGCACTCCACGGCCCTCTACCGGCCCAAATCTCCAGTGCCAGAAGGCAAAAAGAACGGGCGGCCACCGCCCACTCACCTCCGGAAAGGAACCCACCATGGCTCACGAACTCGATCAGACCGCAGGCAAAGTCAGCTTCGCCGACTCGCGTACCGACGCCTGGCACCAACTCGGCCAGCAGGTCGGCCACGCTATGACCGCCCGCGAGGCTCTGCACGCCGCCCACCTGGCCAACTGGAACGTCCGCAAAATGGCGCTGGTTGTCCCCCAGGAGCCGGTGATCAGCGAAACCGGTGTCACCACACCCGCCCCGCTGGCAGTGCCCGACCAGTGGGCCACCGTGCGCACCAACCCCATCACCGGAGCCCTCGACGTGCTCGGCGTGGTCGGCAACAAGTACGAGCCGATGCAAAACGAAGCATCGTGTGACCTGCTCGACGCGCTCACCGGAGAAAGCGGTGCGGTCTACGAGACCGCCGGGGCGCTACGCGGCGGGCGCGAAACGTTCGTGACCATGAAGCTGCCCGAATCCATGGTGTTCGACGGGATCGACGGCACCAAGGACCGCACCGACTTCTACCTGGCCGCGCTGAACTCTCACGACGGGTCCAGCAAGTTCCGCTTCCTGGTGACGCCGGTGCGCATCGTATGCGCCAACACCCAAAGCGCGGCCATCGCACGCGCGGCGGCCAGCTTCGGCATCAGCCACACCGGCGGGGCCGCCGTCGCCTTGCAGGAGGCCCGACGAGCGCTCAAGTTGAGCTGGCGCTACGTCGAAGCGTTCGAGCAGGAAGCAGCCGCCCTCTACGCCGCCCCCATGGACCTCGACCAGATGCGCCGTTTCGCCGGCGAGCTCGTCGACGTCGACGGCGCCGAGTCCAAGACCACGGCCCGCAACCGCCGCGACACCGCCAACGCGATCGTCAAACTGTGGGTGTCCAGCCCCACCGTCGCCCCGATCGCCGGGACCCGGTGGGCGGCCTACAACGCGGTCACCGAGTACGTCGACCACTACAGCAAGGTCCGCGCCGCAGGAGATCCGCAGTCGGTACGGGCCCTGCGCGCAGTCACCGGCGGCAGCACCGCTCAGACCCTAAAGACCAACGCCTTCCGGATGCTGCAAACCCTCTAACCCCCCGGGTGGTCTGGCCCGCCCCGCGCGGGCCAGACCACCCCATCCCCCACGATCCCGAAAGGAGCTGCCATGCAGGAACATCGGGCACGACAGCCACGGCTTGATCGACCCGCACCGATGCCATCGGGGAACTGCATAGGCGGAAGCGCCTGCGGCGCTGCTGAACACCGGGTCCCTACGGGCCCCGGCGCTAGTTTATTTGCCTTCTGGCTTTCGATTATGGCCGGCGGCCCGCTGCGTGCAAGGCCACGGCCTCCGCTGCGCTCCGGGCCCAAGGGCTCGCAAAATTCTTTCGAGGCTCGCTGCGCTCGCGCGAAGAATTTTGCGCCCGGACCTTTGCACTCCACGGCCCTGATGCCGGCCCAAATCTTCAGTGCCAGAAGG
>ERZ650311.756-NODE-756-length-18577-cov-5.325289_pt1 | contig 18577 bp, 23 predicted proteins | sample MGYA00376247_ERZ650311 | MGnify/ENA primary metagenome ERZ650311 (study PRJEB26733, sample SAMN07839324) | wastewater metagenome | biome: small river; feature: stream; material: water | place: USA: North Carolina | collected 2016-07-28 ... | reverse complement strand
CGTCGCCACCGACGTACCCAACCCCGGCAAGGACGAGGCCGTCGTCACCGACGCCAACATCCTCGCCGCCGTCACCGCCATCGTGGCCCCGGAGCCTGAATAGGCTGAGGAGTAGTACCGGCTTTACACAGACACCAGGCCTGGTACTGAACCATCCTGGAACCTGAGGGCATTGTATTCAAGGAGAGTCATCTCTATGTCTGAGAACATCGCACCGGCTCCTCAGTTCCCTGAGGTGACCCCGACCCTGTACGAGCGTCGGCTGTCCCCGGCTGTCCCCGGACAGGCCGGTCCCCTGCGCTTCCAGGAGGGTGTGGGTACCGACACCGACATCCCGAACAACTTCGCCATCGGCGTCTCCCAGGGCTACGCGCCCGCGCCTGGCCGTCCGAACCGGAACGCCCCGGTATGGATCAAGCCGCCGCAGGAGACCATGAGCGAGCGGGCCCACGTCGGGTCTGCCGCCTGGGTCGAGGCCCCGGAGTTCCTTGGTGAGTTCGCGCACGGTGCCTTCACGGGTGACGCGGAGGTCAAGTTCGAGGAGGTCATCCGCAACGGTGCCCACCAGTTCCGCCCGAACCCGGTGACCGTCACCGACTGACCTCGGGAGGGGACAATGGATCACCTCCCTGCCAACGCTCGGCTCTGGGCCATGTATGTGGCCCAGGCCAAGCAACGCTTCCAGCACTACCCCTCCCCGGCTGCCGCCCACTGGGTACACGACAAGTACGTGAAGGCCGGGGGCCACTTCGTCGCCACGGACCACGCCGACCGCGAGACCGTCCGCATCAGCGAGGAGAAGTTCCGGAAGTTGTCCAAGCAGAAGCGCGAGGCCGACCACAAGAAGGGCAAGTAGAGCCTTCTGGTGTCCCCCTTTCCTGGAATGATCTGAGTTAGACCATGAATCGACCGCGCTCGCAGGGAAGGGGCTGACGCTGTGTCTATGGACTTTGCGCCCCCCTCCTACCGGGCCGCGTCCAGTGACCTCACCATCTCCATCAGCCCCCTGGGCCTGGTTGAACTCGCGGACGAAGAGTTCGAGGTACACGGCCCCAGGCTCAACCGCTACAGCCTCAACTACGCGATGTACCTGGGGCACCACCACGCCTTCCGCCGTGAGACCGGCGAGTCCCAACTCACCTTCAACTACTACCGGGCCTTCAGCGACTTCATCAACCGCTTCACCTTCGGACAGGGCGTCCACTTCCGCAGCCCCAAGGCCACAGAGGCCATCGTCCCCGATCTGCTCAAGATGATCTGGGAGGAGCACAACGACAAGGAGAAGGTGCTCCTGGAGATCGGCCAGTTGGGTGGGGTGACCGGGGACGCCTTCATCAAGGTCGCCTACGAGGAGCCCTACCAGGACACCGCTGGCAACTTCCACCCAGGCCGGGTCCGCATCCCCCCCCTGAACCCATCGTTCTGCTTCCCTGAGTTCCACCCCCACGACAAGGAGCGGTTCCTCCGCTTCAAGTTGAAGTACCGCTTCTGGGGAACGTCGCTGGAGGGTACCCGGCAGGTCTTCACGTACACAGAGATTCTCACTGAGGACGTGATCGAGGAGTACATCAACGACGAGTTGATCGACCAGCGACCGAACCCGCTTGGTGTCATCCCGGTGGTCCACATCCCGAACTACACAGTGTCCGGCAGCCCGTGGGGCATCCCGGACTGCTTCGACATCATCAACCTGAACCGGCACTACAACGAGGTCGCAGAGAACCTCGCGGACATCATCAACTACCACAGCGCCCCGGTGACCATCATCACGGGCGCGAAGATCGACAACCTGGAGAAGGGTGCGTCCAAGGTCTGGGGCGGACTCCCCAAGGACTCCCAGGTCTTCAACCTAGAGGGCGGGTACCAGGGCCTACAAGGAGGGTTGCAGTACCTGGAGATGCTCAAGCGGAGCATGCACGAGTTGGTCGGCATCCCGGAGACCGCGCTCGGACAGGTCCAGCCCATCTCGAACACCTCTGGTGTGGCGTTGTCGATCCAGTTCCAGCCGCTGATGAACAGGCGGGCCCAGAAGGTCGCCCAGTACGGGCGCGGCCTGGAGAAGGTCAACGAGTACTGCCTGCGGACCCTGGCCCTGAAGGAGCCGGAACTGTTCGCCTGGGACCCGGACAGTGACACCCCCCTGGCTGAGGGCCAGTTGGATGTCCTCGACCTGCGCGACCCGATGTCGTACCAGTCGCTGGCCCAGTTCCAGCCTCCGCTGCCGCTGGACAAGTTGGTGGTGCTCAACGAGATTCAGCAGAAGATGCAGTTGGGCCTTGAGTCCCGCGAGGGTGCCCTCCGCACCCTGGGGGAGGAGTTCCCCGAACTGAAGTTGAGCGAGATCAGGGACGAACTGAAGGAGGACGCCTTCCAGGACGGAAGCCTCCAACTGATCAAGGCCACGATCCAGAAGCAGATCATGGACCTCACCGGCATGAACATCACCCCTGACGGACAGGCCATGCCGATGGAGCCGATGATGATGGGTGATGGTGACGTGATGGGCGACGGGATCAGCGGCCCGAACCCCCAGATGGTCGTCAACCCCCTGAGCCTTGAGATGGAGCAGGAGATTCAGACCAAGTTGGTCACGGAGGCCTACGGCTCGAAGTTGGCCCAGTTCCGTTCCCCCAACACCTCGGGGGGTACCGGTGACTAACATCGAGCAGCCCGAACCACAGTTTCCTGACATCCCTCTCTGGAAGACCCGCAGGCACAGGCCAGGTGGCCGCAACGACGAGTTCGACCGTGGCCGGGTAGCGGGCCGGGTCGTGTTCATCAACGCCGACATGCAAGAGGTCCCCCGCGAGGAGTACGAGCACTGGGGTGGACGATGAGCCGACAGGAAGCCTTCGATGAGGGCCGCATGACCAACAGGCCCCAAGCCGTCGTCTTCGACATGGACGGCACCCTGGCCGACGTGTCCAGCATCCGGCACCTGGTGAGAGGTGGGAACCGCAACTTCGACCAGTTCCACCAGCAGAGCGTGGACGTTCCCCCCAACGACCACGTCGTAGAGATGGCCAAGCAGGCCAAGGCTGAGGGCAAGAAGGTCGTCATCGTCACCGCCCGTAAGGCCAAGTACCGCAACCACACCGCAATGTGGCTGGCCCAGAACGACGTGCCCTCGGACGCCATGTACATGCGTCACGACAAGGACGGTCGCCCCGACTACGAGGTGAAGAAGGACATCCTGGGCCGGATGTCCCAGTCCTTCGACGTGGTGCATGCCGTGGACGACAACCCCAACGTCCTGAAGTTGTGGCACGAGAACGGCATCTCCACCACCCGCGTACCGGGCTGGGAGGACGCGGATGAGCAGAAACGCTGAGTACTCCCCGGACAAGCCGCTGGACTGTGGGGCCCGTGTCTGGATCGAGACGTACCACGAGGTTGAAGTTACCTCGTAGTTTATGCAGACAGGGGGGTACGTCTACTGGTTCGCTCAGAGTGTGCCTAGAAGGCCCAGGAAGGGCCCTCTGACCGTAGAACACACAAGGAGCCTCCATGACCACCAGCCCCATCGATTCGAGCGTGAGCGATGCCGCAGAGGGCGTCTTCGTCGGGGTCGAGCCATCGACCAAAGTCACCACGCCCCCGGCCACCGATCCCACGCCCCCGGCCCGCGAGGCCAACCCCGAACCGACCGGCTTCACCGAAGCAGACCTGGCCAAGGCCCGCGAGCAGGAGAAGGCCAAGTTGTACCCCCAGATCGACCAACTGAAGAACGAGTTGGCCGACCTGAAGAAGGAGCAGCAGGCCCGCCTCGAAGCGGAGCGTGAGGCCCTGGAGCGGGCTGAGGCCGAAGCGAAGGCCAAGGCCGAAGAGGAGATGGACGTTCGGTCCCTGCTCCAGACCAAGGAGCAGGAGTGGGAGCAGCGCCTCGAAGAGGAGCGCCAGGCCCGCGAGAACGCCTTCGCACTCCTGGAGAAGGAGCGCGAGTACGCACAGATCACGGAGTACCGCAACCAGCGGCTCGCTGAGGTCGGGGACGACATCATCCCCGAACTGCGGGACCTGGTGGTCGGGAACACCGCTGAAGAGATTGACCAGAGTATCGCGGGACTTGTGGATCGCTCGTCCCGCATCCTGGAAGGGGCGCAGCAGGCCATCCAGTCTCAGCGCCAAGCAATGCAGGGGACGAGGGTGACCTCGCCCCCGACCGAACTGGACACTAACTCGGGACAACGCTCGTTATCACCGGAGGAGATCGCGGCCATGCCAATGGCCGAATACGCCAAGTACCGGTCTTCCCTGCTCGGACAAGCAAACGCGACCAATCGGGGACTGTTCGGATAACACCCACACCCCAACCCTCACTAAGGAGATCAGCAGATGGCATCTGCAATCACCGGTACTGGGTCACTGTCCGCCTCCCCGACTGCCTATTCGGGCGCGAACAGCCAACTCACCCAGGCCATCCAGACGGTATGGAGCAAGGAAATCCTGTTCCAGGCCATGCCCATCCTCCGCTTCGAGCAGTTCGCTGTGAAGAAGACCGAACTCGGGGTCGCCCCCGGACTCACGGTCAACTTCATGCGGTACAACAACCTTCCTTACGCCGCGCAGTTGGTGGAAGGCGTCCGCATGCAGACCGTCGCCCTGACGGCCTCGCAGTACTCCATCACCGTCGCGGAGCACGGCTTCGGCGTTGCGGTCTCGGAACTGCTCCTGAACGCCTCGTTCGATGACGTGATGGCCTCGGCCTCGCGTCTGCTGGGCCGCAACATGGCGCAGTACCTCGACACCCAGGCCCGCGACACCCTGCTGGGTGCCACCAGCAAGGTCTACGGCTACGACCGCTCCTCGGTCTCCGGTGCCCAGGACTTCTACAACCCCGGCACGGTCGGCACCTCGCGTGCAGGCATGACGGGCGCGTTCCACCTGAGCCCGCACGCGGTCAAGGACGGCGTCGAGACCCTGGCGACCAAGAACGTGCCGCGACTCGGAGAGACCTACGTCCTCTTCGCGCACCCGCACCAGAGCCGCCGCCTTCGGGACACCCCGGAGTTCATCGAGGTCACCAAGTACGCCGCGCCGGGCAACTTCATGCTCGGTGAGGTTGGTCGCCTCTGGGACACGGTGGTCATCGAGACGACCCAGGTCCGCAAGGTCGTCAACGGTGCCGGTGCTGGTTACACCGCCGACACCACTTCCGGTGGCATCACCACCGGTAACGGTGCCAAGGACCGCTACGACGCGCTGCTGATCGGTGACAACGCCTTCGGCCACGCGATCTCGCTGCCGGTGGAACTGCGCGACGGCGGTGTCCTCGACTTCGGTCGTGAGCACGCCCTCGCCTGGTACGCCATCTACGGTCTCGGCTTGATCACGGATCAAGCGGTCGTGACTATTGAAACCAACTGACCGTCCTGCACTACAGGCTAGCATGAAATAAGGCTAGACACACAAGAGTTACCGGTACGGTATGCTGAAGGGGTCGGGTCCGAAAGGGCCCGGCCCCTAACGCATTGGAGGGACATGTGGGGAGTGTGTGCGCGGCCTGTTGTGTCACCGCTGCAATACGGTCCTGGGGATGATGGATGACAGCCCGGAGATGTTGATCCGGGCCGCTGAGTACCTGATGAATGCGGACAAGTTCAGGGCCCAGAAGGCCTAGCCCCACCCTCACACTAGGTGGTATGAGTCATCGCTTCCTCGGAGAGCAGTTCTACACCTCACCCACCGTGCCTGGTGGCTCTGTCCGTCTCCCTGTCGGCAAGACCGGCAAGTCGGACTTGCAACCGACCTGGGCGCAGCGCAAACAGAAGGCCTACATCGACTCGGTGATGCTCAACGCAGAACTCGGCCAGGACGGCATCAACAAGCCGCTGCCGAAGAACACACGTTTGCCCTGACAGCCCCCCAGCCTCCTGGAAGGCTGAGAAGTACCGTGACCCGCTAAGGAGAACCATGCCTGCTGCCAAGCCCAAGGCTCAAGACTTCACTGGCCGTCAGAAGGCCAAGTTGGAGAAGGAGCACGCCGACGAGTTGGCGAAGCGATCTGAAGAGATGGCCGTCGCCGCCCAGGTCGAAGCCGAACGCAAGGAGAACGAGGTCATCGATGTGACGGAGCGGCCTGAAGCCCCCACCATCATCGTTGACTCCGTCGAAGAGGTCGGCGTCGAACTCGCTGACGACACCGTCATCATCCGCGTCAACGAGGACGTGATCGAGATGACCTTCGGTGTCGGCAACACCTACACCTTCTACGCTGGCCAGAAGTACAAGGTCAGCAAGGAACTGGCCGCGTGGCTGGAGGAGAAAGGCTACCTCTGGCGCGTCTGAGCCCCCACATACCCCGGCCCCCTGCGTGTACCCCGCCCTCCCGCGCAGGGGGTCGGTCTTTTCTGCACAAACCTACACAGAGGCCATCCCTATGTGTAGGTCTTTGCCCAGAACCTTTCCCTGAGACAAGCGAGAATGGTGGGGTGAGTAGACCAGCCCCGCGATACGTCGCACCTGAGTTGTTCAGTCAGCAGATGGACGCCATCATCCCGCGCATCGGTGCGGACTCGATGAGCGACAAGGAGGCCAGCACCCAGTGGGCCCTGCGTCAGAGGGCGGCACGCGATAAGCAGAATGCGCGGGAGCACCATGCTCCAGCGTGAGGGGTGGACCGACACCTTCACCACCGACATCCCATTCAGCCGTGTGGCTGAGTTCCAGCGCGCCGTTGCGGCCAAGGACACCGGGGCCCTGTACGGGATCGGGAAGGACGCGGGCATCCTCGCCATGTTCGGTAACCCAAGCCGCTTCGAGGGCAGGGATGTCACCGGCTACCGGATCAACTCCGCTGGCCGTCTGCCGTACCAGACCATCCACACAGGTGACGGGGTGGACTGGGAGCAGACGGAGAAGATCAACCACGTCCCGCTGACTGAGGTTGACCCGCGCACGGTCAAGGAGGTCATCCAGCCGACCGTGACGGAGGCCGGGGTCCGGCACTACCTGGAGGACACCACCGGGGCCCTGTACGACACCACCCACCAGGTCTCCAACCAGTTCCCTGCCATCTTCGAGGACCTCGACTCCGGTACTCGACGGGTACTCACCGGGCACCACCGGTCTGCGGCTGCCCTGATCAAGGGGGAGCCGATCATGGCTCGGCTGGTGCGTGGAAGGTTGCAGGCCCGGCGTTAGTCGGGGTACCCGGACTCCCACCGCCTGGCGGCGTACCTGATGAGCAGGGACTGGTTGGTCTCATCCATCCCAAGTTGCTGGAGGGTCTCACGGGCCGCGTCCAGCGACGGGACCACCACCCTGGGTGGGTTCGGGAGTTCCAGCATGTAGGCGGCGGCGTCCGGGGTCTCACAGAACAGACCCTCAGGATCGTCGCCCACCCACAGGTTCTTGGTCACCGCCACTCGCACCAGGCCAGTGTATAGGCCGCGACTCTTCGGCGCAGACGGGACACTGGACTATATGGCGACCATGCAATCCCTCCTGGACCGTACCAGGCTGGAACTGGGCGATCAGCCCAAGACGTTCCGGCAGGAGTGGTACGGCGACGGTGTGACCAACCGTTGGGAGTTGGACTACTCCCCCCTGGACGCCGACAGCGTCATCGTCACAGTCGATGGCGTGAACGTGTCGAATGACTGCGAGGTCGAAGAGGCCGCTGGTGTCCTGACGTTCGACACCGCTCCTGGTGCCGACTCGCAAGTGGTGGTGACCGGCACCTACTTCCGGTACTTCACCAGCGCGGAGTTGACCACCCTCATCGACTCCGCAGTCCAGGAGCACCTCCACAACCGGGTCACCTCCTTCAACCAGGCGATGAACCTGGCCACCATCCCGTATGTGGAGGAGGGCGTGATCGCGTTACGGGCAACCATCAAGGCCCTCTTCGTCCTGGCCACCGACGCTTCCTTCGACATCGACATCCTGACCCCGGACGGTGTGAGCATCCCTCGCTCTGAGCGGTACCGACAGTTGATGGGGATGATCGCGGAGAGGGAGCGCCAGTACTACCACATCGCGGAGGCCCTCAACGTCGGGCCGTACCGGGCTGAGGTGTTCACGCTACGGCGGGTGAGCAAGATGACCAACAAGTACATCCCGGTCTACCGTCCCCAGGAGATCGATGACTACTCCTACCGGGAGAGGGTCTACCTGCCGATCCCTACCTACGGCGCGGAGCCGGTGCCGTCTGTGGCTGCGGAGTACGACCTGGTGCTTCACCAGGGGGACACCTACACCCAGACCTTCGACTTCGACATCGACCTCACCGGGGTCACCGTCACCGCCCAGGCCCGCACCTACCCGCAGGCCCCTGTGGTCGCGGCCCAGTTCACGGTCACGGTGCTCGATGCTGGTACCGGCCAGGTGCAGTTGTCCCTGACCCCGGAGCAGACCAAGTTGCTGCCCCTGCGGTCCTACTGGGACCTCCAGGTGGACCAAGGAGGGACGATCACCACCGTGGTGCAGGGCAACGTCTTCTGCCAGCGGGAGGTGACCCGTGCCTGAGGTGGAGATCACCGTACCGGCCCGTCCCACCGTCGTCCCCGTACCGGTCGCACCCATCCCGACCGTCACGGCCCCAACCGTGGAGGTCACGACCCCCGTGGTGTCAGTCGTCCCGACCCCATCCCCCCGGCCCATGCTGGAGGAGTGGGAGGCCGGTCTGTCGGAGTACGAGACGGTGTTCGACTTCGTCGGTTCCATCGTCTATGTGGGGGAGGCCAAGGGCCCGGTCAACAACTACGACCACCAGGTGTGGCGTATCGGGCGGTTCAACGAGGCCGATGAGAATCCCTCAGCGATGTACTGCAACGGGGGCGAGTTCACGGCCATCTGGACAAACCGCACGGGCTACACCTACGACACCCCTGTGTGACACAGATAGGATTGGATCATGGCACAGACTTACACCGCATCGGCTATCGGCGCGACGTTCGCGTCCAACAAGTCGATGCTCGGCATCTTCAACGGCACAGGCTCGGGCCGTATCGTGCGGGTCTACCGCATCTGGACGCTGAACAACCAGACCACGGGTGTCACAGGCGTATTGACCACATGGACGCTGCGGCCTACCACGGCCCAGTCCGGCGGTACGGCGATCACCGCCCTGAAGCACGACTCCACATCTGAGGCGATCCCCGCCCAGGTGCTGATCGCCACGGGTGGCACGGTGACCCTTGGTACGGGAACCCTGCGCCAGTGGATGTGGTCGAACGACGAGCCCGCCGCCTCATCCGGTACCTCTGACGAGTTTGAGTGTCTGGTCCCCCTGAACTGCGTGTGGGACTCCACGGGCGACAGCAACATCGAGCCACTGGTGCTGCGTGAGGGCCAGGGCATCTCCGTCCACCACGCAGGAACCTCTGCGGTGGGTATCGCTGACGTGTTCGTGGAGTTCACGCTCGAATCGACGTAAGGGGTCTAGATGGCTAAGGCCCAGTACCGTGTGAGTGGCACCCTGGACTGGCAGTACCAGTCGGGGTGCGCGATCCTGGCGATCTACAACCCGGTCGGATCGGGCAAGAAGTTGACGATCACCTCGTTCGAGGCGAACAACCTCACCGCCAGCAACGTGGTCGCCGCACCCACCGCCACCTCCTCCAGTGCCCTGCTGCTCGTGAGGGGCACCGCCAACTGTCAGGGAGCCCCCCAGATCACTGGTATCCCGATGGACTCCAACAACTCCTGGCCGTCCAGTGTGATGGTCACCAAGGGTGGCTCGATGTCAGGTACCACCAACATCCGGCGGGTCATCCCCAACAAGCAACTGAACCCGGCGGGTGCGGCCACCGACCTCGGGATGTTCCGTAACCTCGGCGCAAGACGCTTCCGCTCCTCACTGTTCCTGACGGCCAAGCACCGATCAGGGACAAGCCCCGTGGAGCCGATCACGGTACGGGCCGGGGAGTCGGTGGCACTGATCCCAGACCCCAACACCATCCAGCACGCACTGCCGTTCCTGGTCGATGTCACGCTGCTGCGCGGCTCACAGACCTGGCAGTTCACCACCTTCAGCCACTCCCTCGTGGGGGGTATGCCGCTGTTCTGCCTGGAGAACACGGTCGGCTCCGGTGAAGTGATCGAGATTCTGGATGTGTCCGTGTCTGAGGTGGGGACGTTCGACTCCCCCTACTTCCAGGTCGTCCCGCTGGGGCCGCTGAACGCTACCAGCGCCCAGGACGCCAGCCGCCAGGTATCGGTGTTCAAGATGGACAGCGCGTACCCCTCCGCGCCCTTCCAGGTCTACCAGAACGTGAACATCGACCCCTTCGGTATGCCCGCCCAGGCGTTGTCTGACGGCTCTGCCGGGTCACCCAAGGGCTTCAACTACCTGGCGACCAAGGACTTCCTCGGGCCTGTCTACCGGACCTACTTCCCTGAGTTGCAGTGGGGCGGGGTGCATGCCGCACCATCAGCCACCGCTATCGGCACAGACACCTTCGGTAACCTCAGCCACCACGGTGCCGACCTCCTGTTCCGCAGGGCGGGTATCACCATCCGTGAAGGGGAGGGCATCGCCCTGGTGTCCGGTGCGGAGACGGCGACCATCACCTCCGCAGTCGGTGTCTCCGGGTGGAGCAGTTGGGAGTTCGGGGCGCAGATCACCGCAGAGTCCCGCTACGCCCCGACCCTGTCCTTCACGGGCCTCCAGCCGGGGACAGAGGTGCGGGTGTTCCGCACCAGCGACGGAGTCGAGTTGGCTGGGACGGAGTCGTCTGGTACCTCGTTCTCCTACCCGTATGAGTGGGACGGGGCCGACCTCCAGGTGGACATCGTCCTACACCATGTCTCCTACCTACCGATCCGATTCTCTGGGCAGTACCTGGGGTCAGGGGGACTGAGCATCCCCGTTCAGCAGTCGTTGGACCGACAGTACGAGAACCCGTAAGGCACACTGACTAGAGAGGGCTGAGAAGGAGATTCCGCCGTGGCCCTCATCACCGACCCGGACAGCCTGAACCAGGGCACTGAGGTCACCATCAGCACAGGTGCCAAGACGATCACGCTCAACATCGCAGGCAACCTGTCCACTGATGGCGTCACGCTCAAGTGTCTCTACTCCTTCCTGAAGGAGGAGTGGAAGAACGACGCGGCCCTGATCAAGTTCCCCTTCCCGATGACCCCCATCACCGACGAGCAGTTCGAGTTCGTGGAGGGCTGGAACCTCGCCAACACCGCCAGCAAGCAGTTGATCCGCACGGGAGGATGGGCGGTCAAGAACACCTCCGGTGTCGCCACGGAGATGTGGGCCGGGATCATCACCCTGGGTGCCCTGGAGGCCGACGATCAGGTCTACTACCAGCAGTCCAACGGCGGGGCCGCGACCAACATCGTCCTGACAGGCCCGGTCAACCAGGCCGTCCAAATCTACTCGGACCCCAACGCTGACGGGTCCACCGCTGACGGGTACGACTACCGCTCGTACCTCAAACTGTTCGTGCGTGAGTGGCAGCAGACCTACGCCTCCTCACAACTGTCCGACATCGGTGTCTCAGCCCTCACGTACCAGGCCTACCGATTCCCGCTGTCCTCCGGGTCCGACCTGAAGGTCACCCACACGGAGAGCAACGTCAACACCAACGCCCCGTACACCGGGATCACGGTGACGTACTACGGCACGAACCAGAACCGCACCATCGGTGGTGGCTCGTACCCGTTCCGCATCATCATCAATGGCAACAACGCCACCGCAGAGCAGATATACGAGAAGGTGCAGTACCTGCTGCGCCAGAACTCCGACATCGACGCCGGGGCCGGGACGGTCACGGGCAAGACCACGGGCGACCTGTTGTACTTCGTGGGTGACACCCTGAAGACCCGGCAGGGCGTGTACATCGACAACTTCAACACCAACGACACGAACCGCCTGACGTTCACCGACTACAACGGTGTGGAGCGCATCTTCCCCTACGTCGCCACCCTCACCCTGAACTTCGGTGACAACCTGATCAACGATGCGGCGGCGATCTACCGGGTGTTCTTCACCAACGATGACGCGGGTGACAACACGGGCCGGGACTACGGGACGGCCAACGCGATCCTGGTCAACGACAACTCGGCGGTGCCGATGAGTGGCACCATCGGTGGAGCGTCCCAGATCGTGAAGACCTTTGACTACGACGGCAACATCCAGCGGGGTGCGGCCTCGGCGGGTGACGACGCCCCGATCACGGCGGTAGCCATCGGCCTGTCCACGGGCCAGTTCGTCAAGGCCACGGGTACGATCACCCGGTCCAACGCCAACAGTGTGTCGTTGGTCGCTCCTCTTGAGCGCAACTACGCCACATGACTTTAGACTGACAGTTGGAGGTCTGATGGCGATCACATTCAACGGCCCCAGCCGGACCATCACCCTGTCCACCGGACAGACGGTGGTCTCGGTCGCGGAGGTCTACTCGCGCTGGAAGGACTGGTTCATGGCGTCCGACAACGCCAAGTACCCGGAGGCCTTCCGCCAGGTGGGAGGCGACCCGCTCGGTGGCGGGGTGTACTCCACCATCAACACGTTCATCCGTAACGACTACGGCTGGCGGATCAAGCCACCGGAGCAGGACATCGACATCGTGCTGGTCGGCAACCTGTACCCCGAAGACCCCAACCAGCCGTGGCGTGCCCCGACCACCGGGGACTACCACACCAGCATCAACACCAACCTGTCGATGAACCTGATCGAGTTCGACTCCGGTGGAGGCGGCGGGGGAGGGACGGTGACGGTGGACGCTGAGGAGATCGCGGACGCGGTCTGGAACCGCGCCATGTCCGACCACACCGCTGCTGGCACCTTTGGCCGCAGGCTGAGGGAACTACTCCCCGCCAGCATCCGCAGACGGTAGGGCCCGGATACGGGACCATTGAGGTATGCGCGGATCGAACATGCCTGGGCGCTTCTCCATCGATGACGAACTCGACAACATCCACGATGGGATGCACCAGGACCTCCTCATGCCTGCTGGGCAGTGGGTCCAGTGGTGGCAGTTCGATGAGGCCCGCAGCGTCAAGGACGACATCTACGACACGGCCACCTTCGAGACCCCGGAAGGACGTATCTGGAAGCGGCCCGTTGTCATCCCGTGCCTCGGGGCCCACGTCATCCAGGGTGAGACCCACCACGATGATCGAGGCTTCTACAACATCGACCGTCTGCACCTGACCATCGACATGCGTACCGTCTGGCGGCTCATCCCCACCCTGCCCAACGGTGCCGACGCACACATCAAGGACCGGGTGGTGTTCCGGGGCCAGGTCTACTCACCCTTCCAGGTCTGGTCGCGGGGCCAGGTCAACGACCGGTACACCGTGCTCTCGGTGGACCTGCTCCAGGTCAAGACCGACGAGATGGTCAACGACCCCCAGTTCGCCGCTGACCTCACCCGCCAGGTGGGCGATGGTGGCCAGGCCCTGGAAGGGGAGAAGCCCGGCACCTACGACCCGTACACCGACACCTACAACGTGCCAGGACCATGAAGCGACTCCAGTACCGCATAGCCACCGCCGCTGAGTTCACCTCCAAGAACCCGATCCTCGCCAAGGACGAGATCGGTATCGAGCGCGACACGGGCAAGGAGAAGATCGGGGACGGCACATCTCAATGGTCGGCCCTGTCCTACTTCGCGGACTCGGCCACAGACTCCACCAAGGTCCTGAAGACCGGCGACACGATGACCGGCGACCTGAACATGAGCGGAACCCAGAAGGTCATCAACCTCGCCAACGGAAGTGCCTCCGGTGACGCCATCAACAAAGGCCAGTTGGATGCAGTGGCCGCTACCGCTGGCGCTGCCCTACCTAAGCCCGGTTCGTCTACCGACAACGCAATCGTCCGGTGGGACGGTACATCTGGGTCGGCGGTGCAGAACAGCGCCGTGACCATCTCGGACGACACCACCCTGGTCGGGCCGAAGGAGATCGTCATCAGGGCCGAAGGCGACCCCGCTGACGGTGGCGGCGGGTCGATCAGGACCGCAGGCTCCCGCTACACCCTGGTGCTGAAGCCGCGCAACGCCGACGCCACCTACGCGACCGCGTCGGAGTTCTACTACGACTCCACCTACGTCGGGTGGTGGTCGGAGTCAAAGATGGGGTGCGGCGGTGACTTCACCGTCAACGCAAGTGCGTTCGTCAACGGCACGGCTTCTGCCGACCCGGTGTTGCGGGTCGATGCGGTGGATGGCCGGACCCCGTATCTGACACTCCGGTCTCAGGGTGCAAACGACGTCTACATGGGGTGGATACGGGAGAACACCACCCGGTTCTACTTCCGGTGCACCCAGGACACTTGGAGTATCCGGTCTGCTGATGACAGCGGGAACATCTGGGGGTCTGCCCCTTACGGGACTGTGTTCCACATCGACCGGACGAATAGCAGGGTCACGCTCGGCGGGCACACCACCGGCAAGTACGAGGCAGGTTTGGAGTTCGGCACCTCCGGCCCGCGTGAGATGGTCGGCACCGGCTCGCCAGAGGGCGCGGTGACTGCCCCCGCCGGATCGGTATGGCGGCAGACCGACCATTCGTCGCTCACCTACTGCAAGTGGGTGAAACTGTCGGGCACCGGCAATACCGGCTGGTATCCAGACTTTGAGGGCCGCTGGGTCTCGTACACGCCAGCGTTGACCAACGGATCGACTTCGACGGCCACCGGCTACTACACGCAGACCGGCAAGGATGTCAGCGTCAAGTTCAAGTTCATCACCAACGGCGCCGGTTCCAGCACCTTCTACGTGACAGTCCCGACCGGAACGATGGCGACCACCCTCGACTACCAAGAGGTCGGCATGGCGAGCCTGTACGACAGTGATGCGGCCAAGGTGGCGAAGGTTCCGATTCAACAGGACGGCACGAACAACCGCGTCCGCATGGAGTACCCCGCCACCTGGCCGACCGGCAATGTGACAGTCGTCGGCGCGACCGTGCCGTGGACGTGGGCGACCAGCGACACGATCCGTGGCTGGTTCAGGTACGAAATCCAGTGATCCGCACTGTCGCCTACGGTGTCCTCGCCTACGTGTTCTCGTGGGTCTTCCTGCCGTTCTTCTACCTACTGATCGACCTGGCTCACCCCATCCCGGTGATCAACGTCGTTTAGACAGACGCACCGTCTCCCCCTCCCTACCTTTGAGGTAGGTCCCCGTACTGCTTCGGAGGCCCGCCTGTTCTAGGCCCCTGCTCCCCGGAAGGGTCTTGCCGCCATGTCATATCGCCGCCGCGATCCTGAGGCCAAGGCCGATCTTGTGGAGTTCATGCAGGGGGCCGTACCCCGTACCGACATCAAGTGGGGCCACCTGGCTGCGGGCCTGACCATCGGCTACCTCATCGGGCGTGAGATGAAGCGGATGATCCGATGACCAACTTCACCTCAGAGATCAAGGCCGCTATGGCCGAAGCCGCCCGCTTCACCAACTCCTCCCTGACCGCGAAGATCAGGCGGGAGGCCGTCGCCAAGGGCTGGCCCGAATCGGTGGCCCGCACCCTGGTCGTTGACATCACCAAGAAGGAGCGGGTCCAGATGAGCCGTGAGGCTGAGGACCTGGAGTACGGCAGTGAGAGCCGCGCCCCCATCCCGGTGGTCCGTCCCTTCCAGGAGACCTACCTGGCCAGCGCCTACACCTCCAACCTCCGCAACGCCCTGAACAAGCGAGGGGTGGCGATCTAGGTGCCACTGATCCTCAGCGAAGACCTCGCACTCAAGACCCGGCTCCAGGGGATGGTCGTCTCAGACGGCGACACCGCCCGTCGCAACGTCGGTGTGTGGTTCGGGCAGCCGGACAAGGAACTCCGGGCCCAGGACTACCCCTACGTCGTCGTCAACCTGATCGGGGTGAACGAGGCACGGGAGCGGGTCCACTCCGCGAACCCGGTCGCCCTCACCTACCTCGACCCTCCGGTCACCCCCCAGCCAGGTCAGACGATCCTGTACGACCGGCCCATCCCACTGAACATCGACTACCAGGTCTCCTCGTTCTCCCGCCACCCCCGGCACGACCGGCAACTGCTCAACCAGTTGCTGATCCGGCTGCCGATGCGTGGCGGTCTGCTGGGTGTCACCCACGACAAGGAGGACGAGGGTACGGCCCGGCGGATGGACTTCCTAGGCCTGAACAAGCGGGACCGCATCGAGGACGGCAAGCGGCTGTTCGTCAACGACATCACCGTCCGCGTCTCCAGCGAGATGGACCCCCAGACCTACATGCTGCTGGACGCCCCGCCGTCGTCCATCGACCTCGACCTCACGGGGTCGGTGGCACCCGGCGACGACGGGCCAGCACCGTGGGGCCCGAACCCCGGACCCCCGGACCCAGACGACCCCGACGTACCCGACTACGTCGAGGAGGCCACCATCAGCGGCATCACCTTATACGGAGCATGACCCGGTGCATCTACACGGATTCCACGTACTAACCCCTCACAGAAAGTAGACCAATGGCTGTTTACAAGCGCCCCGGCGTCTACATCTCGGAGAGTGTTCTCCCGAACACCGTCGAGGTGGAAGACACCCCAAGCCTGTCGGCATTCATCGGCCAGTTCGAGAAGGGTTCGACCTCCGCAGTCACGCTTGTGACCTCGTGGTCGGACTTCGTCAAGACCTTCGGCTCGCTGAGTGCCACCTACGCCTCGACCTTCGCGGCGTATGCCTTCTTCCTCAACGGAGGCCAGAACCTGCTGGTCAACCGCGTCACCGGTACCGGTGCTGCGGCTGCCAGCCGTACCCTCGTTGACCGGGCCGGTTCCCCCCTGGCCACCCTTCGGATCGACGCGGACAACCCCGGCACCTGGGGTAACGACATCTACGTCGCCATCTCCGACAACTCCAGCGATGGCACCCGCTTCGACCTGACTGTGTACTACGGCGGGACGACCTCGGACAAGGTGGTCGAGGAGTTCGTCGGCTGCTCGATGGACTCCACCGACGCCAAGTACGTCGTGCCGTTCGTGTCGCAGCCGTCGCGCTACATCACGGTGACGAACCTGAACTCGGCCACGGCCAGCCCTAACAACCGCCCTGCGGTCCTTCCGGTCGGTGCCAACAGCCGCCTCGGATCGGGTACTGGTACCACGGTGGCCGGTGCGAACGGGTCCGCCCCGGTCGCAGCCGACTACACCACGGCCCTGACCAAGTTCGATGTCATCCCGTTCCCGATGGACCTGAACGCCCCGGCGGTCTCGGACACCACGATCCTGGACGACATCATCTCCTACGCGAACACTCGCGGGGACATGTTCGTCGTGGTGGACACCGCCGCCGCGAACACGGTCTCGGCCACCACCACCTACGCCACGACCCTGGACACCGCCGTCAAGGTGCTGGTCCCGGCTGGGACGAGCAACGCGGCGATCTACTACCCGTGGATCACCATCCCGGACCCGCTGGCCGTCGTTCCCGGACAGACCCGGACCATCGCCCCTGGTGGTGCGGTCCTGGGCCTGATCGCCCGCACCGACGCGGTGCAGGGACCGGAGAAGGCCCCGGCTGGTGTCAACGCCGCGCTCCGCAACGTGGTCGCCCCGGAGAAGTCGTTGACCGCCTCCGACCTCGACACCCTCAACGCGCACAGTGTGCCGATCAACGCGATCCGGTCGGTGCCGGGCGCGGGCATCTGCGTGATGGGCGCGAAGACGATCAAGCCCGGCGCTGCCGACCGGTACGTCAACATCCGCCGCACGCTCATCTACCTGAAGAGCGAGATGCAGAACCGCCTCCAGTTCGCCCAGTTCGAGAACAACGACCAGGAGTTGTGGTCCCAGATCACCAACGTCCTGCGCTCGTTCCTCACCACGTTCTGGCAGACCGGTGGCCTGAAGGGCAACGCGCCGCAGGACGCCTTCTGGATTCTGTGTGACTCCAGCAACAACACTGCGGCCACCATCCAGAACGGGGAGGTGCGCGTCGAGGTCGGCGTGGCACTCCAGTACCCGGCTGAGTTCGTCGTGATCAACCTCACCCAGATCACTGGTGCCTGAAAGGAAGAGTGAACCATGCCAACCAACATCAACCTCCGGGGGACCCTGGAGACTGATCCGATCAGGAACTTCCGGTATCTGGTGAAGTTCCAGCCCCGCGTCCCCAAGGACAAGTTCGGGACCGACTTCGACGTGAAGATCGGCTTCACGGCGATCTCGGGCCTGGCCATGAGCACTGAGGCCATCCCGTATCGACAGGGCAACTACAACACCAGCGTCCACCAGGTGCCTGGGCAGACATCCTTCAGCCCGGTCACCTTCCAGCGGGGCGTCATGCTCGGCACGGACCAGAACTGGCGCTGGATGAAGAAGTTGTACTCCGTCGATGGTGCCTCCGGTATCGGTGGCCCAGGCCAGGACTTCCGGGTCCGGGTCATCATCGATGTCCTCTCGCACCCGAACCCCGGATCGCGTGCCACCCAAGGTGGCGGCGGCGATCCCAACAACGACGCCGTTGGAGGTGGCGGCTTCCGTGGTGGGGTGGCTGAGGGCACGGCTGTTCAGGATGACCACGTCGCCCTGAAGATCGGCCTTGCCAACGCCTGGATCACCTCGGTGGCCTACTCCGATCTCAACGCAGGCGACAACGCCGTCATGGTCGAGCAGATGACCGTTGTCCACGAGGGCATGGACATCGTCTGGGCCAGCAGCGACT
>ERZ650311.755-NODE-755-length-18585-cov-5.217647_pt1 | contig 18585 bp, 14 predicted proteins | sample MGYA00376247_ERZ650311 | MGnify/ENA primary metagenome ERZ650311 (study PRJEB26733, sample SAMN07839324) | wastewater metagenome | biome: small river; feature: stream; material: water | place: USA: North Carolina | collected 2016-07-28 ... | reverse complement strand
GTTCAGACGTGTGCTCTTCCGATCTGGCAGCACCAGCATGTGGTTCTTAGCTCCGCCCAGGGCTTGAACTCGCTTGCCGTTTCGCGAACCGGTCTCATAGACGTATTTCGCGATTGGAGTCGAGCCGACGAAGGAAATCGCCTTCACATCGGGGTGCTCAAGCAGGCCATCGACCGCGAGCTTGTCGCCGTTCAGAACGTTGAAAACGCCATCCGGCAGCCCAGCCTCCTGAAGCAGCTTGGCGATCCAAGTTGCCGCGCTCGGGTTCTTCTCTGAAGGCTTTAGCACCACGGTGTTGCCGGCCGCAATCGCGAGCGGAAAAAACCACATCGGCACCATCGCCGGAAAATTGAACGGGCTGATGATGCCAACCACGCCGAGCGGCTGGCGAATGCTGTAAACATCGACCCCGGTGGATGCGTTTTCGGTGTAAGAACCCTTCAAAAGGTGCGGGATGCCGGTGGCAAACTCGACCACCTCTTGGCCTCGAGTGATCTCGCCGAGCGCATCCGACAACACTTTGCCGTGCTCGGCGGTGATGATTTCGGCGAGTTCGCCCTTGCGCTCGTTGAGCAGTTCACGAAACCGAAACAGCACGCTCTGTCGCTGGGCGAGGCTGCGGTTGCGCCACTCGGCGAAGGCTGCGGTGGCAGCGCCTATCGCATCCTCAATCTCTTGCTCGCCGGCGAAGGCGACAGAGCCCGTTTGGATTCCGAGTGCTGGGTCAAAGACTGCGCCGAAGCGGCCCGAGCCACCAGGAACCAGTTTTCCGTTGATCCAGTGACCGATGTTTTGATTGCCGCTCATGATTCGCACCTCACCTGGTTTCACTCAAGCAGGATTCGACCTGAAGAGCAATCTCGAGTTCCTCATTGGTTGGAATTACAAGAACTTTGACTCGCGAACCAGCGGTCGAAATTTCTCGCGCATCACGCGAGGGAGTTTCGTTCTTGCCCGCGTCGAGTTCGATGCCGAGGTGTTCCAACCCCGTAAGGATGCGCCCGCGCATAGAACTCGAGTTTTCGCCGACACCGGCAGTGAACACCACGCAGTCAACCGGTCCGACCTCGGCGATGTATGCGCCGATGTAGTGCTTGACCCGCTGGGCATAGACATCGAGGGCTTCCTCGGCGATTTGGTCGCCGGCGGCAGCGCGGGCGGTTACGTCGCGCAGATCGGCATCGCCGGTCATGCCCTTGAGGCCCGAATCCTTGTTGAGGCTGTGGTCAACCAGGTCGATGTTCATGCCCGCGACTCGCTCCAGATACGCGACGATGGCTGGGTCGATGTCGCCGCTGCGAGTGCCCATCACCAGACCCTGCAACGGGGTAAGACCCATCGAGGTATCGAACGACTTGCCCTGCTTGATAGCGCAGGCCGAAGCACCCGAACCAAGGTGCAGCAGCACGGCATTCAGCTCGCTGGCTGGCTTGCCCAGTATCGCGGCCGCCTGCCGCGAGACAAACGAGAAACTGGTGCCGTGAAATCCGTAGCGGCGAATAGCAAAGTTGCGCTCGAGCTCTGCCGAAATCGCGTAGCGGTATGAGCTAGCGGGCATGGTCTGGTGAAAAGCGGTGTCGAAAATCGCATACTGCGGCAGATCCGGAAAAGCCTCAATCGCAGCTCGGATGCCCGCCACGTTGCCCGGGTTGTGCAGCGGCGCGAGTGGGGCGAGCGAGTCAATCACGTCGAGCACTTCGTGCGTAACCAGGGTCGGCTTCGAGAACTTGTCGCCGCCGTGAACCACCCGGTGCCCCACCGCCACTGGGGATGCGCCGCGCAAAGCAGACAGCATCTCGGCGAACGCCACCGAGTGATCGGTGACTCTCTCGATCAGACCCGAGTTCAGGGCCTCGCCAGATTCGACATCGATTAGCTGATACTTGAGCGAGCTCGAACCGGTGTTTACGACGAGGATTGGTTTCACTTGGTTAGGGCCTTACTGCGCTGCCGCTTGAATCGCCGTGATGGCGATTGTGTTGACGATGTCCTTGACCAGTGCGCCGCGCGAAAGGTCGTTGACCGGTTTGTTGAGGCCCTGCAAGATCGGCCCGATTGCCAAAGCGCCCGAGGTGCGCTGCACGGCCTTGTAGGTGTTGTTGCCGGTGTTGAGGTCAGGAAAAACGAAAACTGTAGCGCGGCCGGCAACCGTCGATTGCGGCAACTTGACCTTTGCCACAGCGGCATCCACCGCGGCGTCGTACTGAATCGGCCCCTCGATTGAGAGCTCTGGAGCACGCTTGCGCACCAGCTCGGTGGCGGCCCGAACCCGATCAACCTCGGCACCCGAGCCTGAGTCGCCGGTCGAGTATGACAGCATCGCAACGTGCGGCTCAATGTTGAATTTGCGGGCGGTCTCGGCCGAAGAAATCGCAATATCGGCGAGCTGTTCTTCGGTCGGCTCTGGAATCACGGCGCAGTCGCCATAGACCACCACGCGGTCTTGCAGCGCCATCAGGAAAACGCTCGAAACCGAAGTAACGCCCGGCTTGGTCTTGATGAACTCGAAGCTCGGCTTGATGGTGTGCGCGGTGGTGTGTTTCGCACCCGAAACCATGCCGTCGGCTATGCCGAGCTGAACTAGCATGCTGCCGAAGTACGAGACGTCGGTCATGCGCTCTCGCGCCAATTCGGGCGTGACGCCCTTGTGCGCTCGCAGCCGCAGATACTCGGCTACGCAGGCTTCAAAGTGCTCAGAGCCGGTGACAGAGGTCAACTTTGCGGCCGATAGGTCAAGGCCGAGTTCGGCGGCACGCTTAGTGATGGCGGCGGGGTCACCCAGAATGATCAGATTCGCGATCTTGTTCTTGAGCACCTGGTCGGCCGCCTGAAGGATGCGATCGTCGTCACCCTCGGGCAGCACGATGGTGGTGATCGACTGGGATGCGCGCTGGCTGAGCGAGTGCTCGAAGGCTAGCGGGGTCACCACGGTCAACTTGAGTGCCTCAAGTGAGGTGGTCAGCACACCGAAGTCGATGTGCGCTGCCACCAGCTCTCGAGCGCGAGCAATCTTCTCGGGGTCATCCTTCGAAATCACGCCTCTGGTGGCGGCAATCTTGATCGTGGTGTCGAAACTGCGGCCGGGCGTTGTGACCACGGGAATGGTCGGGTTTAGGCCGACAATCAGCTTGCGAATCGGTTCAGGAATCTCAAAGCCGCCGTTGAGCACGATTCCCGCCAACCGCGGAAAAGTCTCGGACTCGTCGGCCATGAGCAGGGTGAGCAAAACATCGGTTCGGTCGGCTGGCACGACCACCACCGCATCCTCGGTTACTCGCTGCAAAACGTGTTCCGGGGTCATCGCGGCAACCACCAAATCCATCGCCTCTGAGTGCAGGCGCTCGGCCGAGCCAAACTCGAGCACTCCGTTGACCGAGGCCGCAATCTGGTTCATGCGCGGCGCTGGAAGGCGAGGGTCTTCGGGCACGACAAAAACCGGCGCTCCGTCGGGCATCGAGTTTGACAGGGCCTGACGGATGCTTTCGAGTCGGTCGGCATCTGCACGGTTTACGACGGCTGCCAGAACCGTGGTGTGTGCCTCACGAACCACCTGCATGGTCAGATCGGCCATCGATAGCAGGTCTTGTGCGTTGCGCGGCTCGGCCTGACCGAGATGTTCGCTGGTCGTGTAGAGCTCGCGCCCATTGAAGACCAGCAGCATCGGAATCGACAGGTTGGTGGCGACCCGAGCGTTGAATTCGAATTCGGCCGGGCTGAAGACATCGTTGTAGTCCGAGCCAATCACGACCATCGCGTCAAACTTGGCCTCTAGCGCCTTGTAACGCTCGAGGATGATTGCCTGAGCCTTCTCGGGGGTCTCATGCATTTCGCGATAGGTGACGCCAACGCATTCCGAAATTGGAATGTCTTGATTTGCGTTGGCAAGCAGCAGTTCGAGCACCTGGTCGGCCCCCGGAGTGCTCGGCGATACCGCCCTGAACACGCCCACTCGCTGATTCTTGGCCTTGAGCGCTTCGAGCACGCCGAGCGCAATCACCGATTTGGCGGTGTGACCCTCTACCGAGGCCACGTAAACGCTGCGTGCCATACCGTTAAGGCTACTGCCCCAGCGCCCTCTTGATTCTCTCGATGGATACCTTTTCGGCGGCTCCGAGGTGCTGCGCAAACAGGCTAACGCGGTATTCCTCGAGCAGCCAACGAGTCACCCGCAACGCGCTCGGCGCATCCTGTGGGCAGGGCAGTTTGCCGCCGGCAAATACATACAGACCCATCGCGCGATCGAACTCGGCGAGGCTCTGCGCATCGCGATCGCGATTGTCGAGGATGCGTTCGAAGCGATAACTTACGGCCTCGAGATAGGTCGGGTAGCGCCCGAGCTGGGTCAGACCCGAGTCGCGCACGAAACCCTTGTGCAGCAGTTCGGCAAGGTGCTGTTTTTCGGCGCTGAGGGTGCCTAGCAGATCGAACGCGTTGATCTTGGCCAGCGTTTTCTGGGCCTTGGTTGCCAACAGTGAAATCTTGGCCAGCAGGGCCAGCGCATCGAAACTCGCCTTCACCAGATCTTGGTTCACGCGATCGCGAACGGCTTCAAACTCGGCCTTGGTGAACAGCATTCCGCCGTGCGGACTCGATGCCAACGCTTGGTCGATCTGGGCCATCACGGCATCCTCGACGATGTCTTCGAAACGCGCGTAAGGCAGGGCGGCGAGCGCGAGTTTCTCGTTAGCGGTTAGGTGCTCTTTGAGGTAGTCGTTCGGCACGACCAGAGACTTTCGCACCAGAGCGGCGACACCGAAGGGATGCAGTTGCTGTTGCTGCTTTGCGGTGGCGAGCACTCGCAGGGCTACTCGACCGCCACTCTCGGCGACCAGAGTCGGAAACGCGCTGACCAGGTTGCCCGCGTGCGTGGATTCGAGTTTCGAGTCCAGACTCTCGAAGTCCCAAGCCTCGATGCTCTCGCGCTCGATCGGCGAGCTGCTGGCCTGGGTGACCTGGGCCACCGCGCTGTCGGTCGCAGAGGCGAACTTGCTTTTCAGCGCCGCAAGATCGCAACTCAAACCTAGGGTCTTGCCCGAAGAGTCGATAACCCGATAGGTCATGCGCATCGCCGTCGTGAGCTTCGAGGTGTCAAAGTCCTGGGGTTTCACTACGACTCCGGCCAACTGCTGAATTGTCTTGGCCAGCACCTGAAGCAGGTTTCCAGTAGGTGTCTCAGGCAGATTTGCGAGGATGCGTTTCGCCCAATCCCCCGCCGGCACCACGTTGCGGCGGATGCTCTTAGGCAGACCTCGAATAAGTTCGGTGATCAGCTCGGCACGAAGTCCGGGCACGAGCCAGTCGAATTCGTCGCTGCTGACGGATGCCAAAATCGGCAGCGGAATGTCAACGCAGACGCCGTCATCGACGGCACCCGGGTCGAAGCGATAGCGCAACTTGAGCTGCTGCCCGCCGTGTGACCAAACCACCGGATTTTGGGCATCCGTCTGGGCGAACTGCGACTCATCCAAGAAGTCTTCGCGGGTCATGGTCAGCAGCTTCGGCGTCTCGTGCTGAGCCTTGCGCCACCAACCCTCGAAGGTTCGGGTCGAGAACACATCCGCCGGAATTCGCTGGTTGTAGAAGTTGAAAATATCTTGCTCGTCGGGCGCTAACTGCGGCTTTCGGGCCCGGTTTGCTGCCGCCTCGAGCTGGGCCAGCAGCGAACGATTGGCTCGGTGGAATGCGGGTTTCGCATCCCATTCGCCATCGACCAGCGCGTGCCTGATGAACAGCTCGCGGCACAGCCCCTGATCGACTCTCGAAAACTGGATGCGCCGATTCGCGATGATCGGCACGCCAAACAGGGTCACTCGCTCATAGCCGATTACGGCGCCCTGAGTCGCATCCCAGTGCGGCTCGCTGTAGCTGCGGCGGCAGAGTTCGGGCGCAATCTTTTCGGCCCATGCCGGGTCGATCGCGGCGTTCATGCGCGCAAACAAGCGGCTGGTTTCAACCAGTTCGGCACTCATCACCGCGGCTGGCGGTTTCTTGGCCAGAGTCGAACCTGGAAACACCACGAACTTCTTGCCGTTCGAACCCAAAAACTCGGGTTGGGTTTTCTTGGTCAGATCCTGACGCAGACCGATGTGGCTTAGCAGTCCAGCGAGCAGTGAACGATGGATGCCGTCTGGGTCAATCTTGGGTTCGCCGAACTCGAAGCCGAGCGGTTTGGTGACCGACTTTAGCTGACGAACCAGGTCTTGCCACTCGCGAATGCGCAGGTAGTTGAGGTGTTCGGCCTTGCACAAGCGCCTAAACGCAGAGGATGACAGTTTGGTTTGCTGCTCTTCGACGTAGTTCCAGAGGTTCAGAAGGGTCAGGAAATCGCTGGTCGGATCGGCAAACCTCGCGTGCAACTGATCGGCCCGCTCGCGTTTTTCAAGCGGACGCTCGCGCGGATCCTGAATCGTGAGGCCGGCGACGATGACCATGACCTCGCGCACCAGACCCGATCGATGCGACTCAATCAGCATGCGGGCGAAGCGTGGCTCGATCGGCAATCGCGACAGTTGACGACCAACCTCGGTTAGGCGAATCTCGGCTGCCGAACTCTCTTCGATCGCGCCGAGTTCCTGCAGCAGTGCGATGCCGTCTTTGACGCCGCGAGAATCGGGGGCCTGGATGAACGGAAATTTCGAAATGTCGCCAAGCCCAATGCTGGCGGCCTGCAAGATCACCGAGGCCAAGTTGGTGCGCAGAATCTCGGGATCCGTGAACTCGGGTCGAGACAGGAATGAATCCTCTGAGTAAAGACGAATCACCACGCCAGAACTCAAGCGACCGGCACGACCGGCACGCTGGTTTGCGCTCGCCTGCGAGATCGGCTCGATTGGCAGGCGCTGCACGCGAGCCTTGGCGCTGTAGCGCGAAATGCGAGCGGTTCCGGCATCAATCACGTACTTGATGTTCGGAATCGTGAGGCTGGTCTCGGCAACGTTGGTTGCCAAAATCACTCGGCGGCGGATGCCGGCCACACGGCTTCGTTCGAAGACCCGGTGCTGCTCGGCGGCGCTCAGCCGGCCGTACAGCGGCAGCAGCTCGGTGCCGCGGTCCAGCGCGCCCGAGGTGATGTTTCCGCCGATGGCATCCTGCGCATCTCGAATTTCGGATTCGCCAGAGAGAAACACCAGCACGTCGCCGTCGGGCTCGCGCTGAAGTTCTTTGAGGGCCTCGATGATTCCCTCGACGTAGTCGCTCGGCTGGGCGGCATCCTCGTTTTCTGAATCGAGATCTGAATCTTTTTGCGTCTCGCGCTCGCCGGCCAGAGGTCGATAGCGAATCTCGATTGGATACGTGCGGCCACTGACCTCGATAATCGGTGCATCGCCAAAGTGCCGACTGAATGACTCGGGGTCGATTGTCGCCGAGGTGACAATCACCTTCAGGTCGGGCCGCTTGGGCAGCAACTGCTTGAGATAGCCGAGCAAGAAGTCGATGTTGAGGCTGCGCTCGTGTGCCTCGTCGATGATGATTGTGTCGTACTGCTTGAGCAGCCGGTCGCGCTGCAGGGCATTCAACAGGATGCCGTCTGTCATCACCTTGACTCGCGTCTCGGCAGCCGACTTGTCGGTGAATCGCACCTGATAGCCGACTAGCGTGCCGAGCTCTACGCCAACCTCTTCAGCGATGCGCTCGGCCACCGAGCGAGCCGCGATTCGACGCGGTTGTGTGTGTGCGATGCTCTTTCGCCCCAGCTCGAGACACATCTTCGGCAGCTGCGTGGTCTTGCCCGAACCGGTAGCACCAGCTATCACCACAACCTGGTGATTCGATACTGCCTCGAGTATCTCTTCGCGTAGCTGACTGACCGGCAGATCAGGCGGATACGCAATTCGCGGTTCGGTCATTTAGTTCGGTTAGTTCTTTGAGCCGCCCGGTGGGCCAATCAGCAGCAGCGTGATGAAAATCACGACAACCGCCAACACCAGAGCGGCGGCCAACAGGATTGGTCGGTTCAAGAACCAGCGGTAAAGACGGTCGAACCAGTGGTCGTCGCGCGGGTGGCCACTGTGCTCGCGACGCCATTCACCCTCGAGCTGCGCATTTTTCTTCAGCCACAGCTCAAACGGCAGGGTGGCGAACGGAACAATGGCTAGGAGTACCGCGAGGACTGCTCGACCGAACTTCCAGCGGTTGTTGACCGCAACCAAGACCGCGGTCACGCCGTATGCCAAAAATGCGGCACCGTGGATGCCTCCGACGATGGTGAAGGCAAGCGGTTCAACCCCCACCGTGGCGCGCAGAATCAGACCGGTGATCAGCGCACCCCAGGTGAACACCTCGGCGGTAGCGAAGATTTGAAACAGTTTTTTCGGTGTCATGACATTCCTATTTTGGTTCGAGTTTGCAGGCCGGTGTTCCGCCAGGCAGACGGTGTCTGAATCTTGCGACCAGGCTGTAGCCGATTGCAGCCAACCAGCTCAACGGTGGCACCAACATGGCCCGGCCGAGTGGTGCGCTGAGCCAACCGCCGCGCAGCTGCAGCAGTTTGGCAAAGCATTCGTGACCGGCATAGTTCTTGCCAGCAACATGCAGCTGCACCTTGGCGCTGGCCGCTGCCTCGGTCAACCCGAACCCCTCCAGGTCGGCCCGCTGCCAAGGCACGATTTGCAGATCGATTTTTGCTCGGTCAGCGGCGAAGTTCGCGGCCGAGGTGCAGAAACCACAGTCGCCGTCGAAAATCAGAGTTACCTTCATCTAGAGCAGCCTGAGTTCGCCCACCACTCGGTCGCCACCCAAAACCGCTGGCGCAACCAAATCGAATACGCGCTCGAACTCGTCGGCCGAGATCAGCTCGTGTTTGCGAAGCAGCCCCAGCAGAATCGGCGCGCTGGCGCGGTGCGAGCCATCGGCGATCTTCACCGCAAGCCCGTAGCCCTCGCGTGTGGCGAGCGCCAGGACTCCCTCAGCGCCGAGCTTCGAGATCACGCCGAGCTCACGCATCAAAATCGCATCCGCGGTGTTTTCGTCGCCGATGACGGCGGGGTTCTCGATCATTGCCGAGACGATCTCTGGTTCGGTTTGAGCGAGCTTTCCGAACGAGCGAGCCAACCCCTCAACGGTTAGCGCGTGTAGCGGAGCACCGCATCCATCAATCGTGGTGTGCACGATGTGTTCGCCCGAGAATTCCTCGATCACTTCGCGAACCATCAACTGCAACGGATGCGTTTCATCGAGATAACTGTCGAGCGCAAAACCCGCGATCTTGGATGCGGCAAGGAAGCCCGCGTGCTTGCCCGAGCAGTTGAAAAACAAACGCGAGGGAGCCTGGGCCGCAGCCCGAGCGGCCAGGTTGCCCGGCAAGGCCGTTGGGCACTGCAGCGCATCCACGCCGAGGTTGACGCTATTCAGCACCTCGAGCACCAGTTGAGTGTGCATCGGGGTGGCCTGATGGCTGGCCGAGGTGATGGTGAGCGCGGCACCCGTCAGATCTAGTCCAGCTCGACGCATGGCAACGGTCTGAAGTGGCTTTACGGCGCTTCGCGGATACACGACGCGCTTGGCTGAACCTAGGTGATCGATGAGCTTGCCGCTCGGGTCAGTCACCGCTGCAATCGCACGGTGACGAGATTCGACGATTCCACCGCGAACCAGCTCGGCGGCCTCTACGTAATCAGATGATTTTGCGGCCAGAAGGTCGAGGGTTTGCTTGTCGGTGCTCACCAAACCAGTCAACCACAACCTGCGGGCAGTAGCATTTCAGGCATGTCAGATATGCGATTCCTCGCCGGCGATGCCAACTGGTGGCGCCAGGCCGTCATTTACCAGATTTACCCGCGCAGCTTTGCCGACAGCAACGGGGACGGCATCGGTGACGTTCGAGGAATCATTAGCCGAATCGACTACCTGAAGAAGCTGGGCGTGGATGCGGTTTGGCTCAGCCCGCACTACCCATCGGCTCTGGCCGACGGTGGCTACGACGTCGATGACTACCGCGATGTTGACCCACGCCTCGGCACCCTCGCCGACTTCGACGAGCTGATCGCAAAGCTTCACGAAAACGGCATGCGAATCATCATCGACATCGTGCCGAACCACTCGGGCAGCGGCCACCAATGGTTCAAGGATGCCCTTGCGGCCGGCCCAGGTTCACCCGAGCGCGACCGCTACATATTTAGAGACGGCAAGGGCGAGAACGGCGAGATCCGCCCGTCAGAGTTGTCGAGCCACTTTGGCCCGACCGCCTGGACACGGATCACCGAGCCAGACGGCACACCGGGTCAGTGGTACATGCACCTCTTTGCCTCGGAGCAACCGGACTGGAACTGGGACAACCCCGAGGTGCGAGCCGACTTCGAAAAGACGATTCGATTCTGGTGCGACCGCGGAGTCGATGGCTTCCGCATCGACGTGGCTCATGCCCTGGTCAAAGACTTGAAGAACGGTCACCTGCCAGAGCGCAGCTCATACGACCTGAGCGTCATGAAAGACGATGGCACGGATGACCTCTTCGACCGCGATGAGGTCCACGAGATTTACGCATCCTGGCGCAAGATCTTCAACGAATACAACCCGCCGCGCATGGCAGTGGCCGAGGCTTGGGTGCACTCAAACCGCCGCCCGCCATACGCAAGTGCCAAGGGTCTGGGCCAATCGTTTAGCTTCGACATGCTCGGAGCCGGTTGGGATCCGCGCAGGGTGCGCGAGATTGCCAACATCAACATGAAGGCGACCATCGAAAACGGCAGCAGCACCACGTGGGTGCTCAGCAACCACGATGTGATTCGCCACGCGACCCGCTTCGGCTTGCCTGAGGTCAGCAACTTCGGCGCTTGGTACAAAGACAACCGCTTCAACCCAGGTGTTGACGAAAAGCTTGGACTGGCTCGCGGCAAGGCGATGACCATGCTACTGCTCGCCCTGCCAGGCAGCACCTATCTGTATCAGGGTGAGGAGCTTGGCCTTCAGGAGGCACTCGAGATTCCCGCCGAAGACATGCAAGACCCGCAGTTCTTTAGAAACCCAGACCTGGGCCTGAGCCGTGACGGCTGCCGTGTTCCGCTGCCATGGACCCGCACCGGGTCATCCTTCGGATTCGGTTCCGGTGGTTCGCACCTGCCGCAACCGAAGTGGTTCGGCGACTGGTCGGTAGAGGCAGAAGACGGCGTTGCCGGTTCAACGCTCGAGTTCTATCGCGAGGTTCTTGCGCTGCGGCGCAAGCTGCAGACCGCCGAGACGTTCAAGTGGGTCTGGCACTTCAATAAGCAGATAGTTCACTTTGCCCGACCGAATGGTTGGCAGAGTGTCACCAACTTCTCGCAAAAGCTGGTGAAGTTGCCTAAGGGCAAACTGCTTGCCTCGTCAGAGCCGCTGGTTGGTGGCAAACTGGCACCAAACTCAACCGCCTGGTTGCAGGCCTAGATAGTGAGGATGCGTCAATGACCGAACCGGTAAAAGGCCCAGCAAGTTATTTTCCGTCGATCGAAAAGAAGTACGGCCAGCCCGTGCAGCACTGGTTCGACCTGCTAGAGCAGGTTCGTGACCTAAGGCACATGGAACAGGTCGCGTGGCTGAAAGAGCAGCACGAAATCGGTCACGGTCACGCGAATGCGCTGGTCGCCTACTGGCGAGCCAAGCAGGGTCTGTAACTAAGACTGCGGGCTTTGCTGGTCGGCCAACCTCGGCCCGCTACTCGCCGAGCCAGTGCATCACGTGCTTTATGCGCGTGTAGTCCTCAAAGCCATACATCGACAAGTCTTTGCCATAGCCAGAGTGCCTGAAGCCGCCGTGCGGCATCTCGGCAACCAGCGGGCTGTGGTCATTGACCCAGACGCATCCGAAGTTCAATCGCTTTGAAAACTGCATGGCTCGCGCGTGATCGCGTGTCCAGACCGAGGATGCGAGGCCGTACTTCACGTCGTTCGCGTTGCGCAGCGCCTCGGCGTCATCCTTGAATTTCTGAACCGTGACAATCGGGCCGAAGATCTCGTCTTGGATGTGTTCATCGGTCTGCTTCAGGCCGCTGAGCACGGTCGCCTCGTGAAAATAACCCCCGCTGCTCGACGCGGTTCCGCCAACAACGAGCTCGGCGTGATCTGGCAGTCGATCCACAAATCCGCGCACGCGCTCGAGCTGGTTGGTGTTGTTGACCGGCCCGAACAGGATGTCGTCGCGCGACGGATCGCCGGTCTTTGCCGAACGCAGCACCTCGGCGCGCAGCAGCGAAACGAATTCGTCGTGCACGGATTCGTGCACCAGGATTCGCGTCGCAGCCGTGCAGTCCTGGCCGGCGTTGTAGAAGGCCGCACCAACGATTCGCTTGGCGGCGCGCTCTAAATCGGCGTCGGCAAAAACAATCACTGGCGCCTTGCCTCCAAGCTCGAGGTGCACGCGCTTGACGTCCACGGCGGCCGACTTGGCGACCTCCATGCCGGCCCGAACCGAACCGGTAATCGCAATCATCTGCGGGGTCTCGTGCTCGACCAGGGCTCGGCCGGTGTCGCGATCGCCGGTGATCACGTTGAAGACACCCTTAGGCAGGTGCTCAGCCGCAATCTCGGCCAACAGCAACGTGACCGCAGGGGTCGTGTCAGAAGGCTTTAGAACGATTGTGTTGCCCGCGGCAATTGCTGGAGCGAACTTCCAGGTAGCCATCACGAGCGGATAGTTCCACGGCGTAATCTGCCCAATCACACCGATCGGCTCGCGGCGAATGGATGACGTGTGAGCGCGCGAGTATTCGGCGGTGGCACGACCCTCGAGGTTTCGAGCAGCGCCCGCAAAAAAGCGCACCTGACCAACTGCGGTCATCACCTCATCGCCCACCAGGCTCGGCCGTGGTTTGCCGGTGTCTCGCGACTCGACATCGGCAATCTCTTCAGCGCGCGCGATCATCGAATCAGCGATGCGCAACAGAGCCAACTGTCGCTCTGCCGGCGTGGTTTGCGACCAAGCCTCGAAAGCTCGCTCGGCCGATCTGTATGCGTCATCAACGTCTGCGAAGTTTGAGACGGCCGCGGTGGCGTAGGCTTCGCCGGTCGCAGGGTCAAAGATTTCGCTGGTTTCGCCTGACTTCGAATCGCAATACTCGCCATCGATAAAGTTGCGAAACTCCATTGCCATTAGTGCCCGCCTCGACCGCGGTTTTGCATCATCGCCATTCCGATTGCCAGCTGTGCTCGGTGCAGCCGGGTCACGAGTTCGCCCTGGCGAATCCCCAAATCCTGCGAAACATCGCTGAACGTGCGCTTTTCATAAAGGATGCCCATCGCGACCTCGCGCAACGCATCCGGCAATTGGTCAATCGCGGCTTTGAGTTCGCTTGCCGAGAGCTTCGAGAGGTCTGGAACCTCATCGTCGAAATTCACGTCCAGATCAAAGAACGATGCCATGTTTGCCTCTCTAACTTGCCGAGTATTCGAATTCTTTGCGGTAGCCCTGGACCACCGAGCGCATGCCGATTCCGGCTACGCCAACCATGCGACCCGAGCGGTAATAGCCAAACACGAAATCGCCGTCTAGCTGCCCATCAATAAGACGAGACTCATCGGCGAGTGCCAGCAAACCAAAGGCGAGGATATGCATCTCGAACTGGTCGCTCCAGAACGATGGAATCGGGGCGAAGGGTGCACCCGAAACCTCGGTGCCACCCAGCTCTGCCGCAATGCGGGCTCCGGCATACTTGGCACACTCGGTGGGAATATTCCAGTGTTCGACTCGACGCGGAACCTCATCGAAAACAGGATTCGGGAAACTTGCGACATCGCCGACCACGTAAACGTCTGGCCAAACGCCGTCGCTGCTCTTGCGCGCATTGAGGTGCTCGTCAACCACGATTCCATCAGAGAGATCAACGTCTTGACCGTGCAGAAATTCGATGTTCGGCAGCGAACCGATTGACTCGATGAAAACGTCACATTCGAGTCGAGTGCCGTCATCCAGCACCACTGCCTCGACACGCGATTCGCCGACCAGATCGACCACGCGTCTGCCCATCACGAACTTCACGCCCTCGGCTTCTTGGCGGCGCTTGACCTCTGCAGCGAACTCTGCACCTAGCGGCCGCTCGATAGGCAGACGCCCCTGGCCCACAAGAGTGACCTCTGCGCCGAGTTTGCGCGCAGTCGCCGCGGTTTCGCATCCGATGAATCCGGTTCCCAGAATCACAACTTTGGCGCCTGGCTTTAGAGCGGCGCGGAGTGCCAACGCATCATCCAAACCGCGGATTACGTGGCGACCTTCGCTCAGATTGTTCGGATACTCTTGGCGCTTTGGCCGAAGTCCGGTGGCGATAATCAGCTTCGAGTAAGCAATGGTTTCGCCGGTGTCGGTGGTAACCGTGCCCAGTCGCAAGTCGCTTGCCACAACGCGAGTGCCGAGTTTCCAGTTCACATCTGCGGTGGCCGGCCGCTGCGGAAAAGCCACAGCCTCGAGGCTAACCTCGGCGGCCAAAACCTCTTTGGAGAGTGGTGGGCGATTGTATGGCGGATACGCCTCGGCGCCGATTGCCGTGATCGGCCCGGCATAGCCAAAACGACGCAGCGATTCGGCGGCCCGCAGGCCACCCATCGATGCGCCGACGATGACGACTGGATTAGTCAACGATGAAGATTGCCTGCATCGGGCAGACGTCAATTGCGGCTTCGACGTTGGCGCGCTCTGAGTCATCGGCGGTTGCCGTGTACTCGAGCTTGTCGTCGTCGTTCAGCTTGAACACGTTAGGTGCTTCAAACACACACTGACCGTAGTGCTGGCACTTGGTCATGTCCACGTTGATCTTGATCATTGCTTCTCCTCCACAGTTGATGGATAAAGGTCTTTGCTAGGGGTTCGGATGCCTCGGAACTCCCAATCGCCACCGAGCGCGGTCGAGATTACCTCTTCGCTCTCGGTTGGCTGCGCACCAACATCGGTGCGAATCGGAGTCGGGCCCTCGACGATGTGGTTGGTCAGGCGGCCGAGTCCCTCAACCTCTACCTCGACGACGTCGCCGGGCTGAACCGGGCGCGAGTAGGCCGGAGTGCCCGAGAACAGCATGTCGCCCGGCACCAGAGTGATCGTGCGAGCGATGTCGGCGACCAGGTAGTGCATGTCCCACTCCATGTTGTCGGTGTTGTCCTCTTGCTTGACGACGCCGTTGACATAGGTGCGAATCATCTTGTTTCTGAAGTCCCAGTCGGTGACCAGTCCTGGGCCAACCGGAGCCAGGGTGTCTGAACCCTTGACTCGCAGCATCGAACCCGCATCGGTGTCACGGAAATCGTGCAGGCCGTAGTCGTTGCCCACGGTGTAGCCGGCGATGTACTCGCCAGCCTCTTCAGGTGAGATGTTGCGGCAGGTCTTGCCGATCACAATCACGATCTCACCCTCGTAGTTGAGCCACTTGCAGCCAGCCGGACGCACGACAGCACCCTTGTGGCTGTTCAGCGCGGTGATCGGCTTGTGAAAGTAGGTTGGCGCAGGCGGCAGCTTGGTCATGAACTCTTGCGTGCGGCTGTCATAGTTCAGGTGCACGGCAATGATCTTGGTCGGCTCGGCTGGCGGCAGGTGCACCGCATCCTCGATGGCAATTGAACGACCATCGGGCGCGATTAGCTGCTCACCTCGGCGTTCGACCTGAACCGGGTAGCCGTCAAGCAGGATTCGACGAATTTCAGTCACGGGATAGCACCAGATCCTTTGGCTTAGGGAATCCGCCCGGTTGAGGCGGGAACCAGACGTGAACCTGACCGGTTCCGATTGAGTTTTCGTATTCGCTGTAGAGCTCGCCCTTCGACTGCCAGGCCTCTTCGCCGATGGCACCGGCCATGGCCAGGTAGTGGAAGAAACCAGCCTCAGGCTTGTACTTCTTGAAGTTATCGAAGTCGTCGAGGATCGCCTTGTGGTTGCCGGCCTTCATCCACTCGAGCACCTGAAGGTCATACTCGTATGCCTCTTTGCTGTAGATGTGCTTCGGGTCGCTGGCCTCGTGCTTGCGAAGATCGCGCAGCTTGTGGAAGGTGTGCGACAGAGCGCCGGATGCGATTAGCAGCACCTTGCGGTCACTGTCGCGAATGGCCTCGCCGAGCGCGCGGCCAGCACGAATGAAGTCCTCTGGGGTGCCGGTCTGGCAGACCGACATCGAGATCCAGCGCTTTTCGTCGAGGCCGCGACCCAGGTAGTGCCACAGGTTCACGGTCGCGTAGAAAATCGGCAGGTGCGGGTCGGCAATCGGAGTAATCCAGGTGCCGTTCTTTTCGTCATACTTCGAGACGGCGTTGGCCAGCTCTGGGTCGCCCTTGATTGAGTAAGGAATCTGAGTCATGCCGCGCGGCAGCTCTTCTGAGGTGAACAAACCAGAGCGCTCGGCTGCCGAGGTGATCACGAACTCGACCGTGGTCGCCCAGTGCGAGTCGAGCACCACAACGGTGTCGTAGTCGAGGGTTTCGAAAACGTCTTGGCGCAGCTTCTTCAAACCCGGAACTAGGCTGATTTCTTGCCCGTTGTTCAGGTCTTTGCGAACCGCTTCGGGCAGCATGATTGTTGGAACGTGCGCAAGGAGCGCTGCACCTACCACTTCACCCATAGTTGTTATTCCTTCCATCCATTTGGAGCGAAAACAGTGTTCTTTACGTCTGCGTAGAAGTCGAATGACCAAGTGCCGCCGTCGCGACCGATGCCCGATTTCTTTGAACCGCCGAACGGCGCTCGCAGATCGCGCACGAAGAAGCAGTTGACCCAGATTGTGCCCGCCACGAGGTTCTTGGTTACTCGCTCTGCGTGCTCGCGGTTGCCCGAAACTACGACCGCAGCTAGGCCGAATTCGGTTCCATTGGCCATCTCGAGCGCTTCTTCGTCAGTCTTGAAGGTCTGCATGCAAAGCACCGGACCAAAAATCTCTTGAGTGACGATCTCGCTGCCCGGGGTCGGGTTCTTCACCAGTGTCGGCTTGAAATAGAGTCCGCCGAGTTCTTCGTTCGGGCCGCCACCGAGCACGATGTTGGCACCTTCGGCCTTAGCGCGGTCAACGAATCCCTTGATGCGGTCGAAGTGCTTTTGGTGCACCTGCGGGCCGATGTCGGTGGTTTCGTCGCGAGGGTCGCCCTGCTTGACCGCGGCGGCTTTCTCGGCGAACTTGGCGGCAAACTCATCTGCCACAGATTCGTGAACCAGGATGCGAGTGCCCGAAAGACAGACCTGGCCGGCGTTGTCGTACTGTTCAACCGCGAGGTGCGCTGCGAGGTCGAGATCGGCATCCTCGAATACCAGCAGCGGGCTCTTGCCCCCGAGTTCGAAGCTAACCGGAGTCAGGTTGTCGGCAGCGGCGTGAGCAATGATCTTGGCGGTTGGTACCGAGCCGGTGAATGAAATTCGCGAGATACCGGGATGCGCCGTGAGCGGTGCACCGGCCTCGGCACCGAAGCCGAACACCACGTTGAAAACGCCATCCGGAATACCGGCCTGCTTGGTCAAATCGGCAAAGAAGGATGCGCTCATCGGAGTCCACTCGGCCGGCTTCAAAACCACGGTGTCGCCCGCGGCAAGTGCTGGGCCGATCTTCCATGTTGCGAGCATCAGCGGCGCGTTCCACGGGGTGATCAGCGCTGCAACGCCTGATGGGTCCCACGAGATCTTGTTGGTGTGGCCGCGAGTTTCGAAGTCTGGGTGGTGCAGCTCGTTTTGTGCCCACTCGGCAAAGAAGCGAATGTTCATCGCGGCTCGCGGCATGACGCCGCGGCGGTGCGAACGAAGCAGTGCTCCGTTGTCGAGAGTTTCGATCTGGGCGAGGGTCTCGACGTTTTCTTCGATCAGCTTGGCCAGGTTTTCGAGAAGTTCGCCACGACGCTTTGGGCCTAGGTCACGCCATGTTGGGAAAGCTGCTCGAGCGGCTTGAACGGCTAGGTCAACCTCGGTTGCGGTGCCGCGGGCAAACTCGCGGTAGAGACACTGACCGTCGGTTGCGGATAGCTGAGCGTCGGTGCGACCGAGAAACGCGTCGCCTGGGCGGCGAGGGGATCGTCGGGCCACGCGTGCTTCGGGTATCTCACGCGCAAATCTTTTCTCACCTGAAAATACGCCGACGCCCAGAAGCTGCGCGCCCAGGGCTGCGAAGTCAGCCTGCCCGTGTTCAGCGGCGATGCCGGCGAAGTCAATCGTCCCGGCAAAGCCATAGGTCAGGCTGGTGCCGAACAGCAGGATGCCCGAGGCGAGCGATCCCAGCACGAAATACTTGAGGCCGGCCTCCGCCGAGCGATCATCCGTGCGCATGAAGGCGGCGAAGACATAGGCCGCAAGCGAGTTGAGCTCGAGCCCGATGTAAAGCGTCAGCAAGTTGGTGGCCGAAACCATCAGGCACATGCCCAGCACCGCGAACAGCACCAGCACCGGGTATTCGGGGCGATAGGCACCGACGCGCTGGAAGAACGCCGGGGCAACCACCAACGATGCCGCACCCGCCGCGATGATCAGCAGCTTGGCAAAGGCGGCAAAGGCGGTGGCCGCGAAAAGGCCCGAAAAGGCCAGCGCTTCGGCACCCTTAGCACCGTTTAGCAAGGCCGGCGCGGTCAGCCCCGCGGCGACGGCCAAGACGGTAACCGAAACCCAGGTGATCAGGCGCGCACCCGCATCGCTGCGCGCCCAGGCGGCGGCAAGCAGCAGGAGCAGCCC
>ERZ650311.753-NODE-753-length-18626-cov-12.327931_pt1 | contig 18626 bp, 18 predicted proteins | sample MGYA00376247_ERZ650311 | MGnify/ENA primary metagenome ERZ650311 (study PRJEB26733, sample SAMN07839324) | wastewater metagenome | biome: small river; feature: stream; material: water | place: USA: North Carolina | collected 2016-07-28 ... | reverse complement strand
GCGTGAGAATTTTGGAGAAGGCCCCACCCCTTCGCGCTAGTCGCAATGCGAGATTAATCTCCCACCCCTCACACCCAACTCCCTAGACACAAACCAGACGGGAATTTTAGAACCCCCTCCACCCCTTCCACCGAGCGTAACCGGGAGATTAGTGAGATGCCAGCAGAAGCGAAACCGCGAGAAGAACACGTAGCGGACGCCGACCGGATTATTGCTGAGTGCGCTGAGCCGTTCCTGGCTTGGTTGGCTAAGGAGAAGTTGGAGGCGTCTCAGGCTGAGGCGTACCAGTGGGGTCCGTTGACGAGTGCGTTGCGCAGCCAGGGGAAGTTGCCGCAGGCTGAGGCGTGGATTACTGCGCAACAGACGGCACTGCCTAAGCTGGGTGTGACGGCGCGTAGGCGGACGGCTGGCGAGATTGCACGTCGGTTCGTGCGTGCCGCGATGGAGCGAGTGGAGGGATCGTCTCGTCCGATGCGGAATCAGGTGAAGTACCTGTCTCACTTGCCGGTGCATTACGTGTGGGCGGGTAATCACCCTGATTTCATTCCGTTGCCGGAAGAGGCGACGAGTGAGGAGCGGTTAGTGCGGGCGGATGAGGTGAAGCGGTACGAGCGGAAGAACCCAGCGCCGAATCAGTTGGCGATTAACATGCTCCGGTCGTGCCAATCGGATAAGAGCGCTCGGAAGGAGTTGTTCAAGGAGACGAACAACTTCACCCGTGATGAGCGGAAGAAGGTGAAGACGGTGAAGACGGAGGAGGAGAAGGCGGAGGACCGTGCGTGCGGTGACATTGAGGAAGAGATCAAGCGACTTTCCTCGAAGTGTGCGGTATAATAGCCAGCGAATCGCCTTGATTGATCGCTTCTAATGCAACACTGGCCTATCGGCGAAGAAATTCGCTACGACGGCAAGCCCCATCCGCTTGTCACGGCGCTCCCGCACTACCATCTCGTTCCGAAAGAGCCGCTGAAACAGCTTCAGTGGCGTCTGGATATCCGGCGGAAGTGCCAATCGAGCGTGACTTGGCGCAATCGCATCAGGGAGATGTGCGCCGAAGACGTGTGTTTCTTCTTCAATACATTCTGCATCGCCGAAGGCACCCTGGTTGTTACCGACCGTGGTTGCGTGCCTATTGAGGATGTGTCGCCCTGCGATCTTGTTTGGGACGGCGAATCTTGGGTTTCTCAGGAAGGGCCTATTTTTCAGGGAACAAAGTACGTTGTTGAGTCGTATGGAATAAGGCTAACCCCTGACCATAAGGTATGGACTGTCTATGGATGGCAACGTGCAGATTTTGGATATGACCGGGCGCCAGTGCGGCCACCTTCAAGTCCTGCGATACAACGGACGCTACGGAAAAACCAAAGAAGCCGCTTGGTTGTGCCTTTGCGCGTGCGGAACGGAGACTATTGCCTCGGGAAATCAACTGAGAACCGGAAGAAAGAAGAGTTGCGGCTGTCTAAAAAGGAGACGCTCTCCACGCAAGCACGGAATGACCGGGAGCCGCATCTACTCCGTCTGGTCTTCGATGAAGCGTCGCTGCTCTGGGACGCGCGACCCTCGTTACGGAGGTCGCGGAATTCGGGTTTGCGAGCGTTGGAAGAAGTTCGAGAACTTTTTAGAGGACATGGGGGACGGCGGTCCAGGCATGACGCTAGAAAGGATCAACAACGACGGCAATTACGAGCCAAACAACTGTCGCTGGGCGAACAGGAAGGAGCAAGCAAACAACACTCGCCGCAATCGCCGCATACACACATCAATTGGAGTGCTTTCTCTTGTGGAAGCGGCGAACGTGGCTGGAATCAGCAAAGAGGCAATTCACTACCGCATGAGAATCGGAAAAACCGGCGACGAGTTGTTGACTCCGGCGACCAGAGGGCCGCGCGCGTCTATGACTTAGTGAACTGTGGGCCTCGACGCGCGTTTACTGTTGTGGATAGCACTGGCTCGCTACTGCTAGTGCATAATTGCTACATCGTGGAACCGCGTGGAACGGGCAAAATCCCGTTCAATACGTGGCCGCATCAGGATGTTTGGCTGGCTGCGACCGCTCATTACAGTGGATGGACGGATAAATCGCTCCAGCGGGACCAGATTCTCCGTAAAAGCCGTGCGCAGGGGGCTTCTTGGGGGATTGCAGCAGAGTATGTGCGGGCTTTTCTCTTTCGGAAGAACTGCATTCAGGGTTTTGTGTCGAAAGATGAGGACACGACCGATAATCCGTCGAATCCGAACTCATTCGGGTGGAAGCTTGACTACATGCTGGCCCAATTGCCGGTGTGGATGGTCGGTGATATCACGCGGAAGTCGACCGACCACACTTGGTACAAGCCTGACCTGAATAATTACATGATGGGCGAGGCGGCCACGGGCGGCGGCTTCCGAGGCGGTCGGTTGTGGCGTGGGTTCATGGACGAATCAGCCTTCTGGCAGCCGGGGCAGGACGCTGCGTTCGTGGAATCACTGCGGGCGGTCACTGATTGCCGGCTGATCGCCTCAACTCCTAACGGCCAGAACAACAAGTTCTACGATCTCGTCCATTCGCCCTCGTCGTGGCTGAATCTGGTGCTCCACTGGCAGGATAACCCTGACCAGAACAAGGGGTTGTATACCACCGAGAACGGGAAGCTGAAGATTCTCGATGGGGAGCGGGTTCCTGAGTATCCGTATGTGACCGATGGGCGACTGCGATCATTCTGGTACGACGCTGAGTGCCAGCGGGCGGGTGGGAACATCATTGAAATCTCTCGGGAACTCGACATCGACTTCGGCGGGTCGAAGGGTCGGCCATTCTCGGCGGCGGTTATCAACAAGCACAAGAACACCTGTGTCTCCCCGATGGTGCGCGGCGACTTGCTTCTCAAAGACCCGGCTGATTTGCGAGAAGTTGAGTGGTTGGAACAAGACGCTGGGCCGATCTCGTTGTGGGTGCCGCTGACGGGCGGAAAACCCCCTCGCGGGAGCCGGGTGGTCGGGTGTGACATCTCCGCTGGTACGGCGGGCGACTTGTCCAGCAACTCCGTCGCGGTGATCTTCGACGCGGTGACGCGGGAGCAAGTGGCGGAAGTGGTGCGCAATGATCTTCCGGGCGACCAGTTCGCGGAGTATGTGGCGGCGATTTGCTACTGGTTCGGGTGGGATGGCACGTCTCCCTATCTGATTTGGGAGAAGAACGGCGGCCCTGGCTCGCTGTTTACCAAGCGGCTAATGGCGCTGGAGTACCCGAATATGTACTTCCAGCCGTCGAAAGACGATGACCGACTCTACGCCAAGACCGGCGACCGCCCCGGTTATCACAACTCAAACAAGTACATCACCCTGTCGCCGCTCATCCTGGCGATGACGCAGGGGACGGTGGAGATCAAGAGCATCCACCTCGTGAGCGAGTGCGGCGAGTACGTCTACGTCGAAGGGGCGGGCTCGAAGATTGAGCATCCCAAGAGCCGAACGGGTTTCGACGCTAGCTCGCAGGGCGAGAATCACGGCGACCGTGCGATTGCGGCGGCGGTGGCTGTCCGCGCACTCGATGAGCGCCCGAAGTCCGCGAAGGGGACCGGCAGCCAGTGGGATCAACTGTCGAAAGCGCCGCTCGGAAGCCTCGGGAGACGCATCTACGAGCAGTCGCTAACGGCGTCCGATCCGATGTCGTGCGAATGGTAGTTGACTTAACCAGTCAACATTGCAATGATACCGATTGAATCGGCGCTTGAATCCGTGCGATTCCTTCTGAAAGCTCTCTAGCTTGGAATTTCGCCGTCTTGAGACGGCGGTGAGAAAGCACTTCAAGGCGCTTGAGCCTCACCGCAAGTCTCGTGAAAGGATTCTGCGGGCGTATGCCGGCAGTCTCTACCCGAACAATCGCCAGCGCAAGGAGATCATCAATCTTCTTCGTCAGGCGGTGGAAGCCCAAACGATCACCCTGGCGGCGAATAATCCACGCTGCTTGGTGACGACGCACGACGTGCGCCTGCGCGGGTTCGCCGAACACATGGGTCGCGCCGTCGACCGCTATTCGGCGCGGATGCACCTTCAGGAGACGCTGGAGGATTTCGCCCGCAACGCCTTCTTCGGCTTGGGCATCGCCAAGGTCTGCATGGCCGACTCGCCCGCCGTGGTGATGGAAGCCGACGAGTGGATGGACCCCGGCTATCCGGCGTGCCTGAACGTGTCGCAAGACAACTTCGTCTGGGACTCATCCGCCACTGAGATGCGGGCGGTGGCGTTTGCCGCTGACCGTTACCGCGTTCGGTTCAAGGACGTAGTGGATGACGTTCGTTTCGATAAGAAAGTGCGCGAAGCCCTGAAAGCCAAGGGGCCTGAGTATTTCAAGAGTCAAAGCCAAGGTTCGGCGTCGATCTCCGAGGGAGATGAAAGCGCCGAGGAATCTGAGGACTACTTGTGGCTGGCAGACGTGTTCCTCCCAAAAGACGGGATGATCTTCACGTTCCCGGTCGACGGCGCATTTGGGTTCACTCATACGAGCCCAATCGCCGAGCACCAGTGGGAGGGCGCTGAGTCGGGGCCGTACCACTACTTGAATTTAGGCCCGGTCCCCGACAACTGCTACCCGAGCGCGCCGGGACTCGCACTGAAACTGCTGCACGAACTGGTCAACTCGAACTACAAGAAGCTTGAAGACCAAGCCAAACTGCAAAAAGAAATCAACCTCGTCCAAGGCGGCAATGAGGACGACGGCAATCGAATCAAGAAGGCGCTGAACGGCGAGTACATTCCGGTACAGAACGTCAACGCCGTCATCCCCACTCGCTTCGGCGGTCCCGACCAAAACCTGTTCTCGTTCACGCTCAACGCCATCGACCAGTTCAAGGTCGCGGGCGGGAATCTAGAGAACCAACTAGGCCAGGGCGCTCAGGCGGAAACTCTCGGCCAAGAGCAGATGATCGGCGCTGCGGTTGGCACGATCAAGGGCTTCTTCCAGGCCCGATTTGGTGCGGCGGTCGAGAAGATCATGCACGAGATCGCACGGCTTCTCTGGGAGGATCAAGTCACCGCGATCCCCGGCGCCTACACGATCCCCGGCACGCCTTACACGGTCGACGATAGCTGGCTGGGTTCGCTCGAACCTGATGCCCGCATGGGCAACTTCGACGACTTCGACGTGAAAATCGACCCCTACTCGATGCGCTACCAGTCGCCCGAGCAGCGGTCGGCTCGCATCCGCGCCACGTTCCAAGAGATCGTCGCCGGCGCCCCCATCTTCGGTCAGATGGGCGTGGTGCCCGATGCGATGGCGTATCTGCAAAAGATCGCCAAGTACGAAAACATGCCCGAGTACATGGAGTTGGTCACGACCAACAACCCGCCGATGGACATGGGCCAGACGGGCGGCAGTCATCAGGCGCAGAAAGAGTACGTCCACCGCAGCGTGTCGAGCGGGGGCGGGAATCCAGGTCAACAGCAGGCCGCGATGATGAGCGCGCCAGGGGAGGCGGCATGAACTATCAAGTCACGATCAAGAGTCGCCTTGGGTCGCGCTCAGAGATCCTTGAAAAGTCACGAGCAATTAGCGTGCAGCGATTTGAGGGCATTTTGGACGCGCTCGATTTCATCAATCGCCAGTCCACCGTCAACGGTTGGCGTGATTTTTCTCTTGAAACAATTGCGACCCAAGCGGCAAAGCCACTACGCGCAAAGCAGGAGGCAGCCGCATGAGACGAGTCTACGTCTATCGCAATGGGCGAATGGTGGAACTTACTAACCCGAAGCCACGCCCAACCAATTCGTCTTCAGCGATCTGCTCGAAGCGCCCGTGGCGCAGCGTGGCAATGGCTCCAAGTCATCCGTCGCAGATTGAAGAGTTCAATCGTAAGGCAGTTCACGGCCATTACTTCTTAGAGAACGGCCAAACATTCTACGAAGCCACCACCCGCAGGGGTCGCGCTGCTGAACAGCACAATCGCGGCCTCTTTGATCGCGATGCTGGCTTCAGTGATTGCAATGGGAGTTGATTGTGTCAGAAGAAACCACCGAACAAGAAGTCGAGCAAGTTGAATCAGAAGCCGTGGAGTCGTCAGCAGACGACCGCGTGGAGCGTTTCGCCGCCGCCATTAACGGCGAAGAGCGCGAGCGTGACGACGCAGGCCGATTCACTTCGACCACCGAACCACCTCCTGCGGATGACGCATCCCCGCAGGAGGAAGTAGCCGCTGATGAACCCGTCAGCGAAGGGCCGTCTGCCAGCGTCCTTGCGGCTGCGAAAGCAGTGTTACCCGAGGACATCGTGGAGGCAGCAAGCAGCGACCAAGAGTTGCTGTTCGCATTGCAGATGGCCAAACGATTCCAGGCTGCTGAACAAACACCGGAGCCTGCCGCTGAGCAGGAGTCGGCGTTTGCAATTGAGTGGCCTGATGACGACGTGCCCAAAGACGACCCCTACCGCATGGCCATCGAAAAGCTGGCCAACCAGTTCATCGAGCGCGACAAAAAGCGCGAGGAGAACCTTCAGGCCATTGCCCAATGGGCGATGACCAAAGAGCAGCGGGAGCGGGAGTCCCAAGAGATCAAGCATCAAGAGCAGTTCGACAAGCTGCTGGACGAGGCGGAGATCGAAGGGTTTGGGAAGTCGGACAAGATCATTCCAGGCAAGTCGCCGGAATGGCAAAAGCGTAACGCGAGTTACGCGGAGTTTGCGACCCTCACGAATCAGTTGGGCTACACGCCGGAACAAGCGATCCAAGCGATTGCGATGAAGGCCGGCAAGTCCGTTCCACAACAACAGACGCCGCGCCCGTCGCTGGTGAAGCAATCGAAGTCGCGATTAGGTGGAGCGCCAAGCCGCCCGGCAGCCGCCCCTCCATTATCGCGCGAAGAACGCTTTGCCCAAGCGATGAGCGCGTTGAATTAGGAGTAACACATGGCAACTAACGCCACGATCCGCGACATCGTGAATACTCACGCCGAGTCATTCACGCCCGATATCTGGACCGACGCTTCGCGCGCACACAACAACTACTTCGTTGTGTCGGAGTTCTTCAAGAAGCGGATGGAGTCTGGCCCTGACGCGCCAACCTTTACCCACAACTTCAAGGTCGATGAGTCGGACAACACGGTTGCGACCGAACTCTACGACACCGACTCGTTGAATCGCATCAACCTGTCGGCGAAAGGCACGGTCGACTACTCACTCCAGAAAACTCACTACGTCTACGACGAGCGTGAGTCGGGCGTGGATGGCAGCGACCCGTCGCAAATCCTGAAGCACCTCGACATGCAAGCCGCCGACATGATGGACGGCTTCGCCAAGAAGAACAACGAGTGGTTCTTGACGCTGGCCACGGCGCCGAACACCACGAACGCGAAGCCCAAGGGTTTGCCCTACTGGGTGGTCAAGAGTTCTTCGACGGCGTCGCAGGACTTCGGCTTCAACGGCTCGAACCCGACCGGCTACAGCGACGTGGCTGGCCTGGATCGTACCAGCGCCACCTACGCAAAGCTGAAGAACGGCACGTTCGTTTACGGTTCGCTCACGAACACGGACGGTCTGCGGAAGCTGGCCGACGCGATCAACAAGAGCAACTTCAAGGCCCCTTACGACAACAAGGGCGAAGCGTCGACTGAGCGGCGTTACTTGCTGCTCAGCCACTACACCCCGTGGATGACCTACCAGGACTTGCTGTTCGGCGCCAATGACAACATTGGCAACGACATGGGCAAGTACCGGATGGAGAACACGATCACCTACCGAGGCATTAGCTGGACGTGGGATTCGATGTTCGACGACTCGACGAGCCCGGCTTACGACTCGACCGAGCCGATCTACGGCATCGACCTGAACTCGTGGCACGCGAAGAAGCGCGGCAAGTGGTTCATGAAGAAGAAGACGGTCGAGCTTTCCAGCCCCCACAACCTTGTCGTGGTCTGGATGGACTCGATTTACAACTTCGCGTGCGTCAACCCGCGCACGAACTTCGTCGGACACAAAGCCACGACCTAATGTCGGCTGACGTGTTTTCCAACTGATTTCATTCCGCTTAAGGAACTAAATAATGGCAGATCATGCTTCCCCAATTGGGCCTAGCTTTCTGACGACTCAGACGGCTGACCCTGGTTTAACGGCCAAGTTGTGGCGCGGCATCGACCGCTCGCGCGGCGCCACTGACCCGCTGACTGGATTCTTCCACGTCGAACGCGGCCAAGGCGGCGTCGGGGCATTCACCTCGACGCAGGCTTCGACTGGTACGGCGTTGTTTAAGGCCAGTTCAACGACTGGCATTGGCAGCGTGCTGGAACTCGACAGCGATTCGGCTACGGATGGCCAAGGCATTCAGGTGCAATACCCTGGCCTGGGCGTCACTCCCAAGGATGGCATGGTCATCTGTTGGGAAACGATGGTCCAGTTGAGTGATATCGCCACGACCGGCCCTGAGTTTTTCGCAGGGCTGGCGACCCTCGATACGACGATCATCGCATCCGACGCGATGAGTGCTGCGGACTGGATTGGCTTCCTTGAGCTTGGCGGCGAGGCCACCACGGTAGTCAATTTCGGCGTCGAGGATGGCTCCCAAGACATCTCTGCGACGACTGCCCACACGTTTGTCGACGGCGCCGTAACGACCGATGGAACGGCCTGGGTACGTCTCGGCTTCCGCTGGGAAGTCGGCACGAAGCTCGAAGCCTACGTCAATGGCGCTGAGATCAGCACCAGCGATGTGGCTGAGAGCAACGCCCCTGACGGAGCGATTGTCTGCTCCTACGTCTGCCAGTGCGGTGGAACGGGCATCGACTCCATCGCCCATGTGGCGTACACGGCGTTCGGTTACTCGCAGATTCGTTAATCCCCAACGGCCGGGCGGCGGGTTGCGCCGCCCGGCTTTCCTTTTTACGAGAGAGACATGGACCCGGCCAATCGCGACGTTGACTCGAACACTCGCTCCTACATGAACCGCTACGGCATCGACTGGAAGACCGATGCGTTTCGCGACGACTACTTCACCCGCCGTGACTTCTGGAGCCAGTCGCAGGGTAACGGGATGCTTCCCGACCCCGTGCTGTTCGAGATGGCGTTCCGGCACAGCGTTGTTGGCAAAGAGTGGATGAAGCGTTACGTCGGCTCCCTGGCCGTCGAACCCGAAAAGCAAATCAAGAAAGGCGGTAAAGCCGCTTAATGGCCGCGAACACCCTAGCCGTCTCGTGGACGGTTCTCACCGACGAAGTGCAGCGAGCGCTCGGCTGGCGTAAAGCCTCGGGTAGCTGGTCGTCTATTCAGACGGCGGACTTCGGAGCGGGCCTGGCTAGTGGTTTGCGGTGGTGCTATTACCCGCCTGTCATGCCGGGTGAGACGGCTCCGCACATCTGGAGCTTTATGAGCCAGGTGGGCAAGCTCACCATTCGCGCCCCCTACGCTACGGGGACGGTCACGATTGTCGCGGGCGTGGCGACGCTAGCCGGCGGAACGTGGCCTAGCTGGGCGGCGGCTGGCGACTTGATTGTGTCGGGCGTTCGCTACTCAGTGAACACCCGCGACAGCAACTCGCAGATCACGCTCAACGATACGTCTGTCGCAGCAGCGGCAGGCACGTCCTACGAACTCATCCAGTTCTACTACGAACTGGCCAGCGACTTCGGCTCGTTGATCGCAGACGGATTCACCTACAGTCGCAGCGAGACGATGGGCTGCTCGCCGCTGCGCAAGGCGAGCGACATTGACATTCGCGTTGCCGACCGGGATTACGGCGCCACTGGCTGGCCCTCGCATTACTCGATTGGCTACGTCGCCCCCAGTGGATCGGATGACGCACGGCAGCAAGTGCAGTTCTTCCCGATCACAAGCGCCGATCGCACGCTGGAATATCGCTACGAGGTGATCCCGCCGCTCCTCACTGGGTCGAGTGGACTCATCTATCACCACGGCGGCCCGTGGATGGGCGAACTGCTCATCAGCGCCGTCGTTGCAGAAACGATCAAGAAGGTCGACGGTCACAGCCCGCGATACGAAGCGGCGAATGGCGACCGGATGGAGCAATTGCGAACCGCCGTTGGTTACGACCGCCGAACTAGCGCCGTTGAGTCGCTAGGGATGGGGGCGGGACTCAGTAGCGATTCAATGGAAGACGTTGTTTACGAACTCCGGCGGGACATCCCGTTGGCAAACATGAACTTTGATGTTTAGGAGACATCGGCATGACTGCGCATCGCGTTAATCGAGATTTGGGTGAAGCCGTTCGTTTGGGCTTCGCAATCCTGCGGAACCCCGGCACCGGCAACACAATTGACCTGGAGGGGAAGAGCAATGCCGTCGTCTTCCTTTCGGCGGGGACTTACAAGGTTCCTAATTCGACCGCCGGCACGGAACTCACCGTCATTCCGTCCGGCGCCGTAACGCTGACGAATGTGGGCGGCACGACGCTAGTGACGCTTGTGTCTGGTCAACCTGCAAAGATCATTGCGTTGACGGCGTCCACGTTCCGCGTCTCCACGATGGAGCCTCGGCTTCCCAACTCGAAGTGGACGACCAGTGCGACGGCTACCACGCTTACTCCCGCCGCTGGAGCGCTGACTGGCGCTCGCACGGTCTATTTTGAGAACACGGCTGACGGCACGTTGGCCCTCACGACTCGCACGGCGGTGCAACTGTACGCGGACATCCCCGGCGCTTACCTGGGATTAACCTTTGACCTCGTGATCGTGAACCGAGGCAATAACACCATCACGATCACCGGCGGAACGGACGTGAACGTCGTTGGCGAAGCTACCATCGCCACGTTGGTCACGCGCACCTACCAGTGTCTCTTTGAAGACAACGGCAATGGCGCCCCAGCGCTCACGATGACTTCCGTGAACAAAGGAACGATCGAAACCTAAAGTTCCTCGTAACCCACGTCGCCGTCAGCAATGGCGGCGACGTGGCCATCTAAAAACAGAGCGAGGCGACGATCATGGTGGACCGCGTACAAGTCAAAGACGGCGACGATTCTCTCGGACGGAACTTGGTGATGTTCGACGAGCGCCGGTCGTCGGTCTTTTACGCAGAGTTGCATGTAGGAGCCACTACCGAATCGTGCCTTGTGTTCGGGGCACTCGAACCGGTGGGGTCCGTCAGTGAAATCAGGGATCTCCTCGCGGCGGCCCATGCGTGTGTGGAGATCGACCCCGATCTCGTGGAGGTTATGGCGACATTCGGCTTCGCGGGCTGCGGACCTCGCCGCTTGCACTGCCGGTAACAACAGACTTGCCAGGAGCGACAGCACTGCCATCGACACTAGCAATTCAACGAGCGTAAACCCGCGGCGTTTCATGGTCGCACCTTGAGGAAATAAAGAAAAACCAGACCTGGAGGCGCCATTTACGGTAATACTAAATGGCGCCAAGTCAATAGATTTTGAAATGAAATAGCAAGGAGACGGGGGTAATTCCTCTAAAGTTTGCGTGCAGGCGTACCGCACCATTTCAGTTCAGTTCCCGTTCGGAGGCTTGGAAAGGTCGACTGCCTATCAGTGGCAGCCCCCTATGTCAACGCCGCTGTGTCTCAACGTATTCCCCGTCGATCCCGCCACGAACCGCCAGCGTGGCGGAGTGCGTCCAGTCCTGAAGCAACTCACCGACACCAGCTATGCACCCCACTTCTGGGCTCCTGTCAGCTACATCGACTCGGGACTGAAGGAAGGGTTCCTGTTGTGCAACTCCAACGGGGTTGTGCGTTCGCTCGATGGCGTGACGTTCTCGGACGTTATCACTGAGAACCCTGGCACTGGATTCTCCTCATGCACCTACTACAACGGGCTGGTCTACATGGCCCGCAGCGGCGGGGCTGCGCGACAAGCGACTCCATTGGGCGCTTCGGAGGCAACGCTATCCAACGCTGGGGGCGGTACGGCTCCTAATAAGTGCGGGATGGTATGGGTCCATCAGGACCGACTGGCGTTTGCCGGTGACTCTGATTACCCGCATCAGATTTACATGAGTGCCGTTGGGGACGGAACCAATTGGGACTACACCGATGTGACGACTGGCGGCGCGTGGACGAACACGGGGAGTGAGGGCGGCATCCTCGGTCACGCCGTTGTCGCTGCGATCAACCACAACCAGAACATCTCGCTGGTTGGTTCCTACCGATCAATCTACGCCGTCGTCGGCAACCCTCGCGTGGGTGGCACTCGGCGCGTCTCCGATACCATTGGCCCCGTATCCCACACGTCATGGTGCAAGGGGCTCGACGAGAGCGGCCAGAACCACACTTACATGATGACCTACGACGGACTCTATGTGATTCCGTCTGGCGACTACACCGCCCCGCAGAAAGTCTCGCGGCGTAAGATTCCCAACGAACTTATTGGCGTCAATGAAGCAGCAGGCGATCACTGCTGTATCGGATACGACAGCCAATGGCCGGGCATCTACATCAGCGTCGATGCGAACAGTGGAAACGACTCGGACTTCTTCTACCACATTCCTACAGACAGTTGGTGGCCCCTTGACCTGCCAATCACTCCCCACCTGTATGTCACCTATCCCAGCTTGCAGTCGGCATCCAAGAGCAGCATCCTGCCAGTTGGATCGAACGGCAGCGTCCGCCAGTTTAATAACGGCGAAGTCCAAGGGAGCGGCGGCAACGAAAACTTCGACAGCTACGTCCTCATCGGCCCGATTAAGCTAGCCGACTCGGGCGGCGAGGGGATTATTTGTTCTTGTTCGGCAGCGCTCGCGAAAGACTCCGAAGATGTCAACTGGTCAATTTACGTCGGCGACTCAGCGGAACAGGCGTACCGGAAAGCGGAAGCGGACACCACGAACACGGCCGCAGATTTCGCCGGAGCGAAGTGGACCTACACATCTACCCAATACTGGAACGGCGTCCAAAATCCTCGCGTCCGTGGCAGCGCGGCGTACCTGAAGGTGTATGACGTATCGAACGAGCGATGGCAGCTTGAAGAGATCGTCATGGAAGTCGAGCGTCTTGGCGACAGGAAGGTGGGATAATGCCTGCGCCAACGAACGCCAATGGACTCAGCCTCGGTCGCCCCGTCATTGACCCGACGACGGACGATACGGCGACGCTGAAGGAACTATTGGCGCAGCACTATGTTGGCGCCGGGTATCCGTGCGGAGCGCGAGACGGCGATGATGTGTACATGGCGGTCTATGCTCAATCGGATGGGGGCGGCGGTCACATCCTCTATGGCGGGAATCCCACTGACCCCACAAGCCCACACGTTCTCACGGTGAGCGCTGCTGGTTCAGCGACGGTCATCTGGCAGGACGAAGGCTCGACTGTAGCGACCTACGGCACGGTGAGCTTTGAGGGTGCTGGCGTCACGGTCACTGACGGCGGGACGAAGGCGATTGTCACAATCCCCGGCGGGAGTGGCAGCGCATCAAACTCCTTCGAGACATGGGCGGTTACTGGCGGCGGGAGCATTGTTGCGGATAGCGCCACCGATACGGCGACGTTCACTGGCGGGACCGGCATTACGATCACGGCAACGGCAGGCTCCGACACGCTGGAGTTTGAGATCGACACGAGCGAGGTCGCTCAGCACTCGTTTAAGACGATTGCGGTAGGGGCGAGTAATGTTGTTGCCGATTCGCCTACCGACACGTTAACGCTGGTGGAAGGATTTGCAATTGACCTCAGCGCAGATACCGGAACAGACACGATTACCATTGCCGTCGACTCTGCCGAGGTAATTCAAAATGTATTCACGGTCATCGCCGTTTCTGGCCAGACGAATGTAGAAGCTGACGACCCCGAAGATATCCTCACGCTCGTGGCCGGTCCGGGTCACACCATCACTACGGACCACACCACTGACACGATCACCCACAAGGCCGACGTGAACGACGCCAGCCATGTCGGACTGGTCGACCCAACAACAGGCGCCGACTCAACAGCGGATGATGCGCAGATTGGGATTCTCTGGCATGAGATTCAAGACTACGCAGTTGGCCGCAACATGCTCATCGGCCATTTGGAGGACGACTCCACCAAGCCGGTAGTGCAGTACAAGACGACGGAAGACTGGCTAGAACTACTGGAAAGCTACGACTCTAGCAAAAGTCAAGTCATCTACAACGACTCAACCAACACTGGCGTTGAAGACGATGAGCGAGTGCGGTGGGTGGACTCTCCGCAGAAGGTGATTTGGGGGCTTGATCCAGATGGAGGGCACACGATCACGACGAGTGGTACGACGCTAACACTGACGCTGAAGGTGACCAAGTACACGTTTGACGCGGTGAACTTTGTGAGCGCTGTCGATGCTGACGTAACTGTCACCTACACGGGAACGGAGTGCGCGTAATGGCGAACGAACTCCGCTTCGTTGATGGCGACTTGCTGTTTGACGGCGGCAACCTAGCGATGAGCGAGGACTGCTGCTGTGACGAAGTGCCGGTCAGCTATTGTGCAGCGTGCGATGAGGATTTGCCGGATGAAGCATCAGTCACCATTTCCGGCTTCGTGTCAACCGGCGGTGCGAACGTCGCCGACTGCCCCTGCTACAACCTTGGCACAGTGACGGTATCAAGAACGAGCGGTTGCGAGTGGCAGTATTTGGTCGATTCAACTTGCACGGGCGGCACGCAAATTAAAGTTACTATGGGAATCACCAGCCTAGGTGGAGGCGCTAAGAAGGTGCAAGTTCGTGTCGAAGAAGTGCCATCTGGTAGTTTTTCGATTTGGGATTACACAATCGGCTCGGGAGTGTCGTGCATTGGCACGTTCTCACTGGCACACAACGCTGCTACTAACTGTTCTACTGGCTCTGTATCGGTGACGATATGACATCACACAGCAATGACGTTGATGCAGTTCCCCTAGCAGGCGACGCTCTCGAAGAACTACTAACCAGCTACGGCGTCACAAAAGAATGGTGGATGAGCGTTAAGGAAGAGTTCGGACTACCCCCAACATGCAACTGCCAATCACGCCAGGAATGGATCAATAAGGTATCAGCAGCCCACCCAACTATTGCAAGCGTCGGCGTAAAATTGCTCAACGCCCTCACGAGGAAATAACATGGCCAAAGCTAAACGAGCCCAACGAAACTTCGACGCCCTCAAGGCGGAGATGATGAAGATTGCCGGCGTCCGTCCGGGGCAGACGACGCGCAACTACTTCCCGCGCCGCAACTACACGGCGGGCGGATTCTCCAAGCCCGATCAATCGCGACCGGGGACGCTTGACGTACAGTTCGGCGTCACCCCCAGCGATTACGAGGTGCAGCAGAATTTGATGAGGCTGGGGATGGCGGGCGGTTCCCCCTCTCGCCGTCCCGCCCCCCAGTCTCCGATGACCCCCGTGGGGGCGCAAACCGCCCCTGCCGCCCCTGCGGGGCCATCGTTGTTCGAGAAGCTGGTGGCCGACTCGCAGGCGAAAGAGGATGAGGCGAACCGCCAGAATCAACTGCGATACGACCAAGTGCTAGGCAGTCAGGACGCCCTCTACGATCGCACGATGGGCGAGGTCGACAACTGGGGCAACGTCCAACGCCAACTCAATGACGAGAAGGCAGCGGAGACGCTGAGCGCCATCAAGGCGGACATGGCCGCGAGGGGCATCGCCAACTCGAATGTGACGCCTGCCTTCCAGCAGCGGAACGCCCGTGACTTGGCACTGACGCAACAAGACTTGAGCGAGCGGAAGAGCGCACGACGTATCGGTTACGACACGGCGTTGACGCAAGACCAGAACGCATTCATCGAGCGCCGCAATGATGTCGGCCCGGACCAGAACGCGCTGATGCAGCTCGCTCTGGAGTATGGTCGCAGTGGCAACGGAACTGGTTCTCTTCCTCAAGCTCAGCAGGCGGCGGCGGCTCCCAAGAAGAAGCGATACAAGCCGATCAATCAAGTGCCAATGTCCGGTGGGGTATCTCCGTGGCAGGCACAGCAGATGTCCCAGCAGATCCTTGGTGGATTTAATAACGGCGCAATGGGAATGATGCAGGCTGCACGGTCCAACGCAGGGGCAATGATGGGAGCTTGGGGCGTATCAGCCACGCCGGGCATTACCTCCAATGCGTATCCAGGTTCGCGTGGATACGCGGAGTACGTTGGAAAAGACCGCCCATCGCTAGACGAGCGAATCAGTGGCAATGCCAATGCCCTCAGAGTCCAAGAGGATAACGCGGCGAGAATGCGAAGGCAGCTTGGACTTAGCTACAACTACCAGGGTCCGGTTGATACGTCATACCTGAGGAGATAAACCATGTACTACGACCAAGGCGCACTTCCCGTCCCCGGACGACCGAAGATGCCAGCATACCAACAGCCTGTCATCCAGAATCCCCCGCAACAGCGGGTGGGCGTCATGCCGAAGATGCAGACCCGCATCAACGGGAGTCGCACGCCCTACACAGCGCCCCAGCAGTCGTGGAACCCCTACGCTCAGCCGCAAGAGCAGCAGCCTTACCAGCAGCCGATGATGCGACCACGATATTCGCAGATGCCATCAGGCCCAAGGCGATTGCAACTCCCCCAAGGCGCGATGGGCTTCCGCCAACGCAAGCAGATGTACTCGCGCGGCATGAACGGCAGACCGCCCGGCGCATGGGACTACCAACCGCAGCCGCAGCCCAGTTACTCCCCGCCCATGATGGATTGGTACTAGGAGCCGCCCGTGGCAATCACTCTGCGATACAACCCCGCCTACGCCAACACAATGGGCGTCGCCCAAGACACGGGCGAAGGGGACTTGCTGCGCCAACTCAACGAGATCGCACGCCGCGACCAGATGGAAGCGGCAAGGCTCGACGAGCAGGCGCGACAGTTCGACTTGGGGCTGGCGGCGAACCAGCAGAACCAAGCCTCTCAGCGAGGGTTCCAGTACGCCTCACTGGGAGCGAACGTCGCCCAGAACCAAGCGGCGATGCAACAGCGAGCGATGGAGCAACAGTCGCTCATCGACGCCCGTATGGCCGAGCAGCAGATGCAAGGCGAGCAGGTGCTTGCTGGCCAGCAGATGCAGAATCAGCGGGCGTTTGTGGGCGAGCAGGCGCGGGTGGCGCGGGAGGCTGCCAATCGCCGATTCGAGAAGTCGATGAAAGACCGCGAGGTTCTTCTCGACCAGTTTCAGCGCGGGATGCTAACCCCCCAGCAAGAGCAGCAAGCCATTGCCTCGTGGGAGGAAGCGGCGCAGATGGACTGGGGGATGCCCGATGAGATGGCAAATCAGGAGGCGGGGCAAGCCGACCAACAGCGCGTCGCTCAACTTGAATCGTCATTCTTCACCGATCCAATCAACGGCGGCAGTTTGATCGAGCCGGGTGCGGTGCAGTCAATGTTGGAGTTCGGGATGGACCCGAAGGATATTGCGGCACTTGGGGTGAAGATGCAGGGGGAGGCGCGGCAGCGGGCTCAGCTTCAGGCGAAGGAGGGGGAGGCGGATCGGAAGTTAGAGGAGCAAGCCGCCAAGGACCAGCAGAAGGAAGAGGCCGCAGCCGCCAAAGAAGCCACCAAGACGATGCGAGACTCGATCGCTGGCGAGCGCGAGTGGCGTCAGGCGCAGGAAGAATACTCCCGCGACCTCCAGGACTACGACGAGAAGATGGCTTCATATGAAGCAGCCAAGTCGGCACACGCCAAGATGTCGGCTGGCGGTAGGGGTGGGACTGGCGCCACCCCACGCCCGTTCACTCAGACCCCTCCACAGAAGCCGGTTCCCCCAACTCCCGGTTTGTTCGCTGACAAAATCCCAACGCCTCGCTCACCTGAAGAGCGCGACCGTTTGCTGCCAGGAACAAGATACATCGACCCCGCCGGTAATGTTCGAGTGAGGCAGTAATGGATAACTGGTGGGATCAAGATTCGCTAGCAGGAGATGCGGAAGGGGCCACCGCCACTGCGGAGGTGGGAGGTAATTGGTGGGAGGGCGATTCTCTGGCAGTTGAGCCGGAGCCGACGCCTGTTGTCGCGCCCGACCCAGACGCCGAGAAGTACGCGGCGATGTACCAGGAGATCGGCTCCCGCGTTGACCCGGCAGACTACGGGCCAATGAAGGATGTGCTGACTCAGGACGAGTTCGGCAACGTCCAGGCCGACCCATCGCAGTACGAGCAACTGACGCCCGATAGCCGATCGGCAGTTAATGATCGCATCTTGCAAGCGAACGAAGGCGCGGGCGGATTGCAGCAGGGTTACACGAAGCTATTCGAGGACGCCTCCAATCCAGATTCGCCCGACAACTTCCTCTATGGCAAGGTCGCCGATCAGGCAACTACACGCGCCTCACTCCAAGCGATCGCCGGCCTCGGTCAGCAGATCAAAGAAACATACCAGCGATACGCCGGTGACAGCGAGCAGGCGAACGCCACTAATCGCGCCGGCCAAGCGATGCGCGGCTCCCTGGAAGAACTAGGCGGTTCCGACCTAGAGCGGAATGTTCGCGGTGCGACAGAATCAACACTTAAGTCTCTTTACGCAGGACGGGCAGGCGGACTCTCGGCCATCATCGCCTGGGCTGCGCAGGGTTCCTACAACGACGCCAAGACGCAAGCCATCGACTCCGGGATGGATGAATCGTCGGCGATGAAGTACGCCGCTGCCCAAGGTGCAATCGAAGGTGGCGTGACGGCGCTGTTTCAGTTGATTGGGTTCGGTGGCACTGAGAAGCTGCTGGCTGGCGACGCGAAGTGGCAAGGCGTCAAGGCGATGCTGCAAGGCGTTGC
>ERZ650311.752-NODE-752-length-18631-cov-7.596684_pt1 | contig 18631 bp, 24 predicted proteins | sample MGYA00376247_ERZ650311 | MGnify/ENA primary metagenome ERZ650311 (study PRJEB26733, sample SAMN07839324) | wastewater metagenome | biome: small river; feature: stream; material: water | place: USA: North Carolina | collected 2016-07-28 ... | reverse complement strand
ACGCACCTTTGGCAAGTCCAGCAAGATCGCTTGCCGGCTTCGCTATCATCCCGTTCCCAAGGCTTAGTACGGGTTCAACGACGGCATCAATCAAGTTGCCCCGCTGAAGTTCTGGTTCGCTAGGAGCAGACCCATATAGTTCCGCCCCAAAGTCACGCTTTGTTGGTGCTTCCCCATAAAGTTGATTTCCAAAATCAGCCATGTCATTTCCTTACTTGATGGTGAATCCAGCAGCCCTTGCGTCTTTCATTACCTGATCTGTGGTTTTGTTCCATTTCTTTGATGTATCCATTACGTCTTGCATGGTCATCACCTTTTCAGTGGACGGGGTTTGCGCTTGCGATTTTCCACTTATAGAATCACGCATTACCCCTCTAACTTTCGCGGGGGCTGCTAGTGCCGCATCCATTTCTTTCTGCATCTGCAATACGGTTGCTTCGTATGATTTCTGGTCGTGAGCAGTAGAAAGAACTTGCCTTGCATGTTCTTTGTCATGTACTGTCGGAACACCAGCAGGGCTAATTGCTCTCGCATAGGTATTTACCAAGGCATTATTCGCCGCAGCAAACTCTCTTAATGCTGGATCATTGGTTTGATCGTCAAACATTATCTGCGCCTTGCCAAAAGGCAAGAACCCCGCCCGCGCCACATTCTTTGACGCTTCCAGAGCCAGCGGGATCATTTGTGCCGCTTCTCCTGCGGCCAACTGGATATTTGCCGTTCTACCGCCAAGAACTCTTGATCCAGCCGTCATGCCTTGATAGTCTGCCATTACCGCAGCGATGTCTGCTCCACCCATACCTTTCTCGGCAGCTACTTTGTTAATCTCATTCGCAATCGCCATTTTTGCCGATGCGTTTCGTGCGTACCCTTGAGCGGCTTGTCTATCTCCTGCAAGGTATTGTTCTGCAATTGTCCGCAATGCTTCAGGGGTGAACTCACCCTGACCAGCTATTGAAGCCGTATATGGTTTCCGGCCAATCGCATTTTGTGGAGAAACAAATTCAGGAGTTTTACCATCAGCACCATAGACCGCTACGGGCTTTGCGCCGACCGCTCCAGTCTGAGCCTGAGTATGCGCAATGTTAGCCCTCTGCGCGTCCAAAGCAAGGTTCTCTTTCATCCTCGCTCGTTCAGCACCCGTATCGCGCCCCATACTGACAATCTGCCCGTTAGCCAATACTGCGCGAGTAGCATCACCTTTCAGACGATAGCCTTTCCCTATACCTGCCATCTCAATCGGCATGGTGTAGTCGAGCGCAGGCTGCGAAGGTTGCGATTGTCCAAGATCGGTAACGGCACCCGTGCGCTCAGTCCTAATGTAATTCTTAGGATCAGCAAGCGCCGACAGGAACTGCTGATTACCCGTGTCGTACTGAACACCAGGTTCGCTGTTGTCCTGTTGCATTGCAAGCAGTTCGGACAGTTTCAAACGTTCTTCAGGCGAAAGTTGGTTGAGATAGTTCATGTTGTAAGTCATGTCAGTAAACTCCCCCACCAATTTCTTGAAACCCGCCAAACCCTCCACCCCATCCAGTAGGAAGTCTAGTCTGAGTTCTGAATCCTGTACTAGAACCAGACTGCGGCTTGCTCATCTCCCAAGCAAGACTTCCCATTCGGTAGCGGTTTTGATCAGCGTTTCCTTGTGCCGTATTCCACGCATTTGCCAAAACGTTGTACCGTGAAGTATTTGCATTCTTGTCACCGATCCACGATCCAGAATAGTTTGTCAGCAGGTTGTTCAGCCGCCCAAACTGATTCTCGTACTCCTGCGAACCCATGTCCTGACCGTATTTGGTCAATTCCATGAGCCTGTTGCCGCTGTTGAGCAGACCCTTCGCACCGAGCGAACGCTGCAATGCTTCCTGACCCTGATTGACGCGGAACTTGTAGGCGGCAGACTGTTGTATGGAGTCGGGGTTGTCGAGCAAAGCACGAAGTCGAGTCTCGGCATCCGACAGGCCCGCTTCAAACCGATTAGAAGTATCGACAGTTGGAACAGCACCAAAAGCATTAGATGTTTGTGAGTTTAGCAATCCACCGTTCTGATCACCCCCCCAACCATATAAATCCCCCTGCCGTAGCATTTCGGTAAGTTGTTGCCGTTTTGCGGCATTGGCTTTTGCAGCGACGGCCAACTCTGGACTATTCCCTCCCCAATATCCAAGTACGGCTTGTCTACTAAGTTCGGGAGCCGCGTCGATAGTTTGCTGAATTTGCTCCAATATAGATTGTCTTGTGACAGTCATCATTACGCTCCTTCAATCTCAATCGCTTCCAGACGTAGAAGCGCATCTTTAACATGCAGAACTTCAAAAGCCCTGCGCCGGAAATTACCCAACCTGCGAATCTTCGACCGAGTTGCCGACAGATCGACAGGTCTGAACACCGAGTAGGTGGCGTAATCGTCATCAGAATATCTGATAACTGCTTTAGACGAAATCTTATCACCTATCAACTCGGCAGAAGCCATAGTTTTATACTTTGTGGTCTGTTCGTCCATCTTTGGCGTCCTGATCCTTGCCGCAATAGCACCAATCGGATCTACATAAACAGACTGTGAGAACTCGTAAAGTTCGCCAGAAGTCGCGTGTTGCAGGTACTGCTTGCCGTTGGCAGAGGTCGAAGCGATGATTGGAAAATAGGTTTCAGTGTGCTTGACGGACGTTCCAGACCCGCTGAACACCGTACCTGTTGCCTGTAGCTGAAACGTGTCGGCAGTGACATCAGTAACCACATGCCAACCATTGAAATCGGCATTTGTGGAAGCGATCAATACAATGTCGCCGTCAGAGTATCCGTGAGCCGCTGAAGTCACTACGCCGGCTGCTGTGACGGCTGTAACGGTCTTTGTCACTCCGCTTGAGGCGAGGTAAGTAAAGAACGACCACAGTTGAGTCGTAAAGTCATAGACCAACGTGACTCCAGTTGTTACTAGAGTGACTGCGTACAACAGATGTGACCCTACGTTCGCGCTCCACGAATACACAGTAGCCAACGAGTCAGCGTTCAGAATCTTGTCGATCTGTGGAGTGCTGATCTTCTCGGGAGACGTTCCGTTCAGCCGGAAGATGCCCCTTCCAAACCCATCCTTGCTCTGTCCCATCCAGACAACCGTGCCGGCCATCTCTTTTACTGAAGAATCTGAAGCGCATCCGACCTTGAACGCGGCATTTTGGACAGGTGAGAGAATTGATCCTGTCGCATTCGCTGCGTCATAGAAAAATTCTGTACTGTATTGCTTGAAAGCGCAGATGTAGTTGTTGTACTTTGCAAGATATACTCCCTGATCAGGTTCGATCTGCGTCCCGATGAACTCCAGTGCCGACCACGATGCCGCGTTCTCCAGTGCCGATTGATAGATTTCCCCGGCAGGGTTCATCACGAAAAACCGCCCATCAAGGAAAGCACAGCCGCGAGTCGTGTTGCTAGGGTAATCCGCGTCCGTGATCTGTGTAACCGTGTATCGGTTCGCGGTGTTGGTGGCGTAAGTTGTCGGTGCACCGCCGTCCTCAAACTGGCCCCATGCCGCATAAACTTCATCGCCAGATGTGGCAATTTTGATACCCGCAGTTACTGTGCCAGATGCAGAGAGCGTCACGTCATAACGCGCCCATGAGCCGGTAATGGTAACAACCTCGTATGTCGAACCATCTACCGTTAGGCTGATATTGCCTGTTCCTGTCTTGCGCTTGATGTACAGGCTAACGGTTCGATTGAGCGTATCGGTCAACGTGAGCGATTGCAGCATGGTCGCGTTCGCCGCGCCTGCCGTCAACGTAAAAGCCTCAGTCCCTGCACTCGGGTCAGTCTGTCCGCTTGTCAGGCTGATATTTGTCTTGACCCATGCCGCATTAGAAAACAGTTGCGAATAGAGAAACTGGTTCGCGTTCAGGGTCATGTAATACCCTGCTGTTTTCGTCTTGAGAAAGAGTTGAGTCATATCTGAGGAAATAACTGAGTCATACATGGTTAGACGGTTTGAACAATTGTTCCAGCATCAACTACCCCCATATTTGTCGGGCTACCTGAGCAATCAAACGGCGTCGGGTCGGTCCATTGATTAACTCTGACAAACACACCAAACCCCCCTCTATCCTCTATCCCGTAGTACGTAACCCAATTCCCGGTGCTCTTTGTAGCGCACGAAATAAACGTGGTTGCCGTTCCAAACCAAGCAGAAGCGGCGGCGGCTCGACTTGCACACTCCGGGCCTGGAGTGGTTGCATTCAATGCGGCGATTGATTTTGAATTGACGCGATACCTTGATGCCGTTGGAGCAGTGGTGCTCCATTGCGGAGAAGTGCTTGGGTTGTTTCCAGTGTTCGACGGGGAATAGGAGTAATAGATTATTGTGCTATAGGTAACAATATCGCCTATGGCATAAGTCGATCCGGCGTCCCACTCCTCTGGCTCCCACGATGTAGCCCAATAGCTTGACCCTGTTCCCGGCGTGTTTCCTGCATTACCGCTTGCTGTTGAAAAATACAACACGCCGAGATACCAAGCGGAATCACCAAATGTATAAGTAGTTGTTGCTGAGTATTCAGAAGAATCTAACGGCCATTCCTCAGAATACGCCCCTTCATCTATATACACCGTATCGTCATAGATCGTAAGCAACCGACCATCAAACACGATCAATCCAGACCCTAAACCGCTGTACGTGTTGCTATCCACCAAACCAGGCCGAATCACCGCCAAATCGCCGGCCTTGCGCTTTTCATGAAGCATGTTAAACAGACGAGCATTTTTATTTGTCGTGCCGTCCTTGGTGCTGATTTGATGAACTACCGGCAGTCTCATAATGGACTCTGGCAGAAATCGTAGTTTCCGGCAGCGACAGTTGATATTGTCGCAGGAGTCGAGCCGCTACCTAATGTCGTGCCAAACACTGAAATCAGGACATCTTGATAATTCACAATCCCACCACCCGCACCGGATGCAGTAGCGATTGTTGCAAGCCCTGGCCGCAACGCCGCAAACACTACACCCTCATCGTTCTCCTGCAAGACGTTCGTTAACCGTTCGTCCTTGTTGGACGTGCCATCACGCGAATCTATCTCGGAGGCTAGGGGGAGTCTCATGGAATGTAACTGTCAGCAATGATGTTCGACCGCTGACCAGATACCGCATACGCAAGGTCAGGAACAGCCAACATGGGACGAATGTTCGCTCGCTTGATAGCTGCTTTTGACTCGGCAGCGATCATCACTACCGACTGTGAAGGTTGCTTCTCGTACTCAGGGGCGATCTCGATAGCTAGGTTGTACGCCAGCGCACGTTCGTAACCGGGAGGAAGCGTGATCGTAGTGGACAGCGCAGCCAGTTCGCTCAGGCTCGTCCAAGTGATGATGTGCAAGCTGTAAGCCGCATTTGGAACAGGCCATAGCAGCAGCGTGCCAGTTGGCAGCGTAGGCTCATAGTAAGCATACATTGGCAAATCGGATTCGCTGGTTTTATCTGCAATACCGTACCAGCGATCCTTGTCGATCAGTTCAACCGGATAGTCTATGCTGGAGTTCCTGACGAAACACGCTTCAATCTTCACCGGGCGCGGAGTCAGGTTGAAGTTGCCAGACGGCCCAACTGTGTAGGAACCGTCGCCTGCGCTCAATGTGAATGCGGTATCCACAAAGGCATATACGTTCAGTTTCTCGGTCTGCCACGAAGAGATCATGGCATTGAGAGAAATTAGACCATCAGCAGATTCGGCAGAAGTCGGAGATTCGCCTGAAGCAATGGCACCGATCAGTCGCAATGCTCTGTCGATCACTGTCTGCGCTGTTGCCACTTAAATCTCCCCGTCGTTCAGGATGGATGGCTTCTTAGGGCGTCCAGGGGAGCGTTTGACTTCGGCCTGTTCTTGTATTGTAGCCGTTTCGACAGGTTTTGCAACAGGTTCTACAGTTACCGTTTCAGACTTGACGCTCGCCTTCCTTTTGGCATCTAAAAGCGACTTACGGATCGGTTCTCCATCCACCCATCCATTTTTCTTTGCAACCTCGGCATCCTCATCGGTGAAGTTGTGGAAACCGCCATCATTTGAATTAAACATGAGTTTCATGCTTTTACTCCAATCCCAAGTAAGTTGTAGTCGGTGAGTTCGCGTGTTTCTACCTTGGCAAACCCCTTGAATGCTTGCTTCAGTGTTTCAGCGACAAACCCTGTTTTATGAGCCATGTATGGGTTTTGCTCAATGAAACTTTCTTTCCCGTAATACATGTCCAAACCAGTGATAGGCCCAGCAGGGGAATCATAAACGACATCCCTTGTCGGCTTAACGTGAGTCAGGTTCGGAACAATCATCACAGCGATTCCGTGCGGATTCAACACTCGTAGAAACTCACGCATTGCCTTGTCAATCTCATGCGGTGCAAGGTGTTCAAGAACGTGCGATCCGTAGATCGCATCATAGGTTCCAATATCACCAAGATCCATCATGCTTGCCACAATATCAGGCGAATGAGATGGATCGATGTCACAACGGACTTCTTCGTATCCATCAAGGAAAGGTGGCATCGATTCTCCACCGCACCCAACATGAAGTACCCGCTTCATGCTAAATCTCCACCTGGCTGTCGCCGCATGAAATTGTGAAAGTTGCCTGGATATGCTTTATCTGCTGAATGGTGCGTAATGTCAATGTCTGGAATCAACCAAATCTTCCCTCCACAGTCGCCCCAATTCCGAGAGAATGCATAGTCCTCACCGTACCAGATTCCATTGTGTGCGCCGTGGTTAAACAGGTCGACATACGGCGCGTAACGCTTTCCGTAAAGCAAGTGAGGATACGCACCCATGAACTGATGTACAGCTCCCTCTGTGACCTTCAGAAAGCCGGCAGGAACCCACTCAGCTTTAATACATCCATCCTTGCGAACTGCTGGTGTTCCATCGGGGCCACTGAACACAGTTCCCATGTACTTTTCTTCGTCTTGCTTGAATCTGTATGTTCCAGCAACTACAGGATCATCCGTTTGTACCAACTTCAACAAGGCTTCTGGCGGAAATGAAATGTCGTGGTCAAGGAATACGATTGCGTCAGCCTTTGCATCAAGTGCTTTGCGTAGCATTACATTACGAGCCTGACTTACATACGGATTCCCAACCTCAGAAACCATCCCATGTTCGATTCCAGCAGCGTCTAATAGCGGTACTGCCGCACGAACTGAATCAAGCAACTGTTGATACGGCTTACGTATTGTTGGAACGCACAGTATTACTTTCATTGATCCTCCATATGAAAACGCCCCGGTTTTGAGGCCGAGGCGTAATCATATACCTATACTATGGTTAGTCAGAACCTGCCCACAGGCCAAGGGCTTCGAGCGTGTTCATGATGTCGATCACAGCAGCCTTCAGTGCCGTGGTGACATCAGCAGACGATGCCGTACCAACCGCCGAGGTAGCAATCGCAGCAGTACGTTGCACAATCGGAGTAGCGCCGTAGCAACCGATTTTGTCGGTCGAAGCACCGCCCCATTGCGAGCCATCGGCAGAGCCGTAATCCAGACGTTCGTAAGTAGCCATTTGAATCTCCTTGAAGAAAGTTGAACGGGGCGACTGTTACGCCGCCCCTAGTGATTAACCAGCAGCACCGATCATGCGGCAAGCCCACTCAGGACGCAGAGCAGCCATTCCGTATAATATATCAATGCGCATCAGGAGTTCGTCGTTACGGATGTCGGACGCCTGCCAGACCCGCATCGACAGACCATCCTGCACACGGCGAACGCACTTGTGGGCGTCGTCCATCAGCGGCAGGTCAGCCGTGACGAACTGGAACGCTTCCTTGTGGTACATCAGCGGTTGAGCGTAGCTGGTCGAAGCAGCACCGACGAAGGTCAGGGTCTTGGCGTTGAAGTCGGTCGTAGCCAGGTTTGCACCCGTCGATGAGCAGACGTTCTTCTTTGCACCCGTCAGGTAGAAAGACGGGCTGACCGTGGTGGTCGTAGGGCCAACAGCCGTGATGGTGAATTGCTGGAGATGACGATAAGCAGCCTTGGTTTCGGGATGGCAGGCATAGACACCAGCAATCGTGAAAACCGAACCCACGGTCTGCTTGGCAACCGGCAGCAGGGTGTGCATGTCGATAGTCGAACCACCGTCAGTCACCAGAGCGGCAGCATCGGTATCAGCCGTCACATCGTCACTGTTGGTCAGCGTCCAGATGCGCTCGTTCTCGTAGTAGTCTGCCATCGCGGTACGGGCGACCATACCTTCGCGGTACTGCTTCGAGATGTCGTTCGACGGGTTGAAATAAGCTGCAACACCGTTGACCAGACCGCCCATCGTCACCGAATCCATCTGGATCGAACGGTTGTCCTTCGGAGCAAGACCTTGGTTGATCTTGGCGCGAGCCGCACCGGGAGCAACGAGGCTGGTGATCCCCGTACCAGCAGTGCCAGCGACGTTGTAGGTCGCCTTGGTAGCGTAGGCGAGGAAATCGCCTTCGATGCCTGACACCAGAACCGAAACAGCCGGCTCGATGTAACGCTTGCTGATTTCGTCGATGCTCAGAGCCAGTTCAGCCGAATTGAAGCGCATATCGACGTGATCCTGAGTGGCGACTGTGATCGTACCGTTGCTTTCGGCCTGATCTTGGACATCCATGACGCGGGAGCCTTGGGTGCGGACGTATTGGTTAGGTTTGCGAACGCGCAGCGTCGAACCGATCTTTGCGCCAGTTTTGGCGAAAGAGTCGTCATACTGACGATCAACAGACCCGATGAACGAGCATTTTTCGTGGGCGATACGCAGGGCTTCCCGCGTGATCATGTCAATGGTAACGAGCGAATTGCTCATGGTGAATCTCCTTTAAGTTAAGTTCAGGCTGATGCCCTTGCCTTGATCTGTGCTTTACGCCACGCCGCGAACTCTGCATCGGTCATCTTGCTTGGGTCTTTCGACACGGCAGCAGATGCTCCAATGGGCTTGATCGGTGGCGGTGCGTCTGTGGTTTTCACTGCTGGCTTGGAATTGGAAAGCCGTTCCTCGATTCGACCGAGTGTGCGAATAGCCCCTATGGGACTCATGCTGGCAATCTTTTCAGCTTCATCAGGATTGTTGGCTAGATAATATGCCAACTTCGGCCCGATGTCGCTTTCCATGATGGCCTGCTGCATCGGAGGAGTCATTGGTACGTCGCTTGACGCCAAGACTTCCTCGAAATCCGGCATTTCTGCCGTAGCTGCTGCAATTCGCTTGTTCCAACTTTCAACGGTCTTTGCGCGCTCCGTTGCTTCGCGTTCCGCTTGTTGGCGCTTTTCGCGCTCAGTCAGCGTTGATTCAATCTGCTTTCTGGCGATGTATTCCGCCTTGGCAGCAACATATTGGTCGAAATTGTCGAAGTTGTCAATACGCGGCTCTTGGTCATCGGACTGACGTTGTTGTTGCTGCGGAACAGATTGTCGCGCCTCCATCGCAGCGACACGTTCCTCAAGCATCTTGGCACGGGCTTCTGCCTCGTACTTCTGCCGAACTGCACGGTCAATACGCTTCTGTACACCTTTCGGAATAGGTTCTTCCTGCTTCTCAACCTTTTCCGGTTTCGGTTCCGCAGGTGTTTCTGATTGCTCGACTACCTGTTTAGTAGCAGTATCAGCAGCAGCGGCAGCGCCTTCATCAACAACAAACTCTGACTCGATTTCCATGTTAGTTCGACTCCCAAGTGGTTTCCGGCAAATCGCCGTGGTTACATCTCAAACAACAACATTGCAATTTGTGCGTCTTCGTACTCTTGTTCGCGCTTCTCGTACTCCATGCGGATCAGCGCAGAGTATTCGTTCATCCATTCGATCTTCTGAACCTCAAGCCACTTTCTGAACTCCTGCTCGGCTTTCAACTCATCAACTTGTGGATTTGGTACTGTTCGCTTCTCGGTGACTTTCTGCACCGACTGGATAACTGCCTCGACAAATTCAGGTTCAGTTATCTTGACTTTCTCATTGAAGTGAATCCAAGGATGTTTCGCCGGCAACGATGCGGTTTCCTGCGAACTCCCCCCTGACGGAACAGGATTTCTCCACCAGAAGTAATCAAGTAGCATTATTACCCGCCATTAGTAACAATGATCGAAAACGAACAATCCAGTTTGTTACCTGACGGGGCCGCACCAGGGGTTGCCGAAATCTTAACTACGCACCCCGCAGGAATAATTCTGTACTCCAAGTCCTGTATGCTGTTCTGACCTGAAGCCAAAAACACGCGGTCAAGAAAGTGATACACAGTACTCAACGTGTTGTCGTCAGCAAACACAGTTGCGCGGATTCTTGTATCCATCGTATTGCTGATTGCAGCAGCATCCCAATGTACCAAATGCCCATAACAATCTGACGGAACTTTGTACCGTCCAGACAGACTGCGGTCTCCACCTGCCCGGATCTGTTCAAACGTGGTCGCCACTGTAGCAGCGCCATTCGTACTGCTAATGGACAGATTGCCAACAGATACATCGCTACTTCCTACGCTCGCTACTTCCATCCACTGAATAAATGTGTATCCTGTTCCAATGCTTACAGGTGTCGTACCATTCAGCGTATCGGTACGAACCTGCTGAACTCCATTAGCGTCGAGATATACGATCCGCACAGTGCGCGCACCGACACCAGCAGAAGCATCACTTGCCGACGTGCTGACAAGATACAAAGTCTGCCCACTTGTCGGCGTATTCATCAACGCCTGTGACGTATCAAGATATTCGCACGCATCACCAAGAATCGACGTGCTAGACCACCCAAGCGTTCGGCTTCCCATGATGTGGTACATCCGCGCAGCAACACCGTCGAGTTGTCCAGTATGTTGTACTTCATACTCGACTGGGTGAGAATAAACAGGTAGAGTCTCGCCTGAATAGACTTCGACACGCTGACGCTGAACAAGTCCTACAGATGTCGTTATCTGACTGTTGTCGACATGGACGCTTCCTGTTTCGTCAATACTAGGAACTCGGACGAATGAATCAGCCATTAGATTGCCTCCTCAACTGATTCCATAATGTAACTGCCATCCGGTTGTCGGACTGCCTTGCCTGTCTTGTGCTTCGGTTGTGCGATGGACTGTGCCGCCTGAACCAGCGCATCGACAGCAACCGCGATATTCTGAGAAATCTGCATGTTCGACTCGACCATTGCTTTACTCGTTTCGACAAGAGCGACTCCGGCCTCTGTTGTGGCAGGACTCTGCATACTGGCAACAGTCTGGAGAATCGCACCAATGTCCATCGACTGTTCTTGCGATTCACCACCATCCGACTCAGACTGTTGCGGAGGATTCGCCGCCGTAAAAGCAGCAATCTCTGTCTGCGCCTGTGCATTCTCTGCATTCGCAGCAGCTACCATCCTGTCAGTCTCGGCCTCGAACTTCTTGACCTCTACTTCTTCTCTCTTGACCTCCAGTTCAGCGAGTTTTACGGCTTCCTCACGCTTCAACTTTTCATTCTCAAGCCTCAGACGCTCGATCTCGTCAGCCGCTGCGTTAATCGCTTCGTCCTTCTGCTGGATCGCAATGTCGAACTGCTGAATTGCTTTCTGCATTTCAGGAGGCATCTTATCAATCGACGCCTTCTGCTCTGCTTCAAGGATAGGTGACGGCAGGATCATGTGCAGACGCTTGCTGATCTCCTCAGCACCAGGCCAATCCATGTTCTTGACCATCAGATCACCGATCACGTTCATCAACTCTGGATGAGCCTGAATCATCGTGACCATGCTCTCAGTCGCTTCCTGACGGAGCGTGTTGTAGCTTGGGCCAGATGTGATCGTTACATCGTAGGTTCCGACACCAAGGTTGTACATCATCTGCAAACCCTGCTTCTGGCTTGCTGTCGGGATCGTCGGGTTGATCTGCGCTTCAGAAGTCGTTCCGTCATACCCCATGATCCGCACAACGCGGGTGGAGTCATACACCTTGGGGATCAGATCAACGATGATCCGACCGGCGTGACGGATGGCGCGGTTCAGGTTGTCATGGTAGTGGAACGTACCCGTGTCGCCCTCGCGCTGACGGGCCATGATCGCCTTGCCGCTGCGTTCGTTCGACGGTGCGCCCAAACTCGCAGCGTACATCCCGATTGCTCCCTGGATGTCGTGTTCGCTAATCTGCATGTCCTGCTGGAATCCCATCGGTACATCGGACGGGTTGATCCGGCTCGGCGGAGGTACGGGCTGACCGTTCAGCGCAGTCGGCTTATAACGCAGTACCGAATGCGGCAACGTATTCGCAGTTTTCCACTCGTCCTCGTAGTCCTCGACCTGACCTTCAGCCGCAAGCCAAGGCGCTTTCGGAGTGAGTGCTACCCGTTCAGCGAACGCACTGCGGGAATAGTTATACAACCTCTGCGCATCCTTTGCCGGCCTGACGATGCCTGAGTGAGTGACCTTGCCTTCAATGTCAATCTCGTTGCCCCACACTATACAGACAGGAATGTACTTTCCGAGCCACTCGACAGGTTCCTCAAGGTACTCCTTGCCGCTGACAAGCGCATGAAACACCTTGCGAACTGGGATATTGCGCGTCTGTTTGACCAGCGAGTCGATCTCGATACCGGCATCCTTCAGTTCTTCGTACCGAGCCCTGCTGATCACGGTATTGTCGGCCATCAGGTACAGAGTGCGATCTTCCTCGGTGACGTACCAGTAGCGAGCAACTTTGACACGTTCGCCGTACCACGCCGAATACTCGTCGTTCGATTCCCAATCCTCTGGAATCTTGCCTGGATACTTTGCTTCAAAAACGTCCTTGTCGAAGTCCTCCATCACAAAGGCGAACTTCATATCACTGCCGTCAGCCTCGACGCTGGCCGGGTCGATGATGATCGACATCGGGTTTCTCACCCGCTTGATCTTGATTTCCTGATCGAATGTCTCGTCGCCAACGTACTCTGTTCCTATGGTGAAGAATCCGAATCCGCCTGTAGCAGCAGAATCCAGCGCCGTGTCGTAGGCAGCATCAGCGTTGGAACGCGACTCAATGTGCTTGACGATGCCGGCGTAAATCTCTGCCGTGGCTATGTCAGCGCCACCATCTACAGGGGAAACCTTGATTGCAGGGCGGTTCTGGCGACCGTCGTTAACGATCTGCCGGATGTACTGGTTGAGCTTATCTACCGTAAGACATGGGCGATTGTCTTTGGCTCGTTGAGAAGCGACTTCAGGAGGCCACTGTTCTCCGGCTCGGAACTTGATGTCATCGAGGGCGTTTTTACGGTCGTCACTCCAGTACTCCTCAGCCAAGCGATACCGTTCTCGGCATTCGTGGAGAGGATCGACTTTCTCCTCTGCTTTTTCTTCTTCGGAGTCAATATCAGCCATGTCTGACCTCATTTCTTCGGAGGCTTGCGCCCCTTACCTTTCCCACAGCCCATAGCGTTCTCCTTACGGTGTTTGACCGTTAGTTCGTGGCCTATACGCTCCACTTACATATTCCATCCCAGCACGTTCGTAGGCTTGACGCTCTCGTTGATCTTGATTTTGAGATTCAATCGCCGCGCCTTGTACTGCTCGTTGTGCTGCAATAAGGTCTGCACGACTCATTGTTGGTAATGCTTCCAGCAATTTCATGGCAGCATCTTGACCAAACTTTGCAGCAAAAGCACCAAGCAATCCTTCGTTGTCGTAAGCTAGTCCTTCAGACATATATCCAGCACTCGGATTCTCTTGTCCTATCCTACGCTGAAAATTAGGATTTTTGCTGATCAAGTCTGACAATCTACGAGCTTCCATTCGTCTTGAATTATCGTTTACGTCACCAAATATACCTGGAGCGGCGCTATCAAGAATATTACCTGTCATCGAATACTGAGGCATAGCATTCTCCCTAACTCATCCACGAACCTGATTGCGCGTAACTATACCCGTTTCCGCGAAATGATGCACGTTCCTTCCTGAGTTTGTCAATTTCACGATTCGCTATCGGATACGCGAACGTCACCGCCAGCGCATCCGCCGCATCCGGCGAGGCCAATCCTCGCGCTTTCATCTTCTTCTTCGTTTCCAGGAATATCGTTCCGCTCGAATTCGGCTCTTTCCTCGGGCCTACAAGGTCTTGCTTCAAATCCTTGTCGTCAGGTATGTGACCCTTCTTCAGCCAATCCTTCATCGACCCCCACATTTCAGCCCGTTTATTCCCATACATCACTGGATTCGACGCCTTCCAGCCAAAATTCACTCCCCTGACCCTATATCTCTGCTCAACCAACCTATCCAACACTCCAGCGCCCAATCCGCCTTCGTCAATCACCGTCAAATCCGGCTTCCATTCCTCAATCGCGTCAATCACCCGTCCGCAGATCATCATCAGATCCTCGCCTGAATAACGCTTGATCGACAACACATTCCGGCCTTTCCTCACTAAGATCACAGTCGAATCCATTCCACCCCTCGCCGGATCAACACCTATCACTATCGGCGCGCTATCGTCATCCTGCTTTTCACGCGCTATCGCCTCATCGACCAAAAACGGCGATATGAACTGATCCTGCGCCGATTTCGGGAACTGACCATACACTTCAACCCGAGCTTCGTCAGAATCCTCTCCATACTTTTCGATAATGTTGCTATACGTCGCCTGACTGACTCCCTCAACCGTCCGTGAATCCAACTGCGTCGTCCGCCAGAACTTCCTGTCCTTGTGAAAACACTCGAAAAACGCCCCTTCAGTTGATCGCGGGTTACTGAACGCCAACCAGAACCGATCCACAATATCCTCTGTGAAAACACCTTCCTGCACCGTCCATATCGCTGACGGAATACCTGCGGCTTCGTCAAAAATCGCCATTTCACCATCGAAGTTATGCGCCCCCGCAAAGGCATCCGGCGTTTCCTCGCTCCACAACTGCCCCGACGTGTAGTAATACCTCGTACTCCTACCCAATCCAGCATCGCTCTCTATGTAATTCCGAAACCACGTCGCCGGCTGAATCGACATCGCATTCGTGTCGAAAAACTCGCTGTTTATACCCCTCGCCACCCATTTACTGATCTCTGGAAACGTCTTCGTCCTCAACTGCGGCTCACCGTTCGCAGCCACCCACACACTCCCACCTATCCGCGTACTGATAAACCAATGCGCCAACATCCCAACCAGCGCAGATTTCCCAGGACCGCGACCACTCGCTATCGCATGTTTGTAAAAATCATTAAACGGCAATCCAGCTTTCTTCTGCTTCAACCCTGCCTTCAGGTACGCTTCCATGTCCAGCATCACTTCTCTCTGCCATTTCCTCGGCCCACTGAAACTTTTCAAATCCCCTTCACCCCATCCATACGCCCACATCGCAAACCTCAACGGACTCAGGTAAAAATCCTCACTCAGCATCCTCTCCAATATCGCCGCGTGCTTTTCGGTAATACCCGATTCGCTCATATTTCAATACCCTGATCCTGATACTGCTTATCAACCTGCGTGGCAATCGTTACGCACTCTCCTTCCAACGTCTCATTCGATAACTCCGCCAACCTAGCCTCCCTCTGGGCTAACAATCCTCGAATATCAAACGTGTGCGTGTTCGTTACGGCAACTTCCGTTCGCTCACCATACTTCGTCCGGTCAGCCTTACCCGCCATCTTCAACCAAAACTCCGCCTGAAACTTATCCACAGCCAATGTCTCAGCATCGGCCATCTGCGCTATCTTCGTCGCATGATCAACCATCAAATCCGCACGCGCCCTGTACGCCGCCGCTACATCCTCCGCACAGTTCGCTTCTATCCACTTCCTCACTATCCCCCACTTCAAACCCAACCTGCAAGCAATATCCTCGTGGCTCGCTCCTTCAGCGATACCATCCGTGATCTGCTCCAACATCCAATCCTCTCCACGGTCAGCTATCAACGCATCAAGGTCGGCATACCGCGCTCTAGTTAGTTTTCCCATGCGCGCTTTATATCACAAAAAAAAATTATGACTAGGGTGTTCGCTATCAACACCCCGTAGTGTCGGATGCCCACATACCCCCCCCTGGTCGCCGGCAGCAGTCCGTCGCCTCTCTCACCGCCTCACGCTACCGCACTGCAGCATCGCTCCGGTGGATGCGGTGCGCCTGGACGATGCGCCTGGACGAAGCGCCGACGATGCGCAGTTACCAATTGCAGGCTCGCCACCTATCGCCGGATACGCTCCGACCCGATTACAGGCTCACCATGCCACGATCGATCGATTGCCGTGGTGGAGGATCGGCAGCTGCCATCCTGAAGGCTTGCAGCGCGACCTAACGCGAGGCACTGGCCGGCAAGGAAAGACGCCACCGATCCGCTACCACGAGTCCGAAGTGTTGTGATTTGTTGCATTGGTTTGGTTATCAGCCGTGCATCTTTGATCCATCCATAATCGCGGACAAGTATCGCTGAAACGGTTTGACCACCTACGCCAGCTGGATCGAGATCGAACATGGAGCATACCAATAGCGCAGCTCTAGTAGGTGTGAAGCTTGAGCCTGCAGGGACGATGCACTCCCATTGTTTTATGGCAGCTAAGGTGCTGCGTCGATCTTTTGCGGGGATTCTAGGCATGATTGCTCCATTAGTATGTGAAGTGCAAAGTATGGCAGAACTAGAGATAAATTACAATGTTGTGATTTGGAGCAAGAAAACGATCTAAGGCATAAATAAATACTCTCCAAGATAGATAGATAGACTTTTTGTACTTCAGTACGTGCACGCGTGCTCCAAATTACTACATTGTAAATAAACTCCTGAAAAGTAGTAAGCAAGCAGATACAACAATCTCGCACAAATCGAAATTCGGCTAATATTCGAGAATGCTTATATTTGTAGGTTGTTGCGCTGCTTGAAATAGTGAATTGCGTTGCATTGAAGGCAACAATAAGGCAACAATAAAACCGCAATCAGCGCTTGACTGCCACGCATTGCGTGACTATAGTCCAGTCATGCACAGATACCGCGAAGCGGGGATAACGAAGGGGAACGAGATGGGAAAGAAACTGGAAACAAGTTTGAATGCACTATGCAATCCTGCCGATTTTGGCGACATCATCATCATGGACGATGGTAGTGAATGGAAGATAGGTCAGGATTTGACCTATTGGACTATCACTCCACCGTCTGACAGCTCGCTGCCTGTTTTTAAGTGTTACGGTCAAATGGATCTGATTAGGATGCTTTCGCATATCAATGCAGAGCGCGGAAAAGTTTAATAACCTACCACAACGAAGGGGAATATCATGAAAATTCACCGCGCGAATAGGCAAGCAATGCGGATAGTCAAAAAAGCTGGTTTTGACTGCCACGCTGTAGGAACGTTGGCGTTGCACATTGTCAGCAAAGAGTATTCGCCGCGCCCATTGATTGTTGACGTGGTTCGATATGGCATTCCGGATGATGACACTTTCCGTATTGACGTTTGCGAGTTTTCCGATTGCCATCCATTATGGAAACAGGCGATGGAAAAGATCCACAATCAGCGATTCCATAGCCCTGAATAGCCTTCCGCCCATAGCCCATTTAATTGAGGGCTGTGAGATGTAGGAAAGCATCGATGTACTTAACCATAAACCATAGGGGATAGATATGTGGAACATGAAAACAATGGAAACAGCCGAAGACTTGCATGCTTCGCTTGCCATGACAAATAACGGATATTTGTTCGCTCCTACGCCTGCAGAGCTTGCGGTAGCAGCAAAACATCCTGATATGTTTAGCATCCGTCGCGGGCAAATTCACCGCTATGGTGTCGCTTGCGAGCATCCTGTTAAGCCTGTAAAGGTTGATTGGAAGGCGCTTGACCCGTATCAGCCTGACTACGAAGGCGCAATTTTGGCTCGCCAGGAAAAATGGATGTTTGATTAACGCAGTAAATAAAACGGCACGCGGCCGATCCGCGAATAGATATAGATATAGGGGATAGAAATGAATCGAGATACACACGAAATGCTCGCCAGGCTCGAACGCGCAGGATTTAGCACAGACGATGCATTCGCACTGCGCCGGATTAGCATGACGATTCATCGTTGGCATGAATTGGAGTGCGGCGACGATAGCGGCTGCATCGAACGCGACGAGGATACCGGCAAGCCGTTTATGGTGCGCTGGAATCCGTACTACGGCAAGCGGATTCAGTGGGGCATTGACGACCGCGAGCGTGGCGCGTTGAAGCGCCTGAATGCAATCATGGCGCGTTATCCAGAATGGGCCGCATACGTGCAAGGCGATCCTCGCGGTGCAGCGCTGTATGTATATCGCAAGGATTCTGAATTGCTTGCAGGCTCGAAGTACGGCATCGATAGCTGCTATTCCAGCGTTGGAATTGCGGTTTATAAGTGAAAGGGGAATATCATGGCAAAGTATAACGGTCACAAAAACTGGAATCACTGGAATGTATCACTCTGGATCAATAACGATGAGGGGCTATATAACACCGCTCGCTCATTCGTCCGGGCATACCCTAATCGATTGCAAGCGGCATTGGCAATGCTGAATGAGCTTTCTGATATGGGGATTGATAAAACACCTGACGGAGCGCCTTATAGTGCTTCTGCTATCCGTGCATCGATGGTGGATATGTAACATGAAACCCACCCCACAAGAAATCCGCTCCGCATTGCAGGCAAGCGGGTTGACCCGTAAGGAAATGGCACGCGAATTGGAGTATTCCGTCCGCGCCTTGGAGGATTG
>ERZ650311.750-NODE-750-length-18651-cov-7.846903_pt1 | contig 18651 bp, 21 predicted proteins | sample MGYA00376247_ERZ650311 | MGnify/ENA primary metagenome ERZ650311 (study PRJEB26733, sample SAMN07839324) | wastewater metagenome | biome: small river; feature: stream; material: water | place: USA: North Carolina | collected 2016-07-28 ... | reverse complement strand
TGTGCTCTTCCGATCTCCCATGCTATATGTGCCAGAGCAGAGCCCTGTTACGCTGACGCGCGGGATGGTTATTTGGAAAACCGTGCTCTCTACCAACAGGATGGTCCCATCTCCTGATTTTCCGGTCAGCACTTGGCGACCGCTGCAACCTGCATCTTCGTAGATGCCATACGAGATGGTCGCGCCCGTGAGATCGATAGCCTCGCCGGAATCGTCGTCGTACATATCGGCCGGGCTGAATTGCCAATCTTCACGATTGGAGAAGACCGCTAGCTGTCCGATGTATGGCATTTGTTTTCAGAGCTTCAGGTAGACGGTAACGAGGATGAACGGAGAGACCGTCGCGTGAGCCTGCCCGCTGGTGTTGTTCGACGTTACCGCAATATTGTTCACGCCGGTCGAATATACCTGCGTGATGAATGATGCGAGGCCGAGCGCGCCACCGCCTTGCGCGGAATTGCCTGTTGCCGTGTTTTGGACGGCAGGAGTCGAAAGAACGCTGATGTTGTTGTTGCCGCTGGACGTGATGCCGGTGGGGAGTTGGCCGAGCGTGAGTGTGCGGCTTTCCGCGCCTCCCTTGGCGCCAAGCACCGTTGCGGACGTCCCGAAATATGTCGAAGTGAGAACCCCGGCTGCGCTGTTGCCCATGTCGTCCAGACCGGCCAGCGCCCGGCCCTGACAGGTAGGTAGGGTCAGCGTCTTATTCGCCGCGTAGTCCGCAGCCGCGCTCGCTCCGCGCCCGCCCGATACCGCAAGGTTTGCGTCGTTGGTCCAGAGAAACGAGAACAGGGCAGACGTATCCGCATTGGCTCGCTCCGTCGCGCCAGACGATGCGTTGCCGATGGTCCTGCCGTTGCAGCGGACGAAGCCTGATAGGCTTCCCGTGCCATACACCATCTTGAAATCGCCGGTCGTGAGGACCGTGGTCGGATCGACGGGGCTACCGCCTCCACCTCCAGAGCTGGCGCCGATAACGAGAAGGTTGTCTCCGGTAAAGATCGGTGTTCCGGTCGCGGTCGTCAGGCGCAGCTTGATCGACCCATCCGCCACGAACCACTGCGGCAGGCGACCGGAAGCGTCACAGGTCAGGGGGTTCGGGTTGACCAAAGTAAGCCCCGAATCCTGATATGAATTTTGCGGGGCGCTGGTCGTTCCGGCCTGAATGACGTACAATTTGCATCCCGGAGCCAGCTTCCCCGACAGATCAAATTGCGGAACCAGATTGAACCCTGGGACGGTTCCCGCCGCCCAAGAAGATGCGGCCAGAAGAGTTACCCCGAGAGACAGGAAGAGGCGTTTGAGCATTGCTTGGCCCATGAAAAAAGCGCCCCGGGGGGCGCTGCTGGTGTGGTGCATCGTCGTCTTTCTACTGTCCGGCTGGCCGTGGGCCGTTTGGCTGATCTTCGGCGCGGCTTACGCCTATCGATTGCAAAGCCGGCGCGACGGGGGCCTGCTCGCCGCCGACACGGACCAACCCGCGATCTGCGGAGCGCAGCGAGTTAAACAATTGCCTGTTGTTCGCTACGGTCCGAATGCCCCGCAGCAAGACTTGCGGGTCTTGCGAAACCAACATTTCCGCCACCCGCCGCGATAGCCGCTCATTGATGGCATTCTTGCCCCTCAACGCCCCATAGACGATTGCTGCGTTCATGACGGCGCCGGGGTCCATGGGATTGGACACGCCGCCGGAAAAGCCATAAGCGCCGCCCGCAAGTCCAAGCTCGGCCAATTGCCGCGCCGTCGTGGAATTTCCCTGCACCGCGCCTCGCGCCAAATCCATGATGCCTTCGACGCGCAGCCCGGCCTCAAGCTCTGCCGCGCGTTGCCGGCCAAGCGCGACTTCAAGCTTTTCGCGAGCAGCCGGGGAGTCCGCAATCTTGTTGAGGATGCTGCGGCGGTCACCGATCTGGTTCAGCGTTTCCGTGAAGCGCGACACAAAACCGTCTTGGAACAGTTGCCGCTCGGTCGGGGTCATCTGTGACAGCGCGCGCCGCGCTTCGGTCGCGGTCATGTTGCGGTTTACGAAGTTCTGACCGGCTTCCAGCGCATCCTGCGCACCGAAGAAATGCGCCGCCCCGGCGCGGGCTTGAGCGTATGACGGAACCGCGGCGTCCAACTCATTGCGAAGCGAACGAGCTAGGTCACCAATTATCCCAGCTTCTCCGTTGCGCCCTGCGCGCGCCGCGGCACTGGCAGCATCGTCCAGCTCCTTCTTCGTTGCATCCCAGAATGCCAAATTCGGGTAAGTCGGCTGGCCGCCGTGCCCCCGTCGAAAGTTCACAAGTCCGTTTTCAATCGTAACGCCTGGATTGAAGGCGCCATAGCCCTGCGTGATGGCCCTATCCTTACCGGATCGGGACGCCCGCTGCATGGCTTCGACAACGGCCGGAGAGCCCAGCAACCGATCGATCTCGGGCGACATGATCTCCCGGTCTCCGTCACGCAGCGCGCGATTGTAGTTGGCCCGGTTAACGTTGCGCGCCGTGTCGGCGAGCGCGGCGGATTGCGCCTCCGCATTCGGATAGTGGAAGGTGTTTCGCAACCAGTCATTAACCCGGGTTGCCTGCCCCTCATATCGGTCATCGATTGCGCGAGACAGCGCGCCACGGCCTTCCGGGGAGGTATTCGCCGCCGAGCGCGCCAATGCCCGCGTCGTATCCCCACCGATATCCATGATTGTGGCAGGACCACCGCCCTGAACGCTGGCTGCAAATTCCTGCGGCGTAAGACGGGAAGCCGCCTGCGGGTCAGCCATGGCATCCCGCTCGATAGCGGTCGCAACGCGCCGGGCCGCCTCGTCATCTACGTTCCTAATGCCACGCACTGCATTAGCAATTGGCTGGGCTACCGCCCTCGCGCCACGGACAACCCCTTCGATAACTGCGGGGGCCGCCCCCCCGAGCACGCCGCCAGCGCCCGCGCCGACAACAGCCTTTGCCGCGCTGTCAACCAGCCCTTCGCCCTCGCCGGCCCCGGCCGCACCGCCAAGAACCGCCCCGGTCCCCGCGCCCGCCGCCACACGCCCCGGCAACGTCGCTACTCCGGCTCCGGCGCCGAGCGGCAACAGCACCGCACCACCGACCTCTCCAGCCACCGAGGCATAGGGATGCTGTTCCGAGGCGGTCTTGTTCAGTTCGCGCTCGCGCTTGGTTCCCTCGTCATATCGCTTCTTGGCGTCTTTATCTCCGCTCCAGTACTTCAGCGCGCCGGAGATCAGCGAAGAGAGGCTGGCGGGGTCGTCGGGATTTGCGCCAGATGCTTCGACAAGACCGCGAATTTCGTCGCTGAAGTTCGCTGTAAAACCCTGCGCCACGCCGCGCGCCGCCGCATCAACAGCACCGCGGTCTGGCTTGGCGTTGCTCATATCCATGCGAACGATCGGGCGGCCGTCTGCCGCCCTTTCCATCCTCACAGGACCTGTTGCGACATCCTCGGGCTGATACGACGCCCACGGCCCATCCGTCACTGGGGACGGCGCGGTCTTCGGCGCGTATTGCTCCCATGGCCCAGCCATTACTGGGAGACCTTCACCCAGCTATCGGGGCTGCCGGGATCGCCGCCTTTGAACCGATAGCCGTCCTTGAGTTCGCCGACTTTCGGAAGAGCTACGACGCGTCCATCAGCAGTATAGACCGACTTCGGTCGATACGATCCGCCACCTTCTCTCCCCATGGCCTCAACTGCAGCGCGACGGTTTTGCGCCTTCTGTTTGATAACTTCGGGGCTATCGCCGGGGACCGGGAAGTACTGCTTGTCTGCGCTGTCGAATTCAGATGCAGAGATCGCCGCGCCAGACTCTCTCCGAAGCTGCGCGTTGATGAAGTCGCGCTTGGCCTGATCGTATTTCTGCCGTTCCTCTGGAATCGCATAATTTGCGAACCTGCCAACAACCGGAGTGTCCTGCGCCTTGCTTGCCTGCGTAGACCAGAAATTTGCCCCCTGCCCTTCCAGGCCTGGCTGTGTATCGCTACGGCCACGCAGAATACCTTCCGATTGCAGCATACGGTCGGTAAAGCCAGCGGCCTTAGCCTGATCGCTATTGAACTTCCCGCCTTCACTGAACGGATTTAATGGGGACGAAGGGCTAATCTGTGGGCCGGTCGGCGCAACGTCTCCGGTACGCGTGTTGTATTTCACAAATGACGTTGCCCCTGTGTTGGGATCGGTCACTTCCTTCAGGCCGAACTTGTCTTCATCCGCCCGGTTCGCGGCCCGCTCCTGCAGCCCATAGGACCGATCAGCGTTGCGCTGGGCGCGGTCGGCTTCTTGCCGACGCCATGCGTCGTCCGCCGCCTTGCTGGATGCGGTCTGAGCCAATCCCAGAAACTTGACCGCGCCTTCCTGATCGCCGGCCGAACCCAGCCGTTGGGCAATCGTCATGGCCTGCTTTCCGTAGTCCGGCGAAGACGGATCAAGCGCCGTGAAATCGGAAAAGGCCGCCTTGCGCGACTCATCAATCGCCGCCTTGCGTTTGGCCGTGGCATTGGCCTGCAGCGTATCGCCAAGGCCGGAAAGCATGCTGTAGAAATCGACGGCCGGAGGGCCGCTGATCTGTCCGTTCGCCATTGCTATTTGGCCCCAAATCCGCCGACACCGGACGCCTTAAGTGCGAGGTTGGCGCCGCCCAACAGCGTGTTCCAGAAATTCTGCGACGCACCGTATTTTGCCGTTTCGGCATCGGCATTCGCACTGCCGATTGCGGCGTTCCCGGTATATCCGTAATTGGCCTTCTGACTGGCCACGCCGAGGTCTGCCGCCGCGTTGGCGCCGAGCACGGATGCCCCGCCGCGCGCCGCGGTCTGCGCTTGGCTGACCCCACCCAATAAAGAATTCACATAATCTGAATATTTCTGGTTGGAGTAGTCTGTTGCCAGTTTCGTTGTATCAGCAATGGTGTTCCCGCTTGCCAAAATTCCGCGCGCCGCGGCGCGACGGTCATTCTGGTCCAGCGTCATATTGATGCCTTCCTGATATCCCGGCATCGAAGTAAATGCTGTTCTGGCTCGGTTTAACCCCTCCGATCCATTGGCCCCAGTTGCATCTGCATAGCTGCTGGCCGACCCGCCAAGCGAGTTATACAGAGACTCGAACGGACTGTAGGCCTTGCTATAAAGCGCATCGGCCGAAGCTTGGCCTGTAGTGAGTGCAGAATCTGCGGCGGACATGCCGGCGTTGATCCCGGCGATTTTCTTCTGCGCCGCATCTTCCGCTGGCTTGGAGGAGAACAGGTCGGTAAAGAATCCCATGGTGGCGCCCTATGCAATCCGGACAGCGCTGATAGTGCTGTCTTTCGAGTTGCCGCTTTGGTTAAAGAGAATCTTGCCGTTGCCGGAGGTCAGATCCCGCACGCTGATGCGAACGTTTCCGGCCGGGTTTGTGATGAACCCGGACAAAACCGCGATGTTGCGCCCCGTGTTCAGCGTCGTGAAACTGCAGGAAGCAATAATCGTCGTGCCATCCCATAGCTTCGCATCATGGTTCGCCGCCGACGACGTGTCCGTTACAGTGGCCGTTCCGCTTACAAACCATGTCCCGACAGACCCAAGAGAAATGCTGGGTCCATCGTTATAAGTTCCAGCAGCTCCTAGCGCGACATCGGCCGCAAGAGAGGCCGAAACGCGACTCAGGCTTGCAGAAATCTGCTGCAAAGACCGCGTGAGCCCGTTTCCTATTGTTATATCGCCGGTAGCCGTGTCTATCGATGAAACAGAGGTCGGGAACACGACGTTGGAGAGCGGATCGAGGTCGTCCAACTGCCTGAGGACATCATACCAATCGGGGTCAACCAGACCAGATGGAAGCAAGAACGGAATATTTTGCGGCGGGAGCTTGATCCGCGCCATTACGCAGCCACCCTTGCTTCTTCGCTCATCGTCGCAAATTGGAATGCGGCATACACTCCTGCCGAAACGTCAAGCCGCCAGCGGCGCCCCTGCCAAGACGTCCGGCCGGTGCAGGCTACTAGCGAAATCAACTGCCGCGGCTCGGACTGCCGGCCGAGCTTACGAAGAACCGGATTCGACCACGTAAGCCCGCCATCATCCGACCATGAAATCTCGACGTCAGGATCGGTCTGGTCTGGATCGTGCCCCGTCGCAATACCTACGCCTGTCGTAAAAAAGAAATCCGCTCGGCCAACGACCGTCCCATAGGGGAAATCCATCACGGGGCCGCTCTCAATGCGCATCCGCATAGGACTCCCTACTTCATCATTGGCCGAAGATGCGATCTGTTGGACATTTCCGGTCTGCGTGTCTCCCGTAAGCCACTTGTTAAAGGCAAGGAGAGCTCCGGATCGGCGCGACCTGCTTTGCAGATAGCTGTTACCTTCAGACCATTGGCTGGTCGAGATATCGAGAATCCAAGTCCACGCAGGACAAGATAGCTGCCAGAACGCATGGCCGTCGCACATGAAACTGGTAGCTTCAAGCGTCGTCTTATCCGAAACGGCAGCGATGCGCCGCTCTATATCCGGCGTCGAAACCTTTACCGGAGTATAGCCGTCCAGCTTCACCACGGTATCGTCATCTGTGACCCAGATAGGCCCGCGGCTAAAGCCATCTTCATGGCCTGACACGCAATGTGGTCCGGCTAGCCCGCGCGCTATCACAGTGTTGCGCTCGAACGGGAATGGCGTTGTGCCAGCGTCAGTCCAAACTTCAGTGGTGATGCTGCCGAAGAACAGCAGTCTCCCGCCCCATGACACCACACGCAGTAGCCCGTCCGGCTTGGATTCGGCCTTGCCGAAGGATAGAGCGTTTACTGACGTCGAATTGAGATCAGTTGCGAATGCCCGTCCGTCCCCGGTAGTGAACACGAGATATCCGTCGAGGAAATCGACAGAGTTGACCGCGGGAAGATCGGCGTCCGGATAAGAATTGGTGACCGCGCTCGGGGTGAACGTGGCAATATTCCCATCGGGGTCAACGAACACCTTGTCCGGAGTCGTGTTGTTATTGGCCGCGAAGAACCCGCGCTTGTCGCCATTCAAATTGCCGACGTTAGTTGACGCCCCGCCAGCGCTCGTCCACTTCTCCAGCTTGCCGTTGAAGGCGGCATAGAGCACGTTCTGAACTACGATCGCTCCACGGTATCCTGAACGCGCTGAGGTTCCGAAATTCACCAACCCAGGTGCGCGCCTGATAACCGTTTTGTTCGGCGCCTTGTCGCCCAACTCTTCCACATAGCCATTGACGATACGCCCGCCAGCCTCTTGCGATGCTGCGCCGGGCGAGGTCTGAACCGGAAACGGGATAGGTCTTGGAGCCATTACGTGCCGCTCAGGAACTGATTGAGTGACATACCCCACCGACGATTCGATATAGCCGCGTCTACCCGAAGAGTTTTCAAGGTGCGCGGCGCCGCGGAGATCGTTCGCAAGTCGCTTTCAGCCTTCAGACCTAGCGCAGTCAGCTTGGCGTCATCGCCCAAATTGAATGCGACGGCGGCCTTCATGGCGAGGTAATCGGCGAGCGCAAGAAACGCTTCGTCCTCGATATCGCCTCCGGTAGGCCCTGCACTCCCGGCGTCCTGTACGTAATAGATCGAGAGTCCGGAGAGCAGCGCCACGGTCGGGTCCACGTAGCCGTCCATTTTCAGAACGTCTTCGGACGATACGATTTGGCCCACGGCCAGTACGCCCATGTTGAACAAGGCCCGCTCGATCAGCTCAGCTCTGGTTTTCGACATCTTCCGCCGCTTTCAAAGCTGCCATCATGCGCTCGCGAACTTCTGCCCGGGTTGCCTCATGACGCCTGATCGTTTCATCGTCCCAGCCACGGGCCTTCAGATAAGCATCTGTTGCCACGTCGATTTGCCGCTCAGTTGGCATCTGGTCGCCCTTCAATGCAAAAAAAGGGCGGCCCGTAGGCCGCCCCAGGTTTCATCAGGTACCGGAAACGCGAACCGCAAGGCGCGGGTCGATGGTCTTGGTGCCGTAAAGAACGTCAAGACGCCACGTGCTCTTGTCGTTGGTGCCGTCATAGAACGGGATGACGCGAACCGAAATTCCGTTCTTGGACATGCGCGAGCACTCGACCGCGCCGGGCGGCTTCACCATGGGCACAGTCACGAGCGCGAACGCATTGCGGTCGAAGAACAGGTTGTTCGTGTAGCTCGTGTTAGCCGTACCTACGAAGGTCAGAGCAGCATTGTCGGCCGGGGCCGCCGATACTGTCTGGAAAGCGCCAGTGGTGATGATCTGAGGCGCAATCGTAAGCGTCAGGTTGCCGCCGGCATCCGAAGAACCGTTCGACTTGACGACGAACTGCTTAAGGAAGGGCAAGGTGGTTTTGCTGACGGGATTCACGTCGAACACGCCAGCGATGGTGAACACGTCGCCGGCCACCACACGAGCAGCGGCAGCCGCGGTCCAGCCGTCCGTGATGAGCGTCTGGGTGTTTGCGCCGGTCGTATCGTAGGTGGTGTTCTGTGCCGCGCCGTTGATGAGCGGAGTGCCGCCCATCGGCCCGGTCGTGAAGGTCGGCGCGTTCTGCGACATGAACGTGTCGATGCCGCCGATCTTGCCGATTTCTCCTTCGCGATAGGACTTGTTGTTGATCGCCTGCGAGAACAGGGCGGTCTGGGAGCCTGCCAATGCCCAGAAATCGGCCGGAGCAAGAACTGCAGAGCGCCCGCCCATCGGAACGGATCGCTGATCCATGTTCTGGGCGCCCTTGGCGAAGCCGGCAAAGGACTGAACCAAGGTGCCGGGAGTTCCGACCCACTGCGGGATGTCCTTGTAGAGGGACATCACTTGCTGATCGATCTGGTTGGCGATCTGAATCATCGCCGGCCGAATGACGCGCTCGGAAAGCTCCCCGATATTCAGGGTCAGTTGCTGGGAGGTGAACGCGAAGTCCACGCCAGCGATCTGGTTGACCTGAATGGAGAGCTTGGCTTCCGTCACGTCCTGTGCCGAAGCCGTGATGGTGTTGCGAACCGTGAAGTCGGTCGGCTTGCGGACCGTGATTGTGTCGCCTACGGTGTAGCCGTTGATCTTCTTGCTGAACTCATCCTCATAGCCGCGGTATACCGCGTTCGCCATGACGAGTTCGTTTTCGAGGATGCCGACCGCCGCTTTCGCAACAATCGATGCACTAAGGGTAGTATTAGTCATTGAAGCCTATCCTTGTCGGATGAGCTCCCGCGGACGCCGCCTAGCGGCGTTTTCCGTATGTCTTGTTCAGATACGCTTCCAGATCAGCTTCCTGGCTGCTGGGTGATGCGCCGCCTCTAGGGCGTGATAACGGAGCGGGAGCGGAGGTTGCTCTTTTCGCTTCCGGCAGCTTCACAGTGGCTTCCAGCCGTCCCATGGCGCGGGCCAGCTCCGTTCGGCTCATGCTGTTGAGTGCGTCGAGCTCGTTTGGATTCTGCGCGAAGTGGTATGCAAGGAGCGCGGATTTATCCGACGACATGATCTCTTCGAGCACATCGTTGCGGACGTTGACGCCCTTCATTTCCGCCATCACCTCGTCAAAGTCGGCGATGGTCTCGCGGGCCTGCTCAACCCGCTCAGCGTGCGCTTCAGCACGTTCACGGGCGGCTTGGGCCTGTTTCAGGGAACGCTCGGATTCTTCGCGGGTCTGGAATTCGCTCTTGATGGCATCACGGGCACTCTTGCCAGCCTCGTAGGCCGTCAGTGCGCGCTGCCAAGCGAACCAGTCGGGGAAGTCCTCTTCGCGCGGTGGCTTGTCGCTATCGCCGGCCGCTGCGGCCGGCTCCTTGCGACGTTCCGCCTCTTCCAGCCGTCGCTGAAGTTCGGCGTTTTCATTTAGAAGTCGCGCTTCGCGGAGCTTGGCCCGCTGCGCGCCGCTCAATTTCTTCTTGGCCTCGGCCTCTTCACCGTCCTTCTTGGCCGGCTCTTCGATCTTGGCCTTGTCCTCGGGCTTTTCGCCTTCGGTTTCTTCGCTCTCGCCTTCCGGGGCCTCGTCATCAAGGTTGACAAAGCCGTCGTTGACGGGAGTTTCGGTCTTGGTCTCAGGCGTAGTGACTTCAGCCGGCGTTTCCGCCAGCCCGGCTTCGGTGCTCATGGTTCACTCGTGGAAAAGCCCGGCGCGGAATGCGCTGGACAGAACTATTTCGGCCGAAAGATCACCCGGCCGCTGCTGTCTGCGAGAACATCACCGTCGCCCCAGCGCGGGGCGCTGCTGTTCGCCCACTGGCTCTCATTGGAGAAACTTTCGTGGTACGGTGTCTTCCATTTGTCGGGGTAGTGCATCTGATTGTCGAAGGCGTTCACAGCAGACCGGGCCGCTGGATCTCCACCTTGCAGAGCACGGAAGAACCCGCGCATGTCGTAGTCGGAAACCTTGGCCTCCGGATCGAACGGAACCTTGTTTTGCTTTAGCCAGCCCCGAAAGGCCATTTCATCGGCCAGCGATAGTGGCGTGTTGAAACCGCTCGCGCCTTTCTTTATGTAAGGCTGATTACGCTGGTAGATTTCCTCTGGCGATGGCCTCGCCTCGAAAAGTGCCGCAAAATCGGCCATGCTATTCAGCCGGTTCCGGCTGGCGCTTCATGCTCTCAAGCTGAGCGCTGTGCTTCTCGCCGCCGCGCTGGTGCTGTTCCTGAGCGCGCCGCTCTCCAAAACCCTTCAGAACGGCATCGATCGTGTGATTGTCCTGCGCGTGCGCGCGGCGCTGGTTGGCGTCCTCTTCGCTGTCGCCCATCTCACGATCATGACGCTCGATCTTGCGCAGCTCATCCATGTGCATGGACGCTTGCTTGATGCCGGATAGACTGGCTTCCTGTCGCTTCAGCGCGGCTTCGGCCTCGGCCTTATCAGCTTCGGCCAGCGCGCGGCGGGCGTTGGCCTTGGCCTCTTCTGCCTCAGCAATAGCCTTTTCAGCCGCGGCCTGAATGGATTGAAACTGTAGCGCCTCGGCCTGCTGTGCCTTTTCCTGCTGCGCTTGCTGTGCCGCGGCCTGCTGCTGCTCTTCCTCGGTAGGCGGCTTGCCGGCCGTGCGCTCCCGCTTCTGTCGGTCGGCGTCCAGCTTCGCCTTGACCTGTGGCGGCAAAGCCTCTTCCAGCCGCTCGCCGATCTGCTGGGCGTTCGGCCAGTCCATGGCCTTGGCGTAGAGATCGCCCAACAGTGGCGCCGCGGCCGGGAAAGCTCGGATGAACTCGGTCATCCCGTCCTGCGCGAACTGGCGCTTGGTCGCGTAGTTCGGCCCCTGCTCGATCACCACGTCATAGGAACCTGAGGTCATGTCGTGCTGAATCTTGGAAATCCCACCCATAACCACGGGCTTGTTGATCTCGACCATATCGGGCTTGCCGTCGTCACCCAGGATTTGAATGGTCCTCTGCGTATCGTAAATCTTCGGGAACAGCTCGTTGATGATCTCTCCAGTGCGCTCAATCGCGAGCGCGAAGTTGTCGTGGTAGACGAAAGTTCCAGTGTCGCCCTGTGCGTCCCGGCGCGCAATCGCGATGCCAGACGTTTCATTCGACTTGGCGCCAAGCGAGGCGTCATAGATACCGATGACCGCTTTCATGTCCTCGGCATTGCGAATCTTGGCCTCTGAGATGCCCTGCGAGGCGACCGGAGGGTTGACGCGCTGCGGTGGCCCCGGTGCCGTCGGGTCAACCGAATATTCGAGGAACGGATGAGCCTCGGTGTTGGCGGTCTCCCATAGGTCGTAATTCTTCTCAAACTGCTTCTTGGTGCCGAGCCAAGGCGCCTTGGGTTGCAACGCAATGGCCTCGGTCTCGGCCGAGGCGTAGTAGTTCTCCATGCGCTGGAGATCGCGCGCATAGCGCACGATGCCGTGTCGGTATATTTCGCGGCCGACCCTGACCTCTTCTCCGATGCATGGGATGATCGGAATGTGCATGCCCGGCCAATCATCCTCAGAGAGGATTTCCGCCAAGGTCATGAGATAACGGCAAATCCGGTAGCTGTCGCGCTGCTCGATGCGAGCGCCGGTCTGAGACCGATAGAATTCGATGCCGTCCGCGATCTGGTCCTTGGTGAAGCCCTTGATCTGCTCCGTAAGGTCTTCAATTGACCCGTCCGGCATCAGCGCCAGCGTGCGCTTGATGGGCTTCTTTTTCCAGTACTGGACAAGCCTGATCGAGTCGTCGGTAGACCAAGTGCTGAACGCGCCGCTATTGGCGAGCCCGTATGAGCTCAGGTCGAATCCTTCCGCAGTCGCATCCGGCCAGTCACGCTTGAACTTGGCCATCGTAATGTCGTTCGGGACAAAGCAATGATCCGCATCGGCCTTGTTCGGCAGGATGGCGTCGGCGTCCCACAACACGGAAACGCTGTCCTCAATGCCGACGATGCGGATTTCCTGATTGAATGTGCCGGCGTGAGCGTACTCCGTCATCACAGCCCAATGGCCGATGCCGCATGTCACCTGACTGTCGGCGCCGGTCGTATAGACGTGCTTTGCCTTACTCCTGTTCTCGACATAGCGGATCATGCCAGCGCGGATTTCGGCAGTCTCGATATCGCCGCCGCTGTCCACGGGAACAACCTTGATGCCTGGACGGGACTGGCGCATGTCGCCCGTCACCTGGCGGATGAACTGTGGCAGCTTATTCACCACATGACACGGACGGCCCACACGGGCTTGCAGCGCTTCCGGCGCCCACTGGTCTTCCAGCTTTCCGCGGCGGAATCGCAAATCCTCGTAGGCCTCGTCAATGTTGTTCTTCTCGCGGGCGTAATCGCGATCGTACTCCTTCATCGCCTCTTCGTGGACCTTGGCCCAATCGGATCGGTCGGTGTCAGCCATCAGGCGCCCATCCAACTACCGCCAGCGCCGCGCTTCCGTTCGCGCCGGCTCGGCTCATGCTCAGCAAATCTCTTCATCATCAGCGCGTATCGCGTGGCCGACAACAGGTCGTCGCGTTCCTTCACGATCTTGCCGTCCTTGCGGTGATACAGTCGGAACTCATCGAACCATTCCTTCAAATGCGAGAAAACCTTGAACCGGCCGGTCTGCATCAGATCGAGCATTTCGATAACGCCGGCCTCTACACCATTGCCGCCATCCTCGAACGTGGCGCGCTCGGAAAGCGTGTTCAGACCCTGATCGCTGTAAAGGCTGGCAAGCTGCTCGCCCGAGCCCTTATCGTGTTGCAGCCCGTCGTGAGGCCATGCACAAGGTATCCAGTCTCCCCATGGCTTGATCGACGCGGCGTGAATGACCGGAGTCGCCTTGCTCTCGCGATAGCAGGCCGTCACGTACCAAACGTCTGCGTCCTTATCCCAAGCGCAGGAGACCGCGGCGAACGGATGATCCCAACCAAAGTCCAGTCCATTGATCCGCGCCCAATGATGCGGAATTTCGATGGCCTCAGTCGTGATCTTTTCGTCCGCAATAGGAAACACGCGTCCGCTTCCGAGCGTCGGTATTCCCTTTACGCGTGCCTCCCGTTCGTGCTCGGGATAGCTTGCAATAATCGCTGCGCGCTGCGCTGGCGTGTAGTGTTCCGCATCTTCAATGGTCATGCGGACGATGGAGCGGGTCATACAGGCCGGCAATCGGGCTTGAACCGATCTCCTCCCCAAAGGGGTGTTCTACCAACTGAACTACGCTGGCCTGTACGCCCTGACGCTAATGCTTTCATAAGCATCAACGATCACTCCAACCCACATTCCTGAATGAACATATGCACCACGTCCGACATGCCGAGCAGCGGCGTAAACGTCAGCATCGCAAACTGTCCTCGCTGCCCGTTGTTCGTCCGCGTCAGGCCCTCAGTGTAGATATCAAGCGGCGGCTCCTCATCGAACCACACGCCATCTACCGTAGGACCTTGCCACTTCTCGCGGCCCTTCTCGTAGGCCTTGAAGGCCACAATGGATACGCCGGCCTGAACATCGCCGCCGCCGCCCCAGCGGACTTGCACGTTGTCCAATAGGTTCGGAACCCCCATGGCTCGGTCCCAATCGAGCAGCGCATCGCCAGGAAGGAAACCTGTCCCCCACTCCTCTTCCTTCGGAGGAGGACCGACCAGCACGCGCTGCGGATTATCGCGCGTGGACTCTCCGGTCACAGACCCGGCCCAAAGCAATGGCGGCTTGTCGAATACTGCCCCACCCCACCAATCAGGATAGCGTCCCGTCGCATGGATGGCCCATTCAGCGCCGCCCGCAACCGTCTTGCCCAACTGGTTGCCCGCCATGAATAGACGCTCTGTGTGGCTTGCTCCGTTGGCGTGAAAAAGCTTCTGTTTCGCATACGGCTTGTAGCGATTAAGCCTAGTGCGTGACTGCCTGCGGCTCGCTTCTGCTGCCAGCGCCGCCCGCTCCCTCAAGGCCGAGGAAAGGTCGAATAACGGCGTCGAGCTGCTGGATACGCTCGATAAGCTGCTCATCTGTCAGGTCTGATTCATTGGTGATCTTCAATTCCTTCGGCAAGATGCCAGCGATCACCTTCAGGTAAGCATCAGGTTTTTCAGTGCGGACCTTCACAATTGCGGCCTCGCCATGCTCCTGAAAGTCCGCGTAGAGCTTCTGGATGAACTCCTCGCCGAGCTTGTTACGCGATCCCTTTGGACGCCCAGCCGGGTTTCCGGATTGTCCCGGCTTGTACAAATGAGCCGGCTTCTGTTGGTCTCCTGTTACTTCAGACATGATCCCGGCTTGGGCTTCTTCGGTTTCTTGGACATGATGGGCTTTCAGAAAAAAGACGACTTGGTTGTCGTACTCGATCCCACCGACATGTCGGCTGCTTCGTTCGGGCCAGTCGAACATTTCGATGTATTGAAGTCTTTTTTCCCAAGAGTGAAGAAACTGGATTGAACCTCAATCGGCACCCGGAAAAGGCGGGCTAAAGCCATAACGAGCCGCAGCCTGATAATATGCATGATGCCTCGCTAACGAGAAGTCCGGCTCTTGCCGGGCTTCTTCTTCGCTTTTGCTTTCTTCGACACCCGAAACCTTCCGCGTCGGCAAGCACGTTGGATCAGTCGGTCACCTGATTAATTTTGCGGCGGCAGCACACGAGGCGCACGTCAAGTTCGCTAGGATTTGCCGAGACCTGTACGAAGCTGGAATGATCGAACAGTTGCGTAAAGCCTAGCGGCACATTCCGCGTCCAACTCGTCGGTGTCGCCGCTGGCGTGCCGATTGATGATCCTTGCCATCGCATCAAGGCAGTCAGGGGTCATCCCGTCAGACATGATAACCCCTCTATAAACTCGGTTGGGCGCGCCAACCCCGGAAGTTGCCGGGATTGAATCTGATCCATCCATGGTAGCCTACTTTTTCAAGGTTATAATATGCAGGAAACTCCCAAGGAGGGGGACTGTCCACGAAGCACGCGGACGATACGTTTTCGCACCTGATTTGCCGTACAGCAACATCCATTATGCGTTTTCATCCACAGTTTCGCCGTTTGAAAAACAATAGATCGTGGCCAGCTCGTTGAGCGCGACGCGGAACAACCCTCCATGCAGCTTCAGCACGGACTGCACGTTGCTCTGGGTAAGCTGCTCTATGGTCTGGCCTTCGATTAGAACGGCGTCCAGCACCCACATGAGGCGGCGGCCCAAGTCACGCTCGATCTTGATCAGGTTCTTCCTTGCCTTGATCTGGCGGTCCGTGAGGGCTTCTGGCATCCGTCCGCCGTCCACCTGCTCCTTGGTCAGGTCGATTGCTCTGGCGCCGCGCTCGGCAAGCTCGCGGTCGTTCTGATAGGCCCGGCCGGCTGCGAGCTGTGCGTCGTCGATCTGGTGATGGCTGTGCAACCTGCCTAGCGGGTCGGCCCTGAGCTGGCGCACCACCGTTAGCTTTTCCCCGCGCTCGTAGGGGTCGTCCACCACCACAGCCGCGTACTCTCCTGCGGTCAGCGTGTCTGTTGACCGGCGGTCATGCGGATGGTCCGGGTTGGTCTTGCCGTACCTGCGAGACTTGATGCCGTTCCGGCGGAAGTTCTTCGACATTGCGCTGTTCATTCTTCCTCGCATACCTGGGACTGGCGGCGGGTGAGTGGGGTCATGACGCCACATCCCAACCTGCAAGGTTTTCTTGCAAGTTGCCCTCCCCCGTCATCCTTGCAACGCGCTCGGGATTGGTGCGGTAGGTCGATAGCCATTGGCGCGATCTGTCCAGTCTCGCGCGCTCCTCGGCCTGCTGTGGCGTAACGGCAGGGGCAAGGCCGGTTGTGGCTGTGTCAAGCACTGGCTTTTCTCGCACGCTGCCGTCTGATGGGTCGCGGATCATTGCATCGTCCTCATGGCAGGAATTTCCTGCGAGCCCGAGCTCGGCAACGGAATGCCGTACTGCTCGAGTAAGTCTCGAGGCACTTGGCAGGATGGGGATTCTGGATCGGGCCCGGCCCATTTCGACCAGTGACCGGTTTTCTTGTAGAGCTCGAGCACCACTTTCCAATCAGGCGGCCCGGTCGAGCTCGAGGATGGCGTTTTGCCAAGCCTCTCAGCCGCACCAATCATCCAGGTTTCTTCGGCCGGAGCCCACTCAACACAACGGCGGTCGGTCTGCTTGGCGTGGTTGCAGAACTTCGTGTGTTCTCGAGCAATCTCCGAGCTCGATAATCCAAGACTCGAGGCATAGGCAGCCACGGTGTCAGGAATTTTGTAGTCGCTCGATAGAGGCTTTGAAACCTTCCTTGAATTTTTTTCGTCGCGAGATTTCGGCGCGCAAGCGCCGTCAGAAGGTCCAAGGTCCAAGGTACTAGGTACTAGGTCCGTATCCGAAGCCTCGCGAGCATTCGCGAAGCCGCGCGAATTACCACTTGGCGGCGGTAACCTGGACTTGGATGGCTTATCGATCTTCTGATGTTCCAACCACTTAGTGATCTCTAGATATTGCGATCCATCGACTTCATACCGGCGGATTTTGTGCGCGCCCTCGAGCTCAGATAGCCACCCATCGATCAGGCTCTTTGCATCGTCGTCGTATGGGTAAAGAAGGCTCGCGAGCATTCGCGAAGCCGCGCGAGCTCGACCCTCATCGTCTACTATTGTCCAAAGCTGGATATACAACAAACGCGCGTCTCGAGAGAGTTTGCCAATGCCCTCTGATTGGGGAAACTCCGGTTTGATCGTCCTAATGCGAGCCACTAGGTCTCCCCATCCTTGATCTTGTTCCAGCAAATTCCGCAGAAATACTTGAAACCAGGATTTGGGCTATACTTGCGCGCGCAGGCAATCTCCATCGCCTCCCTAACCGTAAAAACATTGAGCCGCTGTAAAAACATTCTGATGCTAACCATCCGATCACGATGGATCGAATCCTCAGAAAAGCGTTCCATGAAGATTTCAGCGACGGACCACGCCTCCTCATCTTGGCGCTCCTTCTGGAGTTCTAGGACTTGGTAATAGGCGCGAATTTGCGCTTCCCGCTCGGCTACCATGGCGGCCTTGTCCTCGAGCGATTGTGGGATGCTCGAGAGGAGGCCAGAGCCTTTTCCTCGGTTACAGGCAAGGCAAGCGGTCACCAAGTTGTCTGGCTCATTGGTCCCGCCCTCTGACACCGGATGAATGTGATCAACCTCGAGTAAAACAGACTCCGAGGGATGCGCGCCACAATAGGTGCACTGAAAACCGTCCCGCTTGAAGATGTCAAAACGGACCTTCTTGGAAATAGAAGTGCGTCCCATCAGTCTGCCATCCCTAGCGCAGCCATGTAGGCGTCCACGTCCGCCGCCAGCTCAGCCGCCTTCTTGGCGTCTTGGCGCTGCTTGCGGACGATCACGCGAATGGCCTTTGGGTTGAATCCGTTCGACTTGGCTTCCGCATAGATTTCACGGATCGCGTCGCCGGCCTCCTTCTTTTCGTCCTCCAGCTTGTTGATGCGCTCAGTGATGGATTTGAGCTGGCTATTGTTGTGCCCCGGTCCTGGCTCGCTCATGCGTTCTCTCTTGTGATGGTGTTTCGGGAACGCGGTTGGGTACTGAAAATCCGCCCGGAACAGGACACGGGCATATCCACTTCATTTCGATGCCGTAATGCTGATGGTGGTGCGGAGCATTCGGGATCATTGCCAGCCATCCTTGGCGCAAGTGATCCTCGATCTTGCTGTAAGAGACGAATTTTAGGGCTCTTGCCTTCATAGAAACGCCTCCTGCTTTGCAGGCTTGGGGGCCTCAACAAGCAAGGAAGGTCGCTGCAGAGCCTCAGAGATGCGCTCTAGTGCGGTTTCGAAATATGAGGTCTCTCGTTCTATCCCGACGAATGAAAGCCCACGGGTGACTGCCGCAACGCCGGTGGTGCCGCTTCCCATGAACGGATCGCAGATTAGCTTGGCGTCGTCTGGCAATTGATCGAGCGCCCACGACATGACCCCAAGGGGCTTCTGTGTCGGATGCTCGCGAATGTCCGACCCTTTGCGGATCATGCCATTCCAGAGCCATTCAATCCGGCGAACGGCCTTGGACATATTCGTCCACGCCAATTCACAGTCGGCAAAGTCGTTTGAACCGTTCTTTTTGTCCCAGACGAGCCAGCACGAGGACGGCGGCAGATCGTAGTAGTTGCCCCCAAAAATAATCTGATGGCGGCTAATGTCGCGCAACATCTGGATAACCCACGCTGGCGGCGGCTCTTTGTCCCAATCAAAAGCCCCGTAGTCCTTGGGTGTGGCCAGCTTGCCTCGGGATGCCACTTTGGCCGAGCTTTCGCCAATCCCATACGGCGGATCAGTCACAACCGCATCAACCAGATCGGAAG
>ERZ650311.749-NODE-749-length-18674-cov-10.085450_pt1 | contig 18674 bp, 19 predicted proteins | sample MGYA00376247_ERZ650311 | MGnify/ENA primary metagenome ERZ650311 (study PRJEB26733, sample SAMN07839324) | wastewater metagenome | biome: small river; feature: stream; material: water | place: USA: North Carolina | collected 2016-07-28 ... | reverse complement strand
AGTGGCTCGTCCATGAGGAATACCTGTGGGTTACGCACGATCGCACGACCCATTGCTACACGCTGACGCTGACCACCCGAGAGGGCCTTTGGCTTGCGGCTTAGGTATGGCTCTAGGTCCAGGATCTTGGCGGCTTCCAGAACGCGCTGAGCACGCTCTTCCTTGCTAACGCCGGCGATCTTCAGGGCGAAGCCCATGTTCTCGGCCACGGTCATGTGTGGGTACAGGGCGTAGTTCTGGAAAACCATCGCAATGTCGCGGTCCTTTGGTGGAACGTCGGTGACATCGCGGTCACCGATCAGGATACGACCCTCGTTTACGTCTTCCAGACCGGCGAGCATACGCAGGGTGGTCGACTTTCCACAGCCCGAAGGGCCAACCAGAACCAGGAACTCGCCATCGGCGATTTCTAGGTTCATCTTGTCTACTGCTGGACGGGTTCCACCTGGGTAAAGGCGGGTTGCGGCGTCAAAAGTTACAGATGCCATGATTTATCTCTCTTTTCATCGGTAGGTACGTACCGAACGATCCTTAGTGAATGAGCCGTAACCTTCGGTGGTAACGGTTCCTCAATTATTGCAGTTCAGGTGGTTGGTTTATCATTGAAAAATCGCCTGAACGATAACCATTCGGTATCGTTTCGCGACACGTGAACCAGTAAGGAATCCCATGGGTCCGAATCCATCCCGTCAAACCCGCTCGGAGCAGCGCGAGGCAACCCGCGAAAAGGCTCGTGCACTGCGTGAGGCTAACGCCCGCAAGGAGCGCACTAAGAGCGTGACTCTGCGAGTTTCGCTGGTCGTAGGTATCCTGGCGGCAGTTTCGCTAATCGTGGTAGCGATTGTTAGCGGCATCAACCAGCAGGCTGCGACTCAGGCCGGACCTGCCAACATGCTTTACGACAATGGCATCAAGATTGGCACCGATCTACAGGCCTACACCAAGACTCAGACCCCAGCACCAAAGCCTGCCGCGAGCTCTGCAACCGGCGCCTCGGTGCCAAACATTGTGATTTACCTGGACTACCAGTGCCCGATCTGCCAGACCTTCGAGCAGGGCAACGCTGCCCAGCTTCGTCAGTGGGTCAAGAGCGGCGTTGCAACCATCGAGTTCCACCCGATGTCCTTCCTGGATGGCCGCGGCTCACCTAACACCTATTCCAGCCGTGCTGCAAACGCAGCGCTCTGTGTTGCTAACTACAGCCCGGACCAGTTCTTCGACTTCTCGTCGCTGTTGTTCGCTCACCAGCCAGCCGAGGGAACTCCTGGACCGGAGAACCCAGTCTTGATTCAGCGCACCACCCAGGTTGGCGTTCAGAACGCCGGCAAGATTGCCGACTGTATCAACAACAAGACCTTCGGTAAGTGGATGGAGAACACCACTAACACCGTGCTTGGTTCGGGATACACCGTAAAGGGCACCGACATCAAGGTGACCGGCACTCCTACCATCGTTGTGAATGGCAAGCAGTACGCCTGGACCACCCAGCCAGAGTTGGTAAGCCCAGCTCGTTTCGCAGCTTGGTTCCAGCAGGCCATCAAGGGCTAATTGAGCAAAACAAAAGGCTGGTTCCCGGTGGGGGCCAGCCTTTTGGTTTAACCGATTACAGGACCTCGCGGCTCATGAAGCCCAGTAGGTTGCCCTCGGAATCCTCGATGAAGCCCAGCCACTCGTTTCCGGGCTGGTCGAAAAGGCCATCAGGGTCTGGGAAGACGACGTGCGCCTCGTTCGCGATCTTGACACCCTTGGCGCGAAGCTCTTCTAGTTTGTTGCGCACGTCATCTACTTCGATGTAGACCATCGACGCTGGAGCGTTTACGTCCAGAAACAGGCGAACGCCTTCCAGGTCAAAGAATGCGAATCCCGGCGGGTTAAAAACTGCGAGAGGCTGGGCACCCAGTAGCTCGGTGTAAAACTTTGTGGCGCGGTCGATATCGGTGACCTTCAGGCCGATTTGACGGAACTTCATGGGTTCAATCTAGCGGTGAATTACGGTGACCAAAAAGTGCCAGCCCAGCCACCACCAGAAGACGATCATTCCCAGCCTGGTGCCGCGATAACGCATCAGATGCGTGAACATGATGTGCAGGCTGGTGAGGCGCTTGTCGTCACCCTTTCGGGTGGCAAACCACAGCGCAAAACCTGCTGCCAGAATCAGCAGGTAGCCCGCGATTGTCAGCTGATGGGTGTTCACTTGCGGCCTCCCCTCGCCGCTTCGGCGCCGGTCTTCAGCAAGTAGTAGCCCAAGGCTAACCAGACCACAACGAACCCTGCCTGCCCAATTTCGCTGTCAAGCAGCGGGTCCACCAGCACCGAGATGGTTGGGAATGCCTTGGGTGTCCCGCTAATCTGGCCGAAAATATTTGCGCCGAATTCCCACAGGCACATCACAACGCCCCAGACGCTCCAGGCAAAACGGGTGGCTTTATCCTTCTTGCTCAGGGGCAGTTTCGGTTGCGAGCGTTCACCCCAAATCAGCGTGACGACCAGCGGTAAAAGCAAAACAAAGAGTGCAAAGTTGAAGGGGGAGTGGCGGGGAGTGAAAGCCAACGCGACCATTAGAACCAGGCTGGCCCAGTCCAGTCGGCGACCAGCGGTTAGTCGGTCGCTGGGGAACTCGGTGTTCTTTAGCAAAGTGGTTGACAGAGCGATGACTAAGGTTCCGCCGGCAAAAATGGTCAGATCGCCGAACGATCCCCGAAAAACCTGCAGTGCGGCGCACGCGGCAAAAGCCACCACCCAAAGGCTTATTTTTGGGTGGTGGCTTCTGTTCTGCATGTTCATCAGCCTATGCCAGGGGAAGCATATTGCTGTCAGAACCGCGTGCTGGCCAGAGTTGAGTGTCAGTTCGTGTTCTGGCCTTGTGCAGGGCTACCGCTAACCCTGCACAAGTTTTTTTCAGTTGGTCACCGCCTTGCAGTCGGCACCTCTTGAGGTGTCACCGTTGGCGTTGACCACCTGAACCCCGCCCTGAAGCACCTTGATGGTGGGGACGGGAATCTGAGTGGCATCGGCTGGTTGAACCCAGTCCAAGGTCAGGCTGTACTTTCGGTCGGAGGTATCCAGCTTGGTCATGTAACCCTGGGTCGCTAGCGAAGCCACATCGGGGCGGACGGTGATGCTCACATTGCCAATCGTCTGGTCACTCTGCCAGGCGTTCGCCGCAACAAAGACGCTGTTCCAGTCGGCGATGCAGCTCTTGATTTGAGCCGCCCGAAGCGAACCTCCGACCGCAACTAGCGCGATGGCGCTGACTATGCCGATGATTGCCACCGTGATGACCACTTCGATCAGAGTGAATCCTCGGTCGGTGCGCTTTGGCAGTTCCTTCGACATAGTCAGTTCCCTTGCGTCTGATGGTTCTAGTTGTTCAATGACTGGCCGACGATGGTGTAGCCGTCGCCGGACTTGCCGCGGTAGCCGAAGTTGTCGTGGATGGCAACTGCCATCGAGGTCAACAGTCGGCCGGCCATGTAGACGTCCAGGCGAACCTTGCGGTCACCTACCTCGCGGTCCGGGGCATAGTCAGTGAGCGAACTGGACTTGTCGCCGACCTTGAGCTCCAAGGCGCGAAGCATCAATCCCTTGCTGAAGTGCGCCTTGCTGAATGAAGAGTTGTAAAGGTGCATCCAGCCAGCGGGTGCGAAGCAGGATCCGCTCACACTAAAGGTCGATAGGCCTTCACTGACGCGGTCGTCTTCACCACCGCGGCGAGTACCCTCAGCCTTGCGCTGCTCACCGTGGGCGTTTGCCTCGATGTTTGCCAGCTGCTCGGTCTCGGTCTTGCCCTCGATGTGAAGGTTCTTGGCGTAACGGTGCACCCAGTCCTTCTTCTCGGTGGTGGACCATTCGCTCCATTTACCCAGCTTGTCGCTGCCGTTGGATCGGGACCAGATGTAAGACGCGCTGGTCACGTTGGACTTGGCGTCGGACTCGTCGCTGGCGCTGGGCTGGTTCATGTAGACCAAGGCGTTGTTGCCGTACTCGTTGTTACGACGCTGGCCGTTGGTGTCGGTTTCGCTGTAGTAGAAGTCGGCGCCGTAGCCCTGTTCCGGTGCGGCGCAGGCTGGGTACTGGTGGGTGGTCTCGGCGTTAGTGGTTGTTAGGTCACACAAGAACAACTTGGATTGATCCATGGTCCACTTGGCACCGATTCCGTATTCGACCATCGAGCCAGGCTGGGTGGTGTCACAACCGTTGATGTGGTTACCGGAACCGCTGGTTGGGTGCCCGAAGGAAACCTCGGTGTGGTTGTTGATCGACCAAACGGTGCTCTGCGAAGTCGCACTGTTGCGCTCGAATCGGAACACGGCGCCGTCCCAGTGGACGTCAGTCTTGCCCTTGTAGGTTCCCGAACCAGCGAAGATGATCGGTACACCCTTGCTTCCGCAGGAGCTGCTTGAAGTTCCAGTCATGGTGTTCAGGGTTCCCAGCGTCGCGTCGTCAATCCAGCCGAACTCGAAAGAGTTCTTGAAGGAATCGGTTGGCGTCTTGTTGGAGCTAGCATGAACCACGACGTAGTTCTGGCTCTTGGACGAACCGCGGACGGTAAACGCGACCGGGGCGGTGCAGGTGCCCTCGATGGTTGCCTTGGAGTTTGATGCGCCTTGCACTGGAGCCTTTGGCAGGTTCTTGGTTTCGTACTTGTTGTAGTAGTACATCGAGGAACCTGGGGTGTGTGGGTCTAGACCCGCGTTTGTCGACACGGGGCCGGTACCTGAACTATTAGTCGCGGGGTTGTAGACGGTTGCACCACCAAAGGTGTTAGTTCCACCGTTACCTGCGCCAGGAGGGACCTGGATGGTTGCCGTACCGGCGGTCCCGGTGTTGTTGGCGCTTGGTTGACCCTGAACAATCGGGCACTTATTGGTGCTGTTTACAGCACTTGCTGCAAAGAAAATCGTCGTGTTGGCAACCAAGCCTGTCGTCGGGTCACAGACGGTTGAGGGGCTGATAACCGACAGACCCAGGCCCTGGCCCACGGTGCTGGATGGTGCACTCACCGAGGTGCCCGTCAGAACGATGCCTCCAGGTAGTGCGACCACCGAGGAACTGTTTGCGAGAACGCAGTAAACCTTGATGCCATTGGCATCGGTGTAAACCGGAGTCGCAGCGGAAACATCCGGCATGGTGCTCGGGCAGTTTCCGCCAGCTCCGTTGAGGGTATCCGCTGCGCTCGGTACGTAGTTTGCGCCAGGAGCATTGATAGCCGCGAGCGCGGCATCGACTGCCGCATTCACGCTGGATTGGCGTTCCTGGCTCTTGGCTATCGTGTGAGCCGCCGCATCTTTGCTGGTGCCATTGAAGATGGTGACGGCTGCAAGCCAAAGGCTCAGAAAGACCACCAGCAGCAGCACAAGCGCTAGCGCTGCTCCCGAATCCGACTTACCCTTCAGGAAGTCGGTGGTTTTTAGGTGCTTCATTATTAACCGATCTTTCGTTGCATGTTGTTAGTTAGGGTGTTGGCAAACGCCGCATCCCTGATTGTGAGCGAACCTTTGCCACCGCTGCCGGCAGCCAGTTGTTTCACGTCCTGGACTGGCAACTTGAAAGTGAATGCGGTCACTCCACTGTTCGGGTCGATTCCAGAAGTTCCAGAGGTGGCACAACTAGCTGTGCCGGTTGAGTCGCAGAAGAGCGTGGTGTCGCCCGCCGCGGTTTGGTTGAAGTTGACGCCGAAGTCCACCAACTTTTGGGCCGATCCGGATCCAGGCAGGTCAACCACACCGGCGGTCTCGGTGCAGCTGATGCGCCAGAGCGAGTAGTTGGTCACCGAGGTTCCGGCTGCATCTTTCCCGGCCTCACCGTGAACCTCGTAGCCCACCCAGCGAACGGTGGGGTCAACATAGGTTGCGCTGGTGGTGTCGATAATGGACTGCTTGAGGCTGAAAAGAGTGCGGACGAATCCGAACTTGCTACCGTCTGTCCAGGTGGCTGCATCGTGCGCAGCTAGCCAGGTTCCGCAAAGGGCGGCAGTGTTGCTGTTATCGCCGTCTACATAGGCAGGGGCGCTCGCCGTGTATACGGTCACCGCACTACTGAGCCCAATGTCACTTCGCAGCAGCTGCGCGTAGTTTCCCAGCTGTACCTGGGCTACCGAGCGATCGACGCTGCGTTCCAGACCGATTGATGCATCTGAGCCTAGACGGAAAAGGGTGATCGAGATAAGGGCTGTGATGACGGTTCCCACGACGACCTCCACCAGCGTGAGGCCGCGATCGCTGCTTCTGATTAATCGCTTTAGCATTTGACCGACACCCAAACTGGAATAGTCACCGAGGTTAGGCGGGCATCCTTGACCGTGCCCACCTTGGTGGCGGGGGAGTAGCTACCCGAGCTGGTGCCTGTGCATATCGAGGACACAATGGCACTGGTGCCGTTTTCGCGCGCCTTGACCGTGAAGGTGATGCTTGGCACATCTGTGGCGGAGTTGTAGGCAGGTTTTGGCGCCTTGCCCGAGGACTCATAGTCTGTCAACACTCCACTGACTGCGGTGTAGCTGGTCAAGCTTCCCTTAGAGCCGGTTCCAGTGCCACCGTTCACTACTAGCGTGCAGTAGGTGTCGTGGGTGGATGCCAGGAAACCAATCGGTGTGGTTCCGCTTCCGCTGGTGCAGATGGCCTTGATTGGCGATGCGCTGCTTCCAAAGTCCAACTGGGCACGGATCTTGGCCTGATAGACGGTCTTTAGGGTCTGGGCGTTGGGCCAGCTGGAGAGGCGGCTACCAGCAACCACGACGTCGATGTTCTGCCCGCCGGTTTGAGTCTTAGTGGTATCGAAACTTACACACAGCTTCGTTGCAGTGCAGGTGTAGGTGGTGGTTCCAACCTTCAAAGTTCCGGTGTTGGCGATGCGGAATGGACCAAAGGTTCCCGGCTGGATTTTCTCGTCACCGTAGCCACCACCGAGGACCAACTGGGCTCCCAAACCAGCGCCACAGGCGCTGCTGGTGGCACCGCTGCTGCTGGAGGTGAATCCGCAGCCAACCATGGTGTCCAGGTCGGTGTTGTCGGTTACACCCGTGAGTGTGATTGCGGGATATACCGTGATTGCCACGTTCTTACTGATCAGCTTGGAGTAGGTGTTGGACACCATGTCGAAGGCGCGAAGGGTGGTCTGATATGTGCCGGCTGGGGTGTCTAAAGCGACGCCGACACTCAGGTTGGCCAAGGTAGGGTCGGTGGCATCCGGGGTCACTGCGGTCGTGATGAATCCTGGCTTAGGGCTGGTTACCTGCCACACCAGATCCGGGGACCAGCTGGCCGGTGCATTGGTGCCAACCACCTCGGTGCTAACGGTCTTGGTGTCACCCGCGACGACTTCGATGGTTCCAGTCGTGCTGAAGTTGCTAGAACCGGAATCCTGGAGATTTACGGTGAAGTCAACCGGTTGCTGGCTGATGCAGTCCGCGCAGTCGTAAATCGACTTGGTCACAGTAACCAGCTGCGTTACCTGCGCCAGCGAGTCGTAGTAGCGAAGCGTTATCTGCTGCACGTCCTGCTGGCTGTTAGTCAACCGCGAACATGGTGTGAAAGTCGCGTTGACATTGCCATAGACGTACTTGGCAAGGATGTCGCCATAGATGGTCACGTTGTCAGGCAGCAAACCGGACGCCACCGAGCTGTATGGGTTTGGGTTGCTCTGGCTGCAACCGATCAGCTGGACGTCCTCCTTCATAATGCGGGCCGCGGTTTGCAGGGTGTTGTTTGCCGAGATCACCTGCGCGGTCTTGTCTGCAATCTTGTTGGTGGAACTCAGGCCACCAGCCAGGGAGAGCCCAACGAATCCGAGGATGAATACCGCAACCACAACCTCAACCAGCGAGGTCCCTCGGTCGCTGCTGGACCTTAGCCTTTTCCAAATGTCGCGCATGATTAGCCCCCCATGCTTTGCGATGAATAGATGCCGTACATCGCCGAAACCAGCGCTACGGCAACAAAACCAGTGCCACCACCGATGACCAGCAGCACCATCGGCTCGATCAGTGCGGTCAGGTTCTTGAGGCGGTAGTCCACCTCACCGGCGTAGTAGTTTGCCGCGTGCTTCAGCTGCAGCGACAACAAGCCAGACTGCTCGCCGACTCGGAAAATCTGGACTGCTTCCTCGGGGAACAGCTTGGCGTTGGCCAATGGAGCCGCGAATCCTTCGCCGGCAATCACGCCGTCGCGTGCCCGCAGGACCGCCTGTTCGTAGGCTTTATTGCCCAGGACCTCGGCGGAAAGCTTGAGTGAGTCTGTTAGGTTCACGCCGGTGTCGTTGAGGGATGCCAGGATTCGGCAGAACCGTTCGAGCGCTACCAGCTGCAGGAGCTGGCCGAAAACCGGAGCCTTGAGTACCAGCTTGTCGGTCTCCAGGTGTCCCGCTGGGGTTCGGCGATAGTAGACGAAGAATGCAATCAGGGCGACGATCGAACCAACCAGCGCCACCCAGTAGTTTCCGATGAAATCTGTGATGGCCAAGAGTGCTGCGGTTGCGGGAGGCAACTCGGTGTCCAGGCTGGTGAAGAAGGTGCGGAACTTTGGCAGCACCACCGTTGACATGACAACCATGGCTCCAACGCCCAGCAGGGTCAGGACCGCGGGGTAGTACATTGCGGACTTCACGGCTCGGGAAGAGTTGAGGTCGCGTTCCAGGTACACCGAGATGGTTTCGAAGGTTCCGGAAAGGTCGCCGGTGCGCTCTGCCGCTCCAAGAATCGCGATGTAGTAGGGCGGGAACACGTGCTTGTGTTCGGCCGCAGCGGCAGCAAGTGTTCCACCGTCACGAACGTCGTCCACCATGGCCTCAATGGCTGCGCGCATCGGAGCGCTCTTGCTGGACTGGGCCAGCATGGTCAGTGCCTCGAGCACCGGGATTCCGGCGGCCGTGAAGGAAGCCAGCTGGCGGGTGAACTGCAGCAGCACCGAGCCCTTGACCGAGGTTCCGAACTCCATCTGGAGGAGCGACTTCGCCTCGGTGATTGAGACCAGTTCCAGTTCTGGGTCTGCCATGGTCTTGGCGCGACTGCGGGTTGGAGCGGTGACTTTCTTGACGGTCTTTTTGCCATCGGCAGTCAGCTGGGTGATGTTCCAGGTTCGCTCGGCCTTGGTCTTTACTTGCGTCGACTTATTTAGGAGGTCGCGAAGGGAAAGCTTGGGTTTCTTGGTGCCTACGGTCTCAGTGGACATCTTTGGTCACCAACCTGGTTGCCTCTTGGACGGTGGTCATGCCGGCCACTGCCAGAATGTAGGCCTCGGTTTCCAGCGACTTCAGACCCTCGGTGTTCGCCAGGTTTGCCAGGTCGTATGGGTCTGGGCGACGCGAGATCATCTCACGCATGTTGTCCGAGACTTCGAAGACCTGATACACGCCAACGCGGTCGCGGTAACCAGAGTGGCGGCACACCGAGCAACCCTGACCGCGACGGAGCTTGAACTTGGCTGGCAGATCGATGCCGGCCAGAGTCAAGAGCTCTTCCTTCGAGGGTTTGTATTCCTCGGCGCAGTATTCGCAGACCTTGCGCACCAGACGCTGGGCAATTACGCCTCGCAGTGACGCCGCAACCAGGTAGGGTTCGATGTCCATTTGGAAGAGGCGATATATCGTTGCCAGTGCGTCGGTGGCGTGCAATGAAGTGATGACCAAGCGGCCAGATAGCGCTGCCTGCACCGAGATGCGGGCGGTTTCACTGTCGCGAGTCTCGCCCACCAGAATCACGTCTGGGTCCTGTCGAAGCAGGGCGCGAAGCTGAGTGGCGAACCCAATCCCGAGTTCGTCCACAACCGGGATGTGGTTGATGCCTTTCATCACGTATTCGACCGGGTCTTCAATGGTTGAGACGTTTAGGTTGGCGACGTCGAGGTCGTGAAGTGCAGAGTGGAGAGTGGTTGTCTTGCCCGACCCGGTAGGACCAGCGGTGACCACTAGTCCATGCTGGGCGTGAACCATGCGACGAATGCGCGCCAGCTGACTGTCTGCCAAACCGAGTCCGCTGAGGTCAGTGAGTGCCTTGCGGGTGTCCAGCAGTCGCATGACAGCCTTTTCGCCGTAAAGGGTTGCAACGGTAGCCAAACGGCAGTCGATCTGACGGTCGTCAATCTGAATCGAGAACTGTCCGTCTTGCGGACGACGGCGTTCGACGATGTTGATTTTTGCGAGAACCTTCAGGCGGCTGATGAAGGAGGCGGCAAGATTGCCCGGCATCCGAACAATCGTTTCCAGCTGGCCGTCTACTCTGGCGCGGATAACCAGTTCCGACTCGGTGGGTTCAACGTGGATGTCGCTGGCGCGAAGGCGCACTGCGCGATCCAGGATTTCGTTGACCAGATCCGCGATTGGACCCTCGCTGTCCCCGGAAGCAACGGTTCGCGGTGTGAACTCGTCGCTGGCCTTTACTGCGTAAATAGTGTCTAAGACTTCATGTAGCAGCGAATCCTCGACCGGTACCTGTCCGATCTTGGTGCCTAGGCGGTTCTGCAGCTGCTGCCGAGTGCTTTCGCGCTCCTGCTGATCGATGCTGGATGGCAGGCCCACCCATAGTGTTTCGCCATCGTGGCGAAGGCCTAAAGCCGAGATTTCCCTGGCTAAAGCTTCTGGAATTTGCTCGAGTATTGAGTCCATTTCCGTTCTCGCTTTCCCCTTGTTTTGAACTGACAAGTGCCAGTGAACACCCAGGGTTTGCGATGGAAAATTGCTTTAAGGGGGTTAGCCGAATGTTTTAAACAGGCCAAAATTCGTGTCTAAAAACCCCATAGGGACAGCACTACATTTTGGATAAAGTTGCCCCCGGCGAAGGCAATCCAAAACCCGATCAATAGGAACGGTCCGAAGGGAATTGCCGATTTTCGGTTCATCTTTTTGGTGACCAAAACGATCACCGCGTAGGCGCCACCGAGCAAAAAGGCCACTGCAAAACTGCTAACTGTGGCGGCAATGCCGAACCAGCCGGCAGACCACCCCATAAGTGCGGCCAACTTCACGTCACCCAGGCCCATTCCACCGCGACTGATCAGTCCGATGGTCAACAGTATTGCCGCGGGAACCAGACCCTGCAGCAGCACGCTCAGTGAATTAGCCCAGCTGCCACCAGCGAATGGCCCGAGGACCATGAGCGTGAGTAAGAGCAGGCCGGTGGGGTACGTGATTGCATTCGGTAGGCGGTGAACTCTCAGGTCTATCAAGACCAACGGAACAGTGATCACGGCCATGGCGGCAAGCGCAAAGTTTCCGATTCCCACCTGCGGGTCGGGCCCGGGTGTGAACGAGAGCACAAATAGGAATGCGGTGCATAACTCGGTGAGCGGATATTTTCGGCTGATCGGTTGTTTACAGCCGCCGCATTTCCCTCGAAGCGCGAGGTAGCCAAGGATTGGCACATTTTCAAACCAGCGGAGTTGGTGACCGCAGTGAGGGCAGGCAGAGGGCGGGCTGACCACCGAGAGCCCATCGGGGACTCTGGCCTCTAGCACGGTTCCAAACGAACCAAACGAGGCACCGAGTGCGAATATGAAGAACCACTCCAGGCCGCGAAGCAATGCGGTGGCTTGATCGATTGACACGATTGTCTCCCCTGAAAACGAAAGACTCGCGGCTGCAATCCAGAGACCGCAGCCGCGAGTGCTTTCAGTTAGTACTAGTTGCCAGCTGCACAACCGCTGACGCTGCCAGCGACGGTAACGTGCGGTGCGATGTTTCCGGAACCAGCCACGTAGGTGGTGGTCAGGCTGTAATCGGTGCTGGTGGAGATTCCCTTTAGGTATCCGCCGTCGACCAGGAGGGTCTTAAGCTGGGTGTCTCCGTAGGTGGTTCCACTGGTTGGGGCAGTAACCGTGGTGGTCTGTGCTGCGTACTGGTCGTAGGCGTTGACGTACGACTGAGCCGAGGCGATACAGGCCTTCTGGATTGCTGTGCTTCGTGCATTGTTTACTGCGACCACTGCGATAACCGAGAGGATACCCAGGATCAGGACAACGACGAGAAGTTCGATAAGGGTGAAACCTTTGTCGGAGCTCCCCTTTAGCTGCTTGCGAATTGATTCCACTTTTCTTTACCTATTCTGTGAGCGGTACGCCAGGTAGTTGGCAAAAGCAACACTATGAATCGGTTCCGGGGGAGCATTTGCAAGTGTGATACCACCCGAAGATTTCGTCACCGAGGGCTCCAGAAACGCCGATTGGGAGCCTGATATGAACGGTTAGCCACACATCGATTTTGGGAGGTTGTGACGCAGCCTCCCTCGGTGCGGCAAGCCGGCGGAGTTCGGGCGTAGGCTCGCTAGGGGACAGTTAGCTCCACTTGAAAGGCCAAGGCAATGCAGTTACAGGAAATCTTCGGTTTTATTGCCGGAGGTATCGGCGTCTACACGGCGGTTCCGCAGGCGCTGCACATCCGCAAGATTGGCCACGGCACCGGGGTGAGCCTGGGCTACTGGATCACCATGCTGGTGGTCAATGCTTCTTGGTTCGGTTACGCACTGCTAGTTAACTCGCCTTCGATTCTTTTCGCTAACGGCATTGGCTACATCACTAGCGGACTGGTCGTGGCTGCCCTCCTTAAGCGCGAGTGGCTGGTTTGGCCGGTAATGCTCGCTGCTGGGGCGATTTGGTGCTGGCTGTTCATGATGCTGCCGATGGCCGTCATCACCGTGGTTCTGGTTGCCCTCACTTTCTCGCGCCTGCCACAGCTGATTCGGTCGGTACGCAGCTACCGTGCCGGAATCGAAACCGCGGTTTCGCTACGTTCGCTTTACATCGGATTGGTGACCATGCTGCTCTGGGAGGCTTACTCGTTTGCTAGCGGGTTGATTCAGCTAGTCATAACCACGACGGTGGGGCTGACGCTGACTCTGACGGTTCTGGTGCTCGAGATTCTGGGCAAGCGCAAGGCTGCCCGCCTGCAGGCAATCACCGAGTCCGAGGGCAACTGAGACTATTTGATAACTACGGTAGTTTTCAGAATCGTAGAACCAGCTACAGCTATGACAACTTTGTAGTTGCCCTTTTTTAGCAGGTACGAGCTTGTTTGCGGGCTGTCATCATCTGTGTATATGCTGAGGGGCTTGGTCTGAATCCCTGAAACAGTGATCTTCTTACCGGCTGCGAAGGCATAGTTGATCAGGGCTTTCTTACCCGAGGTTGAGACAGCTACCTGCGTTGCACCGACTGTCAACTGTGCCTGAGCTTGAGCCTTTCCCGTTACTGCAGTCGCTTTAACAATTAGTGGGCCTTGGCCTCTGGTAATAACCTTGGCGGTGGCGATGCCTGACGCGTCTGTCACTGCCTTAGGATTGGCGATCATTCCAGCGCCTTGAGCTTCGAAAAGCACGACCGTCCCCGCGGCCAAGTTGCCTGCGACATTGGCAAATGTGAACAAAATGTCAGCTGTTTTACCTGCCTGCAAGTATGAGGGAAAGAGTCCAGGCCAGGCGTCGGCTGGCAACAGTGCCGCCTTTGCGTCTGCGGCAGCTTTTGCGTCTGCGGCAGCTTTTGCGTCTGCGGCAGCTTTTGCGTCTGCTGCGGCCTTTGCGTCTGCTGCGGCCTTTGCGTCTGCTGCAGAAGTATCAGGTACTCCAGTGCCCACCTTCCAGTGGAGGTTGCTGCTGCTGGGGGACTTGGCAAAAAAACCTGAATCCCATTCAATCAGCCATGGGTTCTGGGACTTCAACCATTCCCACTTGTAGGTTCGTGTGAGCGACTCACCGGGAAACAGGGAGTTGAAAAAGCCATACTGAGGTTCAGATGAACCATCGACAAAGAACAACTTGAAGGAACCTTCGTCAATCTTCTTGTCGGTAGTCGTGTTTTTCTGCGTATAGGTGATGTTCAAGGCGACGCTGCCCGATTTTTCTGTCAACACTAGAGAGTCAACGGTTACGGTCATGCCACTTGCGCTAGTTGCTGGCGCGCTGACCGCAATGTATGTCGTGGTGTCTGCCGCCATGGCTGGCAGCCCAAGGCTTGCTAAGCAGCAGATCAGCGCAATCAGAATCAGTTTTTTCACGAATCCCCCTAGTCGTCTGCTCACAGTCTACGCTTCGAGCTAACTGATGGACTGTAAACTTGAGGAGTGCCTGCAAGGGCACAAGCCGACTTGGCGCAATTGGCAGCGCACTGCACTTGTAATGCGGGGGTTATGGGTTCGAGTCCCATAGTCGGCTCAATGAAAAAGCCTCCCATTCGGGAGGCTTTTTCTTTTGCCTATTTCTGGGGCACGCCCAAGTCTGACCGGGCGTCTTCAAACATCAAATAGAAGTCTGTGAGTGGCACTCCGGTGGCTTTCTCAAATGCAGTGGGGAAGTCGTTGTAACCAAGCTGACGGTAGATGTCGATAAATTTCTTCATCCCCACATTGGCAACCAGGAACTCGGTAGCAACGTCGCCGATGCCGTATGGGTCGATACTCGGTGGGGTATTTTCGCTGACTTGGCTCAACTTAAGTTTGCCGGTGGGGGCATTGTTGACGCGACTGAGCATTACCGGACGACCTTCGTTCGAGTAATCAATAATTCCCAAGGACGAGGCGGTCTGTAGGCCCACAAACATGGCGGGCCCTTCCCAGAACCACTGTGGCGTGCCACACGCACCGCAGTTACTCCCGGATGCATTCACGAAATTTTCCTGGATTGCATGGAAATACTCGTGACCCGAGGTCTGGGCCATACCTGGCTTGTCGTTGATCATCATCTTTCCATTGATAATCGTGGACATCGCCCAGGCGTTGCTGGTCCGCCCTCCCCAGGCTGGGTTGCCCGAATCAAAGGCGCCAGCTTGGGCATCGGCATACCGGTCGTCGTAGAGCTTTGTGAATGTGTCCACTAGATACTTCCGGCTCACCGCAATCACATCATTGAACTGGTCCAACGGTGCGGGGACTTCGAAGGATCTTGCGACCACGGCCGAGCCCTTTGTAACCCAATCAACAAGCGTTGGGTCTGACCCCGGTTCCGCCCAGATTGTGACTTGGGCGTTGGGGTTTCGAACAGTGGCTATGTACGACAAAAACTCTTTGGTTGCTGCGGCCGTGGTGACAGCACCCGACGACGGCTTGGTCCACCCCGAACGCGCCCAGGCATCGGCTGCCGTACTGGACGGGGGTAGCGCCACCCAAGCGGGAGCTGGTGCTGGTGTGGCGGTCTCGGTCGGGGCTGGTGTCGGGGTCTCGGAGGGCGCAGGTTCTGGGGCTGGAACTGGAGGCTTTGTCGGGGCGACCACGCTCACAGTGGTGGCAACCCAGACCAGTTTCTTGCCCTTTTTGGTGCACTTGAAGTTGGTTGTCTTGACCTTGACGATTTTATTAACGCTCGGACACGCGGCACCTGCCTTTGGCGTGGCGGCCAGTGATGGCGTGCCGACCGCCAGCACGGCAACTATCGCAGCAGCGGTCCATCGGTTTGAAACCTTCATGATTACCCTCACAGTCTTGATTAGCCCAAAAGGTTGGCGAAGGCTTCGTAAACCAAGAAGGCCGGCCAAACAATGGCTTTCAGCATACCTAACACACCATCCCAGAAGCCGCTGGCGTGGGAGATGAAATAAATGGCGGAACCGACGAATCCTAGGAAGTAAAAGCCGCTAGACCCCTTGGTCTGAAACTGGAACTTGCCAGCATTCTTGGTCTGCTTCTTTATTTTCTTCTTCAGTTTTTTCTTGAACTTCTCATCGTCAAAGTAGGTCATGCCTACAATCTACTCCGCGGCGTCAAAAGTAATAGACACCGAGTTGATGCAGTAGCGGTCGCCGGTCGGGGTCTGCGGGGCATCCTCGAAAACGTGGCCCAGGTGTGATCCGCAGTTGGCGCAGAGCACCTCAGTGCGCACCATCCCATGGCTGCGGTCTTCCTTGAGGACAACCGCGTGATCTGCCTGTGGCTCATAGAAAGACGGCCAACCGCAGTGCGAGTCGAACTTGGTCTCGCTCTTAAATAGGAATGCGTTGCAGGCGCGGCACTTGAACGAACCGGTGCGCTTTTCCTCCAGCAACTCGCCTGTGTAAGCGCGCTCGGTCCCAGCCTGGCGCAGCACAAAGTACTCGAACTCGGTGAGTTCGTCACGCCACTGTTCGTCAGTCTTCTGAACGGGGAAGTCCATGGTTGTCTCCAGAGCCTAGAATTGCCACAGTGCGCCAGCATTGGATCACACCTATCTATACAAGCAGGAACCATGGCGAAAGACTTCCCAAAGGACGAGTTTGACTCGGTGACAGGCCCCGGCGGTCGTCATCGCGCCAAGCGCAGTCTGGGTAGTCGGCTGGTGTCCTTCCTTCGCTACGCGGCCGTTTCGGTGAGCCTGGCACTCATCGGAATCACGGTTCTGAACATCACCAGCGGTTCCAGTGTCGTAAATCTGGGTACCCAGACGGTGGTTCAGGATCAGTTCAAGGCCGGGGGACTGGGAGTCACCGTCATCGACGGCACCGATAAGAAGGGGCTGGCCAGCAAGGTAGCGCACCAGCTTTTTGATGCCGGTTGGAACATTCTTACCGCCACCAACTATTCGCTTATGCCCAAGTTCAGCAAGTTGGCCACTGCCACTAGTAACGGCGGTGTCCCGCCAATGGACCCAGCAACTGCCGGCGCTACCCCTTCACCAAGCCCCAGCGGACCAGTGCTGGGAAAGCAGACAGTGATCTTTGTAAACAGCACCGAGGCCCAGGCCGCGACCGGCCAACTGATGCAGACTTTGGGTAATTTCAAGGTCGTGCAGGCGAATACCTACGAGGATCCGATCACCATCGTGCTTGGAAGCGATTACAAGTAATTGCTCCAAAACCTAGGGTTTTTCATAACATTCCAATAACCATGCGGAAATATCGGCGGAAAACCCTTGCGGACTTCGCAACCGGTGGGGCTAGACTGCGAGTAGTCGATAAAGCGTCAGCCTTGTGCTGCGCCTGTTAGCAACTTCGGTTTCTACACGACCGCACCGGCCCTTAGTCGGTGGTTTCAATCGCAACAGGAGCAACACATGGCACAAGGAACCGTAAAGTGGTTCAACTCTGAAAAGGGTTTCGGATTCATCACCCAGGATGGCGGAGCAGACGTTTTCGTTCACTTCAGCGCAATCCAGACCGATGGCTACCGCGAGCTGAAGGAAAACCAGCGCGTGGAGTTTGACGTCAAGACCGGTGACAAGGGTCCACAGGCTGACAACGTCCGCCCTATCTAGTCACAACTCGATCGGGCAGTGACGATAAGTCACCTACCAGCACTTACCCCCTCCTTGTGAGGGGGTTTTTGTTTTCACCGAGTTTTCCGCCGACTTGGCTGGTGGAAGTGTTTGCACTCTGGGCTTGAGAGTGCCAAAATGGATTAGCACTCGATACAGACGAGTGCCAAAACCAAAAGCATTTAACCAAACGGGAGAAACCCTAAATGGCAAAGATCATCACTTTCGATGAAGAGGCACGTCGCGGTCTAGAGCGCGGCCTGAACATCCTGGCAGACACCGTAAAGGTCACCCTTGGCCCACGTGGTCGCAACGTCGTTCTGGAGAAGAAGTGGGGCGCACCTACTATCACCAACGACGGTGTTTCCATCGCTAAGGAAATCGAGCTGGAAGACCCATTCGAGCGCATTGGCGCCGAGCTGGTAAAGGAAGTTGCCAAGAAGACCGACGACGTCGCGGGTGACGGAACCACCACCGCAACCGTACTGGCCCAGGCACTGGTCCGCGAAGGTCTGCGCAACGTCGCGGCTGGCGCTGACCCAATCAGCCTGAAGCGCGGCATCGAGAAGGCTGTAGCAGCCGTCACCGAGCAGCTGATTGCTGACGCCAAGCCAGTAGAGACCAAGGACCAGATTGCAGCTACCGCTAGCATCTCGGCCGGCGACAGCACCATCGGTGAGGTAATCGCCGAGGCAATCGACAAGGTTGGCCGCGAGGGTGTTGTAACCGTCGAGGAGAGCAACACCTTTGGAATCGACCTGCACCTGACCGAGGGTATGCGTTTCGACAAGGGTTACCTGAGCGCCTACATGGTCACCGACCCAGAGCGTCAGGAAGCAGTCCTCGAGGACGCTTACGTTCTGATCGCAAACAGCAAGATCAGCAACATCAAGGACCTGCTGCCAGTCGTTGACAAGGTAATCCAGGCCAACAAGCCACTGCTGATCATCGCCGAGGACATCGAGGGCGAGGCTTTGGCCACCCTGATCGTCAACAAGATTCGCGGCATCTTCAAGTCGGTAGCCGTCAAGGCTCCTGGCTTCGGTGACCGTCGTAAGGCAATGCTGCAGGACATCGCGATCCTGACCGGTGGTCAGGTCATCAGCGAAGAGGTTGGTCTCAAGCTGGAGAACGCAACTCTCGACCTCCTGGGCCGCGCTCGCAAGATCGTGGTTACCAAGGACGAGACCACCATCGTTGAGGGTGCTGGCGACCAGGCTCAGATTTCTGGCCGCGTCGAGCAGATCCGCCGCGAGATCGCAGCAAGCGACAGCGACTACGACCGTGAGAAGCTGCAGGAGCGTCTGGCAAAGCTTGCCGGTGGTGTTGCAGTGATCAAGGCCGGTGCCGCCACCGAGGTGGAGCTGAAGGAGCGCAAGCACCGCATTGAGGACGCAGTCCGCAACGCCAAGGCTGCCGTCGAAGAGGGCATCGTTGCCGGTGGTGGTGTTGCACTGCTGCAGGCCGGTAAGGAAGCTTTCGCAAAGCTGGAGCTAACTGGCGACGAGGCAACCGGTGCCAACATCGTGAAGGT
>ERZ650311.747-NODE-747-length-18731-cov-4.764939_pt1 | contig 18731 bp, 17 predicted proteins | sample MGYA00376247_ERZ650311 | MGnify/ENA primary metagenome ERZ650311 (study PRJEB26733, sample SAMN07839324) | wastewater metagenome | biome: small river; feature: stream; material: water | place: USA: North Carolina | collected 2016-07-28 ... | reverse complement strand
CACGTGTTCCTTTCGGGAGGTCGATTGACCTCAATAGCGGTTTTGTTCACAAGTCGGATCTAGTGATCCTCTGCCACGGACCCTCCGGCTATTAGAGGGTCGCACCGTGATTGAACACTCGCACAGCCGCGATTGAGTGTTCCAGTCGGCAACCTGAGCAGTCTAACAGCGAATGGCGCCCAAGCCCAAGTGTTTGTGTGTCAATTGGCCCTTGTTATTTAGTCAATTTGAAAGCCCGAATGATGGTTCGCAGCCGCGACCACCGCTCGCCTAGTTCTCTTTCATGCCCGACCGCTTTTGGGCGGTAGTAAGTTTTGCTGAGCAGCTCGCGACTCAGATATTGCTGTTCGACCACTGCTCTGGTGTCATCGTGCGGATACAAATACCCCTGGCCTAAACCGCGTTTCTTTGCCCCGACGTAATTCGAGCTGCGCAAGGGAGTTGGAATTTTTCCGATCGGCACGTTGCGAACATCATCCATGGCTTCGTTTATGGCCAAATATGACGAGTTGGACTTCGGCGCCAGTGCCAGATAGATCGTTGCGTTCGCAAGTGGAATTCGACCTTCGGGCATGCCCACCAAGGCCACAGCATTAAATGCAGCGACGGCAACCTGGGTTGCGTTTGGGTCGGCCAAGCCAACATCCTCGGAGGCCAAAATAATGAGTCGTCTGGCAATAAAGCGTGGGTCTTCGCCGCCTTCGAGCATGCGGGCCAGGTAGTGCACAGCAGCGTCAGCATCAGACCCGCGAATTGACTTTATGAACGCACTAATCACGTCATAGTGCTGGTCGCCTGATTTGTCGTAAGCAACAAAAACGCGATCGGTTGCGAGCTCAACTGCCTCGCGGGTTATTTCGATTTGTGAGGGTTGATTGTTGGTTTTTTGAGTCTTTTTGCTCCGAGCAGAATTCGCTTCAGTTGCCTCGCCGTTCGCCGACGAGGCCGACGCAGCCGCTTCAAGAATTGTCAGAGCTTTTCGAGCGTCTCCGCCGCTCATGCGCGTTATCTCTCCGAGCACATCTGCCGATATTGAAAATTTCGATGCCAGGCCCTGTTCGGCAAATACTGCTCGGTTCAAAACCTCAAGAATTTCAGCCTCAGTTAGAGACTGCAATTCGATTAGCAAAGAGCGTGAAAGCAAAGGTGAAATCACCGAAAAAGATGGGTTCTCGGTTGTCGCGGCAACCAGCACAACAACGCCGTGCTCAACTGCCGGCAAAAGGCTATCTTGCTGCGATTTGGAAAATCTGTGAATCTCATCAAGAAAAAGAACGGTCTTTTTGCCGTATGTGTCGTTGTCGAGTCGAGCCCTCTCGATCACATCTCTCACATCTTTGACCCCAGCAGTCACTGCGCTTAATTCAACGAATCGCCGGCCGGCACTGGCTGCGATTGCTTGAGCAATAGTGGTTTTTCCGGTTCCCGGTGGTCCAAAAAGAATTACTGAGGTCAACGCCCCAGGGCGATCCTCGCCAGAGGCAAGCGACATCAGCGGCGATCCGGGTCTGAGAATTGAACTCTGGCCAATGATGTCTTCGATGCGCTTTGGGCGCATGCGCGCGGCAAGGGGCATTTGCCCTGAAACTAAAGTTTGCTTGCCAGTCACCACATCAGGCTAGCTCAGCTAGATAAAATCAAAGAACATTCACTCAAAGGAATCACGTTGGCATCTAAGAAAAAGCAGCAGAACCTATTCACAACTCCAGAGGCTCGACTAAAGGCCTATCAAGAGTCACAGGTTGCGGTTGAATCAGAAAACAAGCACAAAAAATCTGACAACCGATTGGCAATCATCTCTGCACTTGTTGCCGTGGTTCTAGTTTCAGCCGGCCAAGCTGCTTATTTTGGGTTCGGTCCTGGCAAAGCGAGCGCTTCGAGCAGCGCATCAGCCAGCTCGTCAGCAAGCCCTAGCAGCACCTTGGTGCCATCGGTCGATCTTGCCGAAAACCGAACCTGGAGCGGCGAAATGCAAATCGGCACCGACAAACTTGGCATTTCTCTTGATGGTGAAAAAGCGCCTCAGGCAGTCGCAAACTTCGTGTCACTCGCGAAGTCAGGCTTTTATAAAGACATCAGCTGTCACCGACTAACCACCGAGGGCATTTATGTGCTTCAGTGTGGAGACCCTAATGGCGACGGCTCTGGTGGCCCAGGTTATAGCTGGGGTCCAATCGAAAATGCCCCGTCCGACAACGTCTACAAAAAGGGCGTGCTTGCAATGGCTCGTCAGGGCAACAATGCCTCAAGCATGGGCAGTCAGTTCTTTATCGTTTACAAAGATTCAGTCATTCCATCTGACTCTGTCGGCGGCTACACCGTATTCGGAACTGTGAATTCGGGTATAGGTGCAGTCACCGCGATTGCCAAAAAGGGCGTCGCTGGTGGCGGTTATGACGGCATCCCAAATGCGAAACCTAAGCTAACCAGCATCACCGTAAAATAAGCATTGGTTCGACAGGCGAACCTTCACACACAGGAGCAATAATGCCTACCTCTACCCCATTCGGTCGCGTTGACGCCGACAACTTCGTCTATCTAATCGAGGGCGGTGTTGAACGTCAGGTGGGTCAATATCCTGGTGTTTCTCAAGAAGAGGCTCTTGCCTATTTTCAGCGCAAGTTCGCCGACCTAGAGGCTCAGGTTCGCATTCTCGAGCAGCGCGTTGCTAACAAAGTTGACGCCCAGAACCTGCGCAAAGTCGCCACCAAGCTTGCAGCCGACTTGGCTGAGCCAGCAGCCATTGGCGACCTGGCTGACCTTCGTCGTCGAGTTTCAAACTTGGATGAAAAAATTGAAGCACTGGGCGCCGTCAAGGCGGCCGAGAACAAAGAGGCATCGGTCGCTGCTCTTGCAGCGCGCGAGGCTATCGCAGCAAAGGCCGAGGCTATCGTTGCTCAAGACCCAAGCAAGATTCAATGGAAGAACTCGAGTGCCGAGATGGCCAAGCTCTTCGAAGAATGGCAGGCTAGCCAGAAGTCTGGTGTTCGAGTATCAAAGGCAGACTCAGATCCAATCTGGAAGCGCTTTTCTGCCGCCCGAACCCGCTTTGAGGGCGCAAAGCGTCAGTACTTCGCAACGCTAGATTCAGCCAACAAGGCCGCTAAGCAAGCCAAGAACGCCATCGTCGAAAAAGCCGAGGCACTTGTCGCCAAAGGCGCAGAAGCATCGCTGGACTATCGCAAGCTTCTTGATGAGTGGAAGGCCTCTGGTCGCACTCACGGCAAGGGTGATGACGCACTTTGGTCTCGTTTCAAAGCTGCTGGCGATGCAATCTATGCCGCCAAACAGGTTGCTGACGCTGCAGAAAACGTTGAGTTCACCGCAAACCTAGAGGCAAAGCTAGAGCTTCTAAAAGAAGCCGCCAAGATCGACCCGAGCAAAGACCTGGGTGAGGCAAAGAAGCAGCTTCAAGCTGTTCAATCAAAGTGGGAGAAAGCCGGCAAGGTTCCTAAAGACAAGATTCGTGAAGTTGAAGACAAACTGCGCGCTATCGAGTCAAAGGTTCGCCAGGCAGAAGAAGACCACTGGCGCAAGACCGACCCAGCTGCGCAGGCTCGAGCCAACGACGTTCTGACTCAGCTCGAAGACTCAATCAAAAAGCTCGAAGCCGACCTCGCTGCAGCAACCGCTAGCAAAGACAAAAAGAAGATCGATGACGCTACCGCAGCGCTTGCAGCTCGCAAGGCTTGGCTAGAGGTCGTCAAGGCTTCACAGGCATAATTTTCGCAAAGCAAAAACCCCGAGCTTGTCTCGGGGTTTCTTTGTTTAAGCTGATGAGAGCTAGCCGTTGCTAACTCGATAGACGTCATAAACAGCCTCGATTCGACGCACGGCGTTAAGCAGGTGATCAAGCATTGATGGGTCACCCATTTCAAACACAAAACGACTTAGGGCAACCCGGTCTGATCTGGTGCTAACCGAGGCGCTAAGAATGTTAACGTGATGTTCGCTTAGCACGCGAGTTACGTCTGAAAGCAGGCCAGAGCGATCGAGAGCTTCGATTTGTATCTGAACCAAGAAGATCGATTTGGCATTTTCTGCCCAACTTACGTCCATCAAACGATCTGGTTCGAGTCGAAGCTGTTCTACGTTTTTGCAGTCATCCCGGTGAACCGACACTCCTGAGCCTCGCGTCACGAAACCAATGATTTTGTCACCTGGAACCGGGGTGCAGCACCTTGCGAGTTTCACAAGAACATCGGCATCGCCCTTGACCAAGACACCAGAATCGTTTGATCGATTGCGGTTCACACTTCGTGGTGTCGGCGGCAGCTGGAAGGCCGCCTCATCGTTCTCGTGGTCATCAGCAACGGCTGCCGAAAGCTTTTCAACAACGGATTGTGCTGAGATGTGGTTGTCGCCGATTGCTGCATATAGGCCGTCGAGGTCTGGATAGCGAAGTTCACCGGCAAGTTTGACTAGTGCATCTGAGTTCATCAAGCGCTGCAGCGGAAGATTCTGCTTGCGCATGGCCTTCGCTAATGACTCTTTGCCGTGCTCAATAGACTCTTCGCGCCGCCCGGCACTGAACCACTGCTTGATTTTGGCGCGAGCTCGAGGTGACTTCACGAAGTTCAGCCAGTCTTTGCTTGGGCCAGCGTCGGTTGACTTCGATGTGAAAATTTCGACAACATCACCAGACTGAAGCGATGTTTCTAGCGGAACAAGTCGCCCGTTGACCTTTGCGCCCATCGTGCGGTGACCAACCTCGGTGTGCACTGCATAGGCGAAGTCAACCGGCGTCGCTCCCCCTGGCAAACCAATTACGCGGCCCTTTGGAGTAAAGACATAAACCTCTTTGGCACCAATCTCGAATCGAAGAGAATCAAGAAATTCCGATGGATCTTGGGTCTCAGCTTGCCAGTCGGTTAGGTGCTTCAGCCAGGCCAAATCTTCTTCGGCGGTGATATCTTTTTTGCCCGCCTGCTCTTTGTATTTCCAGTGAGCGGCGACACCATATTCGGCGCGCTGATGCATTTCGTTTGTGCGTATTTGAATCTCAACCGGTCTGCCGTTTGGGCCCATCACGGTTGTGTGAAGTGACTGATACAGGTTGAATTTCGGCATCGCGATGTAATCTTTGAATCGCCCTGGCATGGGGTTCCATCGAGCGTGAATCGAACCAAGCACTGCATAGCAATCGCGCACCTCAGGCACTAGAACACGGATGCCTACGAGGTCATAGATGTCATCGAATTCGCGGCCGCGAACAACCATTTTTTGATAAATGCTGTAATACTGCTTAGGCCTGCCGGCGACCTTGCCCTTGATCTTGTTGGACTTCAGGTCGTCTTCGATGGCGCCGATAACCTGCTCGATGAACTCTTCGCGTTTTGGTGTGCGCTGCTTGACCAGATTTACGATTTCTTCATAAACCTTCGGATAGAGCACGGCAAAAGAGATGTCTTCGAGTTCCCATTTGATGGTGTTGATTCCGAGTCGGTGCGCGAGCGGCGCATAGATTTCAAGGGTTTCTTGAGCTTTGCGGCGAGCAGATTCTTCGGGAACGAACTTCCAGGTTCGGGCATTGTGAAGTCGGTCGGCAAGTTTGATCACCAAAACTCGGATGTCTTTTGACATGGCAACGACCATTTTGCGAACGGTCTCAGCCTGTGCATTTTCGCCGAATTTAACTTTGTCTAGCTTTGTGACACCATCGACTAGCATCGCAACTTCATCACCAAAATCAGACTTGAGCTCATCAAGCGAATAGTCAGTGTCTTCAACGGTGTCGTGAAGCAGCGAGGCCGCCAGGGTAATGGGGCCTATGCCTAAATCGGCAAGTATTTTGGTAACCGCCAGTGGGTGGGTTATGTATGGCTCACCGCTTTTGCGCTTCTGGTCGCGATGCGCGTGCTCGGCAGTGATGAAGGCACGATCGATAATCGACAGGTCTGCACGTGGGTGATTAGCTCGAGCGACTCGAAGAATGTCAGAAAGCTCGGCTCCATAGGCGCCAGGTCGACTAAATAGTCTCGGCAGTCTGCTTCGAAGACTCGCGATGCTGCCAGTTGGCGTTACGTCTGTCATTCGAAAGCCTCGCGACTAGTTAGCTAGGGCCTTGGCTGCAGCCTTCTTGTATTTCGCTTCACCCTCACGAAGGTGAGAATAAGCCGGAGCCGCAATGAAAATCGTTGAATATGTTCCAACTATGATTCCGACGAACAATGCAAGTGAGATGTCACGCAGGGTGCCAGCGCCGAGCAGGGTTCCGCCGATAAACAAAATGGCAGCAACCGGCAGAACGGCAACGATCGAGGTGTTGATTGAGCGAACCAAGGTCTGGTTGATTGCCAAGTTCACACGCTCTGCGAATGTGGCAGTTTCGCTGAATTCAACCTCAAAGGTGTTTTCACGAATCTTGTCGAAGACCACGACTGTGTCATAAAGCGAATAGCCAAGAATGGTCAAGAATCCAATTACAGCTGCGGGAGTGACCTCAAAGCCAAGTGCGCCATAGACACCAGCGGTGATCACAAGGTCGTGCGCAAGGGCAATCATCGCTGCGGCAGACATCTTGAGGGTTCTGAAATAGAGGGCCATCAAGATGGCAGCCAAAATAACGAAGACAATTAGTCCGGTTAGAGCCTTTTGAGTTACGTCTGCACCCCAGTTTGCACCAATGAACGAACTCGCCACGGCGCTGCTCTCAACCTTGTATGCCTTTGCCAATGCAACGCGAACTGCTTCAGACTCGGTGTCTCCGAGTTGTTCGGTTTGAACGCGAATAGCGTCGGTGCCCACGTTAGAAACAAGTGGCGCTACATCGGGGTTTACGGTGTGCACTGCGTCAATAGCAACCTGCTGCGAGGTGCTAGCGACTCCAGACACGCGAAATTCAGAACCACCACGGAATTCGATTCCGAAGTTGAATCCCTTTTGGGCAGTGAACGGAAGTACGACTGAGAGCACAATCATCAACGCTGCAATTGAGTACCAAATTTTTCGCTTGCCAATAAAGTTGAAAGAACGCTCGCCACTGTAAAGGGCGTTACCGAAGTCTGAAAACTTTGACATTACTGGTCCTTCTTCTCTGCAGCAGCAGTCGATTTGCGATCTGCAAGAGCCTGGCGCTTGGTTGCCTCTTTCGAAGCCTTTGCTGCCTTTGATTCGTTAACTCGGTCTGAAACCCTGAAAGTTCCGCGACCGGTGTATTTGTTTGCACCCAGAGACTGAGAATCGAAACCTGACCACTTGCTCTGCGAAGAGAAGAAGCGAGTGCGAGCCAAGACCTGAAGCATTGGGTGCGTGAATAGCGCAACAACTGCAAGGTCAATCAGTGTGGTTAGGCCTAGTGTGTATGCGAAGCCACGCACGTTTCCTACAGTAAGCGCAAACAGTGTGACCGCGGCAAGAATGCTTACGCCGTCAGAGACAATGATGGTTCTAAGGGCGCGCTTCCATCCGTGGTCAACTGCGCTGTCTAGACCGCGACCATCTCGCAGCTCATCACGAACGCGCTCGAAATAAACGATGAACGAGTCTGCGGTGATTCCAATCGCGACAATCAAACCAGCCACGCCGGCCAACGATAGTCGGTAGCCCTGGCGCCATGAAAGAACGCAGATTGCCAAATAAACCAAGATCGCTGCAACAACCAGCGAACCGATTGTCACAATTGCAAGACCTCGGTATTGGAACATGGAATAGATGACTACCAAAATCAAGCCGACCAGACCAGCTAGCAATCCGGTGCTTAGCTGCTCAGAGCCTAGGGTTGCTGAGATGTTGGCCTGGCTCTGAACCTCGAAGCCAATTGGCAGTGCGCCGTATTTGAGCTGGTCAGCTAATGACTTTGATGAAACGCGATCGAATGAACCGGTGATTTGAGCCGAACCATTGGTGATTACAGCGTTTGTAGAAGGCGCCGTAATTACATAGCCGTCGAGGGTGATGGCGAAGCGGTTGTTTGGGTCAGTTAGCGGGAATAGTCGCTTGGTGACTGCTGCAAATTGCTCGGTGCCCTTGCTATTGAAGTCAAGGTTGACAGCCCAGGTGTTGGTGCTTGCGCCGGTTGATGAAGTCACAGTGCCCGCGGTCGCGTCTGAGATTGTCGAGCCTTCAATTTCAACTGGGCCAAGGATGTATTTCTCTACGAAGTTGGTATCACAGGTGATGAGCGGCTTGGTTGGGTCATCGACCTGACCTGGAGCACGGAACGAGCTGGTGCAATCGAGTGCGTCAAAAGCAGCTTGAGTCTGGCTGTCGATGCCATCGATTGGAGTCGATGAAGTTGCCGGGGCAGGTGTGGTTTTGCCATCAGCGCCAACAGTTGCAGTGGCACTTGCCGAGGCTGCAAGCACTGGTCGAAACTCAAGTTTTGCGCTGCTTCGAATGAGCTTAAGAGTGTTTTCATCAGGGGTTCCAGGAATTGAAACAATGATGTTTCCGTTGCCCTGGGTGTTGATTTGCGCCTCGCTGACACCGGTTGCGTCAACGCGCTGGCGAATAATTGACACCGCTTGAGCCAGCTGCTCTTCTGAGATCTTTTTTCCGTCTTCAAGAAGTGGAGCAAGAATAATCTCGGTTCCACCTTGAAGGTCTAGTGCCAACTTGGGGGCAAATGAAGCACCCTGGTTGGTGGCGGCGCCAATGCCGACGATGCCGGCAAGGCCAAGAATGATTACAACTAGCCAAACGAGCTTTTTGCGCGCTGACTTCAGAAAAGCGTTTTCAGACAAGGGGTTTCCTAGGTTTACTTAGCGGCTGGCTTTTTAGCGGCTGGCTTTGCAGCGGCCTTAGCAACCGGCTTAGCAGCAGCCTTTGAAGCGGCTGGCTTGGCAACAGCCTTAGCAGCAGCAGGCTTCGCGGCAGGCTTAGCGGCAGCAGGCTTTGCAGCTGGCTTGGCGTTAGCGTCTACTCCACGAATAGCGGCTTTTGCAATTTCAAGCTTTGATCCGGCTGTCACGATAACTGCACGGTCTGCGTCGATTGATTCAATAACGCCATAGATGCCGCTGTGGGTGACGATTGCAGCACCCTTGCCAAGCTGGCTTTGAAGTTCTTCAGCCTGCTTCTTGCGCTTGCGGCTGTTCCAAAACATCATAAAAATAAGGGCTGCTAGCGCAACTAAGAGAATTGAATCTTCTGGCTTCATTATGAAATTGCCTCTTCTTAAAAGGAACACGCCAAACGGCGCTCACTAAATTATAGGCGAAAGCGACCGGAAAACCGGGCAGGCACAGCACTCTCGTTAGGGGCGAATCGGCAGAAAGGCTATGCCTGTTTGGCCAGGTGAGCTACAGCAGATTCTGTCGCTATTCGACCCCGAGGAGTTCGAGCAATTAAACCCTGACGAACAAGATAAGGCTCGACGACAGATTCGATGGTCTCTTGTTCTTCGCCAACCGAAACGGCAATGGTTGACAAACCGATTGGGCGCCCGGCGAATTTTTCAATCAGCACACGAAGAACATCGCGGTCAAGTCGATCTAGACCGAGTTCGTCGACTTCAAACATGGTCAAGGCCTCGTGCGCAGAATCACGACTAATTTCAGTCAAGTTATTCACGACGGCAAAGTCGCGCACTCTTCGAAGCAGTCGATTGGCAACTCGAGGAGTTCCGCGGGAACGAACAGATATTTCGACAATCGCATCTTTGGCAATTTTGAGGTCAAGCAATTTAGCCGCACGAGAAATGACCTTTTCAAGCTCTTCGGCTGAATAGAACTCCAAGTTCGCTGTGAATCCAAATCGATCACGAAGCGGCCCCGGCAGCATTCCGGCGCGAGTGGTAGCTCCGACCAGCGTGAATGGTGAAATCTCTAGCGGAAGCGAGGTGGCCCCCGGGCCCTTGCCAACCATTACGTCAACTCTGAAGTCTTCCATGGCTAGATAAAGCATTTCTTCAGCCGCTTTTGACATGCGGTGAATTTCGTCAATAAAGAGAACCTCACCTGGCTGCAATGAACTCAGAATCGAGGCTAAGTCGCCTGCGCTCTGGATTGCCGGGCCGCTTGATAGCCGAAGCACTTGGTTGGCCTCTGAAGCCACAATAAGTGCCAGAGTCGTCTTGCCTAGGCCCGGTGGCCCTGCCAACAAAATGTGATCAGCAGTTCTGCCTTGAATCTTCGAGGCTGATAGCACTAGTCGCAGCTGTTCGCGAACCTTTTGCTGACCAATGAATTCACTGAGTGATTTAGGCCTAAGTGCTGATTCAAAAACCAACTCGGTCGAGTCGGCTAATGGGTTGGTTAGTTCGGTCACTATTAGTCAGCAACCTTTGCACTTGAATTGCTGGCTAGAGCAGCCTTTAGAATCTCGCCAGCCGACATTGTCGGGCTCTCTGCCGCGATCGTTTTCACTGTTTTGGTGGCTATTGCGTCACTCCAGCCGAAACTAATTAGTGCCGAAATTACGCTTTGCAATTCAGCAGAGGTGCCTGCTGCCGCAAGTGACACCTTGCCCGCCAGCGTTACACAAATGAGCTTGGCTGTTTTTGGGCCTATGCCAGAAACGGCACTAAAAACCTTGTCGTCTCCATGTGCAATCGCGTTAGCAATAGTGTCTGAATCCCAGTGAGATAGAACTGCGAGTGCAGATTTAGGGCCGACTCCGGTGACACTGTGTAGCGACATGAAAAGCTGCTTTGCTTCGTGGCTCTCGAATCCATAAAGCGTCTGCGAGTCTTCTCGCACGACAAACGAAGTAATCACTGTGACGTTGTCGCCGACGCTCACTTTTGAGAACTGGCGCGACGGGGTAATGACCTCATAGCCGACACCGTTAACGTCGAGCACTAACCTGCCGAGGTTTGATTCGAGAACAGAACCCGAAAGTTGAACAATCACCTGCTAATGCTAACTAGCTTCGCTGCTTGGCTCGGGATTGCGCAATCGCGGATTTCCAGGCGGCTTGAGCGCTCGTTGCTGAACCTGCCACGTTTGGGCCTTGTCGCCATGCGTTGCAGATCGCAATAGCCAGACTGTCTGCAGCATCGGCAGGTTTCGGAATTTCGGTTAGTTTCAAAATTCTCTTCACCATTTCGCCAACCTGTTTCTTTGCAGCGCGCCCAGAGCCGGTGACTGCTGCCTTGACTTCGGTTGGAGTGTGTAGTTCAACCGGAATTCCATGCTTATTTGCTAAATAAAACACAACCCCGCTAATTTGCGCAGTGCCCATCACCGAACGCAAATTCTGCTGAGAAAAAACGCGCTCTATAGCAAGCCGTTGAGGTCGGTGCTCAGCAATTAGTTGCTCAAGCCGTTTGGCTACAGTGCCAATTCGCTCGTCGATTGACTCATTTTTGTCGCTGTTGATGGTTTCAACGGCAACAAATTGAACAGTACGAGAATTGCCCGCATCGATGATTCCGACACCACAGCGAGTCAAACCCGGGTCAACTCCCATGATGCGCATCATGCTTTTATTCAGCTTCTAGCTGGGCCTGAACTTCTGCCGACATGTCGAAGTTTGTATAGACGTTTTGAACATCATCGCTGTCTTCAAGAGCATCAATCAGCTTGAGAACTGTGCGCGCTGTGTCGACATCGGTCTGAACGGGCATTGAAGAAACGAACTCAGAATCAGCAGACTCGTAGTCAATGCCGGCTGCCTGAAGCGCGGTTCGAACTGCAACCATGTCGCTTGGGTCGGTGGTGATGATGAATTGGTCACCGCGGTTTTCGATGTCTTCGACGCCAACCTCCAGAACGGCCTCAAGAATTGAGTCCTCTGTTACTCCAGCCTCTGCTGAAACCAAAATCACACCTTTTCGGCTAAACATGTATGACACGCTTCCGATGTCGGCCATGGTGCCGCCATTTTTAGTCACCGCTAGGCGAACCTCTGCTGCGGCACGGTTCTTGTTGTCAGTCAAACACTCGACCAACAAGGCGACACCACTTGGTCCATAGACCTCATACATGATGTTTTGATAATCAACGGCGTCTTGACCAATGCCAGCACCACGCTTGACGGCACGATCGATGTTGTCGCTCGGCAAAGAAGACTTGCGGCCTTTTTGAATTGCGTCATAGAGCGTTGGGTTGCCATCGATGTCAGGCCCACCGAGTCGCGCGGCGACCTCAATGTTTTTGATTAGCTTTGCAAATAATTTTGCGCGCTTGCCATCAATGGCAGCTTTTTTGTGCTTCGTGGTTGCCCATTTGGAATGGCCAGACATCAGAACTCCTGTGGTTAGTTATAACTTGACGAGTTTACAGAATCGACTCAACAAAAAGACGGTGAACTCGGTTTTCGCCAGTGACTTCAGGGTGAAAAGAAATGCCCAATAAGTTCTTTTGGCGCACGGCAACAATGCGGCCATCGGGCAGCTGCGAGAGCACCTCTACCCCATCGCCAACGCGCTCAACGATTGGCGCGCGAATGAATGCCGCGTGCACCGGCGAGTCGATTCCTTTGAAGCTAAGGTCTTCTTCGAACGAATCGAGTTGATTGCCAAAAGCGTTTCTGCGGACTGCAATGTCGAGACCGCCAAAACCTTTTTGACCCTCAATGCCATCGATGATTTCGTCAGCCAGCATGATCAAACCGGCACAGGTTCCAAAGGTCGGCAGGCCAGCAGATATCGCTGACGATAGTGGCTCAAACAGATCAAAGGCGACCGCTAGTTTTTGAATAACAGTCGATTCTCCGCCGGGAATAATTAGTCCGTCGCAGCGCTGCAGTTCAGAAACAGTTCTGACTTGAATCGACTCAACATCGATAGCCGCTAATGTTTGCTGATGCTCTCTGAAATCACCCTGAAGGGCTAAAACTCCGACTAACGGCGTCAAATTACCAGCCGCGCTCAGCCAATCGGTGTGGCGCAGGCAAGTCGCTGACGTTGATGCCAACCATTGCTTCACCTAGACCGCGAGAGACGTTCGCCAAGACATCGGCGTCGTTATAGAAAGTCGTTGCTTTCACGATGGCGGCAGCGCGAGCAGCTGGGTTTCCAGACTTGAAGATTCCTGAACCAACAAAAACACCGTCAGCACCAAGCTGCATCATCAATGCTGCATCTGCCGGTGTTGCGACACCACCAGCGACAAACATCACGACCGGCAATTTGCCAGTGCGGGCAACTTCGTGAACCAACTCGTATGGAGCCTGCAGTTCTTTGGCAGCTACATACAGCTCGTCTTCAGACTTGGCTGCCAGTGCACGAATCTCTCCGTTGATTGTTCGAATGTGCTTCATTGCTTCTGAAACATCGCCGGTTCCGGCCTCGCCCTTTGAGCGGATCATTGCGGCACCTTCGGTGATTCGGCGAAGTGCTTCACCAAGGTTGGTGGCACCACACACAAATGGAACATCGAAGTTCCACTTGTCGATGTGGTTGACGTAGTCAGCCGGGCTAAGCACCTCTGACTCATCAATGTAGTCAACCTTCAGAGCCTGCAGAATTTGCGCTTCAACAAAGTGGCCGATGCGAGCCTTAGCCATCACTGGAATCGAAACGGCGTTGATGATTCCGTCGATCATGTCTGGGTCGCTCATTCGAGAAACGCCGCCCTGAGCGCGAATGTCAGCTGGAACTCGCTCGAGCGCCATCACGGCAACAGCACCCGCATCCTCTGCGATTTTCGCCTGTTCCGGTGTGACGACATCCATGATGACGCCGCCCTTCATCATTTCAGCCAAGCCGCGCTTGACAAGTGGAGTGCCGACAGATTTTTGTGAATTGCTCATTGGTTAATCCTAAGTGTTGTCTGATTGCGGTTATTTTGATGAGTCTTCGGGCCAGGCTGCGGCAATTTCAGCACGCACCTCACCTAACAATTTCGGCAGAGCTTTTGTTTCAGCAATGATCGGAAAAAAGTTTGAATCGTGCAGCCAGCGCGGCACAATGTGCTGGTGAAGGTGGCTGGCTATGCCTGCCCCAGCAAGTTGACCCTGATTCATTCCTAGATTGAAACCCTGTGCTTTAGAAACCTGCCTAAGCACCTTCATTGCAACCTGAGTGATTGCCCCGATTTCAGCCACCTCTTCAGCAGTTGCATCGTCATAGCTAGCAACGTGACGATAGGGACACACAAGCAGGTGCCCTGAGTTGTATGGAAACAAGTTCAAAAGCGCGAATGCGGTTTTGCCACGGTAAACAATCAGGGTTTCTTCGTCGCTCTTGCTCGGTGCGAGGCAGAACGGGCAATCATCGTCGCTGGGCTGTTGGCCGTGCTGAATGTAAACCAGGCGGTGCGGAGTCCACAGGTGCTGAAACGCGTTAGGAACGCCTGGCAGCTCTGCTGAACCTACAACCTCCGGATTACTCAACTTTTATACCTGAGCCTTTGTGCGAATTGCTTCGAGAATGCGCTCAACTGCCTGGTCAACGGGAACGCCATTCTCTTGCTCGCCGCTTCTGAATCTAAAGCTCACAGCACCAGCGTCGCGGTCCTCGCCGCCAGCGATTAGCTGGAACGGAACTTTATCCATGGTGTGCTTGCGAATCTTCTTTTGCATGCGGTCATCAGAGTCGTCGATGGTAACTCGAACACCGTGTGAGCGTAGTTTGGTGGCAATTTCGTGAAGGTAGCCCGAAAATTCATCAGCAACCGGAATTCCAACAACCTGAACCGGTGCAAGCCAAGGAGGAAAATGGCCAGCATAGTGTTCGGTGAGGACTCCGAAGAATCGCTCGATGGAACCAAATAGGGCTCGGTGAATCATCACTGGGCGCTGCTTTGTGCCATCGGCTGCTGTGAACTCGAGGTCGAATCGCTCAGGCAGGTTGAAGTCGAGCTGCACTGTAGACATCTGCCAAGTTCGCCCGATTGCGTCGCGAGCCTGAACTGAAATCTTGGGGCCATAAAACGCAGCACCGCCCGGATCGGGGACCAACTCAAGACCAGTGGCAGCAGCTACGCGCTCTAATGTCGCTGTTGCTTTAGCCCAGATTTCTGGCGAACCGACAAACTTCGGGTTGCCCTCTTCGCGAGTCGAAAGCTCTAGATAGAAGTCGTCGAGGCCATAGTCGCGAAGCAAGCCCAACACGAAATTAATGACGTCGGTTAGTTCTTGCTCCATGTTGTCTGGTGTGACAAAAAGGTGGGCATCATCTTGAGTCATGCCGCGAACGCGGGTCAAGCCGTGCAAAACGCCAGACTTCTCATAGCGATAAACGCTTCCGAATTCGAACATTCTCAAAGGCAAATCGCGGTATGAACGAGCCTGTGACTTGAAGATAAGAATGTGGAATGGGCAGTTCATTGGCTTCAGGTAGTAATCCTGGCCCTGTTTGCGAACGACGCCGTTTTCGTCGACCTCTTCATCCATTTTCATCGGCGGGAACATTCCATCGGCATACCAACCGAGATGTCCGCTGATTTCAAACAGGTTCGACTTTGTAATGTGCGGTGAATAGACGAATTCATAGCCGGACTCTTCGTGGCGCTTGCGGCTGTAGTCCTCCATTACGCGACGCATGATGCCGCCCTTTGGATGAAAAACAGCTAGGCCGGAACCAATTTCGTCTGGGAATGAAAACAGATCGAGCTCTTGACCGAGCTTGCGGTGATCGCGTTTGGCAGCCTCTTCAAGGCGCTCCTGGTGGGCTCGCAATTCGTCTTTACTCGGCCATGCGGTTCCATAAACGCGCTGAAGCTGTTTGTTGTTCTCGTTTCCACGCCAATAGGCTGCTGCACTTCTGGTTAGCGCGAAACCGTTGCCAATCATTCGAGTGTTCGGCAAGTGCGGGCCGCGGCACAGGTCCTTCCATACGGTTTCGCCAGTTTGAGGGTCGATGTTGTCATAGATGGTCAACTCGCCCGCGCCAACCTCGGCTGCGCCCTCGCCTAGGTCTGCACCCTTTAGGCCAATCAGCTCGAGTTTGTATGGCTCGTTTGCCAATTCAATTCGTGCATCAGCATCGTTGGTCACGCGTCGAACAAATCGCTGACCCGACTGAATGATTTTCTGCATCGCCTTTTCAAGCGCCTTCAGGTCTTCTGGGTTAAATGACTCGAGAACATCAAAGTCGTAATAGAAGCCGTCTTTGATTGGAGGGCCGATGCCTAATTTGGCCTCAGGGTTGATGTTTTGCACTGCCTGGGCAAGCACATGTGCGGCAGAGTGTCTGAGAATATTCAGACCATCAGGCGAAGAAATCTCAACTGCCTCAACAGAGTCGCCATTGGTGAGTTTGTGGGCCAAATCTCGAAGTTCGCCATTGACCTTCATGGCAACGATTGAGCGCGAGGTGAACAACTCAAAACCGGTAGCGCCGTCGGCTGCTTCGATCGAATTTGAATCCACAGTTAGTTGAATCATTAAGGCGCCCTATCTGAACTATTACCGAGCAAGTCTAATAACTCGATAAGGCGAGCCTTGCTAGCCGGAGGGGTCATTTGTGGTGTTGTGTAACCACTATGAAGAACTCAGAGCTCAACAAACTTGACGAACAAATTCTTATCAACCAAGAATTTCAGCGCACATCTATGGCGGCCAAGCTCAACTGGCTTCGTGCCGGGGTTCTAGGCGCAAACGATGGCATTGTGTCGACCGCAGGTTTGGTAATGGGTGTTGCTGGTGCTACAACAGATTCTGGTGCCATTTTGATTGCCGGCGTTGCCGGACTCGTTGCGGGTTCAATCTCAATGGCAGGTGGAGAATACACCTCGGTTAGCGCTCAGAAAGATTCTGAAAAGGCCTCATTGGAGAAAGAGCGCAAAGAGCTTGCTGAACAGCCTGAAGTTGAGCTTCGCGAATTAGCTTGGTTCTATGAGCAAAAAGGCCTTTCGTTTGAGTTGGCCGAAAAGGTGGCTGCGGAGCTAACTGCAAAAGATGCTCTAAAGGCACACGCAGAGGCCGAACTCGGCATCGATTCTGAGCAACACGCAAGCCCAACTCAGGCCGCACTTGCATCATTCGTAGCTTTTGCTGGCGGATCAGTTCTTCCTCTGCTTGCAGTCACTGGCCCATGGGTTGAATACCGCATTCCAGTCACGGTGGCAGCCGTTGTTGCGTCTTTGGCAATCACCGGATACGTCGGCGCCAAAATTGGTGGAGCAAAGTCGACCGCGGCAATTATCAGGAACGTGGTCGTGAGCCTTCTAACTATGGGAATCACATACGGAATTGGAATGCTTGTCGGCACCTCGGTTTAAAACTGCTCCTCATTTGAAAGTTATGCTTGTCCGGTGAGTATCGCAAAAAAGTACAACGTAGTTCTTATTGGCGGTGGCGTAATGAGCGCCACTCTCGGCACTTTTCTAAAGTTGCTTTCTCCCCAGTCTTCAATTCTTATTCTCGAACGACTTGATGATGTTGCGCTCGAGAGCTCAAATGCCTGGAACAACGCAGGAACCGGACATGCAGCTCTTTGCGAGCTTAATTACATGCCTGATGCTCCTGACGGGGGAATCCCTTCTGCAACAAAGGCAATTGACATCAATGAGCAATTTCAGCTTTCAAGACAATTCTGGGCTTATCTGGTTTCAGCAGGAATATTAAAAAACCCTTCATCATTCATTAACTCCACTCCACACATGACTTTTGTTCAGGGTGAAAAAGACGTTGATTATCTAGCGCGACGCTTTAAGGCTCTGAAAGACGAGCCGCTATTTGCTGGCATGCAGTTCAGCACCGACTTCGATGAAATCGCCAAGTGGGCACCACTGCTAATCGAGGGGCGTGACAAATCACAGAAGGTTGCGGCTACTCGCATTGAGTCAGGAACAGACGTCGACTTCGGTGCAATTACAAGGCAACTTTTCAGCTATCTTCAAGAGTCTGGTGCGCAGCTTAAGACCTCAGCCGAAGTTCGCGGGTTGCATAGGCTAGCTAACGGCTCTTGGCAAGTTGTCGGTCAAGACAAGGTCACCAAGAAGTCAATCAAAACAGAAGCTCAGTTTGTTTTCGTCGGAGCAGGCGGCTGGGCACTCAAGCTGCTTCAAAAGTCAGGAATACCTGAAGCCAAGGGCTACGGCACTTTTCCGGTGGGCGGTCAGTGGCTCAAAACCTCAAACCCAAAGCTGGTTGCTCAGCACCAAGCAAAGGTTTACAGCCAAGCATCGGTTGGCGCTCCCCCGATGTCGGTTCCGCACCTAGACACTCGCGTTGTTGATGGGCAAAAAAGTCTGTTGTTCGGGCCTTACGCGACAGCAAATCCTAAGTTTCTAAAGCAGGGCTCACTGCTTGACTTGCCCAAATCAATCCGTTTCGCGAACCTCCTGCCATACATTGCTGTTGGTCTTTCAAACTTCGGCCTGATTAAATATCTCGTCGGCGAGCTGATCAAGACTAAAAAAATTAAGTTCGAGTCACTTAAAGATTTTGTTCCGACAGCCGACATGGTCGACTGGCAGCTTCTCAATGCCGGCCAGCGCGCTCAGGTCATCAAGAAAGATGCCAAGAAACTAGGCATTCTTCAGTTTGGAACTGAAATCGTTGCAGCGGGTGACGGTTCAATTGCTGGTCTTTTGGGTGCCTCACCGGGGGCTTCGACCGCGGTGCACGCGATGCTCAATGTTCTAAAGGCCACGCAGCCACACATTATTGAGCGCAATCTGGAAAAACTGAACGAAATCCTCCCTAGCTACGGCAAGCGATTGTCTGATGATCCGAAGGTGGCCGCAGCGTCTCTAGCCTCCACGGCGAAGATTCTGAAGCTCAAATAGAAAAAATCCCAGCTAAGGCTGGGATTTTTTTATTGGTGGTCGATACTGGGATCGAACTAGCGAGCTGGCTAACAAGCAAGCGAGGGGAACTGGATCGGAAGAACCTTGGTGGTCGATACTGGGATCGAACCAGTGACCCCTTCCATGTCAAGGAAGTGCGCTACCGCT
>ERZ650311.746-NODE-746-length-18733-cov-4.945497_pt1 | contig 18733 bp, 22 predicted proteins | sample MGYA00376247_ERZ650311 | MGnify/ENA primary metagenome ERZ650311 (study PRJEB26733, sample SAMN07839324) | wastewater metagenome | biome: small river; feature: stream; material: water | place: USA: North Carolina | collected 2016-07-28 ... | reverse complement strand
ACTGTTGCTCATCGCTTTACTCCGTGCTCGCGCAGGGCGCGCTTCTCCGCGTCGTGCTGCTCGGCGTAGGTCAGCTCGACGTACGCCCCGTTCTGCAGCCCCTGCGGATCGGCCGCTGCAGACCATCCGCCGAGGCGGCAGTGGAACTCGACGGCCACCTCCACCTCGACGGACTCGCCGTCGCGGTCCAGTTCGACTCGAACGATCTCGTCGCGGCGCATGGCTAGTTTGTAGCACCAACTATCGGCCATGCAAGGGCGCCGTGTCGATTTTTCGGCGCTCGAAACCGGCCATCTATCGCGCCGCTGCCGCGGTTCCGGGGTCCGGCGGCGTCGGCTTCCGCGACAGGATCCGCAGCAGCAGCGATCGGTGCGCCTGGGCGTGCCCGATCAGCGTGTCCGCCTTGGAGGCCATCCGCTGGTGGTGCTCGACCGTCGACGTGTGCAGCTCCTCGTGGCGCTCGAGCCACGACTGCGCTGCGGAGGCGAGGCGCAGCGCGGCGCCGACGAGGCGCCCGAACTGGACCGCCGCGTAGGCAGCGATCGCGATCCCTCCGCCGCTGGTGAGATTGTGGACGGACGTGGTGTCGAGCTGGTCGATCATGCGGAGACTCCGGCGGCGAGAGGTTCGGTCGCGCGTGCACGCGACGATGACGGCGAGGTGGCGGCGGACGACGCCGCGATCTGGTCGAGGTCGATCACGCCTTCGGCGACGCAGCGGCACTGCACCGGGTGGCCGGGGTGTCCGTCCGCGGGCGCGGTCGACCAGCGGAATCGACGGCCATCGCGATCGGCGTGCGCGTCGCGGACTCGCTGATCTCGCGACGTCCGCCACACGTACTCGGTGATCCCGAGCGCCTGCTGCCGCGCCTGCGTGAGCTGGCCGTTGAGCTTCCCGATCTGGTCGCGCGCGATCACCTTGGCGCGTCCCTCGATCGTGCCGAACTTCAGCGGCAAGCCGCGCTCGCGCCACCGCTTCGCGATCACCTCGGCGCGCTCGCCCGAAGCGAAAGCACGCTCGAGGTCGTCGCGGATCGACGGCACCGCGTCGGCGGCGATCGACCGGATCAGCTCCGCGTTCTCTCGGTTCCACCGATCGAGCACCTTTCCGCGGAAGCCCTCGCTCGTGACCACCTCGACACCGATCGCCTGCTTCGCGCGCGCGGAGAACTCCGCGCGGTGGCGGCGGTCGGTCTCCTCGCCGACGCGCTCCGCGTCACGCTCGACGCGTGATGCGGCGCGGCGAAGCTTCACCGCGAGCGACGCCAGCGAGCGACGGATCGCGCTCGACAGATCGTCGCCGCGCTCGCGCGCCGCGGCATCGTACGCGGGCAGCGTCGACGATCGTAGGTGCGACCACGCGGCGTCGGCCATCCGCCGGATCGCACGCTCATAGGCCCGCTGCTGCGCGGCCGGTGCGTCGATGCCGGGTAGGCGCGCCTTGGCCATCACGCACCTTCCGTGATCGGCGCGTCGGGTTGGGGTGCAGCCACGGGCGCAGCCGGCACGAAGTTGCGCAGCGACTCGAGGATCCGGCGCGCGTCGGCGGGCGATCGCACGATGCCAGGAGCAGCGATCAGCAGCATCTCGACGCCGAACTCGATCGGCAGCTGCTTCATCACGATCTGGCTCGCCAGTTCTCGGATCTCCTTCATCTGCGTGCCGTTGAGCGCAGCGGCCTGCACGTCGGATCCCGCAGCAGCCACGGCCGCGGGGTCAGACACGGCGCCGGAAGCAGCGGCTGCCGCCTCGATCGCCGCGTCCTCGTCGGGCATGTCCGGCGGGTCCTCGCCCTCGGGCCGCTCTTCGATTCCGCCGCGCGAGCCGAGCTCGATCCGCGTGTAGCGGATGTCGTCGCTCGACGCTGCACCGATGCGCCATCGGATCTCATCGGTCTGGGCGATCTTGTGCTCGAGCTCGGCCGCCTCGGCCTCGGTCGGCGACAGCAGCGAGTGCCAGTGGATCGTCCACTTCGGCGGGACGGCGCCGCGCGTGGGGCCCTCCTTCGACGCGAAGAGCAGCTCGAGGATCCAGTTCATCCAGCGCGTGCCGTAGCGCGTCTGCCGTCCCTTGATGAACGCGTTGTACGTCCGCTTCTCGCCGCTGTTGGTCCCGGTGTTCAAGCCGCCCGTCGTCTCGCCGAGCAGCTCGCTGCGAGGGATCGGCACGGCCGACACGAGGGCGTTGACGAACATCTCGATCAGCTCGCGGATCCCGGTCACAGATCGCGACTGCGTGACGTAGCCCTCCGCCGGTCGCTCCTTGGTGCCGGCGTCGAGTGCCACGCCGTGGAGCACGTCCTTGCCGAGCTGCATGGCCATGAGCCGCTTGCGCACGTACTCCTCTTGCCCGCGCTGCATCGCCTCGGCGAGCCCAGCGATCGTGAACACGTCTACCGAGATGTCCTGCAGGATCGTCTCGCCGTAGCCGTAGGCGACGAGGATCCGGCGCAGCCGCTCCCACACCCGCTTGTAGACCGAGACGCCCCAGCCCATGCGGAGCTGTCGCTGCAGTCGCGACAGCGGCGTGCCGCCGCAGAACTTCTGCACGCGGCTCGCGTGGATCAGCCGGCCCTGGATCGCCTCGGCCTCGGGGCCGTCGGTGACGATCATGTAGCCGTCGGGCTCGCCGACGTTTCGGCCGCGCGACCACACCGGCGTGACGCAGTGGCGATCGAGCACGAACAGCCCGCGCACGCGCTGGATCCGTCCGCGGTCGAGTGGCTCGTAGGCCGGCAGCCCGTCGTCCAGCGCAGCGCCGAGCAGCGCGCCGCCGTAGGCGGAGCCCCAGCGATCGAGGTCGCTCACGTGCTCGACCGCATTGAGCGTCTCGAGCTCGGACTCGACGACCTGCAGGTCACCGTCGAAGTCGCGGATCTCGAAGCCCTCGCGCGTGAGGTCGTTCGCGGGCATGTCGACGATCTTCGCGGCGAGCCCGTCGTCGTGGTAGAGCGCGTCGATCTGGTTCTGCGTGATGTCGGCATTGGCGAGCAGTCGCGTGCCCATCGCCTTGTCGCGGAACACGTCACCAAGGCCCGTCAGCACGTTGGCCATGCCGTCGGCGCGCACGAATCGTCCAGCGTGATCTCGTTGCATCGTCATGCTCGCAGTCGTGGGTGGATGACCAGGATGTCGCGGCCGATCGTCGGCGACGTGACCACGCGACCATCGGCGAAGGTGATCACGAAGACGTAGGAGAACTGCACCGGCTCGTCGATCTCACGCGACGCGGAGACGGGCTCGTCGTCTGCCCACGCGTACTGCACGGTCCCGTCGGTCGCGCTGACGATCGTGCAGGTGTAGTCGGTTGCGGCGTCCTCGTCGTCGAAGACGCGGAGCACAACGGTGGTGCCGGACGGCAGCGCCTCCGACGTGCCGTCGGATCGACCGATGCTGCGGGTGACGATCGGGGCGCGATCGCCGATGCGAATGTGGATCGGTGCGCTCATGAATTCTCCAGTGGAAGGCTGAGCGGATCGAAGCTCGGGCCGCTGATTGTGTACGCGCCGGGATCGGCGGATACCTGGGTGGTGTACGCGCCATGATCGTCGGCGCCGGAGTTCTCGATCGGCAGGCTGCTCACCCGCCCGCCGATGCCAACGGCCAGCATCTCAGGTAGGAGCACCGAGATCGTCGCTGCGCCGGAAATATCCGACGTCGTGTTTCCGGCAGCGGCGATCGTCGGCGCGGGCGCGGTGATCTCGGCGGCGCCGGACTGCGCCACAGCTCCTGCGGCAGCGAGCGCCGCCGCAGGAGCTGTCACCGCGGCAGCGCCAGCCAGCACGGACGTGCCGTCAGCAGCGAGCGACGGCGTGGGTGAGGAGAGCGCGGCTGCGCCGGCCTGGGTCTGCGCGCCGGCGGCCGCCAGCGCAGGGATGATCGCTGCGATCGCCGCGCTGCCCGACTGCGCGTGCGCCCCCGCAGCGGCGATCGTCGGTGCAGGCGAGCTGATGGCCGCCGATCCGCCGATCGCAGTGCCGGCGGCGGCAATGGTCGGGACGACGCTCGAGGTCGCCGCCGCGCCCGCATGCGTCTGCGATCCGGAGGCCGCGAGCGTCGGCGCCGTCGCAGAGATCGCGGCGGACCCGGTCGTGCCCTGCCCGCCCAGCGCCGCGAGCGTGGGCACCGGCGCCGTCGTGGCGGCCGTGCCGGTCTGGGTCTGCGCGCCCGCTGCGGCGAGCGTCGGTGCGACGGAGGAGACGGCGGCCGTGCCGGTCTGCGCCTGGGCTCCGGACGCGGCGACGACGGGTGGCGGCGTGGTGGTGGCCGCGGCGCCGGCGGTCCCCTGCGCACCCGCAGCCGCCAGCGTCGGGGCTGGCGTGGTGGTGGCGGCCGACCCGGTATGCGTCTGCTCGCCTGCTGCCGCGAGCACCGGTGACGGTGAGGTCAGCGCAGCCGATCCGTCTGCCGCAGAGTCCTGCGATCCGGACGCGGCGAGCGTCGGGGTCGGCGTCGTCGTGGATGCCGACCCCTCATGGGTCTGCGAGCCGGAGGCCGCGAGCGTCGGCACCGGCGCGCTCGTCGCGGCGGTGCCCGCATGGGTCTGATCTCCCGCGGCCGCGAGCGTCGGCACCGGCGACGTGAGCGCGGCCGCGCCCGTCTGCGTCTGCGCTCCGGATGCCGCGAGCGTAGGGACGGGTGCGGTCATCGCAGCGGTGCCCGTCTGCGTCTGCGTGCCGGCGGCAGCGAGCGTCGGCACCGTCGATGCGATCGCTGCAGATCCGGTCTGCGTCTGCTCGCCGCTCGAGGCGAGCGTCGGCACAGGCGAGGTCATCGCAGCGGTGCCCGTCGCCGGCGAAGCCGCACCCGGCACGTACAGATCGATCGCGATCAGCGGAGTGCGGGCGGGCGCGGTGTTGCCGTAGTTGCGCCCGAAGGTCAGATCGTTGGCCGAGTCGCTGTGACCTCGAAGCAGCCAGCTCTGCGCGCCGCTGAGCGTGAGGCACTCGGAGATGCTGACCCACGCCTGATCGTTCGAGGTCGTGGTGCCGACGTTGACGATCGACGGGAAGATGCCCGAGGTGGGGTACTCGGTAGCGCCGTCGAACAGCGACGCGTCGCCGAACGCAAAGCCGTTCTGGTGCGAGCAGCTCGCAAGCACCAGCGTGCCGACGGACGATCCGAAGTCCCAGTCGAGGCTGTTCGCCGCGTCGGCATCTCCGCCGTTGGCGACGACGTTGCCGCCGTCGACGATCGCCGCGACGTTGCGGAATGCGGCGTCGCGAAACGCGAACACGCGCGTGCGCCGGTAGCCCATCGAGTCGCCTGGTGTGCTGTTGGCGAACTCCCACTGGAAGGTGTGCGCAACACCACCGGTCAGCGTGCGGTGGTCGTAGAGCAGGAACGATGGAGACGACTGCGCAACGAACCCGCCGTCGGTGTCCTTGGTGAACTCGGTCTCCGTGCAGATCGTCTGCGCGGTGCCGTCGTCCATCCGCGCACGCGCGCGGTGCTGCTCTCCGCCGGGATCAGGTGTGCCGTTGAGGAACGACTCGGCCGAGAAGATCAGCGTGTAGTCGCCGGTAGAAGCCGGCGTGAACGTCAGGATGCCGTCCGAGTCTCCGGTCTGGAATGCAGTGCCTGCGCACGTGACCTCGGCGGTGTCGCTGTTGGGCGCCTCGGCGACCCAGTAGTCGGTGCCGAGGGTGAGCAGAGTCAGCGGGATCGCAATCAGCACAGCGCCGCCCCAGCGCGCCGTGTCGGTGCCACCGTTCACGCGAACGCGGAGATTGATCGTGCTCGAGCCGTCGCCAACGACGGTGAATGCAGCCGCAAGCACGCCGCCGTTTGCGACGTCGCCCGAGTTGAAATCGGCGAAGTAGTTGTACGCACCGCTCAGTGCGTAGCGCGTCGTGCCGAAGCGAGCTTCCATCTCGCTGCCCGACGTCGAAGGAAACGCGCCGTCGGTGCCGTGCGTCGCCTGCACGATGACCAGGTACGTGACGCCGTTGTCGAGCGCCGCCGTCGAGAGCACGGCGCTGCCGAATGATCCGGACGTCGTCGAGCCGCCCGCATAGTCGCGCGCGATGATCGGCGTGATCGGACCTCCGCCTGGGTCCGGAGACAGCGGATCCCTGAGCGTCAGCTCCCCGGGTGTCGGGGAGCGGAGGAACAGGTCAGACACTCACCGCGCCTTGCTCGAGCGGCCCGGTCGCAGCGGAGAGCCCCGCCGCGGTCCATGCCACCGCGAAGTAGTTGGGCACGTCGTTTGGGACGGGGAAGGAGAACACGCCGGAGCCGTCGCTCACGGTCGCACCAACGCGGGTCCCGGAGCTGCGCTCGTAGAGCTCGACGCGGCACGCACCGATGGGAGCGCCAGCAGCATCACGCGTGACGCCGGCGTAGGTGTAGAACACGATCGGCTTGCGCCGAAGGATGAGGCCCGACCGCCCGAAGCTCCGGCCGCGCGGGCTGTCTCCTACGCCGGGACGAAAGCTCTTGACGCTGACGTCGATCGGCTCCGCATCAGCACCTCGCGTTCGACCGCCGACGCCGAACACACGGTTTGGACGGTTACCACGTGGGTACTGCGCCGGCATCGGACACCTCGATGATGCGCAGCATGACACGCGCGGTCACGACAGCGCATTGGCCTGAGTTGAGCCCGAGCGCGGCAAGCAGTTCGACGACGCGTTGCTCCGCGGACGTCGCCTCGACAGCTCCGACCGTGGCGTTCGGGGAGAACGCCAGCGCACGCAGCACCTCGACGAACTCCCGCTTCTCCATCAGTTGAGGCTTTCGAGGATCATCTGGTGGACCTGGATCGAGTTGGCCGCGTTGGCCACGCTCCACGTCGCGAACAGGGTGGGCGTCTGCGCTGCGGTCGAGTCGAAGCCGCCGCCGACAGCGGGCGCAGCGTTGTACGGGAGCACGTGACTGCCGGCGCCGCCAGCCGTCGGCGCGGGCGAGCCGATCACCGCGTGGCTCGTGAACAGGCCCTGCGAGAACAGCTGCGCCGACGTGCCGCTGCCGATCGCTCGACACGTCAGCAGCACGTCGAGGATCCATGGCACGTTGGTCTGCGCGACGACGTTGAGCGTCATGGCGCCGCCGTCGAAGACGTTGATCGCACCGAATCGCAGCTGTAGCGTGAGCGTGCCCGGCGTGGTGACGACGGTGGACATTCGGCCGGTGGCGCGCAGTCGATGCGCACGTCCGACCTGGAAGTACTGCGCGGGCAGTGTGACCAGGCCGGTGGCGGGCGTGATGCTCGTCGCGGTCGTGGTATTCGTCAGCGCCGTGCCGTCGGCCTGCGCTGCGATCAGTGTCTCTTGCCAGGTCTGGAGTGACATCGTTTGTTCCTACTCGCCGACGGCGTCGGCGACCTTGCGTCGGAGCTGTTCGTAGTGCTGATCGAGCTGACGTGCGGACTGCACGTGATAGCCGATGGATCCGACGACGACGATCTGCGGCAGGTCCTGCTTGAGCAGCTTGATGATCCTCTCGACACGTGCGACCGCGTCGACCTCTCCCGCGGCGCGCAGGCTGTCGCAGAGCGCAGCGAACACCGCGGACCCATCGACGCTGATCGTGCCGACGGTGTCGCCGAGCTCGTTTGCCAGCTTCGCGATCTCGGCGGCGGCCTCTTGTCGGCCTTCGCCCAGCGCATGGCAGCCGATGACGCTGAGGGCCTCGCGCAGCGGCAGCGCGAGGCACACCTGCTTGCTGAACACCGACATCAGGCCGCAGGCACCGTGACGGTGAACGACGTGCACGAGACGGCGGAGCCGCTGGTGATCGACACCGTGTTGAGGTTGAAGTCTTCGCCGGACGTCCCGGCCGTGCCGTCGAACACCGTCGCGTTGTCGCGATCGCGGATCCGGATCCGCGCCGCGGTGCCGGTCGCGTCGGCGCTCGAGTCGGCCGTGATGGCGTTCGCGGTCGCGACACCGGTGGACGCGTTGCCGAATGCCGGGGCCGAGAACGTCAGCAGCGCGAGCAGGGTGCCGAACGCCGACGTGTAGAGGCCGAAGTCACCAGAGGCATCGGTGCTGCCCACGTCGATCGCGTCGACCAGGGCGTTGCACATGTTGTTGCGGACGGTGGTCTGGATCGCGCTGATGGCCATAGGGAACTCTGTGCGTCCACCGTAGTCCTGAGGAGATGCCGGATATATCCGGCGCCACCCGTGAGCCATGAGCACCAGGTGCTCGCAACAAACCGCACCTTCCTCGAGCTGCTGCTGCAGATGTTCGGGCGCATCTCCTCGCCCGGCTCCGAGGCGCATCGCGAGGCCGAAGGCGCGGCGATCGACGAACTGCAGGCCGGCGTGTGCACGACCGACAACGACGGATCGTGCGCGCCGATGCCGGGGTGGATCGATCTGCGGCGCGCCGATCGGAGCGACCCGAAGTTCAAGCGCGGGCGCAGCGTTGGCGCGCGGCGCTGGGAGGAGATCCTCGGGCAGACGCTGCACCAGACCGCGACCGCAGCGCTCACGCCCGATCACCCAATGCTGCTCGCGATCCCGGCGCACGACCTGGTCTTCCCGGACGGCACCGTCGTGCTCCTGCACCGGACGACGAGCTACGTCTACCACGGGCACGCGCTCAACAAGCTGACGACCGGGACCGAGTACGTCTGCCGCGCCGCGGGCGTCGAGGGCGACTACGGAACGGTGTGGCTCGGCAATACCGATCGCGCGAAGGGTCGGACGGCGCGTGACGTCGTCGTCGAGATCACCGACGAGGCCGCCGCGGCCGGGCTCGCGCTGCTGCGCTGGCGCAACCGGCAGGTCGCAGCGAACGGCGGCCGCGTGCGCGCGATCTGGTCGCACCGCCAGGGGCACAGCTCCCGGCGCAGCGACCCGGGCTCGAGGATCTACCAGCGCGTCGCGATCCCGGCGACGCGCGAGCTCGGGCTCGCGGACGTCTCGGCGCTGCACGTCGGCAGCGGGAAGCCGGTCCCGGACGTGTGGTCCGGCCAGTCGCACGGCGTGAAGTACTAGCCCGCGAGGGCGGCCAGCGCCTTGAGCGGGTCGCTGTTCGAGGCGCCGCCGAGCATCAGCTCGGTGAACGCGTGGACCATCGCGTCGATGCGATCGTCGTCGTCGTCGCCGTCGAGGTCCGCGGTGGCCATCTGCGTTTCGAGCCCGTCCATCCCGACGCCGACGCTGTGCAGTCGCCCCTGCTCCTCGAGCATCGCAATCGGCTCGGCGCGCACGCGCTTCCCGTGCTTCGCGTGCACGCGGATGATCGGGATGTCCGGGTCGATCATGCGGATCACGGTCTCGCACATGTCGCCGCCGTTGTTGTCCTCCACGACCACTGCGTTCGCGTTCCATCGGTGATATGCCGACACCACGATCTTCGACCACTCCTCGGGATTGTACCGACCCGACAGGTCCTGCAGGCGGTAGCCGTGCCCGTTCGCCCCGCGCGCGCCGACGTGGATCCCGGTCTCGTCGGAGTCGGGCCCATGCGACGCGGCCGGGTCGACGCCGATCACGATGCGCTCGACGTCCGGGCAGGACTCGACACGCGTCGCTGCGATCCGCTCGTACGTCCATTGCGCGGCGGGATTGTCCTCGAGCACCTCGCCGTCGAGCTCCTGTCGTCCGACTCGCGTGCCCGCGTACTTGCGTCGCACCTTGTCGAGGTATTTCGGGTCGAGGTTCGCCGCGTTGTCGAACGTCGATCCGCGGGTGTCGACGGTGTCCGACTCGCGGAGCAGCTCCTTGCACAGCTTCGTCGGCTTCGGTGTCGACGTGACGATGATCCGCACGCCACCGCACCCGCGCTCGCGCATACCGAACAGCAGGTTGTCGTAGGCGTCGCTCGCCCGCTTCCAGTGGAACAACTCGTCGAGCCACGCGCGGCCGCCCTCGAAGCCGCGGAAGCCGTCGGGCTCGTCGCCGTATCGGATCACACCGACGACACCGTTGGGCCACGTCAGCTGCCGCTTGCTCGGCTCGTACAGCGGGCGGAACCCGGGCGGCGAGCAGGCGAGGATCCCCGACGGCCCTTCGATCTGCAGCGATCGGACGTCGCCAGCGGTGCGGCCGGCGATCAAGATCTGCATCGACTCGGCCGCGCGCGCCCATGCGATGACCGTCTGCGATCCGGTGCGCGTCTTGCCGAAGCCACGGCCAGCGCGGAGCAGCCAGACGAACCACTCGCCAGGCGGCGGCAGCTGATCGGGCCGCGCCCAGAACTCCCAGTCGTGCAGGATCGCGGAGGCTTCATCCGGGCTCAGCGCCAGGATCGTCCGCTTGAGCTGCCCCGGATCCAACGACCTGAAGTAGTCGGCCGAGTAGCGTGCGTCGAGCATCTTGCACCTCGATGGGCTTGCCGTCTTCGCCGGTCACTTCGACGCGCGTAGCCATGCGACCGAAGCGCTTGGGGTAGCGACGCTCGAGGAACCACCGCTTGTCCTCGGGCTCGCCCTCGAGCACCTGGCCGACGAGGATCGTCTCGGCGGTGGCCTCGGCCGAGATCACGTCGAGGTAGAACGCGGCGTACTCGGTCAGCTCCTCATCGGGCGCAGCCTTCTCGTGCTCGTCGGCACCTCGCTTCAGCCAGTCGCTGAGCGTGCGCGGGTCGACGCGTGCGCGCGCGCAGGCGGACTCGCGGAAGTTGCCGAGCTCGAGCCACCGCAGGATCGTTGCGCAGGTCTCCGGGCAGAAGACGGTGCGGCGGTGCTTCGTCTTCTTCGGCGGCGCGGGCTTCGGCTTCGGCGGCGCAGCGCTGCCCCGCAGCTTCTTCGGCACCGGCTTTGGCCGGCGACGGATCGGCGCGTCGCTGGTCACACCATCACCTTGCGCAGCATGGAGCGGACGGCGCCGCGGGTGAGCGCGGCGACGCTGGTGTCGAGATCGAAGGCCAGGCGGCCGAGCCCACGGGCCTCCTCGCGCGAGAGCCACGAGCGGATCTCCGTGCTCCCGTCGTAGCCCTGCTCGAAGTCCTCGCGGTCGATGCCGATGCTCGCCGCGATCTGGTTGAGTCGGTCGACCTGCTCGGGCGTCGCAGCTGCACTCTGGAGGCGTCGTGCCATGATCTGGAACTCTGCGTATCAGGATCTACGCGGTCAAGCTTAGTAGACGCCGTCGATCGTGATCGTCACGTTGCGGATCGAGACGTTGCCTCCGCCGCTCGAGTTGCTCGCGATCTGCACCTCGAAGTTGCGCGCGCCCGAAGCGGGCAGCGTGTACGACATCGCCCATGCGATGTCGCGCTCGAACGTGGCCGTCTGATAGAGCACCACGTTGCGCGTCGCCACCGTCGCCGACGAGGTCGTGTCACGCACGCGGATGTCGATCGATCCAGCGGAGTCGCGGCCGACCTCGCCCGTCACGCGGATCCGCACCACGCCGGTGCGCTTGGGCTCGTTGGGCGAAGCGAGGGAGACGGAGCACGCGTTGGTGAAGGTCGCCGAGTTGTCGCTCGTGACTCCCGAGTTCTCGGCGTACGCGTCGCACTGGCCAGCGGTGCGCCACACGAGTCGCCGCGTGCCGCTGTTCTGCCGCACGCTGAGTTCGTCGGTGGTGGAGTTCTGCCAGACGTCGCCGTCGAGCAGCGTGGTCGGGTCGGCGTTCTGCGGGACGACGCGGAGTGCACTGCGGGTCGGCGAGGTGTCGTCGCTCTCGCAGACGACGCCATAGCCGTCGGCTGCCGTGCCGTACACGCCCGTCGCGTCGCTGCGTCCGCGACCCGTGCAACCGGTGCCGCTCGAGCTGCCCGACAGGTGCGAGTCGAAGAACCCGCCCTGCGCTGCGACGCCGCCTGCGGTGCCGCGCACGCCCGGGCCCGTCGCGCCGCCGAGGCCGTCGAAGCCCGCGCCCGTGCCAACGCCCGTGCCCTCGGCCCCCGCCTCGTTCCCGCCGCCGCCGGTGAACACGCCGCCTGGGCCGCTCGCACCACCGACGCAGCTGCAGCCCGCACCGTCGCCGATGCCCTCGCCGCGCACGCCGGTGTTGTTCGTGCCGGCCGCGACGCCGCGCACGCCGTACGCACCCGCGGTGCTCGAGCCCGTGCCGACGACGCCGTGGCCGGCGGCCCCGCTGCCGCCCGTGCCCGAGACGCCGACGGCGTTTCCGGTGCCGATTCCTCGCACGCCCGTTGCCGGGCCCGCGCCGCTCGAGCCCGTCGCCTGCAGGCCGTAGGTCCCGCCCGCGCGGCCGGTGATCGTGACCTGGGCGATCGTCGTTGCTCCGGTCGACGAGGTCTCGACCAGGTGCGCGTCCTCTTCGCCCGCGTTGGATCCGTCGAGCACCCACGCGAGGATCTCGCCCGAGGTGAACATCCACCAGTTGAAGGTGCTCGAGCTCGGCGACTCTTCGGCCTCCCAGCCGAGGGCGATCTTCCCGCCCGACGGCGTCGAGCGGTTGAGGCCGCCGGTGTTCCACGTCGGACGGACTGCGGGCGTTGGCTTCGTGGGCATGGGTCAGCTCTCCAGCGTGTACGTGAATCCGAACGGCGGGCTGTCGAAGCCTGCGCCGGGCGTGTCGAATCGGAATGCGCTCGTGGTGTCGGGCACGACGTGCATCGTGAAGCGCACGCCCTCGAGCTTCGCGCGGCGGATGATCGACTCGATCAGCGTCGCGCGGGCGAGCGTCACGTCGTAGAGCCCGACCTCGAACGCGGCCGGGCGGTATTCGGTGTAGTCGTAGGTCGTGTCGCTGCCCTGCGTCAGCAGCTGCAGCATGGCGAGCAGGAGCGTCGGCGTGCGGCGCTGCGACAGCGAGCTGTAGACCGCCATCAACGTGGAGCGATACTCGTCGTCCGTCTGCCCGCCGCGCAGCACGTTGACGGCGCGGCCGTGAGCGTCGAGCTGTGCCCCGAAGGCGTTGGCCAGCGGCGCGAACCACTGGACGTCGTGCACGGTGTCCTCGACGTACTGCAGCTGCTCGACCATCCACTCGACCACGTCCTGCACCGACGGCTCGTCGGACTCCGACGCGATCGTGCGCAGGCGGGTGAAGACGCGGGAGGCGGCACGGGTGATCAGATTGAGATCCGATCCCGCGCCCCACTCGACCTCCCACTCGTCGGACCAGGTCACGAGATCACCACCGTGCAGCGCGAGGTGTCGAAGCGTGCGACCTGCCGATCGGTGATCGTGAAGATCCCGGTCGTCACCGCGGGCGTGACGTCATCGACGCGGATCACAGCGGAGTAGCGGCCCGACGCCACCGCCGGGATCCGCGACAGCAGCATCGCGGGCGCGACGTCGTCGCCGGCGGCGTGGTTGGCGTTGGCCCACGCCACGACCTCTTCGCGGATCGCGGTCTCCTGGGCGACGCTGTCGGTGAAGCCCTCGCCCGCCGTGATGTCGATCTCGACGTACAGCGGCACGTCGATGGGACGCGTGAAGTAGACGACGTTGCTGTCGCCGGTGACGGTCTCGACGGCGGAGTCGTTGCCGACGGTGCCGATGCCCTGGCCCTTCGACTGCCAGATCGCGTTGGCGATCGCGACGTCGTCACCTCCGACCACCATCGCCTCGACCCAGTGCGTCTCACCGTAGGTGCCGTCCGGCACGTCGGTGTCGTTCTGGAAGATGGTCACCGTCTCCACGCCAGGCACGCGCAGCACCGCAGCACCGACGCCGCCGAGCCCCATGCCGAGGCGGATCCGCGATCGGAAGTCGGCGTCGCTCTCCTCGGCGTCGCCGACCACGGCATCGAGGGCGTTGGTCGCCCCGGTCCACCCGGTGATCGGGTTGACGATCGCCCAGGTGCTCGAGGCGAGCGCCGACACGGCGCCGGCGTTGACGGCCTGCACCGCGGCCGACACCGTGCCGCCACCGCCGATCGTCGCCTGCGCGACCAGTTCCCACAGCTCGCCCGAGTCGACGAGCCGCAGGCGCGAGCCTGCGGGGATCACCGTGCCCGACGTTCCCGCGAGAACGAGCGTCACCGTCGAGCGCGTCGCGGCGCGGCGAACGAACCCCTGTCCCGCCGCCCACTGGTCGAGGGCGACGCCCGCTGCGGTGTCGAGGAACGCGACCGTGTACGCGGCCTCGGCACCCTCGAAGGTGAGGGCCATCGCCTCGCTGATGATGTCGATGAAATGCCCGTCGACCGTGTCGCTCGCGACGTTGCGGTTGGCCCCGAAGCGCGCGCGCCAGCGGGCCGCCATCTCGGTGCGGATCTCGGCGAAGCGCGGCCGGTAGAACCCGGTGCTGGAAAGTCCCCACGTCGGCATTAGTCGATCTCCTGCACAGGCTTGCTGCTGATCGGGCTCGAGAACACGAGCAGGCCCTCGTCGGTGGTGGCCGTGAACGACAGTCGCATCGCTCGGTTGTCGTCGACGTCGAGCGTCGGGCCGCTGGTGATCCCCGTGATCCCCGGCGTGCGGATGATCGTCTCGCGGAAGATCGTCGCGATCCGCTCAGGCGCCGTGCCGGCCGCGACGACCTCTTGGATCCACGGCACGCCGAGCTCGACGTCGTAGGCGCACTCGCCGAGGAAGATCTGCAGCCGCAGCCACACGTGCTGGCGGATCGACTCGAGGCCCGAGCAGTCCGCAAAGCCGCCGTCTGCGACGGTGAGCCGGCCGGTGGTGGTGTCGATCGAGAGCTGGGCCATGGTCAGATCCCCTGCACGCGGGTGGCCGCGAACGCATCGGGCGGGTTGGACGCGAGGTACGTGCTCCACGCGGTCTGCAGCGCGGCGCCGCCATCGTTGGCGACGGGCAGCCCGGATGCGATCATCGCGGTGAGGTAGCTGTGCAGCAGCTCGGCGATCGCGAGTGGCTGCGTCGCCAACTCCGTGCCTCCGAGCGACACGACGCCGGCCGGCGAGACGCGCATCGCGATCCCACCGGGCCCGGAGATCGTCATGTCGACGGTGCTGATCCCCGTCGCGGGGTCGGGCGCAGGGCCGGCGCCGGGGAGCACGACGGCGTCGGTGAGGTCGTGCAGCCGGATCGCGTCGGGGTCGTAGGCGGTGCCGGTGAGCCGGAAGCGGTCGAGGTGGCGATCGGCGACGAGCAGCAGCACCGGATCGCCGGGCAGCAGCGGCCAGGTGATCGACCACCCGCCGCCCTGCGGGTACCACACCGGTGCGTTCGCGACCTGCGGCAGCAGCACGAGCTCGCCCGCGCCGTTGCGGACGCGCGGGGCCGGCTGCACCGCAGCGCTCTGCGTCACCGGATCGTAGGTGACGACGTTGGCCGGGACGACGGTGCGGATCCCGACCTTGAGCGTGGCAAGGGCGCGCGTCAGCACCTCGGGCATCGTGGGCTTTTGCGCGGTCACGCGATGCCCTCCAGGAAGTCGCGCAGCTCGAGCGTCGACACGAAGGCGCCCTCGCCACGAGTGTCGCCGGCATGGCGCACGTGCTCGACGCGGAACACCCCGGTCACGTCGGGAGACGTGAGGGCGACCTGCTGCCCGGGAGCGTAGCGGGCGTCGAGCAGCGACACGACCTCGACGCCGCCGGCATCGAGTCGGCGCGGGCGACCGATCATGCCGGTGGCCTCGGACAGCTCGACGGGCGGGAGCGGCAGCGTCTGGTCGGTGCGGAGGATCAAGAACTGGCCGTCCTGCACGCTCCACGTGAAGGGGTACTCGGCCAGCTGCAGCACGGACAGCATCTCCTGCAGCAGCGGCAGCGACGGGCCGGCGGCGGAGAAGCCGTATGCGTGAACGGAAGTGCCGAGCGCTGCGGCGAGCTTGGCCCGCTCGACCGGCAGCAGCAGCACGCCCATCGAGTGCACGAGGTCGGCGACGGTGTCGAGCACCGGGGTGCCCGGCGCGTAGCTGCGGTAGAGTGTCGCCTCGCGCATGCGCGTGGCCGTGTCGCCGCAGTCGAACTCTGAGCACCAGTCGACGCCTTCGCGGCGGTGCACGATCTTCTCGGTGGAGCCATCGAAGATCAGGCCGAGCGCGGCGCCGTAGCCTGCCGACAGCCGCACGTGCGCGACGCCGAGGTTGTTGTCGACGACGAGTCCATCGGCCGAGCTCGCGCCCGCGGCCTCGAGCACGAGGCGCTCGGCTTGCGTGAACCGGATCTTGCGCCGGACCACGTCGCTCGCGCGGTCACGGCTGAGCGGGTTCAGGTTCCAGACCCAGATCACCGCGCGGTTCGCCTCGAAGTCGAGGCTCTTCTCGACGTCGAAGGCAACGCGCAGCCCCTCTCCCGCGATCGTCTCGACCGAGAGCACGCCGCTGATGTTCGTGACGTCGAGCCGCGCCGACCGTCCGAGCTTCGCCGGCATCAGCCACCCACCTCGGCCGCGGACAGGTAGACGATCTGCACGCGGCCATTGCTCAGGTCGTCGCGCCCCGGGTCTCGCTTCCGGCCCGCGGTGTCGACCGCCACGATCGCGCCCGGAGGGAAGCTGGCCCCGACGTACTGCCGCAGCATGTCGTGCCCAACACGCAGCGCGGCGCCATCGAACAGCACGGTGCCGTCGTCGAGCGCGAGCCCCAGCGTCCAGTGCCCGGCGCGCGTGTTCCACTGCAGGTGCACGCGGTACGGCACGCCGTCGAGCCGCTTGCGGATCGTGTGCTCCGCCCGGTCGCTCGCAACGACGATCACGTCGGACATCAGAGCGCCTCCACTGCCGCGGCCGCGCTCGCCTCTTCCGCCGCGACGGCGCCTTGCATCGCGGTATTCGCCGCGGACTCGGCGAGGTCCTCGAGCTCGGCCGCGACCTTGGTCTCGGCGAAGGTCGTGAACGACGTCTCGATGCGGCGCAGCGACGCGCTGAACTCCAGCGTGTGCGTCGTCTCGAAGCTTCGCACGGCTGCGAGCGCCTCGAACACCATCGAGGTGTAGACGTGCAGCGACGTCACGAGGATGAATGGCGTGCGCGCGTTGAACAGCTCGACCAGCTGATCCCACGCGGTGATGTGCCGCGACGGATCGAAGTCCGGGCGCAGCTGCGTGCCGAGTGTCGCCGGCGTGCGGCTCACGCGGCCGACGATCGACACGCGCTCGGGCATGAGCTGGATGTGGTCGGTGAACGTCGCGCCGGACTCGACCGGATAGTCGGTCACGTGGGCCGTGTGCTCGTGGGTCTCCTCGATCGACAGGTCGATCGGGACGTGCCCGAGCCGCGGGCGACGATCGACGAACAGGTCGGCCAGGCTCATTGACGATCACCTGATACGGAGTCGACCGATCGATCATCTCCGAAGTGAGGGGCGGGAAGCGCTGGACGGACGTGTGACTGCAGCGCGCCATAGAGGTCGTTGGGAAGCGTTTCCTTGCCACCCTTGACGTGGCAGATACAATGTGCGGGGGTCGGGCCATGCGCAAGGCCCTCATCCTCGCCGTTCTCGTCGCGTGCAAGCAGCCCGCAGAGCCACCGCCACAGGCCACCGATGCCGAGATCGCGGAGGCGCGGAAGAGTGCGGCGCGGGTGCAGCAGCTCGCCGAGCAGTACCAGCTGCAGAAGCGCAAGTGCCCCAGCCTCGCCGACCTCATCGACGCGGGCATGCTGCCGGCGCCCGAGGTCGACCGCTGGGGATCGGAACTGTCGATCGTGTGCTCGAGCGACGGGCCCATCGAGGTGGTCTCCCTCGGGCCCGACAAGACGAGCGGCACCGCCGACGACATCAGCAGCCATCAGGCACCCACCACTCCGAGGAAGTGATCGTAGCCAGGTCGCAGCACGACGCGCTCGATCTGCTCGTTGGCGATCGCGGCGACCCGCCGGGCGAGCGACTCGCCGTCCTCGCCGTCGGACTGCGAGACCTTGACCTCGACGCTGACCTTCGGGTCGTAGCGGTTCTCGATCCGGTTGATCGTCGTGCCGAGCTGCGCGCGCTCGCGGTTCACCACCCGGCCGTCTGACGTGACGCCGCCGCCGAAGTCTCGGGCGAGCAGTTCGTCCGCGGTCAGCTCGTGCTTGGCGGCCTTGTCCTTCGGCGCCTTCTTGGCCTTGAACTTCGAGGTGTTCGGCGTGATGTCCAGCTCCTTCTGCAGCTGGGTCATCCGCTTCTTCTCGGAGGGCGAGAGCTGCTGGCCCTTCCGGCGCTTGCGCGCCAGCATGTTGAGCTCGCGGACGCCGGCGTCCCGACGGCCGGCGTAGTCGACCAGCAGCGACGTCGGCGCTGTGGCTGCCGCGAGTCCGGCGGCCTCGGTGTTCGTGCGTGCCTGCTGCTCGGTGGCGCGCCGGACCATCTCCGCCTCGACCTGCGCGCGCGACTCACCGGTGGCCCACCCGCGCGCCGCGGCCAGGTCCTCGGCCGAGTACTCGCGCAGCGCCGATGCGGTGGCGTCACGCTGCGCGGCGTTGTCGGCGATCAGCTCCTCGCGGTACACGCGGAGCTTCTCCATCTCGTCGTTGTACTTCGACATGATCGCGACGGCGCCGGCGGCCGTCACTGCGATCGCCGCGAACGCGACGCCCATGCCAGCGAGCCCGGCGGCGCCGAGCGTGCTGGCAGCGCTGACTGCACCCATCGCGATCTGCACGCCGCCAAGCGCAGCCTTCAGCGAGATCAGCACGTAGATCAGACCCTCGGGCCCTCCCACGGCGTCGATGATCTTCGAGCCGATGTCGACGACCTTCACGGCGACGCCGACGAGCGCGGAGAACTGCTCGACCAGACGAGGGATCTGCGGGATGAAGCGCTTGAACGCGTCCCACAGTCCGCGCACCGCATCGCCCAGCGCCTTGCCGAGCGTCTGCGCGAGGCTGTCGCCGCCGCCCGACAGGCCGGCCATCTCGCGGCCCACCTCCTTGAGCGCGTCGAGCAGGCCGCCCTGCGCGACCTGATCCAGGAAGCTGTCGAGCGCGTCTCCGAGGTTCGACATCACCCCGTTGAACGTCTTGGCCTGGT